>ERZ869909.468-NODE-468-length-47809-cov-4.312118_pt1 | contig 47809 bp, 37 predicted proteins | sample MGYA00520892_ERZ869909 | MGnify/ENA primary metagenome ERZ869909 (study PRJEB32215, sample SAMEA104723947) | bioreactor metagenome | biome: bioreactor; feature: anaerobic bioreactor; material: water | place: China | collected 2015-03-12 ... | reverse complement strand
GAACAGGATCAGCCGCGGAGATCGTTCACTCGGGCGGCGGCGCGATCACCGACGACCATGAGGCGGCGCCGCTCAGGAAGTCCGTCAGCCAGTCGCCGTAGGTCACGCCCTCGTTCTCCAGCGTGAACGAGTTGGCGCTCGGCGCGGTCCCGTTGATCACGAACGAGCCGTAGCGTCCCGGATAGGCGGCCGCCAGCGCGGGCAGCTCCGTGCGCACGAAGCGCTCGTAGTCAGCCGCCGTCATCCCGGTGTCCCCCGCGGCGAGGAAGACGTTCAGGATGCTGTCCCGAGTCGAGGTGAACGACGCGAAGCGCACGTTGTCGTCCGTGTCGAGCACGTAGCGAACGATCGGAAGCAGGTGACCGTCGCTGAAGCAGTCCGTGCAGCCCGAGGGTACGGATGAGCGGACGCCCCAGCCGTCGATCAGACCGTCCGTGAACTCCGGATCGACGTCGCCGGCGATGACGCCGGGGGCCCCGTTCTGCACGACGAAGATCGGCGTGTCGGGGTAGGCGGCGCGCAGCGTGACCACCGCGATCAGCGCCCCAAGGGACCCGCCGCTGTCCGACGCGAGGATGATCCGGGAGGGGACCGGGTACCGCTCACGCGCGACGTCGATCGCAGCCGAGACGTTCCGCAGGCCACGGAAGTTGCGCACCTCGCCGCTCGGCTGCTGCGTCGCCGTGTCGCCAGCGTGCAGCGAAGCGTCGCAGTAGTTGATCAGCACCAGGTTGGCACCGGACCAAAGCGGGTTCACGGCCGGGTCGTTGCTCACGAACAGGTTGTTGGGCAGCGTCCGCGGCGCCGTCGAGTTCTCCGCAAGGCAGATGCCGTCGCCGGGGAAGCACGCGCCACCGCCCGGCATGAAGAACACCAGCTCGTCTGTCGTCCCGTCGCGCGCGATCACCCGGTAGTTCGACCCGTTCAGGCACATCGGGCCGCTCTCCGGGTCGAACGTGTAGATGCTGATCCCCGGCGCAGGGTCCTCCCGCTCGAGCACCACGGACTGGCACAGGTAGCGGGCAGAGGGAACCGACTGGTCGAACGTGCACGTCGAGCCGCCGTCGTCCCCGTCATCGCAACCAGCCGAGAGAATCGTCGCGCAGGCCAGCAGGCCTGCCGTGCACAGGGCCATCAGCCCTGTGCGGCGCTTGTGTACCGTCATCACTGCACCCCCGCAGTCGTAGGTGTTCCCCACGCGAGCAGCCCCGTCGATCCACCGGATCGACCTCCTGAGGGCAATGCTCACGCCACGTAGGCTACATGATGACGTCAGCCGGAGCAAAACTGCAAGCGGCCGCTGCTATCGCTGCGGCCGCCTGCCTCAATGCCTCATCGTCTCTTCGAGTGGAGCCAAGGGGAATCGAACCCCTGACCTTCTGACTGCCAGTCAGACGCTCTCCCAGCTGAGCTATGGCCCCGTAACGTCCGCGCTTCTGGTGTCCTGAGCACGGGCCGCGGAAGATACCCGGATTTCGCCGGCTGTCAACCCAAAAGTGCCGAGCCAGCCCCGCGGCTCGCACACCACGACCATGACGCAGCGTCAGGGCGTCATGGCCGAATGCTCCTGCGGCGCCGGTGGTTGCATCACACCGTCGGATCCCCTACCGCCACCAGGCCCGCCGCTCGAGGCGCGCCACCGCTTTCGGTCTCCGCCCACCGAGGTCCCTCCATGGCTCCGCTGCTCCTCGCTGACGCGTCTCAGCCGCACACCGGTGCGTTGACGGGTATCCTGCTCGAGTTCGCCCGCGGCGGCGCCGAGTGGGTCCTGTGGCTCCTCGTCATCCTGTTCGTCGGCGTCTTCATCGTCCTGTTCGAGCGCCTCATCTTCCTGCGCCGCGTCGCGGCTGACAGCGACGGCGTCCGCAGCCTGCTCGTCCGCAAGCTCAGCGCCAGCGATGTCGACGGCGCGCTCGACGGCCTCACCGGCAACGACTCGATGCAGGCCAACGTCGTCGCCTATGGCCTCCGTGAGGCCGAGCGCGGTCCGGAAGCCGTCGCCGAGCTCTGCAGCGGCGCCATCGGCATCGAGAAGCTGCGCTACGAACGGCGCCTCAGCTTCCTGGCCACCGTCGGCTCCAACGCCCCCTTCATCGGACTGTTCGGCACCGTCATGGGCGTCATCATGGCCTTCGATCAGCTCCAGGCAAGCACCGGCGGCGACGCCCCCGGCACACCGGGCTCCGGCGTCATGGGCGCGATCGCCGAGGCGCTGATCGCCACCGGCGTCGGCCTGCTCGTCGCCATCCCCGCCATCATCTTCTACAACCTGCTCAAGCTCCGCGTGAACCGCACCGTCAGCGAGACCAGGCTGCTCGTCCAGACCGTCACCGCCTACCTGCGCCACCCGGACGCAGCCCAGCGGGCCGAACCCGGGACACCCCCGGCGCACAGCTCTGCCACCACGATCGAGGGGTGAACGATGGCCGGCTCGCTCCAGGATGACGACAACGACGACGTCATCGCCTCCATCAACATGGTCCCGTTCATCGACATCAGCCTCGTGCTGCTGATCATCTTCCTCGTGACCTCGTCGTTCATCGTCCGTCAGGCCATCGAGGTCGACCTGCCCCGAGCCGCGTCCGGCTCCGAGTCCGCGCCCGGTACCATCGCGATCACCCTGACGGCCGATCTGCAGCTCTACCTGAACGGCGAGGTCATCCAGCAGCCCGAGCTCGCCGCGCGGGTTCGCGCCGAGGCTGACCTCGACGAGAACGTCCGCGCCATCATCTCCGCTGACCGCGGCGTGGACTACGGCGCGGTCGTCGACATCATCGACACCGTGAAGCTCAACGGCGTCCGGGCCTTCGCGCTCAACATCGAACGCCGCGAGGCCCCTGAACCATGACCGCGGGACGGCAACGCCCATCGCGTCCGGATCCGCTGGCCCGCGCCGGACGGGACCCCGACACGCCGTGGTGGGTGTGGCTGCTCGCGCTGCTGCTGTCCCTCGGCACCATCTGCGTCGTCGCTGCCATCTTCGTGATCAACCGCTCCCTCGCGCCACCCAGCGCAGAACCCGAACCCTCGCTGGTGTTCGTCGAGATCGAGCCGCCACCCGAATCGGTCGTGGCGCCGGACGAAACCGCAGACGACGCGCCCGACGAGGGGACCGAAGACCCCGCCGAGCCGGAGCCGGAACCCGAACCGGAGCCTGAAACACCGGCGCCGGAGCCGGAGCCGGAGCCGGAACCCGAACCGGTGCAGCGTCGCGACCCGACGCCGGTACGCGCCGAGCGCCCGACGCGCACGTCGACCCCCAGCCAGGACCTCCCTCCCGAGGAGCCCCGCGCGCTGGAGCCGGACGAGCGGCCCGTCCAGATCGGGCTCGAGGGACAGTCCTTCGCCGACGGCGACGGCCCGGTCTTCGCCCAGGGCGACACCGCGCGCGGTGGCCGGCCTGCACGCCGCTCCGTCGATCCCGCAGACACCCGCCAGGCGGCGCCGGGCGCAGCAGAGGGTGGGATCGGGACCGGGGACGGCGCCGGCTCCGGTGACGGTGGCCGCCCGACGACCAGGCCGCGCGGGCAGGGCAGCCGGCGCGCGTCACTCGCGCCGGGGGTCTCGCGCCGCGTCCCGTACCCCAGCGCCGCCTTCGACCGCGGCATCGAGGCCACCTGCCGCGCCCGCATCAGCGTCGGCGCAGATGGCTCGATCGGTACCGTCGCGGACGTCAGCTGCGATGAGTCCGGGTTCGGCTTCGAAGACGCGCTCCGACGTCACATCATCGACAACTTCCGCTTCAGGCCGGAGACTGTCGACGGACAGCCTGTCGCTACCGAGATCCGCTGGACGCACGACTTCCGCATCGACAACTGAGGCGCACGATGCCTGCCAGCCGCAACCTCCGACCACTCCCGGCGCTCTGCGCGCTCGCGGCGTCCCTGCTGATTGGCGGGGCGCTGGCTCACGAGGCGACCGCGCAGGACGTGGCGCCCGCTGCGCCTCCACCTGACGCCGAGGCTCCGACGGCTGAGCCTGCCGATGAGCCCACGGCAGAGCCGGCGGGTATCCCGGCCGGGCTCACGCCCCCCGAGCTCGTCTCCAGCGTCGAGGCAGAGTACCCGCCCGACGCCTGGGACGACGAGATCGAGGCAGACGTGGTCCTGCAGATCGACGTCTCTGCCGAAGGTGAGGTCGGCAACATCACGCCCGTGCGCGTGCTCTACTACTGGTACGATGAGAACGGGGACCTCCAGGAGGAGGAGGGGGACGTCGACGACGACAGCCTGGGCTTCATCCGGTCCGCCGTCGAGGCGATGAGCGGCTACCGGTTCCGACCCGCGATCCTCGCCGATGACGACAACCCCGACGGGCGACCGATCCCGGTCCAGCTCACCTGGCGCATCGGGTTCGTCGTCGAGCAGCAGGACGAGCGCACCGTCGAGCTCGACGAGGCCTTCGAGAGCGACGACCCGGCGGACGCGGATCGCGTCCTGCCGGACGGCCCCGTGAACCTGCGCGGGCAGGTCCTCGAACGTGGACGGCGCCGCACCCTGGCGGGCATGCGCGTTCAGGCCTACCGCGAGCCCGACGGCCCGCGCATCGACACGCTAACCGACGACGACGGCCGGTTCACCTTCCGCGGGCTGCCCGCCGGCACGTGGCTGATCGTGATCGATGAGGCCGGCTTCCTGCCGCTCGAGGTCAACGAGCAGGTCACCCGCGAGGACCTCGTCGACGTCGTCTACCGTGTCGAGCGCGAGTACTTCGATGAGTACCGCTCCCAGACGGTCGAGGCGCCGCCGGCGCGTGAGGTGACCCGCCGCCGGCTCGAGGTTCAGGAGATCCAGCGGATCCCGGGCAACAACAACGACGCCATCCGGGTCGTCCAGAACCTGCCCGGCGTCGCACGAGCGGCGTTCAGCGGCGGCGACATCATCGTCCGCGGCTCCGAACCCAACGACTCCGCGTTCTTCATCGATGGCATGCCCATCCCCACACTCTACCACTTCGGCGGCCTCCGCGCGGTCGTCCCCAGCGAGCTGCTGCAGGACCTGAACTTCTACCCGGGCAACTTCGGCGTCCGCTACGGGCGCGCCACCGCCGGCGTGCTCGAGGTGACCACCACCCACCGCCAGGCGGAGGAGTGGAGCGGCCACATCGACGCCAACCTGTTCGACACCGGGGTCTTCTTCCAGGGACCGATCGGCGACCGGGTCACCGTGCAGTTCGGCGCTCGACGCTCGTACATCGACGGCGTGCTCGCTGCAGCGAGCGCCGTGATCCCGGTCCAGTTCACCGTCGCGCCGCGCTACTACGACTACCAGGCGCGCGTGATCTGGCAGATCAACGACACGAACACGGCCTCTCTCATGCTGTTCGGGTCCGATGACCTCGTCGACCTCGTGCTCCGCGACCAGAGCGGGCTCGACCCCGGCATTCGTGGCGGCTTCCGCTCGATCAGCAACTTCCACAACGCGCTGCTGCGCTGGGACACGCGGATCTCGGACACGCTGACGAACGAGGTCCGGTTCCTCGCCGGCATCCAGGGCTTCGGTGCCAGCGCCGGCCAGGACTTCTACCTCGACCTCGCGCTGCGCAACTTCGCGTTCCGCGACGAGCTTGCCTGGCGAGCGAGCGACACCGTCACCCTGCGGACCGGTGTGGACATCCGGGCGACCCCGGGGACACTCGGCGTCCGCCTGCCGCGCCCGCCGCGGGAGGGGGAGGCCGGCGTCGACTTCGCCGCCGCACCCGTGGTCGAGGCCGAGCAGGACTTCCGCATCTACACGCCCGGCATCTACGCCGAGCTGGACCTGCAGCCGAACGAGTCGCTGCAGATCATCCCCGGGGTGCGCGCAGACTACTTCCGCGGGCGCGGCTGGTCGGTCGACGGCCGCCTGGGGGCTCGCTACTCCGTGTCCGACCTCGTGACGCTCAAGGGTGCCGTAGGCTCCTACAGCCGCGCCCCGGACCCGGACGAGACCAGCCGCGTGTTCGGAAACCCCGACCTCGCGCTGGAGCGGGCGCTGCAGTACTCGCTCGGCTTCGAGCTCGACCTGACCGAGTTCCTCGAGTTCGACGTCGAGGTCTTCTACAAGGACCTGAGGCGCCTCGTGTCCCGCTCGGACGGCGTGCTCGAGCGCGAGGGCGAGGCGTTCCCCGAAGTCTACAACAACGGCGGCCGCGGCCGCGTCTACGGCGCCGAGTTCTTCCTCCGGCACCAGCTGGCGAACAACTTCTTCGGCTGGCTGACGTACACGATCAGCCGCAGCGAGCGGCTGGACTCCGGCGCGGACGCCTGGCGGCTGTTCGACTCCGACCAGACCCACATCCTCGCGCTGATCGGCAGCTACAACCTGCCCCGGAACTGGTCCGTCGGAGCGCGCTACCGCCTGATCAGCGGCAACCCGTTCACGCCGCTCATCGGCTCGACGTTCGACGTCGACAACGACACCTACATCCGCGTCGCCGGTCCCCCGAACTCGGACCGCAACCGGCTGTTCCACCAGCTGGACGTCCGCGTCGACAAGCGCTGGATCTTCGATCGCTGGACCCTCAACGCGTACCTCGACCTGCAGAACGCCTACAACAGGATGAACCCCGAAGGCTTCCGCTACTCCTACGACTACAGCGAGACGGACATCGTCACCGGGCTCCCGATCATCCCGGCCTTCGGCATCCGCGCGGAGTTCTGAACCATGGCGACACACCTGAGCTCCCCCCTGCGCCTCACGCTGCTCCTCCTGGTCACCCTCGCGGTCACCAGCGCCTGCGATCCTGCGGACTTCGAGAGCTTCAACCGGATCTCCAAGCTGCGGGTCCTGGCGTTCGTCGTCGACCCCCCGGAGGTCGCGCCCGGAGAGGAGGTCTCGGTGTCCCCCGTCGTGGGAACGGCACCGGACGGCGGTCCGCTGTTCTGGTCCTGGCAGCTCTGCCTCGCGACGCGGGGCCCGAGCGAGTTCTTCCGCTGTCCGGAACGACTCGGCGACGACGTCCCGTTCCCGAACGTCATCGCCTCGTCGCAGGACGAGGTGTTCACGTTCACCCAGGACCTTCTGGACGACGGCACGCTGCGCCAGATCTGCGAGGTGCTCAACAGCCCGGCGGTGACGCTGCCCAGCTTCGTCGAGCTGCCGGTCTGCGAGATCGGCCTCCCGCTGCGGCTCGTGTTGCGCGTCTGCGAAGGCGAACCGGACTGTGACGACCTCGACGCCGAGATCGCGTCGCGGACCCTCGTGCTGCTGTTCGACGAGGAAGCCGCGCGGGCGGACCGGAACGTCAACCCGGCCATCGCCGGCCTCATGATCGACGACCAGATCGTCCGCGCAGGCGAGCCGACCGTGATACGCCTCGACGACCCCGAGCGGGAGCTCCAGCTCACCGCGCTCGTGAACGCCGCCGTGGCACAGCGCTTCGAGCCGTTCGCACGCCGTGGGGAGCCCGACGCCGAGGTGCTCGAGCAGCTGAGGCTGACGTGGTTCTCGACCGCGGGCGACCTGGGCAAGGGCGTCGGCTTCTTCGCGGATGGCATCGCGACCCTCGAGGAGCTCCAGGCGAACACCCTGTCGTTCGCCGACGAACCGCCTGCAGAGCCTCTGACGGTCGGGATCTGGCTTGTCCTGCGGGACAACCGTCAGGGCGCGGCGACGATCTACCGCGAGATCATCGTCGAGCCGGCGCCCTGAGCTCCGGGAGCGAGCGCCGAGCGGCGGCGCGACGATGCGCACTCGGCACGGTGGCATGGCCCGCGCCGTGCGCCGAGGAGATCGCCGAAGCCGCGAGCGACCGCGAGGGGATTCCGGCATCGCGCTCCGGCGATCCGGGTGCTGCTCGAAAAATCAGTGCTGAAAACTTGTGCAGCTAACCGGGTCCACCTATACGGGTGTTCAGCGATGAGCTCACCAGCACCCGGAGCGCGCCATGAGTGCCACCACGATCCCCGCCGTGACCCCCGCCGTTGCCCGCGTCCTTCGCCCGGCCACCTCTCCGGCTACCTCTCCGGCTACCACCTCACCGGGCGGCGCCGAATCGACCACGGCTGTGGTGTCCACGGGCAGCTTCCCGACGGGCGGCTGCCTGCCGGACAGCTTCTCCGCGGCTGCCACGCAGCCAGCGCTGGTCCCGGGAGTGCGGCTGCTTCAGGACCTGCCGCTGTTCGTCGAGCACGTGCGTGGCTGCCACCTCGACCAGGAGGAGCTCCGGCGTTCGATCAGCGGCTCCGCGCTGGCCGTGGTCGAGCGCGGGGACGGTGGTTCGCTGGTGGTCGGGCTGCTGGTCGCCGACGAGGCGCACGGGCTGCTGGTGCGCTGTGTTCACGTGTCTGACGCCGTCGCGTTGCGCCACCTGCTGGTGCAGTCGGGCGTGTCGTCGGCCGTGGTCGACGCCCGCACGCGCGGCGAAGCCTCGGCGATCGCGGCGGGCGTGCGCGTCATCTCGCGCGAACAGCTCGAGGCGTGGGAGGCATGGAGCGGCGGTCCGGTCCGGCGCCTCGAAGCACCCGAGCGAGCGCAGGTCTTCCGGTCCGTCACGCCATCGACGAGCAGGCTGCGGTCCCGCGCCGCGTGCGTCCTGCTGCGTGGCGACGTCATCGCGCTGCTGCGCCTGACCCTCGAAGGCGGCGGGACGACCCACTGAGCACGACGCGGTCCCGCTGCCGCGTCTCACCGGCGCACCGCGCCAGCTGAACGGCCTCAGGGCATCCCGTCGATGATGACCCGCGCGTCGGTCGCCGGCACGAGCGCGCCGACGCGTCGCGCCGGGTACCCCGCCGCTTCGAGCGCCGTCAGCGCCTGGTCGACATCTGCCGGGGCCACGGTGACGGTCATGCCGATGCCCATGTTGAAGACACGGTACATCTCCCGCTCGTCCACACCACCAAGCTGCTCGATGCTGTCGAACAGCGGTTGCCGCATCGCGCGAACGGCGTCGTAGTCGAAGCGCACCGCCAGCTCGCGGGGAACGGAGCGTTGCGGGTTCTCCCACAGCCCACCGCCGGTGATGTGAGCGACCGCGTTGGGCGTCACGCCGGCGTCCCGCAGCGCCTGCAGCGCGCGGACGTAGATCCTCGTCGGGATCAGCATCCGCTCGCCCAGCGACAGGGTGTCCCCCGCGAGCGGTGCGTCCAGCGGCAGCGCGGCGTCGTCCAGCAGCACGCGTCGCGCCAACGAGTAGCCGTTCGAGTGAAGCCCGCTGGAGGCGAGGGCGAGCACCACATCACCTGCCGAGCAGCGATCGGGGCCGATCTCCTCGGCCGCGGTCACCGCACCCACGACGAAGCCGGCGAGGTCATACTCGCCGTCCGCGTACATGCCCGGCATCTCCGCCGTCTCACCACCCATCAGCCAGCAGCCTGCCTGCCGACATCCCTCGGCGATCCCGGCGACGACCGCCTCGCCGACGCCCGGATCCAGACGACCGGTCGCGAAGTAGTCGAGGAAGAACAGCGGGCGAGCGCCCGTCGCCAGCACGTCGTTGACGCACATCGCGACGCAGTCGATGCCGATCGTGTCGTGGCGACCCGTCAGGAACGCGACCTTGAGCTTCGTGCCCACGCCGTCCGTGCCGCTCACGAGGCGAACGCCGGGCGCCGCGAAGCCGGCGGCCTCGAGATCGAAGATCCCGCCGAACCCGCCGAGCCCGGAGGTCGCGCCCGGCACCCGCGTCGAGTCGGCGATCGGGCTGATCCGCCGAACGAGCTCGTCACCTGCGTCGATGTTCACGCCTGCCTGGCGGTATCGGTCGCTCCGGGCGTTGCTCATGGTGCTCCTCCAACGGGGCCGCGCTCAGCGGCGTGCGGGTCAGCGGGACAGGGCGTCGCGCGATGGTTGACGCGACCGCCCGGATCGGGTGCGGTGCGGGGCTCTATCGCACGGCCGACGAATCTGCCAGTGCGGATCGGCATCAACTGCGAGCCTGCCGTGCGCTGCTGCTCCCCGCGCGCGGAGCCCGAGCGCATCCGCCTGTCGCATGCGCGCCCCGCCAGCGCGACGCCACGCTGTGCCGCCTCCGGAGGCGTCGCTGCTCCTGGCGGCCCGCCCCACGCACCCACCCACGGAGGGACATGGTCGTCGACGTCGTCATCCCGGCCCTGAACGAGGAGCCCAGCATCGCGTTGGCGCTCGGCGCGCTGCGTGACGACCGGATCCGCCACCGCGTCGTCGTGGACAACGGCTCGACCGACGGGACCGCCGCTGTCGCGGCGGCCGCAGGTGCGGTCGTGATCAGCGAGCCGCGGCGTGGCTACGGCCAGGCGTGCCTGACCGGCCTGCGCTGGCTCGCCTCCGACCCTCCAGACGTCGTCCTGTTCCTGGACGGCGACTACTCCGACGTGCCCGAGGACGCGACGGTCCTGCTCGACGCCATCGCCGCCGGCGCGGAGCTGGTGATCGGCAGCAGGACCCGCGGTGGCGCTCAGCCCGGCGCGCTCCTGCCGCAGGCGCGATTCGGCAACTGGCTCGCCACAACCCTCATCCGGCTCCTCTATGGCGCCTCCTTCACGGATCTGGGGCCATTCCGGGCGATCACCTGGGACGGGCTGCAACGCGTCAACATGCAGGACCGGGACTTTGGCTGGACGGTCGAGATGCAGGTCCGCGCGGCACGCCAGGGGCTGCGCTGCGACGAGGTGAGCGTGCGCTACCGCCCCCGCATCGGCGTCTCGAAGGTGACCGGGACCGTGGTGGGCTCGGTGCGCGCCGGCCACAAGATCCTCTGGGTCATCGCGCGCGACCGCCTGGTGTCGCCGTGACCGCGCGCCCCGTTCCCGTCGTCACGAGGAGGCACCGGTGATCAGCGCAGGATCCACCGTCAGCTTCCGGATCAGCCTCGCGGTGATGGCGAAGGCGCCAGTCGCTGGACGGGTCAAGACCCGGCTCACGCCGCCGTTGAGCGCGGACCAGGCCGCCCGCTTCCAGCAGGCGTGCCTGCTCGACGCGCTGCAGCGCCACCCGCGCGACGTCGCGCAGCGCACCCTCTGGCTGGACGGCGATGACGCTGCGATCACCGGGCGCGCCGCGGCGCAGGGCTGGACCGTCGCGCGGCAGGGCGCAGGTGACCTCGGTGAACGCATGAGGCGCGCCTGCGAGGCCGGCCTGCGCGGCGCGGACGCCGTGCTGGTTCTGGGTACGGACAGCCCGTCCGCTCCTGCCGTCGCGATCGACGCGCTCACCGCGGCCATACCGGCGCACGACGTCGTGCTCGCTCCGGCCGAGGACGGCGGCTACTGGGCCGTCGCCGTCAGGCCGTGGGCCCTGCGCGTCTTCGACGGCATCCCGTGGGGCAGCCGTGACGTCCTGGCGGCGTCGCTGGACCGAGCGGCCCGCGAGGGGCTGCGTGTCGCCGTCGGGCCGGTGTGGTACGACGTCGATACGATTGCAGATCTCGAGCGCTTGGCGCTAGAGTCCCCTGCATCGTACATGCCTAGCGGTGCTGACGGGGTTGGCCACGCGGCACGGATCGCGCGCGAGCTGCTCGCTGAAGCAGGGCGCGCTGGCGTCGGGCATTCCGGCAGCTGACCAGGTGGAGCAAGAGAATGGCAGGCGAATCCGGTATCGAAGTCTTCGAACCCCAATCCGTTCTCTACCGCCAGGATGACGCGGCGGACCGCCTCTTCATCATCCACTCCGGTACGGTCCGGGTCGTGCGGCGGGTCTTCCGTGAGGAGTTCACCGTCGAGACGATCGGCCCGGGCCACGTCTGCGGTGAGGTCTGCGTCGCCGGCGGCACCTCCTACCCGGAGTCCGCCATCGCGGTCGACCGCGTCGAGGCGATCCCGGTCCACGTCGAGGCCGTGCAGGAGCTGCTCCGCTCCAACGGCGACGTCGCCCTCAACATGGCCCGCCGGCTCGCGGCGCGCCTGACGCACGCCCACTACCGCATGGCCAGCTTCGCCGTGCGCTCCAGCATGGCCCGCGTCATGCTCCAGCTGCGTGTCGAGGCGCTCCGCCGCGGCGCCGTCCGCAAGCGCGCCTGGGCGCCGATCCCCTTCGACCTGCCCGAGGTCCTCGCGACCGAGCGCGGCACCGTCCGCGCCTGCATCAAGAAGCTCTCCGAGGACGGCCTCATCTACCTCGACGCGAACGGCCAGTTCTCCATCGCTGACCTCATCGGCTACGACCGGCTGCTCTCCTTCCTCGAGCTCCGCGACCGGTTCGACGACTGACCGTGCCCACCCCGGACTGGCCAGACGTCTGCCGACAGCTCGAGCAGCAGAACCCCTCCATCATCCGCTACGAGCTGGGCGCCATGGAGCGCGCCGTCCACCACGAGGGCGTCTCCCGGCCAGCGCCACGCGTCGCCATCGTCGCCGGCACGAACGGCAAGGGCACGATCTGCTCCTTCCTCAACGCCTTCTCCGTCGCCGCCGGGTGGCACGTCGGGCTCTACACCAGCCCCCACCTCGTCAGCTTCCGCGAGCGTGTTCGCCTCGACGGGCAGCCGATCGACGCCAACGAAGCCGCCGCCCTCGCGCATGAGCTGCTCGTCCGCCATGGGGCGCAGGCGCCACGCCCGCCAGCCGGTCGCCCCCTGAGCTACTTCGAGCTCGGCACCCTGATGGCCCTCCGCGCCTTCGCCAGCAGACCGCTCGACCTGGCCATCCTCGAGGTAGGCCTGGGTGGGCGCCTCGACGCCACGAACGTCGTGGACGCGGACGTCGCCGCCTTCGGATCCATCGCGCTGGACCACGTCGACTGGCTTGGGGCAGACCTCCGCGGCATCGCCGGCGAGAAGGCCGCCGTCGCCCGACCCGGGCGCCACGCCATCCACCACGCGCGCCTGGGCGGCGCGACGCTGCTCGCCGAGGCGCTCGATACCATCGGCGCAGTGCGGACGACGGTCACCGAGGGCCTGACGCCGCGTGACCGCAACCGCGCCGTCGCGGAGGCGGCGTTCCGCACGCTCTGCCGCGACGCGCTGCCCGAGGAGCGCATCAGCGCCGCGATCGAGGAGGGCGGCCGCCGCGTCCTGTGGCCCGGCCGCCAGCAGCTGCTCGAGCGCGCAGGCGCTCGCTGGTGGATTGACGGCGCGCACAACGCAGAGTCCGTCGACGCGGCCCGCGGCTGGCTGCGCGACGCGCTGGGTGGCCGCCGCGTCCCCGCGATCGTGGGCCTCTCGCCAGGCCGAGCGGCGCCGGATGTGCTGGGCCCCATCGCCGAGCTCGTATCTTCCTGGCACGTCACGGCATCCCGCACAGGGCGCGCGCGCCCGGCGGACGACGTGGCGCACGAGCTGTTGCCTGGAGGTCCGCCGGTTCATACGCATGCCGCCCCGGGTGCGGCCGTCTCCGCGCTCGCCGACGAACCCGACGTGATCGTCCTGGGCAGCCTCTACCTCGTGGGCGACGTGCTCGCGGCGCTCGGGTACGACGAGTCCAACCCACCACCGATCCTGATCGGGAGCTGAGCACGATGACCGATTTCACACGCTGGGGCCTGCTGCTGGTCAACCTCGGGACGCCCGACTCCCCCGAGGTGAGCGACGTGCGGCGGTACCTGCGCGAGTTCCTGAGCGACCCGCGCGTGCTCGACATCAACCCGCTGCTGCGCGCGTTCCTGCTCAACTTCGTGATCCTGCCGCGCCGTCCGCAGCGGTCGGCTGAGGCGTACGCGAAGATCTGGACGCCAGAGGGGTCCCCGCTGCTGCTCTATGGTCAGGAGGTCACCCGGGCGGTGGACGCGCGGCTGGGCGATGACGTGCCGGTGGAGCTGGCCATGCGCTACCAGAACCCGTCCGTGGAGGCCGGCCTGCGGCGTCTCCGGGACCAGGGTGTCGACCGGGTCGTCGTGTTCCCGCTGTTCCCGCAGTACTCGTCAGCGGCGTGGGGGTCGGCGGTCGAGAAGGTCATGGTCGAGGCGACTCGGCTGTGGGACGTCCCGTCGATTCACGTGATCCCGCCGTACTTCGAGCACCCCGCGTTCCTGCGCGCGTTCGCCGCGGTCGCCCGCCCGGTGCTCGACGAGCTCGACCCCGAGCTGGTGCTCATGAGCTTCCACGGGGTCCCGGAGCGGCACTGCACGAAGAGCGACGCGACGGGTGGCCAACACTGCCTGCGCACGCCCGACTGCTGCGACCGCATCGTGTTCGCCAACCGCAACTGCTATCGGGCCCAGTGCTTCGCCACGGCGCGCGGCCTCGCGCGCGAGCTGGGGTTGGAGGCCAACCGCTACGAGGTGTCGTTCCAGTCGCGCCTCGGTCGCGATCCGTGGATTCGGCCGTACACCGACGAGATCATCGACGAGATCGGCGGGCGCGGCATCCGCAGGGTCGCCGTCATGTCGCCGGCCTTCGTCGCTGATTGCCTCGAGACGATCGAGGAGCTGGGCATGGAGCTGCGCCGCGAGTTCCGCGAGCGCTACGACGGCGAGCTCGTCCTGGTCCCGTCGCTCAACGCGACCCCTGGCTGGATCGACGCCGTGATGGAGCTGGTCACGGAGGAGACCCCCATCGGCGCCCGGCGTGGCCTGTTGATGGCGGGCGCGGCCTCCGGTGCGGCGGTGCGAGGCCCGGGTGTCACGACACCAGCGGGCGATGGTGGCCGGGATGCGTAGCCCCGCCCAGCACGTCGCGCAGGGGAAACCACGCTGGGGCACGCTGATCGTGCTCGCGCTCGTGGCGCAGGTCCTGATGGTCGTCGTGAGCGTCGTGTTCTCACCGTTCCTGAGCCTGCACGCGCTGCTCATCGTCGCGACGGCGGTTCCGCTGCTGGGGGTCGGTGTTGTAGCCCAGCAGCGCTGGGGGTTGCGTGTGCCCATGGGCGACGCGACCGCCCGGCACGTGGGGGTCGCGCTGCTGATGGGGGTGAGCCTCGGCGTGATGGGCACCGGGATGGCCGGGCTGTCCGTCACGGTGATCGAGCAGCTCGCGGGGGCGCTTGGGGCCAGCGAGTGGTTCGCGGAGTTCGTGGCGTCGCGGGAGATGATGTACGAGAGCGTGCTGCTGCTCGACCGCCCGGCGCTGATCCCGGTGGTGCTGCTGGCCGTCGCGGTGGCGCCGGGGTTTCTGGAGGAGTACTTCTTCCGCGGAGTGCTCGCGGACCTTGTTGCGGCGTCGCCGCAGTGGCTGCGCGCGGTGGGCATCGGCGTCGTCTTCGGCGTGGTGCACGGCGACCCTGTGGCGCTGCTCCCGCTGACGCTGCTGGGGGCGCTGCTGCTGCTGGTGCGGGACCGCACCGGGGGGTGGGGTGTTGCGGCGATCGTGCACTTCGCCTTCAACGCGAACAACGCGGTGCTGCTGCCGCGGCTTGGGGACATGGGCGGCGACGCCAGCGAGTCGGTCGTGCTGATGTCCGCGCTGACCCTGGGTGGCGCGGCGGTCTCGGCGCTGCTCTACACCCTGCTGCCGCGCAGCGTTCAGGTCGACTGAGCCCGTCGGGTCGACTGAGTCCATCGGGTCGACTGAGTTCATCGGGTCGACTGGGCCGATCGGGTCGACTGGGCCCGGCAGGCCGGCTCGACCAGCAGCGAGGGACCGCCCTTGTGCAACATCCGGGTCGCACGCGCGACCTCTGGAGGTAGGGCGCGGCGCTGGGTCGCGCCCCGCTTCCATGGTGATGGAATGGACGAGTGGATCGATGGGTGGTCGTTCGCCCTGTGGGCGGCCGGGCTGTTGAACGCGAACGAGCTGCGGCTCCTCCGGGGCACCGTCGCCTGGCCGAGTGAGGAGTCCGTCGCGATCCTGTACGCGGAGAGCCGTGAGCCCCAGCGTTGGGCTGCCGTGGCTCCCGACGCGACGGGCCTGCTGGCGCACGCGCGCGCCGCCGCGGTGACCCACCGGGACGCGCTGCTGCGCTGCCGCGAGCGCGCGCCGGTGTGGTACGCGGAGCCGGGCGAGCTTGGGCGCCCGCGGGTTCCCCGGACGTCATCGCCGTGGCTCGTGGGCATGGGCGCGCGCCCCACACCGGGGCCGTCGCTGGCGGTCGTGGGGACCCGGCAGCTGCGGGCCTCGGACGAGGCGCGCTTCACGCGGCTGCTCTCCGAGTGGATCTCGGGGGAGCGTCTGGAGGTGTGGTCGGGCGGGGCGATCGGCTGCGATGCCCTGGCGCACCGGTGTGCGATCGCCGTTGGCCAGCCCAGCTTCGCGGTGCTGGGTGCGGGGGTGGCCCAGGCTGGCCCCAGGACGAACGATCGCCTCTTCGAGCAGCTCGTCGAGCGCGGCGGCGGGCTGATCTCCGACATGCCACCCAACCAGCACGCGTGGCGGAACACGTTCATCGACCGGAACTCCCTGCTGGCGAGCTGCTGCGACGCCGTGCTGGTGTTGCGTGCGCCGTTTCGCAGCGGCGCCGTGGTGACGGCGCGGACCGGGCTCAACCTGGGGATGCCTGTGCTCGTGGTTCCGGGGGAGCCGGATGACGAGACCGCGCTGGGCAGCAACCTGCTGGCGCAGCAGGGGGCGCGGCTGTGTGTCCGCCGCAGCGACATCGACGAGGTGCTGCGTGAGAGCGCGAACGGAACGATCGGCGAGCTGCTGAGCGCGCCGCGTGTGCCTGTGCCGGACGGCGGTCGAGACGGGGGCTCGGCCTCCGCGGGAGCGGCGGGCGCAGCGCGCGCAGCAGCGCGCCGGGCGGCGGCAGCGAGCTCCCGCAGGTCCGGCGGACGACCGACCGGCCCGCCCACAGGACTCGCCGTCTCCGCACCCGGAACGGGTGAGCAGTCCAGCTGCGAGGTCTGCACCGCGCTGGGCGCCGGCACGCTGCATCGTGATGAGCTCGCAGCGCGGGCGGGCCTGACCGCCGCGGAGCTGTCCGTCCGGCTGCTCGAGCTGGAGCTCGCCGGGCTCGTCGTGGCCCTCGAAGGGGGGCACTACGGGTTGACACCGGGTTGAGCGCTCCGGGATAAGGCAGCCACCTGAGACCGAGGGATGAGATGAGCGTGCAGACGGTGACGATCGTGGGTGGCGGCATGGCGGGCAGCGAGGCTGCGCTGCAGCTGGCGCGTCGGGGTGTCCCCGTTCGACTCGTGGAGATGCGCCCCGTCCGCATGACGGAGGCGCACCACGGCGAGGGCTTCGCGGAGCTGGTGTGCTCGAACTCGTTCCGTGGCGACGCGCTGTCCAACGCCGTCGGGCTCATCAAGGAGGAGATGCGCCGAGCGGGTGGGGCGCTGATGCGCCTCGCGGTCGAAGCCTCCGTGCCGGCCGGTGGCGCGCTCGCCGTCGATCGTGAGGTGTTCTCCCGCCTCGTCAGCGAAGCCATCGCGCAGGAGCCGCTCATCACGGTCATCCGCGAAGAGGTGACCACGTTGCCCGACGACGGTCCCGTCGTGATCGCGACCGGGCCGCTGACGTCGCCGGCGCTCGCTCAGGCCATCGTCGCCGCGTCGGGCGCGGACCAGCTGTACTTCTACGACTCGATCGCGCCGATCATCGACGCGGACTCCATCGACCGCAGCATCGTCTTCGCGCAGAGCCGCTACGACAAGGGCGGCGGCGAGGACTACCTGAACTGCCCGATGAACCAGGACGAGTACGAGACGTTCGTCCGTCGGGTCATCGAGGCAGACCTCGCGCCGGCGCGTGAATTCGAGGAGGAGCGCTTCTTCGAGGCGTGCCTGCCGATCGAGGTGATGGCTCACCGGGGGATCGAGACGCTGCGGTTCGGGCCGATGAAACCTGTCGGCCTCGTTGACCCGCGCACCGGCGAGGAGCCCTGGGCCGTGGTCCAGCTCCGCATGGAGGACCGCGCGGGCACTGCGTGGAACATGGTCGGGTTCCAGACCCGCATGCGCTGGGGCGCGCAGAAGGAGATCTTCCGCTCGATCCCGGGCCTCGCCGACGCGGAGTTCCAGCGCTTCGGCTCGGTGCACCGCAACACCTTCATCCACGGCCCGAGGCTGCTCACGGAGCGCCTCGCGTTCCGGCCGGCTCCACACATCCGTTTCGCCGGTCAGATCACCGGCGTCGAGGGCTACGTCGAGTCGATGGCCATCGGCTTCGTGCTGGGCATCCTGCTCGCCGGCGAGGCGACTGGCCGGCCCGTCGAGCGGCCACCCGAGACGACCGCGCTGGGCGGCATCTGCCGCCACGTGACGGGCGAGGTCGCGGCAGACCCGGACGCCTACCAGCCGTCGAACATCACGTGGTCGATGATCCCGCCGCTGCCCGGCAGGAAGATCCGCGCGAAGGCGCTCCGGCGCCTCGCGCTCGCCGAGCGGGCACTGCACGACCTCGAGACCTGGCTGGACCACCTCGCCGAGCGCGGCCTGCGCCTTGACGGCTTCGCGGCGCGGTCTGTCGACGAGGAGCGCGCCGAGCAGGAAGGGCGCCGCGAGGAGCGCCGCGCGGAACGCGCGGAGCGACGCGCCGCCGCCGAGGCAGCGGCAGAGGCGGCAGCCGAGGCAACGCGCACACAGGAATCTGGCGCCTCCGACGCAGGTGACTAGGCTCCAACCTCGAACGGACGTCGCCGCGTCGCAGCCAGACGCTCCACGCGCGCCGTCCCGCAAGGAGAGCCGAACGCATGACCAGCCGGGATGTCCACGTGGAGCGGGTGCTCGAACAGCTCGCGGTCCAGCGCGACGCGAGCCCCGAGACCATCCGGGCCTACCGCAACGACCTGAGCCAGTTCTTCGACTGGGTCGAGCAGGACTGTGGTGTGCGCGATGTCGCTGGCGTCGAGGTGCTCCACATCCGGCGCTACCTGGGCCACGTCTACGGTACGCTCGATCGCTCGAGCATCGGCCGGCGGCTGTCTGCGCTGCGGACCTTTTACCGCAGCCTGGTTCGCGCGGGGGTAGTCGCGAGCAACCCTGCCGCCCTCGTCCGCGCGCCTCGGGTCGCGAGGCCGCTGAGCAACTTCCTGTCCGTTGACGAGGCCTTCGCGCTCATGCGCCCTGGCGCTGCGGACGATCCCGTCGCGGCGCGTGACCGGGCGCTGTGGGAGCTGATGTACGGCTCCGGCCTGCGCGTCAGTGAGGTGGTCGCGCTGGACCGTCGGGATGTGGATCTCGAGCACGGGTGGGTCCGCGTGCTGGGCAAGGGGAGCAAGGAGCGCGACGTGCCGCTGGGCAGCGTCTGTGTCCAGGCGCTGCGCTCGTGGCTCGGGCTGCGGCACACGATCTCGTCGACTGGCGTCCGCGACGGAGACGCGCTCTTCCTGAACCAGCGTGGCGGTCGTCTGACCGCCCGTGGGGTGCGGCTGCTGCTCGAGCGCGCTCAGACCGAGCTGGGCGCGGAGCAGCCGGTGACACCCCACGGGCTGCGCCACTCCTTCGCGACGCACCTGCTCGACGCCGGCGCGGACCTGCGCGCGATCCAGAGGATGCTTGGGCACGAAAGCCTGGCAACGACGGAGCGATACACACACGTATCGATGGATCGCCTCATGCAGGTCTACGACAACGCCCACCCGCGCGCCAGGCGCAGCGTGAAGTCTGAAAGCAGCTCCTGAGCAGGAGTTTGTGGTATGTTTCCTCGAGACAACTCGAGGTGTGACGTCGACGGAGCCGGTTCACGGCCCGATGGAGGTATCCGGATGTTTCGTGGGACTACGATCGTGACGGTCAGGCGGGAGGGCCACGTGGTCATCGCCGGCGACGGGCAGGTGAGCCTGGGCAACACCGTCATGAAGGCGACGGCGACCAAGGTCCGGCGGATCGCGGACGACCGGGTGCTCGTCGGGTTCGCGGGCAGCACGGCCGACGCGATGACGTTGTACGAGCTGCTCGAAGCGAAGCTGAACCAGTACAACCACAGCCTCGTCCGCGCCGCGGTCGAGCTGGCGCGGGACTGGCGAGGCGACAAGATGCTGCGCCGCCTCGAGGCCCTGCTGATCGCCGCAGACCGCACGCACACGCTGGTCATCTCCGGCAACGGTGACGTGATCCAGCCGGACGAGGGCATCACCGCGATCGGCTCCGGTGGCTCCTTCGCGCTGGCCGCGGCGCGCGCGCTGGCCCGGTCGACCGACCTGCCTTGCGACGAGGTCGCGAGGCGGGCGCTGGGCATCGCTGCAGAGATCTGCGTGTTCACGAACGACTGCATCACCCTCGAGGAGCTCCGCTCATGAGCGTACGCGAACAACGCCTCCGGGCCCTGACCCCACGCGAGATCGTCACCGAGCTCGATCGGTACATCATCGGCCAGTCGGACGCCAAGCGGGCCGTCGCCATCGCGCTGCGCAACCGCTGGCGCCGCCAGCAGGTCCCCGAGGACCTGCGCGACGAGATCGCACCCAAGAACATCATCATGATCGGCCCGACCGGCGTGGGCAAGACGGAGATCGCGCGGCGACTGGCGAAGCTCGCCCAGGCCCCGTTCATCAAGGTCGAGGCCTCGAAGTTCACCGAGGTCGGGTACGTCGGGCGCGACGTCGAGTCGATGGTCCGGGACCTCGTGGACACCGGCGTGGCGCTCGTCCGCGCCGAGCACGCCGAACGCGTCGAGCAGCGCGCCAGGGCGGCGGCGGAGCACCGCGTCGTCGACCTGATCCTGCGCGCCGAGCAGCGCGGCCAGGGGACCCCTGCCGAGCGCGAGCTCACCCTGCGGCGTCTGCGCGCCGGCGAGCTCGACGACACCCTCGTCGACGTCGATCTGCCGGAGCGCCCGCCCGCTGGGCTCGACGCCTTCATGCCGGGAGGGATCCCGGGAGGACAGGGCGGCCAGCCCATCGACCTGTCGAAGATGCTCGGCGGGCTCATGGGGGGGCGCCGCAAGGCGACGCGCCTCAAGGCGTCCGAGGCCCTGCGACACCTGGTCAGCGAAGAAGCCGACAAGCTCGTCGACGACGAGGCGGTGACCCGCGAGGCCCTCGATCGCGTCCAGAACCACGGCATCATCTTCCTCGACGAGATCGACAAGATCGCGCGCGGCGACAGCGCTCGAGGCGCTGACGTCAGCCGAGAGGGTGTGCAACGCGACCTGCTCCCCATCGTCGAAGGGAGCAACGTCCAGACGCGCCACGGGATGGTCAGCACCGACCACATCCTGTTCATCGCCGCCGGAGCGTTCCACGTCGCCCGACCGTCGGACCTGATCCCCGAGCTCCAGGGCCGCTTCCCCATCCGGGTCGAGCTCCAGTCGCTGACACGCCAGGACTTCGTCACCATCCTCAAGGACACGCGGCACAGCCTGCTGCGCCAGTACGCCGCCCTGATGGCCACCGAGGACGTGACCATCGAGTTCGACGACGGCGCCATCGAGGCCGTCGCGGAGATCGCCGACCAGGTGAACCGGCAGCTCGAGAACATCGGCGCGCGACGACTCCAGACCATCATGGAGCGCATCTTCGAGGAGGTCGCGTTCCACGCGCCCGACATGCCCGGCACCCGCGTCGACGTCACCGCGCAATACGTGCGGCAACGTCTGGCGGATGTGCTACAGAGCGAAGACCTCTCGCGCTACATCCTCTGACGCCATCAGAGGTCGAGCGCACAGCAGACCGGCACACCGCCGGACGTCCCCCGTGAGGAGCACGCCGATGACCGCAGTCGCCCCAGCTCGCCCCAGCGACGACCTCGTCGCCGTCGGGCGCAGCACCATGAGCACCACCTACAACCCGCAGCCGATCATCCTCCAGGACGGTCGCGGGGTGCGCGTGCGTGACCGCGACGGCAGGCAATACCTCGACTTCCTCGCCGGCATCGCCGTCTGCGCGCTTGGCCACGGCCACCCGACCCTCGTGCAGCGCCTGACCGAGCAGCTGCAGCGGGGCGTCACGCACGTCTCCAACGGCTTCTTCACCGAACCGCAGATCCTCCTCCAGGAGCGCCTCGTCCAGCGCTCGTTCGCTGACCGGGTCTTCCTGTGCAACTCCGGCACGGAGGCCAACGAGGCAGCCATCAAGCTCGCCCGGCGGTATCAGCGGGTGGTGCGCGGGACGCCGCGCTTCGAGATCATCACCTTCGACGCGTCCTTTCACGGCCGCACCTACGGCGCGCTCTCGGCGACCGCCCAGCCCAAGTACCACGCCGGCTTCGAGCCGATGGTCCCCGGCTTCGTCCACGCCACCTTCAACGACATCGACTCGGTGCGCGCGCGCGTCGGCGCCCACACCGCGGCGATCATGCTCGAGGTCGTCCAGGGCGAAGGCGGTGTGCGGCCCGCAGACCCGGCGTTCCTGCGCGCCGTCCGCGAGCTCTGCGACGAGCAGGGCCTGCTGCTGATCGTCGACGAGGTCCAGACCGGCATCGGCCGCACAGGGGAGTGGTTCGCCTACCAGCACTCCGGCGTCACGCCCGACATCATGACCCTCGCCAAGGGGCTGGGGGGCGGTGTGCCGGTTGGCGCCATGGTCGCGACGGACGAGATCTTCCGCGGCTTCGAGCGCGGCTCGCACGCCACCACCTTTGGCGGCAACCCGCTGGCGACGACCGCGGCGCTCGCCGTGCTGGACGTCATCGAGGACGAGGGGCTGCTCGCCAACGTCAGCGCCATGGCGCGCCACTTCGAGACCCGCATCGACGAGCTCCGGGCGCGTCAGTCGCGCATCCTCGAGACCCGCGGTCTTGGCCTGCTGCGGGGCGTCGTGATCGACGGGACCGCGGACGACGCGCTCAGGATCGTCAGCGCCGCTCGCCAGCGCGGGCTGCTCATGAACACCGCCGGCGGCAACGTCCTGCGCTTCGTGCCCCCGCTCACGATCACCGCTCAGGATATCGATGAGGCCGTCGCGATCGTCGAGGCCGCGATCGACGAGGCCCTGCCTCGCTGACCGCGCGGCGGCGATCCCCCGTGCCACGCTCGACATCACCGTCGTGATGCGGCACCGTAACTTGTCGAGGCGCCAACGCTGCGACCGGCGCGAACCACGAGGCAACCCTCCGTGAGCCAGGAACGAAAGATCTCCCTGCATGACGTGCCTGTCCGCGTGCCGCAGGGCTCCGGCATGGCGCCTGTCCAGGGCGGCGCGTTCTTCCTGCTCGATCGCATCGACGGCATCTCGACCGTCCTCGAGCTGTCCGCGCTCGCCGGGATGACACTCGACGAGGTGACCCGCCACCTCGGAGAGCTCGTGCAGCTGGGCCGCATCGAGATCGTCCCGGCTGACTCGCCCGATGACAGCGGCAGCGACCTCGCCGCACAGTTCGAGCAGATCGTCGCCGAGATGAGCGACCTCGACATGCGCCAGGCGACCCGCGCCAACCCCGCGGCCTCTGCACGCGCCGCCGCTCAGGCCCGGCTGACGCCGCACCACAGCTCGACCGTCTCCGAGTCGTGGTGGCCGGACGACAGCGACAACGCGTCGTCGCGAGACCGCCAGGCGAACATGCCGGCCACACGACCGGTGGCGACGATCAACGTCTCGGACGCCGACTTCGGGTTCGATGACCAGCCCATTCCGCCGGCATCGCGACGCTCGACGTCGCCGGGCATGCGCATGCCGCGCGCGCCGAGCCTCGAGTCCAGCGGCAGCCGTCGGCTGCCCAGACCCTCAGCCGACGTCACCGCGCCGCGGCCGGCCGTCACCTCCGGCATGCGGCGTCTCGCGCTCGTGGGGGACGACACGGAACCGGTCACCCACCCCGTCGACGACGCGACCGGTCCCGTCCAGCCGCTGCTGCCCGGCCGCAACGACGACGTCACCGCGGAACGACCCGCCGTCGTGCAGCACGCTGGCGTCCCCCCGCACCGCCCCTGGGTGGGCTACACCGTACCCGACGAGCTCCGGCGCCGCGCACCCCAGCTGAGCGATGAAGAGCTGCGCATGATCGCCTGGTACGACGTGCACCTCGCAGACCTCGACTACTATGACCTGCTCGAGATCAACCACGCAGCGTCGAACGTCGAGATCACCGCGTCGATGGCCGCGCTCCGGCGCCGGCTCGGCGACGCCCGCTGGAGCGGCCGTGACGTCACGCCCATCCAGCCGATCCTCGACCGCATCAACCGCGCGCTCGAGCGCGCCGCCGGCGTGCTGACGGACCCCGCCGCCCGCGCAGGCTACGACGCCGTCCTGTCGTCACTCAAGGGCTCCTGAGCGCGACCCCGCGCCGACGGTCGCTCCGCAGCGAAGCGTCTCGAGCACCCCGGCCTCGCGCCGTCACGGCAGGTCGTTGAACGCGTCGAGGCCCGCGAGGTCATCCTGCGCGGCGGCCTTCCCGGGCAGCCACGCCGGCGACTCGAGGTGCGCGAACTCCACGAGCCGCGCCACGTAGTCGGGGAAGAACGGGCACGGCAGCCCGGTCCCATGCAACGCCTTGAGCGTGTTCGAGCAGTTGAAGATCGCCAGCGAGTCCAGCTCGTTGAGAAACGGACGCTGCCGCCGCGTCATCCGCTCCACCATCCCGATGCTCAGGATGCGCTCCGCCAGCTTCGACTGCAGCGTCGAACGGACCGGGCCCTCGTGGATGTGCTGGGCGAGGAGGCGGAACGCCGACGCCTGGCTGACCGGCGCCGGATCCGTCAGGTGGAACGTCCGACCCACCGCGTCGTCACGACGGCTGATCTCGTGCAGCGCCGCCGCGACCCAGTCGCTGGGCACGACGTTGAACGGGTACTGGCTCGCAGACGGCAGCAGCGTCGGGAGCCGGTCCGGGTTGCGGGCGATCGCCTGGACGAACAGCCACGGACCGTCGAACCATCCGATCTCCCCGGTGCGCGAATCACCGACCACGAGGGAAGGGCGGAACACGCTCACCGGCATCTCCCGCCGCGCCCGCCGCACGTCCAGCTCCGCCGTGAACCGCGTCCGCTCGTACGTGTTGCGGAAGTGCTGGCCCAGCTCCAGGTCGTCCTCGAGGATCACGCCCTCCCTGTCCCCGCACACGTACGCGCTCGAGAGGTGGTTGAACCGCTGCAGCCGCGTCATCGTTCGCGCGGCGTCCAGCACCATGCGCGTCCCGCGGATGTTCACCTCCTCCGCCTGCTCCTTCGCCACGCCCAGGTGGTACAACCCGGCCATGTGGTAGACATCCGTGACGCGCTCGCGCAGCTCCGCGATCCGCGCGGGCTCGAGCCCGAAGTCCACCTCCGTCACGAGCGCGCGCCACATCCGCACCCGCTCTCGCGCGGCCGGGTAGCGGCTCAGCAGGTTCTCGGTGCGCGTGAGCCTGTCGCCCCGCACGAGCAGCGTGACGCGCGTGCGCGGCTCCCGCTCGAGGATGCGCCACACGAGCTGCATCGCCGTGAAGCTCGGCGCGCCGGTGACCAGCACCTCACGCCCTTCGTCGTCCATCCGGATCGCTCCGGGGGCCTGCTGGATCATGCGTGTCCACCTGCTGCGCGGAGCGTCTCGAGCAGCGCCACGATCTGCGGCTCGAGCGCCTCGATTGGCCCGCTGTTGTCGATGACGTGGGTCGCGACCGCCAGCCGCTGCTCACGGCTGGCCTGGGCGTCGATCCGCGCCTGCGCTTCGGCCGCGCTCAACCCGTTGCGCGCCATCACGCGCGCCCGCTGCGTGTCCGTGTCGACGTCGACGACGACGAGCCCGTCGAACATCCGCCAGGCGCCGTTCTCCACGAGCAGCGCCGCGTCGTAGAACACCGGCCTGCGATCCGACGCCAGGGCTTCCATCATGCGTTGGCCGCTGAGCAGCGCGATCCGCGGGTGCAGCACGCCGTTGAGCGTCGCGCGCGCAGCCGGGTCTGCGAACACCCGCGCCCCCAGCGCCTCACGGTCGAGTGAACCATCCGCTCGGAGCAGCGACGCGTCGAACGCGTCCACGACCGCGGCGAGGCCGTCGCTGCCCGGCGCCACGACGTCACGCGCGACCTGGTCTGCGTCGATCACGCGCGCCCCGTGCCGCTCCAGCAGCTCCGCGACCGTCGTCTTGCCCGAGCCGATCCCCCCGGTCAGGCCCCACACTCCCTGCATGTCGTGCCTCCGAACCCGGTCCCGCCCGCCAAGGGAGCCGGCCAGGCCGGTCCCTCACGCAGGCACAGTCGTTCCATGCGTCGTTCGCACCGTGCGTTATCGCCGCGACACCCATCCGGCAACCTCCGCCTGCAGCGGATCGCGATCCTCCTGACGCCAGCCGACCGCCGCCCACGGCGTCGTACCCACCGTCGTGCGCCCGCAGTTTTGTGCCCGCGGCACAACACCGCGGCGATCGCGCCTTGACGGGGCAAGGGGTCAGGACCAGTCTCGTCGCCCGAACCGACTCTCCACGGGAGTGACTGCACCGTGTTTCTGGAAACCCTCGAAGCGATCCGGCGTGTCCTCGGGCGTCCATCCGGGCTCGCCGCGATCCTCGCGGTCGCCGCGGCCCTGGCGTTCGCGTGGTCTGTCGCCCCGGACGCCGGCCTCGTCCTCGCGCTCCGCGTCGTCGTCGGCCTGGCCGTCGTCGCGTGTGGTCTGGTCGCGCTCGACCTCGCGCTCCCCTCGCGTTGGAGCGTTCGCCGCGCCTGCCAGCTCGCGCTGCAGCGGGCCATCCCCGCGCCGTTCTTCGCGCGGGAGTGGGCGACGGGCGCCACCCCCCCGTCGCGAAGCCACGCCCGCCTTCCGGGCAAGCTGCTGGTCCTGCTCACGTTCCCCGCGCTCCTCTGCGTCGCGCTGCTCAGCTGGGACCGCGCCCCCCAGGGGACCGTCGTGCTGCAGCCGGGCGCCGTGACCGAGTCGTTCGCAGCCCACACCCCGGAGCAGGGCGTCCAGCGCGCGCTCGGCTTCGCCCTCGAGCTCCGCTCCGTGGACGTCCGGGCGACGACCACCGGCTCCGCAGGAGCCACCGCCGTCAGTGTGCCCGAGGACTCCTCGGCGTCCGAGCCCTCGGCGTCCGAGCCCGCCTTCCGGACCCGCGCGTCGGAGACCCTCCACGTCGAGCTCGTCGCGCGCCACCCCGGCGCTGACCAGGCGATCGCGTTCGAGCTCACTCCCGGCGCCGCCGTGCGCCTCGGGGACCGCTGGGTGGCGCTCGCCGGGGTCCGGCCGCTCGCCGGCACCGGCGCGCTTGACCTCAGGGCAGACCTCGCCGGCGGCCCGCACGAGTTCACGCTGCCCCGCGCCGGAGCGGCGACGCTCCCCGACGGGACGACCGTGCGCTGGGTCGACGCGACGACGTCCTGGCTCGGCGTCGCCGGCCCGGCGGTCCAGGTCGAGCTCACCCCGGCTGACGGCCCGCCAACGCGCCGCTGGCTGCTGCTCCAGGAGCCCGAGTTCGACAGCCTGCACCCGGGCTCGACCGTACCCCTGACGGTGCTCGGCTCCCGCTCGCCGTTGGCCGCGGTCCTGTCCGTACGCGCCGCGCCGCCGGTCCCGTTCCGCGCCGTCTGGATCTTCGCGTGCCTCGCGGGCCTGGGTGGCCTGCTGTGGAGCCGCCTGCCGCGGCCGTCACGCGTGGGCCGCGACGGCGACTGGAGCTACACGCACCGCTTCGCCTCGCCGTTCTCCGCGCGCCTGTCGCCCAGCGAGCTCAACGGCCTGAAGTCCTGCCTCAAGCCTGATCAGGCTCCCGAAGTCGACGCAGTGTACACGGCGACGATGGAGCGGCGAGAGCGCCGCGACGTCGTCGGGAGGACGCCCTGATGCTGCTGATCACGGCCTTTGTCCTCATGCTGCTCAGCGTGCTGTGGTCGCGCGTTCGCCTGAGCGCGAGCGTGGGCGCCGCGGTTCTGGTGGGCGTGGCGGCGTTGCTGTCATCGCGCGCCGGGCTCGTGGATCCTCTCACCGCAGGGGCGCTTGGCGGCTCGATCGCGTGGGCGGCCGGGGCGGCGGTGCTGCATCGGACCGCCGGCGCGGCGAGCGCAGCGTTGCTGGTGGGCGCTGCGCTCGCTCAGGGCACCCAACCACTCGCGTTCGGGTTCGACGTCGTGATGGCTCCGATGCTGCTGGGCGGCGCGTTCGTCTGGGCGGCGGGTGGCCTGCGCGTGGAGGGACCTGCCGGGCGCGCCGCGGTCGCCGTGCCGCTGCTGTCCGTCGCCGCTGCGGTGTGGGCGATGGGCGCCGGCACAGGTCTTGACGCGCTGGTTGCCCGGGTGCCGGTCACGACGCTGGACGGCGTGGGTGTGGGGCTGGTCGTTCTCGAGCGGGAGACCGCGCGGCTGCTGCCGTGGCGTGTCGAGTTGAGCTGGTGGGTCCCCACGCTGCTGGTTGGTTGCGGGTTGCTCGGCGGCGCTGCGGGGATCGCCGGGCGCGATCGCCGGGCGGCCGGCTTCATGGGGCTGGCCGCGCTGGTCGCTGCGGCGTGCGTCGCGATCGCCGCGGCGCACGGTGTGCTCTCTGGCGCCGGGATGATCCGGGACGTGGATCCCGTCGCGACAGCAGCCGCGCTGCGCCCCGCGTGGCTCGCGCAGGACGTCGTCGCGTACCTGCATCCGGCGAGCGACGTGTACGTCCGGTCACCGCGCGCCGTGGGGCTGATCGCGGCGCTCGCGGCCTGGCTGGGGCTGACCGCGCTGATGATGGCACAGGACTGGCTTGGCTGGGGGACCGGGGCCGCGCGCGGTGTCGCGACCGAGCCCGGCACCGGAGCGATCGTCTGGACGCCGTCCGGCGCCGCTGTGGCGCCGTGGCCCGCTGATCCGTCAGCCTGGCTCACGTGCTGGCTGCTGGGGATGGCCAGCCTGAACCTGATGGCGTGGCCCGCCGCGGTGGGTCCCGGCGGCGCAGGAACCTGGCCGCATGGCATGACGCCCGCCGCGGTTGTCGCCGGATGCGCGCTGCTGGTGGCCGCCGCGATGTTGCTGACGCGCCTGCCGGTTCGCCAGCGCGTCTTCCTGGCGGCGGTCGTCGTTGGCCCTGTCCTCGCCGGGCTGGCTGCGCTATGGAGCGCCGCATGAAGATCAGCTCCGCCGAGTTCGTCAGCAGCGGCGTCAAGCCACCCCACTACCCGGTGAGTGACCTCCCGGAGGTCGCCTTCGCCGGGCGCAGCAACGTGGGGAAGTCCAGCCTGCTCAACAACATGATGCTGCGCCGCAACCTCGTGAAGGTCAGCTCGAAGCCGGGCCACACGAGGCTGCTCAACTGGTTCCGCGTCAACGACCGGGTGCTCTTCTGCGACCTGCCGGGGTACGGGTTCGCCCGGGTCTCCCGCGACGAGCGGGCCAGCTGGGGCAGGATGATCGGCACCTACCTCCAGGAACGCGGGAACCTGCTGGCGCTCGTGATCCTCGTCGACGTGCGACGAGGCTTCGAGGAGGACGACCTGTCCCTGATGAGCACCTGCGCCGAGCTCCAGCTGCAGCCGATCCTCGTGGCGACGAAGTGCGACAAGCTCACCCGCAACGAGCTGATGCGGCGCAAGAAGGGCATCGGCGCCGAGCTCGGCATCGACCCGGACCGGGACGTGATCTGGTATTCGGCCGAGACCGGCCAGGGTCGCGAGCAGCTCTGGCGCCGCATCAACGGGCTGCTCCCGCAACAGTCGGACGAGGTCTGATGGGCGGCCGAGTGCACCAGCTGGAACGTGGCGTCATCCACGCACAGCTGCTCGCTCGGCTCGATGAAACCATCCGGGACGACCCGTGGAGCGCCGCCTCATGGGCGGCCGAGCTCGATCACGCGGGCTCCTGGGCGTGGGTCGCGACGGTCGACGAGGCCGTGGTGGGTGTCCTCAGCGCTCGCGTCGTCGGCGACGAAGCAGAGGTGATGTTCGTGGGCGTGCAGCCCGAGCATCGCGGGCGACGCCACGCCGCCGGGCTGCTCGCCGTCGGACGCGCCGAGCTGCTGCGTCGCGGCGTGCGCACGTGGCATCTCGAGGTCCGCGCAGGCAACGAGCCCGCGATCCGCTGCTACACCCGCTGCGGCTTCGTGAGGGTCGGCCTCCGGCGCCGCTACTACCCTGACGGAGAGGACGCTGTCCTCATGACCCGAGAGGAGCCCGGTCCGGTCAGCGAGCCGGACTGAGCTCTCCGGCGCCCCCCCGGGGCGCCTTGTTGTCCATCCACCGCGGTGGTATAGCCGCGCCGAACGCAATCAGAGGTACCAGGCCATGCGAATCTACAGTGCTCAATACGCCCAGATTGCCCGGGATGTCGTACGCGCCCTGCAGACGCGTGAGCTCATCGACGTCGACGCCGCGAACACCGACGAGGCAGAGCTCGACGTCGTCGGCGTCCTGCGGGAGTACAACCGCATGAGCCGGCAGATCAACGACATGGCGCGGGACCTCGCCGGCCCGGACGGCCGCGCGAACGAGATGCGCATCCGCCGCCGCCTCGCCCGCGAGAAGGACTTCGTCATCGGCGAAGACGCCCTCGAGTACGTCGTCAACCAGATCATCGAGGCGCTCGTCCAGTCGACCCACATCGAGGAAGTCTACGGCTCGGACCGTGAGCTCCGCGCGGTCGTGACGCCCATCGTTGACCGCCACACGCAGGATCGGGAGAACGAGCTCGACGCGGCGGTGCGGTCCCGGATCAAGAACCTCGCGGAGGGGTCTGCGTCCTGGGACATCGAGTACGAGCGGGTGATGCAGCAGGTTCGTCGGAACAAGGGACTCGCCGACGACTGAACCCGATAACCGAACCCGGCGACGCGCCGGTCGTCAGCAGCCGAGCGGGAAGGGCGTCGCGCCGGATCAGCGGCGGGCTGGAGCGGGGCGCATCCCCAGGCGCCGTCGCCACCAGCGCTCCCGCTCGCTGTCCGTCCAGCCGTCAGCGGGTGTCCAGATGCCGGTGTGCAGGTTGAGCAGCCTGTCGGCGTTGAAGACGAGCTCGTCGCGGTCGCTGCCCAGCGCCTCGACGAGCACACGCTGCTCCGGGTGACCGACCGCGTCACGCAGCGGGTACCCAGCGTCGTTGAACGCGCGGGTGAGCCACTCGTCCCGCGTCAGCTGGCCGTGCTCCTCCCACCACTGGCGCCACCATTCGGTGTGCTCGACGCGTTGCTCCGCGGTCCGGGTTCTCGTCAGGTCAACCGGGCTGCGGTGCGCGGTGGTGCGCCGAAGGACGCGATCGATACGCTGCGCCAGCTCGCCGTCCGAGGTCTCGAGCGCGTCAATCAGCGTGGGCAGGATGTGCGGCACGGTCACGGCGCGCAGCGCGTCCGCCGCCGCGCGACCTGTATCGCTCACGTGCGTCGCCGCGCTGGTGGCCGATGTCGCGCCTGGTCCGGTTACCGACGCCCGGTGCACCATGCCAGCGAGGTGCTCCGCGGCGCCGGGGTCACCCAGCGCGCCGAGCAGCCGGAACGCGCGCTCGCGCACCCGCGGGTCAGGCGCAGACTCGGCAAGCGGCAGGATGGGGCCGGAGACGCCGTGTCGTCCGAGCTGCTCGAGGAGATCCATCAACCGCAGCTGCACATCCGGCGACTGGTGCGGGACGCTCAGGGCGACCGTCGTGGCGCTCTCCCGGGGCCGGAGCCGGAACAGGAAGTCGACGCACGCCCCCGCGATACCGGGGTCGGGATCCATCAGACCGCGGAGCAGCTCCCTGACGCGCAGCTCGACCTCATCGTCGTAGAGCTGCGCGAACGAGTGCCGTGGGCCGATGTTGATGCAGCCCTCCAGCCGGTCCTCGCGCGAGCAGTAGACGCGGACGTGAAAGTGATCGTGGTGCGGAGCCGAGTCGCCCGGCTGGCGCAGGACGGCCTCGGCGCGGGCGATGACCTCGGGGTCTGCCCCGGTCGCGCGGGCGTGGTCGAGCAGCAGCGTCCGGAGCGGGTTGTAGATGAAGATCCACTGGACGTGGGCGACGTCGCTGGTCACGAGCGCTTCGACCAGCGCCCAGTTCCGGGGGACATCGAAGTAGAGCGCACCGGCGCGGGTGCGCCCATCGGCGCGCATCGGCGTGAGCGTCGTCGGGTCGACGGGTCGGCCGCTCGCGTCGTGGAGCAGGAAGGCGAGGTCCGCGTCCCGACCGCTGTTGTGTGAGCGCGACCACGAGATGTCACCGCCATCCGCGAGGCTCATGTTGCCGACGCCGATCCGCGTCCCGGGGAACCGCTCCTGAACGCGCGCCCCGGCGTCGTAGATCAGCGCGATCAGCTCCTGGGTGCCGTAGTGCGTCGGGCGGTCGATGTGCGCGGGCAGGACGTAGTGGACATCGCTGGAGTCCGGCAGCCTCGACGAGCGCAGCATACGCCCGTTGGATGTATCGCCGAACGAGACGGTTCCCGGGACGTAGCGCCGCGGGTCGACGATCTCCCGATACGGCAGATCGCGCGCAGCCGGGACATGGACGTCGTCGAATCCGTCGCGCGGCAGCCCACCGGCGCGGGTGAGCAGCCGCTGGTCCAGCGACGCGACGACCGCGCCGTCGCCGCCCTGCGCGCGCGCGTCGCGTGGCTGGCTCAGCGCAGGTCCGAGCGCGAGCGCGCCCGCGATGGCGGCACATGTCGTCAGCGTCCGGGTCGTCTTCATGGCAACGTGCGGGGGCGATGGGGCCAGCGTCGATGTGTCGCGTCGCAGCGTAGTCGACGAAGGGGGTGGAGCCAAGAATCCGCATGGCCACCAAGCAGCCATTGCTCCGTCTCCGCGGCTGCATGCCGTGGCGACGTGGATCCCGGATTGACCGTCAGGCTCGCTGCGTGCACGATGCCGGCCGCTTGTTCACCGCTTCCGGGAGCCTGATGGCCCGCCTCGTCTTCACCGTCGCCTGGCTGCTGCTGGCCACCCTGTTGCTGACGACAGGGCGCCCGGCGTCGCTGCGCGACATCGAGGTCGACGACTGGCTGCAGATCCGCTCCGTGGACGGGTTGCCCGAGGGCGCACCGATCAGGCCGGGAGACCGGCTGGTCGCGGTCGACGGCGTCGCGGTCGGCTCGACCAGTGAGCTGGACGCCGTGGTCGGGCGCGCTCGCGGTTCCGTTGGCGCGCGTGTGGCCACCCGCCAGGACACCGAGGAGGTGCTCCTGGATGAGCGGCATGTGGACGGACCGCTCCCCGAGTCGCTGTCTGCGGGCGCGACGATCCTGCAGATCAACGGCGTCGCGCCGGATCGTGAGCTGTCTGCCGACGAGCTGCGTCAGGTGCTCGAGGGCAGCGCTCCGGAGCCTGTCGCGGTGACGTACCGTCCTGCTGACGCGCTGCTGGACGGCGCGCTCATGGTCGTGCGCCCGCCGTTGCCGTGGTCGACGTACGGGCTCACGCTGGTCGGTCTGCTCCTGCTGCTGGCCGGCGTCGGTCGCCGCTCCTGGGCGCCTCTTCTGGGTGTGGCGTGGGCGCTGCTTGGGCTGGCCGCCGTCGCGGCGGATCCTGTCGCAGGCCTGCCAGCCTGGACCGCGTCCGCGGGTTGGGGTGCGGTCGTCGCTGGTACGCTGGGCGCGTTGGCGCCGGCGTCGCAGACGTTCGGCGCGCGGTGGACGTCGCGGAGCTCGCGCCCAGGGCGGCGCCGCCAGCGGCGCCGGAAGCTGACCGAAGGTGGCTCCGGCGACGTTGTCGCTGCGTGGCTGGAGCTGTTCAGCGCTGCGCTCCCCGACGCGCGCCCGGCGATCGTCCTGGGCGGCGCAGGCGGCGCCGTCCTGTTCGAGCTGGGGGAACGCGGCGTTGACGAGCACGACGCGGACGACCGCGTCGCGACACTGCTGGGTATGCTGGCGCTCGAAGGTGGCGCGCTGCCGCGCCCGGGTCTGGCCGACTGGGTCGACGACCCGTTCGCGGGTCTGCCGGAGTCGACCGGTGTCGAGGTCGCCGTTCGGCTGACGCTCCCGGTCGAGAGCCGCGATGTGTGGTGCTTCGTGGTCGTCCGCCAGCGGGCTCCGGGCGAGGCGGATCCTCACAGCCAGCGAGACGCGGTCGTCGAGACCATCGAGGCAGCGGGCGACGGCGAGCCCGAGCAGGCGAGCGCGCTGCTGCTGCGTGGCGCCACCGCCCTGTTGCGCCAGGCCCGTCGGGCGCGCGCCGCTCGCGTCGCGCCAGCGCGCTCGCGCGGCGGGGACACAGTTGAGCGTTCCGAAGAGCCGCTGCCGGTCCGGAGCGTAGGCGCATCGGCTGGTCGAGCAGACGCAGACCGTGCCGTCGCGCCCGGGGGGCCACACCCACCAGATGCGGATCCGGCCCCAGTGCAGGCGTCGCCGGTGGGCGGGGACGCCGCTGGGGGCGGGCGTCCGGACGTCTGGTCGCAGTTCCTCGAGCGGCGGTCTGCGGACGCGTACCCGGTCGACGACCCGAACGCGTTGCGGCCGGCGGAGTGGAAGGCGATCGATCCGCTGGCTCGGAGCGAACGGCCGTGCCTGATCGTTGGTGAGGCAGGATCAGGCAAGGAGTTCGTCGCGCGCGCCGTGCACGCGCGGTCCGTCCGGCGCGACGGGCGCGTCGCCGTGCTGGACTGCGCGCGGTTGCCGGGCACGGTGGTCGAGCTCGAGCTGTTCGGCGCAGGCGATGGCACGGGGCTTGTGGACACGCTGGGGCGGGGGACGCTGGTGCTCAAGTCTGCGTCCGCGCTGGGGCGGGTCGCCCTGGAGCAGCACGTCGCCCGGCTGCGCGCCGCCGGCGTGCGCCTGGTGTTCGTCGAGCGGGTGTCGGCGAGCGGCTCGGGGATCCCCGAGGTGGTGCCACCGGCGATCCGCGAGGCCGTGGGGCCCCGGTGGCTCGCGATGAAGCCACTGCGCGAACGGGAGGGCGACGTCGCGCGGTTCGCGACGTACTTCCTGCTCCTCGACGCGATGGCGTACGAGCGCCCGGCGCGCTCACTGGACCCGCTGGCAGAGGGGGTCCTGGAGGCGCTGGAGCTGCCGGGTAACTTCCACGATCTGCGGGCGCTGATGCGGGCGGCGGTGCTTCGGGCTGACGGCCCGGTGGTGCAGGTTCGGGACCTCGTCGGGGAGGACGGCCACGAGTCGGCGCAGCAGCTCGCCCAGGCAGAGCAGGAGCGCGAGCGCGTCGAGCTGATCGACGCGCTGCAACGCACCGAAGGGAACAAGAGCGAGGCGGCGCGGGTGCTCGGGTTGACCCGGGGGAGCCTGCTCCGGCGACTGCGGCGACACGGGCTCGCGTGAGCCGCCGCTGGACGCGGTGCGCGGTGTGCTCCGGCGGCGGGGGCACAGGGCATCCGGCTCGGGCGCGGATGCGAGCCGGACCAATTGCGCCTGTTGGTTGACAGTGGATCCCTGAGGCTCGAAGCTGCCGGCAGCTGACGCCGTGGACGTGTACTTCGCCGTGGCCTGCCGAGGAGGCCTGCTTGATCTTCAACACCGGGCACGGGCGTTTTCGCCTTGTGAAGAGGCTGGCTTCCGGCGGCATGGGCGAGGTGTGTCTCGCTCTCGATCCGGTACCCAGCGGCCCGGCCCGGTTCGTGGCGCTCAAGACGTTGCACGGCCACCTCGCTGGCGACCATGACGTGGTGGAGATGTTCCACCGCGAGGCTGCGCTCGGGCAGCGGTTCCGCCACCCGAACCTGGTGCACGTGGCCGAGGTCGAGTCCATCGACGGGCTGCCCACGATGGTGATGGACTTCGCGGCGGGCGTGACCGCCCGGGAGCTGCTGCGGCGCTGCTCGGACATCGGGGAGCGGGTCCCCGCTCGGCTCGCGGTCGAGATCGCTCGGCAGGCGGCTCGAGGGCTGCACTTCGCGCATCGTCTGGTGGACGACAACGGGCGCCCGCTCAACCTGGTGCACCGGGACGTGAGCCCGGACAACATCCAGGTGGGGTTCGATGGCGTCGTACGGGTGCTGGACTTTGGCGTCGCGCTCGCCGGCCAGGGCGTCATCGCGCGTACGGGTGATCTCGCCGGCAAGGTGGCGTACATGTCGCCGGAGCAGTGCCGCGGGCACGAGCTCGACGCCCGGTCCGACGTGTTCTCTCTGGCGACGGTGTTGTGGGAGCTGCTGGTCGGCCAGCGGCTGTTCGCGGCCGAGAACGACATCCGGACGCTGCGGATGATCTCGGAGAAGGCGCCAGCCGGGCCTGGACGACTCGCGATGCCATCGGCAGCCGTCGCGATCGATCGCGTGTTCGCGAAGGCGCACGCGCTCGACGTGGACGCGCGGTACGGCAGCGCGGAGGAGCTCGCGGAGGCGCTTGAGGACCTGGAGGCGAAGTTCGGTCCTGGCGGGGAGACGCTGCACCAGTGGATGCAGCGCCTGTTCCGCGCAGAGATGTCCGAGCTCAAGGTGGTCTGCGACAAGATCCTGCACGCCCCGCGTCCCGGCGAAGCCACCGTTGACCTCGGCGCGCTGCGCGCAGTGTCGGGCCCCATGCCGGCGATCGAGGACGACATCCTGGTGAGCGGGTGGGGCGCTGGCCGCAGCGACGACCGGGGCAGGCGTGGCGCTGGCGAGCGAGCGCTCGCCGGGGCAGGCGACACGGGCGGCGGGACGGTGGATTCCGACCACGCAGCGACTACGGGATCCGGAGGCAGGCGGCCGCGCCGGCGCAGCGGCTCGGGCCCCGCCGTCGCTCGTCGCGCGCAGGAAGCAGGTGACGAAGAACCGGACGACGGCCTGCGGGATCCGGAGCTCGAGCTCCCGCTGGAGATTCGTTGGGCTCGCCGTCGCACGCGTCGGCTGCACCTGTCCCTCGCGGTCCTGTGCGTCGTCTTCGCGTCCGTGGCGCTGATCGTGCTGCTGCTGCCGGACGGCAGGCCGGCGGACACGCACGACGACACGGTGCGGGTCGTGCGGCTGACCAGCCAGCCTCCCGGAGCGGCGATCGTGCTCGACGGCAGACCGTCCGGCATGACGACCCCGGCGATGCTGCCGTTGAGTACCGCGCGGTCGACCTACGTGCAGCTGATGGCTGACGGCCACCGGGTGTGGACGGCTGACGTCCGCGTGGATCGACGGCTGGTGAGCGAGGGGCTTGTCGCGGTGCTTGAGCCTGACGCTGCGTCGCCGCTGGCGCCGATCGGCTCGCTGCGCGTGAACTACACGCCGCCCGATGCGCTGCTCTGGCTGAACGGCGAGATCCGCGCGACGCGCTCACCGGCAGTGCTGGCGGGGCTGCCGCTCAACACCGCCCACCAGCTGCGCCTGGATCGCAACGGACACGAGACGCTGTTCGCCGAGGTGAGGCTGGAGTCGGGTGACCCGGTTGAGCTCGACCTGAGGATGTCCGAGGGGGTGCCGCTGGCGCGCGTCTCGGTGGTCACGGAACCTGAAGGTGCTGTGGTCAGCGTCAACGGCGCGGTGGTTGGCGAGGCTCCGCTGCACCACATCGAGCTGCCTGCCAACACGACGTACACGCTGGAGGTGCGGCACGACGGGTACGTCCCGGTCCGGCATGCGCTGATGCTTCGCCAGGAAGACGAGGTCGTCGAGCTCGCGCTGGAGCCGCTCGCGCGCGCTCCGCGCTGATCCGGCTTCGCGCTGAGCGGACAGCCGGGCTGTGCCGGATGTGCGTGCGCCACGACCGCTCGTGGTCGAGCGGCCGCAGCCACGTGGTGGGGCCGTTCCTGTCGGGACCGGCGTGACGTAGGGCTCAGCCGCCGAGTCGTTCGGTCGCCGCCGCACGGAACCGCGCGATGGCGTCGGGGATGCCGGCGACGTCGCTGCCGCCGGCCTGCGCCAGCGTTGGGCGCCCGCCACCGCGCCCGCCGACCGCCGCGGCGGCGATGTTGACGAGGTCGCCGGCCTTGACGCCGTGGGAACGCGTCAACGCCTCCGCGACAAGCACCACCACTGCGGGCTTGTCGTCGATGACGGCGCAGAGCAGGCCGACGACGGTGTCCGCGAGCCGGTCGCGGACGGAGTCGGCGAGCTGGAGCAGCGCGTCCCGATCAGGAACATCGACCCGTTCGGCGAGCAGCCGCGCTGGGCCGACGGGCTCCGTCGAGTCGACCAGACGCGAGGCGAGATCGCCAGCCTGCTGACGGGTGAGGGCGTCGATCTGGCGCTCGAGATCACGGCGATCCTCCTGCATCCGCTGGATCCGCTCCTCGAGCTGGTGGGCGGGGACGCGGAGGCGGCTCGCGAGGCGCTCGACGATCGCGCGCTCCTCGCCGGCGAGCTGGTAGGCGCCCTGGTTCGTGACGGCTTCGATACGCCGGACGCCGGCGGCGACGCCCGACTCGGAGACGATCCGGAACCAGCCGATCGACGCCGTGTCTGGCGCGTGGATGCCGCCGCAGAGCTCCGCGGAGGTGCCGGGAATCGTGACGACACGCACCCGCTCGCCGTACTTCTCACCGAAGATCATCATCGCGCCCATGGCCTCTGCTTCGGGCAGCGGCACGTCCGTCAGGATGGAGAGCGCGGTGTTCTCCTGAATGCGGGCGTTGACCCACGCCTCGATCTCGTCGAGCTGCTCGCGGCGAACGGGGCCGTCGTGGCTGAAGTCGAAGCGCAGGCGGTCGGGCGCGACCAGGCTGCCGGCCTGGAAGGCCTTGTCGCTGACGAAGCGGTGCAGCGCGGCGTGCAGCAGGTGCGTGGCGGTGTGGTTGTAGCTGATCAGCCGCCGCCGCTCGAGGTCGACCGTCGCATCGACGGGGCCTGTGGTCGTGTCGGGTCCGAGGACGCCGTCCTGGACGCGGCAGAACAGGGTGATGCCAGCGGTGGTGCGCTGGGTGTCGTGGACAGCGAGGACAAGCCCGGAGTCGCGGAAGGTGAGGGTGCCGGTGTCACCGACCTGCCCGCCGGATTCGGCGTAGAACGGCGACTCCTGGAGGCAGACCTCGACGACGTCGCTGTTGGGGCCCTGGCGGAACCGGAGCACGCGGGTCTCGGCGGTGTGGCGATCGTAGCCGACGAAGCGGTCCGCGGCCCCCTCGATGAGCGTCGTCCACTCTCCGGCGTCCTGGTAGCGGTCGTCCGCCGAGCGAGAGCGTTCGCGCTGCTCGTTCATGGCGCGCTCGTAGCCGTCGCGGTCGACGGCGAGCCCCTTCTCTTCTGCCATGATCTCGGTGAGATCGATGGGGAACCCGAATGTGTCGTAGAGCTTGAAGACGACGTCGCCGGCGATGGTGCGCGCGTCCGTCGCGACGGCCTGGGCGGCGACGTCCTCGAAGAGCGCGATGCCGCGGTCGAGGGTGCGGAAGAAGCGGGCCTCCTCGTTCTCGAGGATGGTCGCGGCCTCACGCTGCTTGAGACGGAGCTCCGGGTAGACGTGCCCGAAGGACTCGACGACAGCCGGGACGAGTCGGCAGAGGAAGGGGCCGTTGAAGCCGAGGTTGCGACCGAACCGGACCGCGCGCCGGAGGATGCGGCGCAGGACGTACCCGCGCCCCTCGTTGGAGAAGGTGCCGCCGTCGCAGATGCTGAACGTGAGGGTGCGGATGTGGTCCGCGATGACACAGTAGGTGGTGAAGTCGTCGCGGCTGATGAGCTGCCGGGCGTGGCCCGCCGGGACGTCCTCTCCGGTACGGAGCCGCTCGATGTTCTCGAGGATGCCGGCGAAGATGGGGGTGTGGAAGACGTTGTCGACGCCTTCGATGACGGCCGCGACGCGATCGAGGCCCATGCCGGTGTCGACCGACTTCATCGGGAGGGGGCTGAGCGACCCGTCCTCTGCCCGATCGAACTCCATGAAGACGAGGTTCCAGATCTCGAGGAAGCGCTCGTCGTCGAAGCCGGGCTCCCAGGGGACGGCGCCGTGCTCGGGGTGGTGGTCGTAGTAGATCTCGGTGCACGGTCCGCAGGGCCCGGTGGGCCCCATCGACCAGAAGTTCTCCTCGTCACCCTGCTCGACGTCTCCGAGGCGCACGATGTGGTCAGCCGGCACGCCGACGTCGCGGTGCCAGATGTCCCAGGACTCGTCGTCGTCCTTGTAGACGGAGACGTAGAGCCGGGACCGGTCGAGCCCGAGCTCGGTGGTGACGTAGTCCCAGGCCCAGCGGATGGCGTCGTGCTTGTAGTAGTCCCCGAAGGACCAGTTGCCGAGCATCTCGAAGAAGGTCAGGTGTCGCCCGTCGCGTCCGACCTCGTCGAGGTCGTTGTGCTTTCCGCCCGCCCGGATGCACTTCTGGGCATTGACGGCGCGGGAGTAGTCGCGCCGTTCACGCCCGAGGAGCACGTCCTTGAACTGGTTCATGCCCGCGTTGGTGAACAGGAGCGTCGGGTCGCCTTCCGGGATGACGGGGCTCGACGGGACGTGGCGGTGGCCACGTGCCTCGAAGAAGCGGATGTAGCTGTCGCGGAGCTGGTCGGGGGTCATCTTCATCGCGCGTACCGGACCGCAGGGGTGTGGGGCGACGTGCCCTCCCGGGCGTCGCGGAGCCGGGCACCTATCATCTGTGATCGTCGATTTCAACGCGGCCTCGAGGGCCGTTGTTCGGCCGGCTGGCGATATCGGCGGGCGGGGTGTATGGCATGGCCAGATCGGCGCGGCGTGCCAGCGGGCTTCGTCGAGTTGTGACGTTGGCTGCGTGCCGCGGCGCGGTGGCGACGTCGGCACGTACCTGGTGTGCACCAGATGACCACAGGCGAGACACGGTCGCGGATGGCAGACGAGCAGCAGATCGACCCGGCATCAATCCGACCGGGCATCTTCGGACGCTACTGCCTGCTCGAGCGGCTGAGCGTCGGGGGCATGGCCGAGGTGTTCCGCGCGCGCCCGTTCTACGCGGACAACTTCTCGCGGTTCCTGGCGATCAAGCGCATCCTGCCGCACCTCGCGGGCGACGCCGAGTTCATCGAGATGTTCGTCGACGAGGCGCGGATCACGGTCCAGCTGAACCACCCGAACATCTGCCAGCTCTACGAGCTGGGCCGCTACCAGGGCGCGTACTTCATCGTCATGGAGTACATCGCCGGGCGGGACCTGCTGGCGCTCCAGAACTACTACCGCCGCAGCAGGCAGATCATGCCCCCGACGCAGGCCGCGTGGATCGCCGCCGCGATCTGCGACGGGCTCGACTACGCGTACCGCAAGCGGGACGAGTCGGGCAGGGCGCTGCGCATCATCCACCGGGACATCAGCCCGCAGAACGTCATCGTGACCTACGACGGCGAGGTGAAGCTGATCGACTTCGGGATCGCGCGGGCCGACGTGCGGCGTCAGCGGACCCAGGTCGGGGTCCTCAAGGGCAAGTTCGGGTACATGTCGCCCGAGCAGGTGCTCGGGCACGCGCTCGACAACCGCTCGGACGTCTTCGCGTTGGGCATCCTGTTCTGGGAGCTGCTGACGGGGCGTCGGCTGTTCTACTCGAAGAACGACTACGAGATCCTCGACAAGGTACGCCACATGGAGGCACCACCGCCGAGCCAGCGCAACGCGCTGGTCCCGCCGGAGGTCGACAGGATCGTGGCGCGTGCGCTGGCCAAGAACCGCGCCGAGCGCTACCGGTCCGCCGCCGAGTTCGCGGCGGACCTGCGCGGGTGGCTCAAGACCGTGCAGCCACCGTACCTCCAGCGCACCATGAGCCGCTGGATGCAGGTGTCGTTCGCCGAGGAGCTCCGCCTGGAGCAGCGCAAGATCCAGGCGTTCGAGCCGTTCATTCGTCCGCGGGACGTCATCGAGCACCTCGAACGCTTCAACCTCCCGATGCCCGATGGAGTGCTGGTCGAGGATGACCAGACGGACCTGAGCGACGACGACCTCGCGCGGCTGGACACCGCGGTCACGAGCGGGAAGCTGGAGCTGCTCGCGGAGAACGAGGAGCGACCGCTGCCGACCGTCATTGGCGGCGCGGTGAAGGGCGACACAGGGCTGCCGCTGGACGACGACGAGGATGAGGACGAGGAGGATCTCGCCGAGGCGTCGATGCTGCGGCGCATCCGCCGGAGCGACGCGTTGCAGCGGCGGCGCCTGCTTGCCCTGGTCGCGTTCGCGCTCCTGCTGACCCTGGTGTTCGGCATCGTCGTGCTCCAGGCTCGAACTCGGCTGATCTCCGCGACCGTGCCGGGCCGCGGTGACGTGGTCGTGCAGACCGACCCTGTCCCCGGCCTGCGCGTCGAGGTCGCGGGCGCGGTGGTCGAGCCGCGTGAAGACGGCCGGTACGTGGCGGAGGGTCTCCAGGCCGGACCTGTAGTGGTTCGCCTGCAGGCACCTGGCCACGTGCCGCGCAGTCACATCATCCACGTCGAGGCGTCGCGTTCGGTCACCTGGCAGGGTGAGCTGGAGCCGGAGCGACTCGGGCGCCGGCAGTACGCCCTACCGATCGCAGGTCTGGAGGACGTGAGCGTCTGGGTCAATGGCGTGCAGCTGCCCACCAGTCACACCGGGCTGATCGAGCTCTCGCCGGACGAAGACGCCGTGGTCGAGCTCGTCCGGCCGGGGTACCTGGTCGAGCGCGTGACGCTGCAGGGCGGGAGCGCCCAGGATGGTGCGGTCCCGGTCGTCTGGCGGGAAGCGAGCGCGACACTGGTCCTCACGAGCGATCCTGCGGCCGAAGTGCGTCTGGACGGCGAGCGCGTCGGCGAGACGACGCAGCCGGTTGTCATCGATGGGCTCGATCCGTGGCGCATCTACGACCTCGAGCTGGTCCCGCTGTCTCCGGGGTTCCTGCCGTACCGGGATCGGTTCTTCGCGGACGGTGGGTACAACCGCCAGCTTCGGGTGCAGCCCCGACGGATCGGCCAGCGGGCGGACCCGGTGGTACAGCCGGGCCTTCTGGAGGTTCGGACGGACGAGTTTGCGGTGATCGAGGTGGACGGTCGTGATACGGGACTTGCCGTGCCGTTCGCCGAGGGGCGGCGGTTGCCGTTGCGCCCGGGTGAACGCGAGGTCGTGCTCCGGCGCGGCCAGCGGACCTGGTCAACGACGGTGACGGTGCCACCTGGTCAGGTGGTCCGGATCACGGTACCGGCGCGGGCGCTGTCTCCTGAGCGGTGAGCGCTCGACGGTGGCGAGGTGGTCGGTCAGTGCGGGGCGTTGACGGTGCGGAGCGTTCACGGTGCGGGCGGGAGCGCCCGCGGGGAGGTGAGGGTGAAGGAGCAGCTCGAATCGTTTCTGTCGGCGGAGCAGATCTCGGCGCGCGTCGACGCCCTGGCGGAGCAGATCCGCACGGACTACGCAGGTCGCCCGCTGGTGATGGTGTGCGTGCTGAAGGGCTCGCTGCTGTTCTTCGCGGACCTCGCGCGACGGCTGGGCCCCGAGGTGCGGTTCGACTACGTGGCGGTAGCCTCGTACCACGGAGGTACGGAGTCGTCCGGCCGCGTCCGCTTCATGGCGGATCTGTCGTCATCGATCGAGGACAAGGACGTTCTCCTGGTGGAGGACATCGTCGATACGGGGACGACGATGCGGTACCTGCTGGGCGTGCTGCGGGAGCGAGGTCCGTCGAGCGTCGAGGTCGTGACGCTGCTGGACAAGCCCAGCCGGCGGACCGTGGAGGTCGACGTGCGCTACGTGGGGTTCGAGATTCCCGATGTGTTCGTCGTGGGTTACGGCATGGACTACGACGAGCGCCTACGTGGGTTGCCGTACATCGCGGTGCTGCGGCAGCTTCCGGACTGACGTGCGGCTGGCAGGCTGATTTTTCGTGTGCGGCTGGCCGCGGGTCGAGTTGTCTCTTGACGGGGGGGCTCGTACGGGTTGAGCTAGAGCGTGTTCATGGAAGCCATGGACGTCAGTTGAGGGAGGGACGGCTCAAGGTTCGCTGAGCCACCTCCGGTCCTATTGAAGGAGCGGAAGTCATGAAGCAAGTACGCATGATTCTGGCCGTGCTGATGGCCGCACTGCTTGTCGCTGGTACGTTCGGCTGCTCGAAGGCTGCAGAAGAGGCAGCTCCGGCTGCAGAAGAGCAGGCCGCAGCAGAGGGTGCCGAGGAAGCCGCTGAGGCAGCCGGCGAAGAGCAGGCTGCAGCAGAAGGCGAGGAAGCCGCTGAGGCAGCCGGCGAAGAGCAGGCTGCAGCAGAGGGCGAAGGCGAAGAAGCCGCTGGCGACGACGTCGCTGCTGCCGGCTGCGACTGCGAAGGCCAGGAAGGCTGCGCGTGTGGCGAAGGCTGCGCGTGCGCCGGTGAGGAAGGCTGCGGTTGCGCAGGCGAGGAAGCAGCAGAGTAATCTGCCGCGACGCTGGTTGAGCGCGGGCGACGCCACGGCATCGCCCGCGCTTGCCGTTTTGGCAGGCTCGTGGTGTGGATTCGCGCATGACCTCCGGCTCCCCAGAACGTGACGGCAGGGCCTTGACCCAGCGGGTGAACGCGGGGCTGGGCGTCTACCTGGTCGTGTGCAGCACGCTGCCGCTGATGGCGCTGCGGCACGCGGAGGTCGCAGCGCCGTGGGGCATGGACCACGGGTGGGCGCTTGGCTGGGCGTGGGCCGACGCCGTCGGGCCCGGCACCTGGGCAGGTGGCGCGGTCGTGGCGTGGGTGCTGGGTGTGGCGCTGCTCGCCGCGGCGCGGCCTGGCGGCCGCTGGCTGGTCACGGGCGCGCTCGCCGTCTGCGCGATGCTCTCGCTGGAGCGGCTGGCGACCGATCCGGGCATGACGCTGCTGGTTGGTCTCCCCGCGGTAGGCGTGCTGTCGCGCATGTGGCTGTTTCAAGGCACGGTGGAGCGGCTGCAGCTGCAGCGGGAACAGCACGCCGTGGACGGTCGCGCGGCCGTGCGTCACCGACACGCCGATCATGTCTCGCGCCTGGGGCGGTTCGCGAGCCTCGGGGCGATCTCGATGGCCATCACTGCGTCCCTCGATGTTGATCCGGGGTGGCAGATCAGCCACTGGGCTGCGTTGGGGAGCAACGCCATCGCCCTTGGGTGGCTGGCGTGGGCGTTCGCGCGGCTGAGCCGGCTGCGCGCGGTTCGCGTCTGGTTGATGCTCGTTGCCGTTCCGCTGACGGTGCTGGCGTTGGCTTTGCTGCACGAAGGGGGCCGGTACGCCGTGCTGGCGGCGGCGCTGCCGCACGCCGCTGCGGTGATGATCCTGCCGCGCGCGGAGACGGAGTCGGGTGATCGGATCGACTGGTGGGAGCCGATCGTGCGCGAGCCGGCGCGACTGTTCGCGGTGACGTTCATGGCGCTGTGCGTCGTCGCGTCGTTCCTGCTGGCGCTCGAGGTGTCGACCCCGACCGGGCAGCCGTCGCTGCGCCTGGTTGACGCGGTGTTCACGGCCGTCAGCGCGGTGTGCGTGACAGGGCTCGTCGTGCTCGACACGCCGAACGACTTCTCGCGGTTCGGGCAGGTCGTGATCCTGCTGGCGATCCAGCTGGGCGGCCTCGGGGTGATGACGTTCTCTGCGGCGGCGCTGCGGCTGCTGGGGCGGCGTCTGAGCGTGCGCTTCGAAGGGGCCGTCGCAGAGCTGACCAGCAAGGAGGATCGCTCCCGGATCTTCAGCTCGATCTCGACGATCTTCACGATCACGTTCGTGGCCGAGGCGCTTGGCGCGCTGGTGCTGGCGGTCGCGTTCCTGCTCGAGGGCGACGGGCTGGGGACGGCGCTCTGGCGCGGCGTGTTCACCGCGGTGTCGGCGTTCTGCAACGCCGGATTCGCGCTCCAGCCGGACAGCGTCGTCGGATACAACCACAACGGCCTGGTGCTGAACACGATCTCCGCGCTCGTGATCTGCGGCGGCATCTCGCCGGCGGTGGTCGCGTCGCTCCCCGCGCTGGTGCGGCGTGAGCAGGTGAGCCTGCAGACGCGTCTCGTCGTCGCGGGTGCGCTCGGGTTGCTGGTGGTCGGGCTGCTCGGGTTCCTGGCGATCGAATGGAATGGGGTGCTCGCGCACCTCGACGCGAGCCACAAGGTCGCGAACGCGCTGTTCCAGTCAGCGTCGGCGCGTACGGCAGGGTTCAACTCGGTGCCGCTCGAAGACTGCCACCCGGCGACGCTGGTGATGACGATGCTGCTGATGTTCATTGGCGGCGCGCCGGGCGGCACCGCTGGTGGCATCAAGATCACGACGGCGATGGTCCTGCTGCTGGCCGTCGCGACCGCGATCCGGGGCGAGAAGATGATCACGGTGTGGGGCCGACGCATCTCCCACCGCACGGTCTACCGTGCCGCCGCGACGTCGTTCGTCGGGGTCGCGGCGATCGTGGGCTTCACGATGCTGCTGCTGCTCACGCAGGAGGGCCCGGTCCGGGTGGTCGTGTTCGAGGCGGTGTCTGCCCTGGCGACGGTAGGCCTGTCGATCGGTGGCTCAGGGCTGCTCGACGGTGCAGGCAAGGTGCTGATCATCGTCTGCATGTTCATTGGCCGTGTCGGGCCACTGACGCTGTTCATGTTCGTCAGCTCAAGGGTGCTCCACGAGCCCTGGCAGCTGCCCAAGGACGATATCGATGTCGGCTAGGGCCGGGGGTAGGGGTTAGGATGCGCAAGCAGGCGATCGTGATCGGGTTGGGCCAGTTCGGAATGGCGCTGGCGGAGAGCCTCTCGCTCAAGGGCATGGAGGTGATCGCTGTCGACAACAACGAGGACCACGTGAACCTGGCGAAGGAGTTCGCGACGCGCGCGATGCACTTCGACGCCACGGACAGCGACGCGCTGACCCGGATCTCACCAGAGCGCCGCGACGTGTGCGTCTGTGCGATTGGAGACGACTTCAAGGAGGGCTCGATCATCTGCACCGCGCTGCTGCGCCAGCTTGGGGCTCGGCGTGTGGTCGCCAGAGCGAACGACGCGCTGCATGAGCGCATCCTGAAGCTGGTCGGCGCGCACGAGGTCGTGAACCCGGAGAAGGACTTCGGCGAGCGGTTCGCGAACCGTCTGATTCACGAGCAGGTGGTCGGCGAGCTGCCGCTCGGCAAGGATCTTTACCTCACGGAGATGAAGGTGCCACCCGCGTTCGTGGGGCGTTCGCTGATGGACCTCGCGATGCCGCGGCGGTTCGGGGTGACGCTGGTGGCGATCAAGCGCGACCGCGAAGACAAGATCCTGCTGCCGCGTCCGGAGACTGTTCTGGATGAGCGGGACCTGATGCTGGTCGTGGCCAGCCGCGAGAACATCAAGTCGCTGCTGGAGAGGTTCTGAGCCATGGAGCTGCGACGGGAGGTTCTGATCGGCATCGGCGCGTTGATTGCGCTGTTGATCGCGGTGTCGTTCTCCGCGCTGGGGACGCTGACACGCATCAGCCCGCGGCTCGAGGCGATCCTCGGGGACAACCTGGTGTCCGTCGAGCTGGCCCAGGAGGTCCTGGTCGCGCTGGCGTCCGTCCCTGACGGGCCGGTCCCTGCGGCGGATCGGGAGCGGATCAGCAGGCACGTCGCGGCGTTGCAGGACAATTGCACGGAGCCGGGTGAGGAGCTGCTGGTGCGCGGGTTGGCGGACGCGCTAGGCGCCGTGTTCGCGGGCGAGGAGGGTGCGATGGGCGGGGCCGTGCGCTACCTGCACGAGCTCATTCGGGTGAACCAGGCGAGGATGAAGGCGGTCCACGACGACACGCGACGGCTCGACGCGGCGGGCCCGTGGGCGGTCGTTGCGCTCTCCCTGTTCAGCTTTCTGCTCGCGCTGATCGTGATCAAGCGCCTGTTCGACCGTGTGGTGCTGCCCCTGGAGGAGCTGCACTCGGTGCTGGTCGATGCGCGGACAGGGCTCAGTCGGCGGCGATGCGGGAGCGTCGACGCCTCGCGGGAGATCCAGCAGATCCAGACGGGCGTCAACCTGCTGCTCGACCGGGGCACAGGTGGCCAGGACGCTGAGGTCATCACGATCTCACCGGTCGACCGGTTCGTCGCGACGGCGTTGATGGACCGGCTGGGTGTCCCCGCGTGGGTCGTGCATCAGGACGGTCGCATCATGGCGACGAACCAGGACGGCATGGACGCGCTACAAGGCGACGCCGGCAAGCGACTCAGGGACGATCTCGCGCGGGTCGGCGAAGGGAGCGGCCCGCTGATCGAGTCGCACGAGTGGGACACGTTGCCGCTCCCGGATCGTCAGGGTTCGTTGGTGATCCGTGCCCGCAAGGCCCCGTGCGCCGCTGAGGATCGCGTCATGCCGGGCGAGCGCGAGGCCTACGCCGAGGCCGCCGCCGACCCGTCGGGCCCCGCCTCCCCCGCTCCGGCTTCCAGAGACTGTTCCATGCCGTGCCGTTGCCCCGATTCTGCCTCGTCTCGCGCCCGGCTTGCGGCCCGGCCGTGTCGCCCTCGCCATACGGACAGGACGTCAATAGTGGAGCCGCCGCGATCCCGCAAGCCGCGCGGCCAGGCGCGCGAAGGGAGCCGGCCTGCCGGCACCCGCCGGGAGGGGCGCCGGGGCGCGACCTTATTTTCACTTTCCTGCTGGAACCAAGTCGGCTTACCCCTTATGACATCGGCAAAACACGTTGCAAATCGCAGGTACGAGGCTGACATGGCACAAACGGCCG
>ERZ869909.467-NODE-467-length-47853-cov-32.518377_pt1 | contig 47853 bp, 45 predicted proteins | sample MGYA00520892_ERZ869909 | MGnify/ENA primary metagenome ERZ869909 (study PRJEB32215, sample SAMEA104723947) | bioreactor metagenome | biome: bioreactor; feature: anaerobic bioreactor; material: water | place: China | collected 2015-03-12 ... | reverse complement strand
GTGTTCTTCGGCCCGCCGCCGACGGACCTGCCCCGCGAGCCGCACGAGCCGCCGTTCTGGATGCGCTTTCCGATCCTGCTGCTCGTCACCGCCTGTCTCATCGTCGGCATCATTCCGGGGCGGACGATCGGGCCTTACCTCGACACCGCGGTGTCGTCGGTGCTGGGCCCCAACAAGCCCTATTACAGCCTCGCGGTGTGGCACGGCTTCAACCTGCCGCTGATCATGAGCGCGGTGGCGCTGGTCGCGGGCGTGCTGCTCTATTTCAGGCTCAAGGACTTCCTCGCCACCTTCGAGAACGGACCGCCGCTGTTCGCCCGCTTCAAGGGGCCGCGCATCTTCGAGCGAGTGCTCACGACCGCGGCCTGGAGATGGCCGGTCGCCATCGAAAGCCGGCTCGGGACGCGCCGCCTTCAGCCGCAGCTCGGCATGGTCGTCATCGTCGCCTTCATTGCCGCGGCGTGGCCCCTTTACGCGCAAGGCTTCGATGCCGGCGCGCTCACGTTCGCCGGGCTCGACCCCGCGTTCGCGCTCGTGTGGATGACCGCCATCGCGTGCGCGATCGGCGCGGCCCAGCAGGCGCGGCTGCATCGCTTTGCTGCGCTCGTCCTGCTCGGCGGCGCGGGTCTCGCCACCTGCATCACCTTCGTGTGGTTCTCGGCGCCGGATCTTGCCGTCACGCAGCTCGTGGTCGAGATCGTCACGACGGTGCTCATTCTGCTCGGCCTTCGCTGGCTGCCCAAGCGTTCGAAGGAGGCCGCCCGCGCGCTCGGCTCCAAAAACCAGAACCGCCGCTATCGCGACATCGTGCTTGCGGTGGTGGTGGGCGCGGGCGTGACGCTCATCGCCTACGCCATGATGACGCGCGCACCGCCCGACACCATCGCAACCTATTTCCTGGAACGCGCCTACAGCGAGGGCGGCGGCCGCAACGTCGTCAACGTGATCCTGGTGGACTTCCGCGCCTTCGATACGCTCGGCGAGATCACCGTGCTGGGCATCGTGGCGATCACCGTGTTCGCACTGCTCAGGCGCTTCCGGCCGGCGGCGGACAATGTCGAAGCCCCCAAGCAGCAGCTGATCCAGGATGCGACCGACGCCGAGCGGCCGGACCGGAAGCTCGGCGACACGCTGACCGACTATCTCCTCGTGCCGTCGGTGATCATGACGTGGCTGTTCCCCGTCATCATCGTGCTGGCCGCGTATCTGTTCCTGCGCGGCCACGACCTGCCGGGCGGCGGCTTTGCGGCGGGCGTCGCCATGGCGGCGGCCTTCATTCTGCAGTACATGGCGCTCGGTACGCGACAGGTCGAGGACCGTCTCACGGTGCTGCCGGTCAACTGGATCGGCTTCGGCCTGATCGTCGCTTCCGCAATCGGCGCGGCGGCATGGCTGCTCGGCTATCCGTTCCTCACGTCCTACTCGCAGTATGTCGAGATCCCGCTCATCGGGGCCGTGCCGGCCGCGACGGCGCTCATCTTCGATCTCGGCGTGTTCGCGCTCGTGCTCGGCGCAACGGTGCTGATGCTCATCGCGCTGGCCCACCAATCCATCCGCCGCCATCGTGCCTCGCGGGTTGCAAGCGCCATCAAGGAGGAGGCCGCCTGATGGAACTCATGCTCGCCATCGGCATCGGCGTTCTGATCGGCTCGGGCGTCTGGCTCCTGCTCAGGACGCGCACGTTCCAGGTCATCATCGGGCTGTCGCTGATCGCCTATGGGGTCAATCTCTTCATCTTCAGCATGGGCCGGCTCAAGACCAACGCGGCGCCCATTCTCGAGGCCGGCGCCGTCGATCCCTCGCGCTATGCGGATCCGATTCCGCAGGCGCTGGTGCTGACGGCGATCGTCATCGGGTTCGCGACGACGGCGCTGTTTCTCGTCGTGCTGCTCGCCTCGCGCGGCCTGACGGGCAGCGACCACGTGGACGGAACGGAGTCCAAATGACGGACGCGGCCAACCACCTTCTGATCGCACCCGTCGTGCTGCCGCTGATCGCGGGCGCGGCGCTGATGATGTTCGACGAGCGCCGCCACACGCTCAAGGCGATGATCAACGCCGTCTCGACGCTGTTGATGCTCGTGCTCGCGGTGCATCTTCTCACCCTCGCCGACCGCGGGGCCGCGGACGGCGGCGCCATGACCGGCGTCTACCTGCTCGGGAACTGGCCTGCCCCGTTCGGCATCGTGCTCGTGCTCGACAGGCTCTCGGCGCTGATGCTGGTGCTCGCCGGGCTCCTGGCCGTGGCCGCACTGGTGTTCGCGCTCGCCCGCTGGCACAGGGGCGGCCCCCACTTCCACACGCTGTTCCAGTTTCTGCTGATGGGCGTCAATGGCGCGGTGCTCACGGGCGACCTCTTCAACCTGTTCGTGTTCTTCGAGGTGATGCTGGCGGCGTCCTACGGACTTGCGCTGCACGGCTCGGGGCCTGCGCGCGTGAAGGCGGGGCTCCACTACATCGCCATCAACCTCGCCGCCTCGTCGCTGTTCCTGATCGGTGTCGCGCTGATCTATGGCACCACCGGCACGCTCAACATGGCCGATCTCGCGGCCCGGATCCCCGAGGTGCCCGAAGCCGACCGGATGCTGCTGCACGCGGGCGCGGCGCTGCTCGGCATTGCCTTCCTCGTGAAGGCCGGCATGTGGCCGCTCTGCTTCTGGCTTCCGACGACCTACACGGCAGCGGCCGCGCCGGTGGCCGCCGTGTTCGCCATTCTCTCCAAGGTCGGCATCTACATTCTGCTTCGCCTGTCGCTGCTCCTGTTCGGTGCGACGGCGGGGGCCTCGTCCGGCTTCGGCGCCTCGTGGCTGTTCGTGGGCGGGCTCCTGACGCTCGCGTTCGGCGCGATCGGGATGCTCTCGTCGCAGTCGATGGGACGCCTCGCCGGGTTCAGCATCATCACCTCGTCCGGCACGCTGATCGCCGCCATCGGCCTCTCGAACGCGGGCGTGACGTCGGGGGCACTGTTCTACATGGTCAGCTCGACGCTCACGGTCAGCGCATTCTTCCTGCTGATCGAGCTCATCGAGCGCGCGCAGGACCCGTCCATGGACGAGCTTGCCGCCTTCACGGCGCCCGACGAGGATGCGGACGCGGAAACCGAGGACGAGGTCGGCGTCGTCATTCCCGGAACGCTCGCCGTGCTCGGGATCTGCTTTGCGGGCTGTGGGCTGTTGCTCGCCGGCCTGCCGCCGCTCTCCGGCTTCGTGGGCAAGCTCGCGCTCCTCTCCGCCATGCTCTCGCCCATCGGCGCGGAGCCCGAGAGCACCGTTCCCGGCAGCACGTGGCTCTTTTTCGCGCTTCTCATTCTCTCCGGGCTCGCGGCGATGATCGCCATGGTGCGCGCGGGAATCCGCACCTTCTGGGCGCCTGCCGAGGGGCCGGCCGTGCCGCGCGTGCGGCTGATCGAAATCATGCCGGTGGCGTTTCTCCTGGTGCTGTGCGTCGGCATGTCGATCCAGGGGGGCGCACTGATGCGCTACATGGATGCCACGGCGCAGTCGCTTCACGCGCCCTCCGCCTATATCGAGAACGTGCTCGAGGCACCCCGCGTCGAACGGACCAAAGCGGAGGAGGCAGCCCCATGACGCTCGGCCGCTGGCTCCCCTACCCGCTGCTCACGCTCGCGCTGGTCGTGATGTGGCTCCTGCTCAACAGCTTCTCGATCGGGCACGTCCTGCTCGGCGGCATCATCGCGCTCGGTGCGTCGCGGGTGATGGTCGCGCTCAAGCCGGAGCCGGTGCGGATCGGAAGCTGGAGCGCCATCGTGCGGCTCTCGCTGACGCTCCTCTACGACATCCTGCGCTCCAACATCGCGGTGGCGAGCATCATTCTGCGCGGGCGCCGCTCGGCGCATGCGGCGGGCTTCATCGTCGTGCCGCTCGAACTGCGCCACCCGATGGGGCTTGCGCTCCTTTCCTGCATCCTGACCAGCACGCCGGGCACGGCCTGGCTCGAATATCGCGCCGCGAACGGCCGGCTCCTGATCCATGTGCTCGATCTCTACGACGAGCAGGCGTGGATCGACCTGATCAAGAACCGCTACGAGCGGTTGCTGATGGAGATTTTCGAATGAGCGCCACCATCCTGATGTGGTCGGTCACCATCGCGCACGTGCTGCTGGCGGTGGCCATGGTCTGCCAGGCGATCCGCTTCATCCGCGGGCCCCGGGCGCAGGACCGGGTGATGGCGTTCGATGCCTTCTACATCAGCTCCATGCTGCTGCTGCTGACCTTCGGCATCCGCACCGGCACGACCCTCTATTTCGAAGCCGCACTCGTCATCTCGCTGATCGGCTTCGTCTCGACGGTCGCGCTCGCCAAGTTCCTGATGCGCGGCGAGGTGATCGAATGACGCACCTCGCTGAGCTTCCGGCCTGGGCGCAGCTCGTCGCCTCGTTCTTTATCCTGGTGGGCGCCGTCGTCACGCTCATCGGCGCGGTGGGGCTGCTCACGCTGCGCGACTTCTACGATCGCATCCACGCGCCGACGCTCGGCAGCACGTGGGGCACGGGCGGAATCCTGCTCGCCTCCATCATCATCTTCAGCACGCTTCAATCGCGGCCCGTCCTGCACGAGGTGCTGATCGCCGTGTTCGTCACCGTCACCATGCCGGTGGTCCTGATGCTTTTGGGCCGCGCCGCGCTCTACCGCGACCGCACGGAAGGCGTCGAGACGGTCCCGCCCATGGAGGCGGTGTCCGGCCTCGCGGAAGACGCTCCGGAAACGGACGGCAAGTAGCGCTGCTGCTCCGACGTTTCTGATTTCGCTCAGAGCCGGCCTTGTCCGGCTGCCGTTCGCGCCTATCTGCGGGAGGTGTGCGGCATCGGCCCACATCGGTGTTGGCGCGCCTCCAAGCCCTGCTATCCTTCACTCTCGCCGGGCGCGCGCCTGCAACAGCTATGCATCCGTTACGACGCAAGGGAGCGAGAAGGTATCATCATGGGGTGGTCGATCTCACTGGGGCGCATCGCCGGCACGGAAGTGCGCATCCACCTCACGTTCTTCCTGCTGGTGGCGTGGTTCGCCATCATAGCCGGCGCGCGCGGGGGGCAGGCGGCCGCGGTGGATGCGGTTCTCTTCATTCTCGCCATTTTCGCCTGCGTGCTCGCGCACGAATACGGACACGTTCTCGCGGCGCGGCGCTTCGGGATCGGAACGCGCAACATCACGCTGCTGCCCATCGGGGGCGTGGCCAGCATCGAGCGGATGCCGGAGAAGCCCACGCAAGAGCTGATCATCGCGCTCGCAGGCCCGGCCGTGAACGTCGTCATCGCGTTCGTGCTGTTCACGGTGTTCGGCGCCGGCGTCGGGCTCGATCCTGCCCAGCTCGAAAACCAGACCATCGACTTCACGACACGGCTTGCTTTCGTCAACGTGATGCTCGTGGTCTTCAATCTCATTCCCGCCTTTCCGATGGACGGCGGGCGCGTCCTGCGGGCGCTCCTCTCCTATCGCTTCGACCGCACGCTCGCGACGCGCATCGCGGCGGGCATCGGACAGGCCGTCGCGTTCGGCCTCGGATTTCTCGGCCTCTTCGGCAACCCGCTGCTTATTTTCATCGCGCTCTTCGTGTTCCTGGCCGCGAGCCACGAGAGCTATGCGGTTGCGCTGACGGAGGCGACGAAGGGCGCCCCCATGCGGCAAGCCACGATCACGGCCTTTTCCACGCTCAGCCCGCAATCCAACGTCGGCGAGGCCGCGCGCCTCCTGCTCTCGACCACGCAGACGGAGTTCCCGGTCACCGACGGCGGCGGACGGCTCAGGGGCGTGCTGACGCGCGACGGGATGATCCGCGCGCTATCCGAGAGCGGGCCCGATACGGCCGTGCTCGATGTGATGGAGCGCGACGTGGCGACCATCAACTGCCGCGCGCCCCTCGAGCACGCGGTCACGACGCTGCAGCAGAGCGGACACCCGCTGATCGGCGTGATCGACGACGATGGGCGCGTGGTCGGCATCATCACGCTCGAAAACATCGCGGAATACATGATGGTCGCGCAGGCGAACCGCGAATGGCGCCCGCCTGCGGGGCGCCTTCGCACCGAATGATTTCAGGAACCCCGATTACCAGGCCCCAAACACCCGCAGCACGAGCGCGAGGATGGCAGCGCCCAGAAGGCCTGCGATAAAGACCGCGCGCTGCCATGGCCGGCGCAGCTCGATCTCGGCCTGGCGTGCCTTTTCGGCCGGATAGGGATCGGGCCTCTCTCGTTTCTCACTCATCAGGCGTCAACGCGTTTCGATATCGCGTCGTTCCGGGCCGACCTCGGCCATATCACGCCTATTTTGTGCTCCGGCAAAATTCCATTTTGCAATGCAAAAACAATAGATCGGATATCGGCTCACCCGCCAAATCAAACATCCGATGAAAATCCATCAAATGTTAGCTTCCTTACATTAGAGGTTCAGACTGGGCTTCAGGCCGTCGAAACCGGGGGCTTTCGTGATTTCCAAACTTTATGACATTAAGAAATACATAACGGTCCCTTCCGATAACCCGGCGCTTCTGAAAGCGCAGCACCGGGCGATCTCGCGGCAAATGCCGATGATGTACTTCATCCTGATGGCCAACACGTGGGCCGTCGCGTTGACACACATCTCGACGGCGCCGGTCTGGCTCACGCTCGTCATTCCCGGCCTCTTCACCGTCATCAGCGCTGTGCGTGCCGTGCACTGGCTAAAGACCACCAACAGCGATCCCTCGACCGAGGTCGCGCATCACGAACTCGTAAGAACCAATCGCCTGGCGGTCGGGATCTCCGTCGTCTTCACTGCCTGGTCGTTCGCCCTGGTCCCCTACGGCGACGCCTACGCGCAATCCCATGTCGCGTTCTACATGGCCATCACCGTCATCGCCTGCATCTTCTGCCTGATGTACCTGCGTTCCGCGGCACTCCTCGTCACGGCTGTCGTCAACGGCGCGTTCATCGCGTTCTTTGCCTCGACCGGCCAACCGACCTTCATCGCCATCGCGATCAACATCCTGCTCGTCTGCATCGGGATGCTGGTCATTCTGACGATCAACTATCGCAACTTCGCCCGCATGATCAGCGCCCAGGAGCAAACCCAGGCGCTGAGCGACGAGAACCTGCGGCTCGCAAACCTCGATACATTGACGGACCTTCCCAACAGACGCGCGTTTTTCGCGCATCTGGACAGGGCCCTCAAAGACGCGCAGCACAGCGGAACGCGGCTCGCCGTCGGCATCATCGATCTCGACGGGTTCAAGCCCGTCAACGATCTCTACGGCCACTCGACGGGAGATCGCCTGCTCGCGGCGGCCGGGGCGCGGCTCCAGAAAGTCGGAGAACGCCACGCCATCCATTTCGCGCGCATCGGCGGCGACGAGTTCGCGTTCATCATCCCGAACGCGCCGGACGATACCGATCTCGTCATCAGAGGCGACGAAATCTGCTCAGAGCTTCACGCGCCCTTCGAGCTCTCCGACGCCACCGTCATCATCTCCGGTTCGCTCGGCATTTCCGTCTATCCGGAAACGGCCCAGACGCGCGAGCAGCTCTTCGACCGCGCCGACTACGCGCTGTTTTACGGCAAGCGCGCCAAACGCGGCTGCAGCACGCTCTTTACGATCACGCATCACGCGCAGATCCATCGCCACGCGCAGATCGAGCAGACGCTCAAGCAGGCCGATCTCGCGGAAGAGCTCTCCGTCGTCTTCCAGCCGATCGTCAACATCCATACCGGCGCGACGGTCGGGTTCGAAGCGCTGGCGCGATGGCACAGTCCGCTGCTCGGCCCTGTTGCGCCCGGCGAATTCGTGCCCGTTGCCGAGCGCGCGGGCATCGTGGGCATGCTTTCCCAGCATCTCCTCAGGAAGGCACTCGCCGTGGCCGTGGAATGGCCCCGCGACACCAGGCTGGCGTTCAACCTATCGGCGCATGACCTCAACACGTCAGAGGGCATCACGGGCCTCATCGACATTATCAAGGCGAGCACGTTCGACCCGTCGCGTCTCGATATCGAGATCACCGAAACCGCGTTTGCGCACGATTTCCAGCAGGTGGCGCGCTCGATCGACGCGCTGAGGCAGCTCGGATGCGGGATCTCGCTCGACGATTTCGGAACGGGGTACTCGAGTCTGACGCAGCTCTATGCCCTGCCGCTCACCAAGATCAAGATCGACCGCAGTTTCGTGAGCGAGTTGCACCTCCGCCCATCGAGCTACAAAATCGTCAAGTCCCTGCTCGCCCTCGGCACCGACATGGGCCTCGATTGCATCGTCGAGGGCGTGGAGACCCAGGCGGAACTGACGGCGGTGGAGCAGCTCGGCGGGGCGCTCGCCCAGGGCTATTTGTACTCCCCACCCATCGCGGCGCATAAGACGCGCGCCTTCGCCGTTGCGACGTCGCCCGCGCTCAATCGCGCGACGGCCTAACGGAAGGTATGCGGCCTCCCCTGACGTGCCCAGTCTGCGGAGCGAGCTGCGCGCGGCGCGTCGTCGGGTCCGTCTTATTCCGACACGGCGATTAACGTCTTTTTAAGCCGCGGCATGCCCTCTTAATCATCCGTGCGCGTTGCTCTTTCACGAGCCTCAACAAAAAACGGTCTAGGGGGACTATGGCTCGCAGCATCTCCGCGGGAGAGACCAGTCATTGGTCCGGCGTCGCCGCACTGGGCAGCCTCGTCGCGCTCTCATCATCCGTTCTGCTCGGCGCCCAGGCGCTGGCGGGAGGGCTCGCCGTCCGGGAACAATCCGTTTTCGCCCAGGGTGCCTCGTTTGCCGGCGCTGCGGCCGGTGGCGACCTCAGCTCCAGTTTCTGGAACCCGGCCGCGATGGCAACGGCCGGCTACGGTCTTACGACGGAGAGCCATTTTTCGCTCATCGTCGCCGATTACGACGTGCGCGCCGAGAGCGTGAGCGTGCTGCCCGGCTCGCTGATGGTGCCCTCGACGACGGCCGTCAACGACGTCTCCAAGATCGATCCCATCGCGGCGGTGGGTGCCTCTTATGCCGCATGGCGCATCAACGACGCGTTCGTGCTGGGGCTTTCGATCTCGGCCCCGTTCGGATCTCAGAACGACGCCAGCGATCCGGCGTGGTCGGGCCAGTACCATTACCGCGCCTCTCAGCTCCTGACCGTCAACGTCAACCCGATCATTTCGTATCAGATCTCGCCCACGCTTTCGATCGGCGCCGGCCCGCAGATCCAGTACATGCTGCTGAAGGTCAAGGCGAACCCATCCGGCGCGCTGGCGCCCCCGCAGCGCCGGTCTGTCGTCGAGGGCGACGACATCGGCGTCGGCTATACGGCGGGCGTGCTCTGGCAGCCGAACCCCGCAACCAGCATCGGCCTCGGATTCCGCTCTGCGGTGTCTCACACCATCGAGGGTGACGCGTCGGTGCGCGGAGGGATGCTCACGACGGGGGTGGGCCTCGGAACCGTGGCGTTCGAGCCCGTCAACTTCTCGGCCAAGCTCGAAACGCCCGAAATCGTCACGCTGAGCGCGCGGCAGTCCGTGAACCCAACGATGCGTCTCCTGGCGACCGTGGAATGGACGAACTGGAGCCGCCTCGACGAAGTCGACTTCCTGGCGACCGACATCGGCGGCATCGCGGCGCGCCCCTTTGCGCCGGGCGACAGCATCAACGTTCTCGATTTCCACTGGGACGACGGCTGGTTCTTCGCGCTCGGCGGCGAGTGGGATTACTCGAGCCGGCTGACGCTGCGCGCCGGCGCGGCTTACGAGATCTCTCCGATCCGGCACGCCACCCAGCGCAAGATCAACGTTGCGGACAGCGATCGCATCTGGCTCAGCGCCGGCGCGAGCTACGCCGCGACCGAGAGCATGTCCTTCGACGTTGCCTACTCGCATATCATCTTCGACGACGCACCGATCGACGCGCTGACGAACTCGCCCGGGAGCCCGACGACGCCTGTCCGGCGGTTCGTAGGCCGCGCGCATCAGGCCGCGGATATCGTCTCGGTCGCGATGAAATCGAAATGGTAAGGGCGCGCCGCGGGACACGCGAGATGACCGTCGACTAAAAGCGGTCCTCGGTCACGCTGCCGATGCCGGGATCGGGCACGACGTCCGAGCGGCGCACGAAAACGATGGAGCGATCGCTCCGCTCTACGCGCATGTGCTCGTTGAAGCCCACGCCGATTTCCGGCTGGTCGATCAGGCGCTCTCCGGAATAGAGCACAACGCACGTCCGGGGTGGCGGCCCGGCGGCCTCATGCTGCGTCCGCGTCTGCTCGTAGGCGACCAGCGCCTCGCGTTCCGTACAGCCGAGAACGCCCGAGGATCTGACCATCCAGACATCCTGCGCGGCCGCCGGAGCGCAAACGGCAACCAGGACGGAAAAAACGGATGCGCGGCGCAGCATGGCGCAACCCCTTCGCAAGATCGACGGGTCAGGACAGATCCCGGCTCAGAGCATCGAAACGGGCGACCTGATCGGCAATCAGATTGCGCGCCTCGTCCCGGCGCACGAAGATCTTGAACATCGCCTCGCCGTCCTCGCTGAAGAACTGCACCGAGCGGGACTCGCGCCCCATGAAGGGACGGGAGACGAAGGCGATCGTCTTGCAGCCTTCCGCGCGGATGTGCCCGCCGATGGGGCTATCACCGTGAATGTTGTAGTAGCCGCGGCCAAAGCTTCCCGGAGGGAGCACGCCTTCGCATTCGAGCACGATGTGGCGCGTGTGCACGATGAACAGGATCGGGCCCCAATCGCCGATCGCCGTCATCACGTCCTGGAACCGCGCGCCGTCGACCAGCGTGCGGTGCGCCTCCGGCAGCGCGCGCACGACATCGAGCGTGCTGACGCCGTACTCGGCCGCGATCTGCTCCAGAATGCCATCGGCGTTGCGCGCGAGACGCTCGGCCAGCGGTGGGCGACCGGATGCCGCTTCGCTTAGCTCAGCCATGGCCGCGTCACGCTGCGACGACGCGTTTGCCGTCAGACGTCACGGTCTGCAGCACGTGGAAGCCTTCGAACTCGGGATGGCCCTGGTACAGCGGCTTGCTTCCGCCGGCACCGGAATGCGCTTTCCGGAACTGCTCGGATTTCGTCCATGCCTCGAAATCGGCATGCGAGCGCCAGATGGTATGCGAGGAATAGAGCACGTAGTCTTCGCGCTCCGGGCCCTTCAGGAGGTGGAACTCCACGAACCCGTCGAGCTCGTCGAGATGCGTCTCGCGCGACAGCCAGACGTTCTCGAAGTCCTTCTCGGAGCCCTTGAGAACTTTGAAGCGGTTCATTGCGATGAACATCGAAAACTCTCCTCGTCCTAGAACAGATGGGGCCGCGGCCGGCATATGCCAGCCACGGCTCCTGATTTTCTCGCCGGTCAGGCGGTCCGCTCAGTTCGACGCGCCGAACCGCATCGTGAGCCCTGCGCGCGCGCTGAAGCCCGGGCTGTTGTACTGGTCGAGATGCTGGCGGTACGTCTCATCGAACAGATTGTCAATGTTGAGGTTCAATGTCACGTTATCCGTCGCCTCGTACTGGGCGAAAAGATCGACGACATTGTAGGAGTCGGTGTGCCTTAGTACGGCGGTGTTGCCCTCGACGAAGCGATCCTGAGAGGCAACGAAGCGCACACGACCGCCGGCGACGAGCTTGTCGTCGAACGCCCGGAAGCCAGCCGTCACCGTCACCTGGTCGGCGGGGACCGTACGAAGGCCTTCGCCCGTGTCGTCGTTCTTACCGCGGATGCGATGTGCGCCAAGACCTGCAAACCACTTGCCGGCATCGTAGAACGCTTCGAGCTCGATGCCATCCAGCGTAGCATTGGCAATGTTCTGGTACTGGACATAGTCGTCCTCAAAGAACGGCACACCGAAGAACGGGATGAAGACCGGCGCGAAAGGCGGCCCTACGAACTGACCAAAGAAGATCTCATCGATCGGCCCGGCGACCTGGACCATATCGATGTAATTGCTCACCTCGTTGCGGAATGCCGTCACTTTCGCCCGGAAGCGATCTCCGGTGGTGATGACGTTGTCGAACTTGAAGTTGACGCCGACCTCGATGTTCTCCGCAACCTCGGGCCGGAGCTCTGGATTGGGACGAAGGTCGAAGTTAGCGAAGGCCGGATGCATGCCGGTAATGAGCGCCTCCGAGAGCGCGGGCGCGCGGAAGCCCTCGGCCCACGTTCCGAACAGCGTTACCCCCTGAACCGGCGTTACGCCGACTGTGATCTTCGGGGAGACGTGCTCATCCTTTACGCTCACGCCGCTGCCGTCGAGCTCGTAATTATCGTAGCGGAGCGCACCAATGACATCGACCACATCGAAGAACGTTACCTTGCTTTGCACGAAGCTGCCCCAGATGTTCCGCTCGCCGGACGGGGTGAACTGCTCGCCGCTGCCGGCCGGATCTACCGTCTTGACCGTATCCCGGAACCCGTCAACGCCGTAGGTCAGCGCAACGTCGACGCCGCTGGCCAGCGGAAAGCGCGAAGTGTTGAAGACGTCGAAGCCGTCGGTCTCGGCGCTGAAGCTTCGCTCGGCGCCAATCGGAAAGGTTCCGGGGAAGAAAAAGCACGGCCTATCCGATGCCGGAGTTCCGTAAATGACGTTGCACGGGATGCCTCCCGGGCCCGGTGTCAGCGACATATAGCTTGCGTCTCCGGCAGTGATGCGGGCCTGATCGAGGCCGGTCTCGTTGCGATAGATCTTGCTGGAGAAGTCGATCAGCGGGTTGGTCGGGCTCTGGAAGGTGTAGCCCAACGTATACTGGCGGTTTTTGACCTCCGTGTCGTACTGCGAGACAGAGTTGCCGCTCTCCACCTCGTCGATGAATTCCGAATTGTAGTCGATGAGCGAGCCCGTGATCTGATGGCCTGCGGCCGGGCGGAAGCGCAGCTTGACGAGCTTGGAGTCTGTATCGTCGTTGGAGCCCGGCACCCTGTTGCCGCTGCCATCCTCGTAGTCGCCATTGCGGCGGACATTGAACTGACCCAGAATATCGAAATTGCCGACCTTGACCGCGGTCGTTCCGCTGCCGAGCTTCTCGTCGCCATTGGTGCCGTAGCTCGTGCGCCCGCGCACGGCCGCATACTCGCCGGGCCTCAGAATGTCGTCGGCATCGAGCGTTTCGAAGGCCGCGACGCCACCGATGGCGCCCGATCCGTAAATGGTGGCCGTGGGCCCGCGCGTGATGTCCACGCGCTTGATCATCTCCGGCTCGATGTAAAACACGCCGTTGGCGCTGTGGCCGCTGCGCTGGAAGTTCTGGCGCGCGCCGTCGACGAGGACGTTCACGCGCCCGAAGTCCTGAAGGCCACGAATGTTAACGGCGGTCGCGGTATCTCGCGCAGTTTCCTGCGTCGTGACACCCGGAATCGTGCGCAGAATTTCCGACACGCGATCGGCGTTGAACTGCTCGTCCATCGTCGCGCGGTCGACGACGCTCGATCCCGATAGCGCCTCGGCCCAGCTTTCCTCGGTCTTTGTCGAGGTGACGACGATGCCGTCGAGCTGAATTTCGTCGGCGGAGGCGTGGCTACCGGCATAGCACACAAAGGCAGCCGCTATCAGCAGCCGCGAAGACGCGCGCTTCGACATGATCAAGAGAACTCCTCATGCAATCCCGCCCGGCAACCGATTGACCCTGCACGCTCGCAGGCTTCAAATCCGGCGTCCCTTCAGACCTTTCCTTCCGATTGCCAAGGCACGGGCCTCCCGATCCGCGTCCGACTTGCTATCCGTATATTTGCTGATTATTTTCGTCAATATTGGTGGAGCACGAAATTCCACGGTGTTGCAGATTGATCGCATCTGCCCGCGCCCGGCTCCGATCCGCATACGAAAAGGATGATCGCAATGCTCGCTCGCCTACGGCCCGTTGCTCACGCGCTTGCGCGTGCAGCCTTGCTTCTCCTCGCCGCGGTCGCCGTGTCGGCACCGTCTCACAGCGAAGGGACGTCCCCGCGCGATGCCTCGCGCATCGTGTCGGTGGGCGGCGACGTGACCGAGATCCTCTACGAGCTCGGCCTCGGTGACAACGTGGTCGCAATCGACACGACGAGCGTCTTTCCTCCGCAGATCCCGGGAGAAAAGAAGAGCGTGGGATACATGCGTGCGCTTGCAGCGGAAGGCGTGCTCGCCGTTGGACCGACGCTCATCCTCGCGACCGACAAATCGGGGCCGCCGGAGGTCGTCGCCGCGCTCACGGCGTCGTCGACGCCGTTCATCACGATTGGCGGGGCCGACACGCCGGAGGGCGTCGCCGACAAGGTCGGGAAGATCGCGGCCATCGTCGGGAAAGAGGACGCCGGTCGAGCCCTCGCGGCCCGCATCCGCGCCGAGTTCGAGGCTGCTGCGGACGCGCGCAAGGCGATCGCGAAGCCGGTCAAGGCGCTGTTCTTCCTCTCGGTGCAAAGCGGGCGCGCGTTGGCGGGCGGGCGGAACACGGCCGCCGACGCGATGCTCTCTCTCGCCGGGGCCGAGAACGTTGCGGCATCGTTCGACGGATACAAGCCGCTGTCGGGCGAGGCGGCGCTTGCGCTCGCGCCCGAAGCGATCATCGTCATGAACGCGGCGCCCGGCCACCGCACCACGGACGCCAGCGGCCCGATCGCAATGGAGATCGCTGCGATCCCCGGGCTTGCCGATACGCCTGCCGTCAAGAACGGGCGCATCATCGAATTCGACGGAAGTCTCATGCTGCAGTTCGGCCCGCGTGCGCCGCAAGCGGCACGCGAGCTGATGCATATCCTCTATCCCGACATCGCGCCCGCCGGCCGGAGCAACTAGCGGATGCTGAAACCGACACCCGCCGAAGACCTCGGCAAGCGCGTCGGCCCGGCGCGCGAGCGCGCAAGAGCGCGCGGCCTCCTCGGGCTTGCGGCCGTGTTCCTGCTCGCGGCGTTCCTGTCGCTCTCCGTCGGCCCCAGCGGCATCACGCTGCTGTCGCTGCCTCAGGTTCTCGGCGAGGTGATGGGGTATTCGGCCGGGACGGGCGGTCACGAGGCGCTCGTGCTGCTCGACATCCGTCTGCCGAGAACGCTGCTTGCCATGTACGTCGGGGCGGCGCTCGCGGTGTCGGGCGCGATCATGCAGGGCATGTTCCGCAACCCGCTCGCCGATCCCGGGCTGATCGGCGTCTCGTCGGGCGCGGCGCTGTTCGCGGTCGCGATGATCGCGTTCGGAGATGCGTATCTTCCGGCTCTCAAAGCTCTCCTCGGCGTTCATGCGCTGCCCGTCGCGGCGTTCGCCGGCGGGCTTGGGGCGACGGCGGTGCTGGTCGGCCTGACGAGCGGCCGGCGCACGATTTCGACCGGAACGCTGCTGCTTGCCGGCGTGGCGCTCGCGGCCCTCGCTTCGGCGCTGATGGGCGTCGTCGCCTATCTCTCGGACGACCGCGCGCTGCGCGATCTCACGCTGTGGACGCTCGGCAGCCTTGCCGGCGCGAGCTGGAGCAAGGTCATCGGCACATTGCCGTTCGCCCTCCTGCTGGCTCTGCTTCTTCCGCGGCTGATGCGCGACCTCAACGGCCTGCTTCTCGGCGAAGCGGAGGCCTATCACCTCGGTGTCAACGTGCAGCGTGCCAAGCTTGTGATCGTGTTCGTCACCGCGGGAGCCGTGGGCGCGGCCGTGGCGGTGGCGGGCATCGTGGGCTTTATCGGCATCGTGACGCCGCACATCATTCGTCTCGTCGCAGGACCGGACCACAGGTTTCTGCTTCCGGCCAGCGCGCTTCTCGGCGGCTCGCTCGCGGTTGCGGCCGACATGGTGGCGCGCGTCGCCGTCGCGCCGGCCGAGCTCCCGCTCGGCATCATCACGGCGCTGATCGGCGCACCGTTCTTCCTGCATCTCGTGCTGCGGCGGGGCGCCAATGGCTAGCACAACGACAACACCTCCAGCCATCGAGGCCCGCGGCGTGCGCTTCGAGATCGGCGGCAAGCGGCTCGTCGACGACGTCAGCCTCGCCATTCCGGCCGGACGCATGGTGGGCATACTGGGGCCGAACGGCGCAGGCAAATCGACGTTCCTGAAGCTCGTCTCGGGGGAACACAAGCCGACGGCGGGGCATATCCTGTTCGACGGCGTGCCTCTCGCGCAGGCGCATCCCGCGCTCCTCGCCCGCCGACGCGCCGTCGTGCCCCAGTCGTCGCAGCTCGCGTTCTCGTTCTCGGCGCTCGAGGTCGTGTCGCTCGGCGCGTCCGTCCCGGGGTTCGGGCTCTGCGGCGATCACATCCACGCCGCAGAGGCGGCCCTCGAGCGTGTCGGGCTCGCGCATCTGGCCGGGCGAAAGTACACGGACCTCTCGGGCGGCGAGCGCCAGCGCGTCCATATCGCGCGCGCGATGTGCCAGCTTGCGACGGCGCCGCCGAGCCCCGGCGAGACGCTGCTCCTGCTCGTCGACGAGCCGACTTCCAATCTCGACATCGGGCATCAGCGCCGGGTTCTGGAGGCGCTGCGGGAGGCGGCGGCGGAAGGGGCGGCCGTGCTCGCTGTTCTGCACGACATCAATCTGGCTGCCGGATATTGCGACAGCCTGGCGCTGATGCGCGAGGGGCGCCTGATCGCGCACGGACGCCCCGAGGAGATCGTTCGCGACGACCTTCTGTCTCACACCTACGGATGCGCGCTCGACGCCAACCAGACGCCGTCGCGCACCCCGTTCGTCCTGCCGGTCACCCGCGACGCACCCGACGGCGGAGCGCCCATGCTCAACGGCTTCTCACGGCGCCATCATACGGAACCGTCGTCGCGCTGACATCCTGCACCACGCCGTGCGTGGTGCTGCGTGGACGCGTTTCAGGTTGCGGGCTCGACAATCCGCTCGCTTTCGGCGGCGCGGGCGTCGGGCGCGGCCCTCCCCGGCTTCATCACCACCTTCACGCATCCGTCCTCTTTGTCGCGGAAGGTCTTGTAGAGCTCCGGCCCGTCCGCGAGCGGGGCCGTGTGCGTGATCACGAAGGAGGGATCGATCTTCCCCTCCTCGATGAGCCCGAGAAGCTTGGGGAGGTAGAGCTGCACGGGCGTTTGCGCCATGCGGAACGTGAGACCGCGGTTGATCGCGGATCCCATCGGGATCTTATCGAGATACCCGCCGTAAACGCCGACGATCGACACCGTACCGAAGTTGCGGCAGCACTGGATCGCCTGGCGGACGACGTGCGGCCGGTCGGTGCCGAGGTAGGCGGCCACCTTCACGCGGTCGATGAAGGAATCGAAGCTCGCCGTCGTGTGCGCTTCGGTCCCGACGGCATCGATGCAGGCATCGGCGCCGCGCCCGCCGGTGAGCTCCTGGATCCGCTCGTAGATGTCTTCGCGCATGAAATCGAGCACTTCCGCCCCGGCGGCCTTCGCCATCGCCAGACGCTCGGGCAGCCGGTCGATCGCGATCACGCGTTCGGCGCCGAGCAGGAAGGCAGAGCGGATCGCGAACTGTCCCACCGGGCCGCAACCCCACACCGCGATGGTATCGCCCGGCTGGATGTTACAGAACTCGGCAGCCATGTAGCCGGTCGGAAAGATATCCGAGAGAAAGAGAACCTGCTCGTCGCTGAGACCGTCGGGAACCTTGATCGGCCCAACGTCCGCAAACGGCACGCGCAGGTAGTCGGCCTGTCCGCCGGGATATCCGCCCAGCAAATGGGAATAGCCGAACAGGCCCGCCGGCGAATGGCCCCAGAGCTTGCTCACCTTCTCGGCATTCGGATTGGAGCGTTCGCAGCCCGAATAGTATCCGCGCTTGCAGAAAAAGCATTCGCCGCACGAGATCGTAAAGGGAACGACGACGCGATCGCCGACCTTGAGCTTCTTGTTGTCGCGCCCCACGTCCACGACGACGCCCATCGTCTCATGGCCCAACACGTCTCCGGCGTGTATCTCGGGGATGATGCCGTTGTAGAGATGCAGGTCCGAGCCGCAGATGGCGCATCCGGTGACCTCGATAATCGCGTCCCTGCCGTCCTGGATCTCGGGATCGGGAACCGTTTCGTAACGGACGTCGCCTTTGCCGTGCCAGCACAGGGCCTTCATGGGCCTCTCCTTATCGTTATGTGTTGCTGCCGCTTTCCGCTAATGGGTCAACGCACCGCCGGGTTCTGCGAACTTCCGGTGCTGCTCTGCGAGAATGGTTGCGGGCGTGATGCTGGCGAGCGCCGATTGCACTTTGTTGTGCCACCCGGACACCACCTCGCTGTCCCCGTTCATCATCGCCCGGTAACCGATCTCGGCTACCTCGCTCGCGTCGTCCTTCTTCGCTTGTCCGATCCGCGTATCGAGCAGGCCCGCGCGCGCGAAGAAGGCCGTGTCCGTCGCGCCCGGCATGAGACAGGTGACGGTGACGCCTGTGCCTTTGAGCTCGGAGCGGAGCGCGATGGAGAACGAGTCGATGAAGGCTTTCGATGCGTTGTAGACGGCGTGATAGGCTCCGGGAATGAAGCCCGCGATCGAGCCCGTGATCAGGATGCGCCCCTCACCGCGGCGGCGCATATCGCGCCCGATCTTCTGCACGAGATAGATCGTGCCGGTGATGTTCGTGTTCACCACCCGCATGACGGCCGTGAAATCCTGATCGAGAAATCCGTTTCCCAGGCCACGGCCCGCATTGGCGAACAGTGCGTCCACCTCGCGCCCGGCAATCCTGTCGTAGAGCGCGTCGACGCCCTCGAGCGTAGACAGATCCGCCTGCACGGGTTCGACGCTGCCGCCGAGCAGCGCGAGTTCGTGCGCTGCGGTGCGGATTTCTGGCTCATCGGCGGCGATGACGAGATCGAAGCCTTCCTCGGCGCACCGCCGGGCCAACTCCAAGCCGATCCCCGTCGATGCGCCCGTGACAATGGCGAGAGGCCGTCTCGAAGCCGTCATGACGCATACTCCTCGTTGCTGATGACGTGTTCCTTGCGCCGCACCCTGGGCTCGACGCCGCGTCACCTCGCTAGGCAACCGATCCGTCTCCCAACAGGTTCCCCGCGAGAAAATTGCGCCCCGGACTGGCGGACGCGTTCAACCGACGTGCGAGGTCACCGTCGTTTCGGCGGCCGCCGTTCCGGGGGTGCTCGCTCAGGCTCAGGCCGACGCGTGCCGGTTTCCGGCGCTCTTCTTCTTTGAAGATGTCTTGCCACGGGTGGATTGGTCACCCTCATCGGCGCGCGCGTTGATCTCGGATTCCGCAAGCTTCGAGAGCTTCATATCGGTTTCCTTTTCTTCCTCGAGCGTCTCCCGCAGCAGGTCGCCTGCGTCGGCCATCCCAAGCTTATCCGCCCAGGCGGCCAGCGTGCCGTAGCGGGAGATTTCGTAATGCTCGACGGCCTGGGCGGCGCTCAGCATCCCGGCGTCGCGGACGGTGTCGTCCTCGGCCTCCTCGATGATCTCGCTTGCCTCCTCCGCGAGGCCATCGATCGCGGGACAGCGTTTGCCCCGCGCGGACTTTCCGATCATCTCGAAAATCTTCTCCAGTCGATCGACCTGACCTTCCGTCTGCTCGATGTGCTCCTCGAAGGCGGCTTGGAGCCGCGGGGAGCTCGCCTTCTTGGCCATTTTCGGCAGGCTCTTTAAGATCGCTTTTTCAGCGTAGTAGACGTCTCTCAGCGTCGTTTCGAAGAGTTTTTCCAGCGTGTCCATAGGTGCTACTCCGAAGGTTGGGCGGTGGAAGCGACAACGCCGACACCTTCCAGACGTTCCCGCCGGCCGGCGCATCGTCCCTTGAATTGGGCGCCCTTCCCGCCGGCGCCTGCCGCAACTTTGAGGCCTGCGCGGCGTTCGCTGTTGAAAGGAGACCAGACATGCTGACGATCATCAGACGATTGCTCGGTTTCGAAACGACCGCCGATCCCGTGAATCGTCCCGGCGAGATCGAGCGGGGCCCCGAGGCCGAGAGGGAGATCGTGCCGGGCCCGCCCATCGCAAGCTCGGGCTCGATCCTGAGACAGGCGAAGAAATCCGAAACGGAAGCCGCGCTCGAACGCGCGGCCGGCAAAGCAGACTAATTTTCCGGCGGTCGGTCGGGCGTCCGACGTGCTTTCACCCGCTTTCCTCTGCTGGAAGGTTCCTCTGCTGGAAGGGGAGACGCGGCGACTTATCCTACGACTCCCGTATGGCCCGTGATCCGACTATAAAACAACGGAGCGGAATGCGAGCGTGCGATCCATGACGCCCGTGCGCCACACCGTGCGTACGACCTGGCAGCCGCATCGTTTCAATCGTGGCCACCTCGTTGACGGTTTCTCAACGTTGAGATTTCGCGACGAGGAACATCCCAATCGAACCCAAACTTGATCTCTCCGAGCCCACGCGACGTGAGCGGGGCCAACCACAAGGAGAGAGATCATGTCATGCGTGCAGTATCAATATATCCACCAAGACCCCTTCACCGACCCTTCGGCGGTATGCCCTGATGATGGCTCCAACAACGCCGGAAACGGCAATGGCGGCAACGGGAACGGCGGCAACGGGAACGGCGGTAACGGGAATGGCGGAAACGGGAATGGCGGAAACGGCAACGGCAATGGCGGGCCTGGCGATCCTGGTTCGCTCGTTTCGGTCGACGTGGGCGGTGACCACCTGCTCGACGTGAACGTCGCCGGACCTGACGGAAATCCGTTGGTGAGCGCCCAGGTCGCCTCCCTGGGAGAAGACGGTCTGCTCGATGGCTTGGGGTCCAATGGGCTCGCGTCTGTCAACGTGGGCGGCGACCACCTCATCGACGCGAACATCGGCGGATCCGACGAGAATCCGTTGGTGAGCGCCCAGGTCGCCCCGCTGGGAGAAGACGGTCTGCTTGGCGGCTTGGCGTCCAATGAACTCGTATCTGTCGACGTGGGCACCAACTACCTCATCGACGCCGACATCGGGGCAACCGATGAATATTCGGCCGTGAGCGTGCAGGCCGCGTCAGTGGCAGACGGCGGCCTTCTGGATGGCCTGGGATACGATGGCCTCGCGTCCGTCGACATCGGCAATTTTCTTCCCATCGCCGGCACCGACCTTCCCGACATCGGCGGTCTTCTCGACCCGTCTTTCGGGTGACGCCGACGCCATATGGACGCTTGGCACACGCGCTGTGCCGAGCGTCCCACACGTCCGGTTGCATTTGTAACGATGCTTCTTACGGTGGAGCGCTATCATGCACGCACGCGGGAGGATCGCCGCGCGGGTTCGGACCGCACGGCCACATGCTGTTGTCGAAGCCAAGGGACTGGAGCGCCGCCGCGGCCTGCTCAGCTTTCTGACATGGGCCTTCGTTTTGACCGAGCTGTTCGGACGCGACAGCCTCGGCCCTTCGTCCGCTCGTGCCTCTGACGCCGACGAGACGACCCGCGCGGACGACCGCGCCGAGGTTGCGGGGCAGCCCACCGACATCGCCGACCGGCCCTCCGCATCGAGCGCTCCAGGCGACTCGAGCGAACATGCTCCTACCCTCGTATCACCCGGTGCGACGCTGGTGCTGCCGGCATCAGCGAGCGGCGACGCATCTCGCGATCTTTCGTCCGATGGACCGGAACGCATCGACAATGGACCTATAGACGCCGTGCACGCGACGGCCTCCGGCGGCGGGTCTGTCGCGGTTCCCGGGTCATCGGACGCGGACGGTGCGACTGCGGGCAGCGATCCGTCGGCGGCGCCGGAGCTGGTCGCAGCTGGCGCGCCATCCCTTGATGCGGCGCCTTTCCTGCAGCTGTCGGTCTCCCCCAACGGGCTCGTCCACGGCGTCTCCGAGATCGTTGAGGCTGTACCGCTGGTCGGCGACGTGCTCAGCGCGGCCGCGGACACGGTCGTCTCGGCGGTCGGGACCATCCTCGACGGCGTCGGCGGCCTTCTGGGCCGCAGCGATCCTGACGGTCCGCTGGCCTCCGGCGGCTCGATCGAGATCCAGGGGGACACGGCGTCCCTGCCGTTCGCGCCGCTCCATACCGCGGACGGATTTACCGATTACGGGATTGCGCTCGAACTCGACCTTTCCGGCGGCCTGGCGTCCCCGCTTCCCTCCGTTGAGGGCGCATCCCTTGCAGATGTGATCAAGCAGAGTTCCGACCTCTTCCCGACTCCGGCGAGCATTGCGGGAGAGCCGGGCCTTTCGGACGACGCCGGACACCGATCCGCGAGCGATGTGCTCGCATGACACGCCAAGCCAGACCGGCCGATGTTCCGTCACTGTTCCGGGCGCAGGCCGAAGCCGCCGCCGCGTGTGCCGGTGCGCTCCGGGTGCGTCTCGCCACGACGAGAGCGGCGGTCTCGGCGCGCACCCAGCGCATCCGCTATCTGCTCGGCGAGACCGTCCGCCTCTGGAGAACCGGTGCGGCACCCCCCTCCGCACCGCCCGCGCCGAGCCCCTCTCCCGATCCGGACCCCGTCGTGCCGTTCGACGAGCCGGATTGGAAGCCGCTCGACGAGTGGCGCTCGGTGGTCCGCCGCAACTTCGTGCTGGTCGGGAGCTTCTCCGTCGTCGTTAACCTGCTGATGCTGACGGTGCCGATCTATCTGTTCCAGCTTTCGGACCGCGTTTTGACAAGCCGCAGCGTCGACACGCTGCTGATGCTAACCTTGCTTGCCGTCCTCTTTCTCGGCGCTTTGTCTCTCGTCGACATCTTTCGCCGGCAGATGCTCGGCGCGCTCGCGACGCGCATGGAGACGCTGCTCGGCGGGCCCCTGCTCGCCGCCGCGATCAGCTCGCCCCACGCGGCAGACGGCGAGGCGATCCGCACCATGCGCAGCCTGCACCAGGTGCGGAACTTCCTCTCGAGCCCGGTGATGCTCCTGCTGTTCGACGCGCCGCTCGCCCCGCTCTATTTCGCGGCCGTCTTCCTCATCAGCGTCGAGCTTGGCGTGGTGGCGCTCGTGGCGGGCGCGATCCTGGTCGCCATCGCGCTTCTGAACCAGAAGGCCACGTCCGACACGCTGGCCGCCGCCGGCACGCATGCCACAAAGGCGGACGCGCGGGTGGAAGCGCTGAGCCGGAACGCGCAGGTCATCAACGCCATGGGCATGCTGCACGAAAGCATCCAGCATTGGGGCCGCGAGCAGGCCCGCGCCCTTTCGAGCCAGAACGGGGCGCTGGACGCGAACTTCTGGATCAGCGGCGCGTCGAAGTTCTTCCGGCTTCTCACCCAAATCGCCGTCCTCGGATGGGGCGCGTTTCTCGCGCTCGAAGGCGAGATCACGGGCGGCATGATGATCGCCGCATCGATCATCGCCAGCCGTGCCCTGCAGCCGCTCGAGGGCATGATCGAGGGATGGCGAAGCGTGGTGCAGACGCGCGCCGCCTATGCGCGTGTCGTCTCGGCCGTGGAGGCGTTCCAGAACGAAAAGACGAGGCTTCGCCTGCCGCGCCCGGAGGGCCGTCTCGTCGCCGACCGGCTGCTTTACATCCCGCCCGGCCGCAAGGAGCCGGTGCTCAACGGCGTGAGCTTCGCGCTGGAGCCCGGAGAGTCGCTCGCGATCGTCGGCCCGTCGGGTTCGGGCAAGTCGACGCTCGCGCGCATGCTCGTCGGATGTCTCGTTCCGACCGCGGGCAATGTGCGCCTCGACGGGACGGAGCTGCGCAACTGGGACCGCCGCCTGTTCGGCACCTACACCGGGTATCTGCCACAGGAGGTCGAGCTCTTCCCCGGCACGATCCGGGAGAACGTCTGCCGCATGCGCTCCGATCTTTCGGACGAGAAGGTGCACGAGGCCGCGGTGATCGCCGGCGTCCACGAGATGATCAGCCGGCTTCCGGACGGCTACGAGACCGTGCTCGAAGGCAGCGGCGCGCCGCTCTCGGGCGGGCAGAAGCAGCGCATCGGCCTTGCGCGTGCGCTGTTCGGCGATCCGGCGATGATCGTGCTCGACGAGCCGAACTCCAATCTCGACGCCGAGGGCGAAAAGGCGCTCGCCGAAACGCTTGCGCGCGCCAAAGAGCGGCGCGTCACGGTGGTCGTCATCACCCAGCGGCCGATGCTGCTCAACTCGGTCGACCGCGTGCTCGTGCTCCGGTCGGGTCGCGTCGAGGGTCTCGGCCCGCCCGGCGAGGTGCTGTACCGCGTCGTGGGCAGGCCGGGCGCCTCTGCTCAACCGCAACCCGCGGCCCGCACCGAGGCACGGCGTGAAGCTCAGCACGACACTCGGGAGGTGCGCGATGAGCGATCCTGACCGGCGCTTCGATGCCTGGCAGAAGGACGTGCCCTACGCCATCGCGCGCCCGCGCCGGCGCGGCCTTGCGATCGTGATCGCGATCCTGGTCGTGTTCGGCGGGTGGGCGCTCCTGGCCCCGCTCGACGGCGCGGTAGTGGCGTCCGGCTCTTTCATCGCCACCGGGCAGAACAAGGACGTCCAGCACCTCGAAGGCGGCATCGTCCGCGATCTCCTGGTGCGCGAGGGCGACATCGTGGAGCCCGGCCAGGTTCTCGTGCGCCTCGACGAGACGCCGGCGCGGGCCAAGCTGCGCCGGCTCGAGGTACGCCGGTATCGCCTCCTCGCCATGCAGGTCCGGCTCGAAGCGCAGATCGAGACCCGCGACATGGCGGAGCTTCCCGCCGCGCTCGCCGCGGCCGCCGACACGGATCCCGACGTGCTGCCGATTTTCGAGCGGCAGAAGATGGAGCTCAAGGTGCGGCGCCTCAAGCAGGCCGACGAAGAGGAAATCCTGCGTCGCGAGATCGCGGGGCTCCGCGAATCCATCGTCGGCTACACCGCGCAGGTCCAATCGCTTGAGCACCGCATCGGGCTCTTCGGCGACGAGCTCAAGGACAAGCAGGCGCTTCTCGACCGGCAACTGGCGCGTAGGACCGACGTTCTCGCCGTACGGCGCGCGGAAGCGGGTCTCACGGGCCAGCGTGGCGAGCTTCTGGGCCGCATCGCCGACTCCAAGGAGCGCATTGCGCGCGCCGACCAGCAAATTTCGCAGATCCGATCGGCTGCGCTGCAAAAGGCCGTCGAGGAATTGCGGGAGGTCGAGGCCGAACTCGACGACGTTGCCGAGCAGATCGCCGCGCACCGCGACGTTCTCGAGCGCGTCGAGGTCCGGGCGCCGGAGCGTGCGGTGGTCGTCAAGCTCAACTACCATGCCCGCGGCGCGGTGGTCGCTCCGGGCGCCGCGATCCTCGAACTCGTGCCCGCGGACGACGCGCTGATCATCGAGGCGCGGCTTCGCCCGAGCGATATCTCGAGCGTGAGCCGCGGGCAGGACGCACTCGTCCGCCTCACGGCCCTCAATCAGCGATTGACGCCGGTCGTCGCGGGCACCGTGCAATACGTCTCCGCAGATACGGTGCGCGAGCCGGGGCGGGTTGAGCAAGCCGGCGTCGGCCCCGGCGCTCCGCCGTCGTTCGTCGTGCGGGTCTCGCTCGACGAGGCGGACGTGCGCAGCAAGGTCAACGGTTTCCGCCCGACGCCCGGCATGCCCGCGGACGTCTACATCAAGACCGGCGAGCGCACCTTCTTCGCCTACATCATGCGCCCGCTCCTCGACAGCTTCTCGCGCGCATTCCGCGAGCATTGACGGCCGTCCGGGAACAAATCCGCCGGTCTACGGGTTGTGCGACACTTCCGGGAGATCCCCCATGGCACCGCGCTCGTTCTGGAAAGGTTACCTCAAGCTGTCGCTGGTCACCTGCCCGGTGTCGATGATGCCGGCCACCTCCGAAAGCCAGAAGGTCCGCTTCCACACCTTGAATGCGAAGACCGGGAACCGCGTCGTCAGCCAGTACGTGGATGCCGAGACGGACAAGCCCGTCGATACGGACGACGAAGTCAAAGGCTACCAGCAGGGCGAAGACGACTACGTCCTGCTCGAGGACGATGAACTCGACTCGGTTGCGCTCGAAAGCACGCGCACGATCGACATCGACAGCTTCGTGCCGCGCGATTCCATCGAATGGATCTGGTACGACAAGCCTCACTACCTGACGCCCAACGGCGAGGTGGGCGAGGAAGCCTTCTCGGTCATTCGCGAGGCCATGGCCGCGACGGGCACGGTCGGCATTTCGCGGCTGGTGCTCTATCGGCGGGAACGCGCGGTGATGCTTGAGCCGCGCGACAAGGGCATCGTGCTCTGGACGCTCCGCTACGGCGACGAGGTTCGGCCCGAAACCGAGTATTTTTCTGACATCGAGGAGAGCAAGCCCGACTCGAAGTTGATGACGCTGATCAAAACGCTCATCGACGAGCGGACCACGGCCTGGGACCCGGCCATGGTGAACGATCCGGTGCAGGATCGCCTGCTCGACCTCATCGCGTCCAAGAAAAAAGGGCGCAAGCCTGCCGCGAAGGCGAAGAGCAAGCCTGAGGCCGACGAGACGCCGAGCAACGTCATCAACATCATGGACGCCTTGCGCAAGAGCATCCGGTCGGACAGCAAGGCCAAGAAACGCTAGCGGCTGGAGCGTTCTCCGATCCGACGGAATCGGATCGGACGCCCCAGCTCTTTGATGAGACCGATGATTTACGCTTCGGGCTTTCTCCCGCTGCCGATTCACGCCGCGCCGGGTCGGCGGCGCGCCTGATCGGAGCGGCTAGGGTCCGAAGCGATCATGGTCCAGACGACGGTCAGCGCTTTCTGCCACGCCGGGCGGCGCGCGTCTTCGTCGTCGCATTCGCCAGCGGAACGGCCGCTTTCTGGAAGTCAACCCACGGATCTTTCTCCAACGCGGCCAGCCGCGGCGGCGCATTTTCCAGCGTGAAGTGAGCCGGACCGATGGCGGGACCAAGCTCGTCCCAATGCAAAGGCATGGAGACGGGCGCGCCGGGCCTTGCCCGCGTGGAATACGGTGCGACAGCGGTCATGCCCCGTTGATTGCGCAGATAATCGACCAGGATCTTGCCCTTCCGCTTGGCTTTGGAGATCGTCGCGACGTACGTGCCGGGGCTGTCGGAAGCCATTTCGTCCGCGAGCGCCTTCGTGAAGGCCTTCACCTCGGGCCAGGTCGCTTTCGGAGTCAGCGGCACGACGACGTGAAGGCCTTTGCCGCCCGACGTCTTGACGAAGGCGTTGAGGCCCGCGTCTTCGAGGCGCCGGCGCGTCTCTTCCGCCGCGGCAATGATCTCCGCCCACGCGACGCCCTCTCCGGGGTCGAGGTCCATGATGATCCGGTCCGGGCGCTCCCAGTCGGAAACCATCGATCCCCAGGGATGGATTTCGAGCGCCGCCGATTGCACGAGCCCCATGAGCCCGTCGAGATCGGCGATCGAGATCAGGGGCTCCCCCGCGCGGTCCTTGGGGTCCTTCACGGGGGTGATGTTGCTGTTGAGCCCTTTCCATGCGTGCTTCTGGAAGAACTGCTGGCCGGTAATGCCGGTCGGGCAGCGCAACAGGGCCAGCGCGCGGCCCACGATGTGCGGCGCGATCCAGCGCCACACGTCGGTGTAATAATCCGCAAGACCTTCCTTGGTCACGCCGTCGTCCGGCCAGTACACGCGATCCGGATGCGTGAGAGCCACGCGGCGTTTTGGTGCTTTGGGGAGAGCGGCAGGTTTGTCCGACGGCGCTTCGCGCGCGCTTTTCACCCGCGGCGCTTCGCGCGCGCTTTTCACCCACGGCACTTCGCGCACGCTTTCCACCCACGGCGCTTCGCGCACGATGTCGGTCGCCGGCTTGTCCTCGCGAATGCCGCGGAAGGCAGCGTGGCGCAGATGGCCGTCGGCCGTCCACGCGCGGAACTCCACCTCGGCCACAAGCTGCGGCTTCACGTAGCGGACGTTCCGTGCCTGCTCGGCCGACAGCCTCTTCCGGAACGGGCTCTTCGATGAGCGCAACGACTGAAGACGGTCGAACAGATCTGCCGCGACCCGATGCGTGAAGCCGGTGCCGACGCGCCCGACGTGGACGAGCCCGCCGTTCTCGTACACGCCCAGAATGAGCGAGCCGATCGCCTCGCGCGACGTCGACGACGGGACATACCCCGCAACGACGAACTCCTGCCGGTCGGAGCACTTCGATTTCACCCACGCCCTCGTGCGTCCCGAACGGTAGGGCGCGTCCTTCTGCTTCGAGATCACACCCTCGAGACTCAAGCGGCAGGCGTGCCGCAACACGAGCGGGCCCTCCTCTTCGAAGTGGTTGCTGAAGCGGACGATGCCAGGCGCTGCCTCGACGATGCCGGCGAGCCGCTCCTTCCGTTCGATCAGCGGCAGGTCGCGGATGTCGTCGCCATCGAGGTACAAAAGGTCGAAGACATAGACGACGAAGCGGTCGCTCCGACCGGCGCTCAGATCGTCCTGCAGCGCGGAAAAGTCCGACGCGCCGCTGCCTGCTTCCACTACGACCTCGCCGTCGATCACGGCGCTCTCGACCGGCAGCGCCGCCAGCGCGGTCGCGATCTCTCGCCCGAAACGCTTGCTCCAATCGAGGCCGCTGCGGGTCAACAGCGTGACACGGCCCTTGCTCACCCGAGCCTGGACGCGATAGCCGTCGAACTTGATCTCGTGAACCCAGCGCGCGCCCGCGGGCGGCGCGCGCATGAGTGTGGCAAGCGCCGGTGCCACGAACGGCGGCATCGGGGCCTTTTTCGCTCCTGTCCTGCCTGTGCGCGCAGACGGGCTCTCGTCGGCCTTTTTCAGTTTTCGCGGCTTGGCCGGGGGCTTTCCAGCTCCGGCGACTTTTTTCGCGCGCGGCACGCGAGACGAGCCGTTTTCTGAAATCTCCTCGATCCGGCGATCGGTTTTGACCGACGCCGGCTGCTCTTCGAGAATATCCGGATCGGCAGCGCTGCGGCCGGCCTCGTCGTCGGCCTTGATGAGCAGCCAGTTGTTGCGCTTCTCATCGGGCTTTTTTTGCATGCGAACGAGATGCCAGCGGCCCGACAGTTTTTCGCCCGCGAGCTCGAACTCGAGATGCCCTTTGCGGTAGCCCTTCTCCGCGTCGCCGACGGGCGTCCACCTTCCTCTGTCCCAGACAATGACGCTGCCGCCGCCGTACTGACCTTTCGGAATCGTGCCTTCGAAATCGCCGTACTCCAGCGGGTGATCCTCGACCTCGACCGCGAGCCGCTTTTCTCCGGGCACAAGGCTCGGTCCCCTGGTCACGGCCCAGCTTTTCAGCACGCCCTGCATTTCAAGCCGCAGATCGTAGTGGAGGCGGCGCGCCGCGTGCTTCTGGATCACGAAGGCGTTCCCGCCCCGTCGCGCCTTCCGGCCCTTGGGTTCTGCCGTCGATTTGAAATTGCGCTTCCGGCGGTAGGTGTCGAGGGTCGCCATGCTCAGCCTGCCTTACGGCGCGGGGGCGCGGCCTTTCTCTTCGTGGCGCCCGATCTGGCTTTGCGCGGCATCGGCGTTCGCGTGTCTTTCTTGGCGATGCGCGCGCTCTCCCTCAGGGCCGCCATCAGGTCCACGACCTTCTCGCGCCGCGGCAGCTTTCGGGGCTCGATCTTGCGCCCCTCGGCCTTCGCCTTGACCAGTTCGGCGAGCGCAGCCTCGTAGCGGTCGTCGAACGCCGAGGGATCGAACCGGCCCGCCTTGGTCTTGATGATATGCTTGGCGAGGTCGAGCATCTCGCCCTTGATGCTGAACTCCGCCACGCCCGAGAACGCGTCTTCAGCCGAGCGGACCTGGTAGTCGAAATTGAGCGTGGTGGCGACCATCCCGACCCCATGCGCGCGGATCAGGACCATACGCATGCGGCGAAACAGGACAGTCTCGGCAAGGGCCGCGACCTTCTTGGCGCGCATCCCTTCGCGGATCAGCGCAAAGGCCTCCTCTGCGTGCGTGTCGGCGGGCGCGAGATAATAGGGCTTGTCGAAATAGACGTCGTCGATCTCGTCGCACGCGACGAACGCGGAGACGGCGAGCGTCTTGTCGCTTTCCGGAACCGCGGCGGCGACCTCCTCAGGCTCCAGGATCACGTACTCTCCCGATCCGATCTCGTAGCCCTTGACCTGCTCGTCGCGATCCACCGGCTTTCCGGTCTCGCTATCGACGAAGCGGCGGCGGACCCGATGGCCCGTCCGGCGGTTCAGGACATGAAAAGAGATCCGCTCGGAGGTCGAGGCGGCCGTGTAGAGCGCCACCGGGCAACTCACCTCGGAGACCTTCAGAAAGCCTTTCCAGTTCGCCCTGGGTGCCAATGGGAGATACTCGCGACGCCTACCAAAGGCCGAAACGCTTTCGCCCTCGTACCGGTTCCCGCTACCGGGCGGGGCCTCGGCGTCCTTCCGTCAGCAGATCGGCTCTCGCCCTCCGATGTCGTGGATTGATGTACGACGAGGATCGCTAGAGCAATTCCGACCGTACGGAATCGCGCCGTTCCCCTCCCCGTCATGGCGGAGCCATGCTCCGCATGGACGTGGGGAGGGTTAGGGGTGAGGACAGCGAAGAGGTGCGTCCGTGCGATCGGAAAACGCGTTAGATCCGTTCTAGTGGAATCGCAGAACGGCTCTAAGTTTTTGCTTTATCGTGCTTCTTACCGGAAAACCGGTTCCCACTTTTCCGGAAGCACTCTAGCCGCGGGGCGGCCGGCGCCGCTCGCTGAACCATGCACGATATTCCGTCATCTTCTCGCGCTGCGCCGACGACGCTTGCCGCTTGCACGTCGACGCCTCCTCGCTGTCGGCCGGCGCGCCCCAGCGCAGCTCGACGCAATCGTTCAGGTTGTAGGCCATCTCCAAATCCGCTACGCGCGCGACCACATCGCCCACCGCAAGCGTCCACTCGGAGCCGTCGCTGCGCGTATAGGCGAACTTGCGCGCGGAAAGCTCAGACGCCAGCACGCTCTCCAGTTCGGCCTTCACATCCGCCGCGCTCTTTCCCTCCGGCATCGCGTAGCGCTCGGGGCGGCGCGCCACGCGGTCCGGAAACCCGCGGACGACATCGATCGCGATCAGCAGGCGCAGATCGCGCGAGGGCGTCGCAAAATCCTCCCACGGCCCCGTCGTCTCGAAGATCGAGGCCCCGTCCGGCATGGCCACGTCGCGACCGCCGCCCACCTGGAACTGCCGGCCGTTCTCGACCGACGTCACGCGGGCTCGCACCTGCTCGTCAAGCGCCGCGATTGCCTCCTTCATGGCCCGCATGGGATCGAGCGGCGCCGGCGAAATCACGTCGTCCATCCGATCGTAGAACTCCTCGATCCCCAGTTCGGATTGGTCAAGCGAGAAATCTCCGTACTCGGGATGCTTGGCGATCTCCGCGTTGGTGAGGCGCCTCAGACCGCCCTTGCTGCGCACGACCGGGCGGAAGCGCTTGAACCCCGGTCCCCCGAGCGCCAGGTCCTCGGCGAACAGGAAGTTGCCGCGCCAGAAGCGCTTGCGCGCGACCGTCCCGTCGGGCTGCGCATCGATGGCGAGTAGAATTCCCGCCGCGCCATCCGACTGCGGCACGCGCTTGGCGAGCACCAGGATGTGCCCGTACGGATCGGCGTAGATGGTGCCGGGGCGCAGGGCCTCCTGCGTCAGCGGCACCGGATAGTAGTCGGTGTTGCTGTCATCCGCGGCCGTCCGGCCCGAGCCGGAATGGACGCCGTTGGCCACCGTCGTGCGCAGATAGTACCCGAAGCCCGGCACGAGCCCCGGCGGGCGTTGCGTGCGCGGCGAAGTTTTGGCCGGCGCCGGCGCGGGCGCGAACAATCCGAAGAGGTCGGCGGATACCGGTTGTGTCGGTTCGGCAGGCGGCTCGGGAGGAGGCTCCTCGTTCTGAATGTTCCACCACGCATGACACCGCGGCGGCTTGCCACCGCCGCCGCGCGTGCATTTCGCGTATCCGAACGGCAGCCCCATCTTGAACGCGAAGTACGCGCGCAGAAAGTAGGGGAGATCGGCGCAATCCGGCCGCACGACGTGCTTCTGCTCGTCCTCGCGCAAGCCCAGATGATTGAACAGGACATTGCGTGACCGGTCGCGTAGCACCTCATGCAGCGCGGTCCACGACAGCGCCTCCTCGAGCGGCGCATCGAAGAGCTTCTCGATCCATGCGGAATAAAGGTTCTCGTTGGCGCGGGTCCAGGCCTCGCGCACGGGCCAGACGCTGTTTGCCGTCGCCCGGGGAGCGGACGGCCGGTTCCGCTGCACGGCGATCTCGCGTGTGAGCGTGCCGCATTCGGCCGGCGCGCCGTCTCGCGTGAGCCTGGCCTTCCATGTCCCAGCGGCCGGAGACGCGACCTCGGCGAACCAGAAATACGGCGGCCCGCCGTGCCGCTCGCGCGCTGTGGCCGCGACCTTTCCACCGGGCGTGATCAGAGAAAGTTCGGCATCGAGCGGCTTCTCGGTAGAGAAGACGACGCGTAAGGGAGCTCCTTTCCAGGGCGCAATCGGCGAGGACAATACCGCCACCCCGACCGCTTCCTCGCACCTGCCGGACGGTTTCTTGGGCTCAGCCTTCGCCACATCTGCGATCAGCAGAAAGGCCGTCGCGGCAGCGGCTGCAAAATGGGGCGCAGGAAACAAATCAAGTCCCCCTATGGGGCTTCCTCGACCGCAATTAAACAGTACTGCGAAAGCTTCGACTCCAAAAATGGCAAATTTAATACTCGAGCGACCTCGCCCCGTTTTCCCGACGGGCCGATCGATGCAATGGTTTACGCCGGCAAAGCGAACACCTCGAAAACCTCCCGTCGTTCAAAAAATCCCGAGCCTTTCCGCTTCGAGATTTGTTTTGTTCGATAGATTACGGTATCGACAGGCTGCGTCTGTAAAGATGGCTGCGCCATGCCGAAAATCGTCCTTTACCTCGATCGGGTCAGACCCGCTCGTTGCTTCGACGAAGTCGAGCTCGCCCTGCTCGACGTCGTATACGGCCGAGCCTGCGATCGGTTGAAGATCGCCTTAGGAGATCCGCGGCGCGAAACGATCGCGATGCTCGTGTTCCAGGTGGCCGACCTCAGCCGCAATCCGGAAGACCTGCTCAAGCGGGTGATCGCGATGTACAGCCGCCCGGCCTGATGCGTGGGCTCACGTCCGGCCCTGTCGCGCCGGGCATCGGAGCGGACCGGCACCGCTGTGCCCGGGTCGGCCCCAGCACTGTGAAGGAACTTATCGGGGATGTTGGCGATCCCGGCTGGATTCGAACCAGCGACCCTCTGCTTAGAAGGCAGATGCTCTATCCGACTGAGCTACGGGATCGTGCCTGACACCCAGCGTCAACCCACGCCGCAATGCGCGGCGCCTCGCCCACGATGTGGCCTTCTATATCAAGAGATCCGCCGGCGTACACCCCGTGCCGTGGCTCAAATCGCTCTTGAGCGGCTCAGTGTGTCCAGGCGCCCAAGCGTCCGAACTTGAAGTTGTCGGCATAGGACTTGCGGATCAGGCTGCGCGGCTTCGGCTCTTCGAGGCGGTAGGGAATCCCGTTCCGCTCGGCGTAGGCGATCGCCTCTTCCCTGGTGTCGAACGACAGGCGAACCTGCGTGCGCGTGTCGGCGGAACTGGTCCAGCCCATCAGCGGGTCGATCTTGCGCGGCACGGCGGGCTCGTGCTCAAGGACCCAGGACTTGGTGCGGGCCAGCCCCGACTGCATGGCGGTCTTGGCCGGCTTGTAGATGCGTGCCGTCACGGATGGCCTCGCTCTCGTTGGTTCGTTTGCCTTCTTCTGTCCTTAGCCCCGCCGGCGGTGGCCGGCAAGCGCCACGGTGCGCCCATGCAAGCGGCTCAACGGCGCACGACCAAGCCTGCCGACGCGGCGCGGCCCTCCCAGCCCGCGCGCTCCAATTCCGGATCCAGGTGCTCTTCCACCGGCCAGCCCAGGCAAAGGTAGGCGACGAGCGTCCAGCTCTCCGGGACGTCGAGCGCCCGGCTTACGTCCCGAGGGTCCAGGATCGAGATCCAGCCGACGCCGATCCCTTCCGCGCGGGCGGCCAGCCACAGGGTGTGGACGGCGCCGACCACCGAATAGTGAAGCGTCTCCGGCATGGTCTCGCGGCCGAGGCCCCCACCGCGCTCGGTCGCCTCGTCGGCGAAGACCGCGAGTTGCGCAGGCGCGCAGTCGAGGCCTTCGAGTTTCAGGCTGGCGTAGAGGGCGCGCCGTTCGCCCTCGTATCCGGCCAGCGCCGCCTCGTTCGCACGTTTGAAGGCGGCTCTCACCACATCGCGCCGCTCGGGTGCGTCGACAAAGACGAACCGCCAGGGCTGGCAATTTCCGACGGACGGCGCGCGGCAGGCGAGTTCGATCAGCCGCTCAACGGCCCCTTCGGGCAGGGCCTCGGTGCGGAAGCGCCGCACGTCCCGGCGCCAGAGCACGAGGTCGCGGAATCTGTCGGCAAACTCCGGTGTGAAGACCGGCGGCGCGGGAGTGTCGCTGCGATCCGCCATCACGTCACCGTCACGCGGCGCGACCGGTTGCGCAACCGCGTGCACGCTGCCCGGCGCGGAGTTTCCTCCGCCGAGGGCCGCATCCTTCTCATGGTCGGACCATCCCAGGCGCGAGCCCCGCGCGCAGGGCGGCGTTCTGACCGACCACGATCACCGCGGGCGGCTCGATGCCGCTCACCTTGGCATCCGATACGAGCCGGCCGAGGCGTGTTTCGAGAATGCGCTCTTCCCCGCCCGTCGCATTGGAGATGATCGTCGCCGGCGTTTCGGGAGACAGCCCGCCGCGCTCGAACGCCGCGACGATCTCCGGCAGTTGCGCCAGGGCCATGTAGAGGACGATGGGCTGGCCGGTGGCGGCGAGCGCCTCCCAATCGGCGGCGCCCTCGTCGCCCGCCGCACGGTGGCCGGCCGCCAGGATGACGGCGTGGTTCGTGTCGCGGCTGGTGGCCGGGATGCCCGCCAGCGCGGGTGCCGCAAGGCCCGCCGTGAGACCGGGCACGACGCGATAGGGCACGCCAGCGCGCACCAGCGCACGCGCCTCCTCGCCGCCCCGCCCGAACACGAACGGGTCGCCGCCCTTGAGGCGCAGGACGCGCCGTCCTCTCTTCGCCTCGGCGACGATCAGCTCGTTGATGTCGCGCTGCTGGGACGAGGGCCGTCCGCCGCGCTTGCCTGCGAAATGGATCTCGGCCTCGCCCGAGGCGAGACGAAGAATTCTGGGATCGACCAGCGCGTCGTGCACGATGGTGTCGGCCTGGCGGAGGGCATGAACGGCCATGAGGGTGAGCAGGCGCGGATCGCCAGGTCCCGCTCCCACAAGCCAGACCTCGCCGGGCGCCATCTCGGGGAACGGCGGAAAGATGTCTGAGGAAAACGGCATGGGGGGCTCGGAGCGGGTCGGGTCGGAGGAGGCGGGGCGCGGAGCAGGACCTGCTCCCGTATGAGCTAAGTCCCTGTGGCTCAGCAATTCAAACCAAAAGCACAGGCTTTAGAAAACGATCAGGAGCACCAGGGCAATGAGCCCAATCGCCGCCGCCTGAAGCACATAGGCAATACGGTAAAGGCGGAGCGCGTGGTGAATATCGGCAGACGTCGCGGCGCGCCGGCCGGAGCCCATCCACGCATTGTCGATCCGCCGCCCGCCGATGTCGAGAGGCCCGGCGAGCGCCAATCCCAGCGCTCCTGCCATGGCCGCTTCGGGCCAACCGGCGTTGCGCGCGCGATGGCGCGGGCCGTCGCGGACGGCAGACAGGAGGGCACTGCGCCAATCGGCGCCGGGCATCACGCGCGCCGCGGCGGCCAGCCAGACGGCGGCGAGGCGCGCAGACGGCAGGTTGACGGCCTCGTCGAGACGCACCGCGGCCCAGCCATACGCGGCCTGTCCGTCGGGGTCCGATGGCTCTGAGGCCATGCCGCCCGCCGTGCTCACGGTCTTGTAAAACGCGCAGCCCGGCAGTCCAAGCACCGCAAGCCATATCAACGGCGCCACCACCCCTTCCGAGAACCCGCCCGCGAGGCTCTCGATCGCGGCGCGCGACACGCCGGCTTCGTCCAGCGCGGCCGTGTCGCGATCGACAATGGGGGCAAGTGCGGCGCGCCCCGCGTCAAGCCCGCGCTGCTCCATGGCCTCGGCCACGGCGGAGACGCGCTCATCGAGACTGCGCCCGGCGATCAGCGCGCTCGCGATCACGGCCTTCGCAATCAATGCGAGCGCCACGGGCAGCACGAGGTCGAGCGTCCGATCTACTAAAAGAACGCAGGACATGCTCACCAGCAGAACCGTCGCGAGCGCCAGGACGCCTCTCAGACGGCGGCGGGGACGCGGCAGCGCGCGCTCGTTCCAGGCGGCGGCCGCGCGTCGGACCAGTGCACTCATCCAGCCGACGGGATGGCCGATCCGCACCAGGAGCTTTTCCGGGTACCCTGCGAGCGCCTCGATAAAGAGGGCGAAAAAAGCCAGCGCGAAAGTCATCTGTCTCCCCGTCGGAAGGCCTGCATTCGGCCGGCGGACGTTCGCGCCCACCACGAGCGGCACACAAGCCCGTCGCAGCGCCGGAGCGCGCGAGAACCTGCCTGCGGTATCAATTCCCGTCTAACTCATTGTTTTCAGTAATATTACACCGTGTCATGCCTCGCTAGCGCAGAAAAGGCGCCGTTTTAGGGGTGTTGAATCGGGAAAAATTCCCTATAACAAGGTTACATTATTCCCCGAACATTCTCGCTGCAGGCACTCTCAGGACACCATGAAGAACAGCAAGCCCGACGCCTCGCGCCCGTCCGCGCTGACCACGCTCGACCCGAGCCATCCCAACTACGACGCAATCCTGCTGAAGCGCGCGCGCCTCGAAGCGCATCGGCGGCGGCGGCTCGAGAACCAAGGCCTGCTGCTGGCACGCGACAAAGTTCCTGCCGCTGCGAAGCCGACGAAAAAGCGCACGCGCTCCCGGGACGCCTGAGCGGTTCGCGTTCGGCGAATCGCAGCCGACGTCCCGCGCCGGCATCACATCCCCATCGCGATGGCGGCCTCATCCCCGCCTCGTCTTCCGAGACACAGTCCGAGACATGAGACGCCTTGCACCGTCCTCGCGACGGCGTTTGGCGTTTGGCGTCTTGCGCGCGGGAGCCAAATCCGGCTCGCGCGCGTTGTGCTCAATGCGCATGCCGCGCTTCAGCCTCTCGCTCGGGAGAACCATCGCGTGACACACTCCTCCAGCCTGTCGTCGCTTGCCCTCGCCGCCCTGCTGCTGGGCGCCACGTCCGCCAGTGCTTTCGCAACTCAACCGTATGTGCAGATCGCGCAAGCTCCCGAAGGCGAGCAGGCGGATGAAGGTCCGGCCGATCTCGGCGAGCTCGGTCGGGAAGACGGAGCCGAGCCCCCCGAAACCGGAGCCGACGCGCCCGACGCTCCACCGCCTCCGGAGCCCGAACCCGCGCCGCCACCGGAGCCGGAACCGGCACCGCCCGCCGCGGAGCCGCCCCCGCCGCCTGCGGCGGACGAAGCGCCCGAGCCTCCTCCTCCGCCTCCGGCCGACGAGCCTGCGCCCGCCGCCGAGCCCGCGCCCCCCGAGCCCCCGCCCGTCGATGAGGCGCCGCCTCAGCAAGACACGCCCTCGCGTGCTCCGGACACGCCGCCGGCACCCGCTCCCGAGGCGGCTCCGGCGCCCCCGGCCGACGAGCCTCCTGCCGCCCCGCCCGCACGCAGGACACCGCAGCCCGAAGCGCCACAGCCCGAACAGCCTGAGGCGCAACAAGCCCCAAGGGCCGCGCCCGACGACGGTGCCCGCCCGCGACGTGACCGCGAGGGAGGCCGGCGCGAAGGCCGCGGGCCCGCGGCCGCTCCGCCCGAGGTCAACGATCTCAAAACGCTCAGAGAGGAACGCAAGGAGCGCTCCGAGGACGGCGGCAAACGCGTCGTCATCGAGGAGCCGGACAACCGCGTCATCGTGCGGGAAGGCGGGCGCTCGATCATCCGCGCGGATGAAGGCGAACGCTTCCGGCGTCTCGGCGGCCAGCAGCGTCGCGAGAAGCGGGACGGGCTGGACGTCACAATCAGCGTTCGCCCCGGCGGCATCGAGATCTTCACCGAGAACGACGACCGGGGACGGCCGCTTCGGCGCTATCGGCGCGACCGCGAGGGCCGCGAGGTCATCCTGTTCGACAACCGCGACTACTACCGGCGCCACCGGGGCGGCTCGTTCACGGACGCGATCGTCGATCTGCCCCCGCCGAGGATCACGATCCCTCGCCACTCCTACGTGGTCGACTACGAAGATGCGAGCGACGAGGACGTCTACGATGCGCTCTCCGCGCCGCCTGTCGAACGGCTCGAGCGGACGTATTCGCTCGAGGAAGTGCGGCGCTCGCCCAATCTTCGCGCGCGCATGCGGCGCATCGATCTCGACGTCATCAACTTCGACTTCGGTGCGTGGGGCGTTTCACCCAGCCAGTATCCGGCGCTCGAACGGATCGCGGATGCGATGAACCGCGTCATCGATCGGAACCCCAACGAAATGTTTCTGGTCGAAGGCCACACCGATGCGGTCGGATCCGACGAGGACAATCTCAGTCTGTCGGACAGGCGCGCCGAGACCGTCGCCATCATCCTGACCGAGGAGTTTGGCGTGCCGCCCGAGAACATCGCCACGCAGGGTTACGGCGAGCACTATCTCAAGATCAACACGCAAGCCGCCGAGCGGCAGAACAGGCGGGTTGCCGTGCGGCGCATCACGCCGCTGATCTCGCACGGCAACTGACGCCATCGCGGACAACACTTCGCGGGTTGGGAGAGGCGGCCATCGGGCCGCCTCTTTCGTTAGGACCGCCCCGGAACCGTCCCTCCGTGCTGTACGTTACATAAGCAGTCCAACGAACAAGAGGTCGAAACAATGCCCGTTCTTCTCTGGCTTCTCGGCGTTCCGCTCAGCGTGGTGCTCTTGCTGATGCTTTTCGGCGCGGTGTAGGTGGCGCCATGCATCCCTTCTTTGCAGCCTACCTTTGGTCATCCCTGATTGGCGGGATGATGCTGGGCGGATCCCCGACACCGCGCGTCACCCCCAACGCCGATGCGGAATGACGTTAGGCGGCGCCACGCCGCCTAACTCTCTTTTGCGTCTCTCGCGTCTCGCGACTTTCCTCTTCGAGCCAGAAGTTCACTCCATATCCTCTCTGTTGCAGATTGGTGGTTCGGAGTGCGCGTCAGGTCGCTGCCCCCGCAGCGGCTTCGCACCAGGCCAGGATCTCGTCTCGGTCGTGCGGCAGCACGTGTGGCTCATCGCCGACGAAGCGTATCCACGCGTCGAGGTGCACCTGTTTGACGCCGACGAGAACCGGTACCTCCATCGCAACCGCGCTTTCGATCATCGAGCGAAAACCCCGGCCGTCGGTTTCGCGCTTGCCGAAGCGATTGATCACCACGAGCCGTGTCGCGGGGTCGAGCGACGAGGTTGCGAGACCCACCGAATCCTCTAGGCTCCAAACCCAATCAGGATGGTATCACGACGCGAGGGCTTTTGTTCGGCTGGCAGGACCAAGGTCGCCGCAAACCTCTATGGTTTGCAAGACCTTGGGACGCACCAGACGGGCAAAAGAACCGCGCGGCTCCGCTGTGAGACGAGATTGGCCGATGGCGGCGTCGAAACGCTCGACCGATGCGTAGGCATCGCTCTTCGCGCTTCTCCTGGCCCTCGACCAATCTCGTCTCATCGTGACGCCATCCTGATTGGGTTTGGAGCCTAGCGCCTCCGTGTCGAGCCGGCATCCGGATGCCGTCGGGCCCAGCTCGTCGGACATCTCGATGCACGCGCCCGTGGCGAGATCCTCGAGCGTCATCTCGCAGCGGCTGTTGCGCGGCGCGTCCGGCGCCTGCACCGCGCCGGCGAGCTTCCAGCCACTCGCACGCAGACGGTAGGCGACATCCGCGAGCAGCGTGTCCACCGTCGTTCCCTGGTCGCCCTGGTATACAATCGCAGCAATGTTCATCGGCGCCTCTCCTCTGCCGGACAGCAAGCCTTGATCCCGTCGGGATCGTGCTTCCGTCGCTCGCCGCCGATCGGGTCCTCTTGACCGCGGTCAAGCGCGAGCAATTGGAGGCTGCGGCCCGACATCCCTCGTGCGTCACGATCCGCTTCGTTATGTCAGAGCGCTGCTAAAGTGCCGCATCGGCGCGTCAAGCTTCTTTGTTCCATCGCAAAGAGCGCGCCGCGAATGCTCCTACAAAGGAAGAAACGGGCGATGCCCGCTCCGTCCTTACCGAAAGGAGATGACCGATGGCTAATCATTTGCAAATGACACGCCGCACGATGATGGCCGGTGCTGCCATTGCCGGCGCGCTGGCACCCGTCGTGAGCGGAAGCCCCGCACGAGCACGCGAAGCGACAGCGGACAAGCCCGCCGACATCGCGTCTCTGCCTCGCGTGAAGGTCGATCTCGTGAAGCCGCCCTTCGTGCACGCGCACACCCAGAAGGCCGAGGGTGGACCCAAGATCGTCGAGTTCACCATGACGATCGAGGAGAAGAAGATCATCGTCGACGACCAGGGCACGGAGGTTCATGCCATGACCTTCGACGGGTCCGTTCCCGGCCCGCTCATGGTCGTGCATCAGGGCGACTATGTCGAGCTGACGCTGATCAATCCGCCGACCAGCAGCATGCCGCACAACATCGACTTCCACTCGGCGACGGGTGCGTTGGGCGGCGCCGGACTGACGCTCGTCAATCCCGGCGAGCGGACGGTGCTGCGCTGGAAGGCCACCAAGGCCGGCGTCTTCGTCTACCACTGCGCGCCTCCAGGCATGGTGCCCTGGCACGTCACCGCCGGCATGAACGGCGCCATCATGGTGCTGCCGCGCGAGGGGCTGACCGACGGCAACGGCAAGGAGCTCTCCTACGACCGCGTCTACTACGTGGGCGAGCAGGACTTCTATGTCCCGCGTGACGAGAAGGGCGACTACAAGAAGTACGAGACCATCAACGACTCCTACTTCGACACGGTCCAGACCATGCGCACGCTGGTGCCCAGCCACATCGTGTTCAACGGTGCGGTCGGTGCTCTCACGGGCGACAACGCGCTGAAGGCCGCGGTGGGCGAGACGGTGCTCATCATCCACTCCCAGGCCAACCGCGATACGCGCCCGCACCTCATCGGTGGCCACGGCGACTACGTCTGGGCGACGGGCAAGTTCCGCAACCCGCCTGATGTCGATCAGGAGACCTGGTTCATCCCGGGCGGCACCGCGGGCGCCGCGCTCTACACCTTCGAGCAGCCCGGCATCTACGCCTACGTGAACCACAATCTGATCGAGGCTTTCGAGCTTGGTGCGGCCGCCCACTTCACCGTTACGGGCGATTGGAACGACGACCTGATGACCACGGTCGTCGCACCCTCAGCAAGCTGATGCCTCTCGGAAGGCGAGCGATACGCTCGCTCGCCTTCCCTCTCCCCGATCCTTTCCACGTCCGGGACCGGCCACATCCGCGCCGTCTCTCCTCGGTGCCGGTTCCGGACGTGCGGACTTTGGCACGGAGGCCGCCATGACCGCTCTCTCCCTCAAGGACGACATCCTTCACGCGACGATCGTCGGCTCGTCGATCTTCGTCGTCGTCGTGGCGGGCGCATTCCTGATCAAAACCGCCTTCGTCGCGACCGAGCCCGCCGCCATCGCCCTTGCCGACGCACCGCCGGCCGTCACCATCGCGCCGCGCACGTTCAGCTATCGTGCGGCCGGGGAATACTATCGGGACGGCTACGAAGTCGACGCGCCGATGCGTACGGTTTCGGTGACCCAGCCGCTCACGATCTCGAAATATCAGGTGTCGGACGCAGAGTATTCCCGGTGCGTGGCAGACGGTGCCTGCGCGCCTGCCGAGCCCGAGTTCCGCGTGGCGCCTGGCACCGACATTCCCGTGACGGGCGTGAGCTTCACGGATGCCGAAGCGTACGCGGCCTGGCTCAGCCGGCAGACCGGGGACACCTGGAGGCTGCCGACCGACGAGGAACTCGCGTTCGCCGCCGGATCCCGCTTTCCGGACGATGCCCTCGGCTCCAGCGCCAACCCCGCCGACCGCTGGCTCGCCACCTATCAGAAGGACGCCCAGCGCAGCGCCAACCGAGACGGGGTTCCGAAACCGCTCGGACATTACGGCGAGAACGAGTTCGGGCTTGCAGACTTCGCCGGCAACGTCTGGGAGTGGAGCACCACCTGCCGCCAGCGCGTCGACCTCAGCCGCGGCGGGACGGAGCGCCTCGCGCCCGCCGCCTCCTGCGGCATCTATTGGGCTGCGGGCCAGCACCGGGCGGCCATGGTCTTTTTCGTCCGCAATCCGAAGGGCGGCGGATGTGCCGTCGGCGCGCCGCCCGACAACCTCGGTTTCCGTCTCGTGCGGGAGGCCAAATGGTACGAGCCGCTGCTCGCCGCCGTGCGCTCCTGGGGCGTCCGGCTTTAGGGAGGCGTGAGAACACACCGTCGCTTCGACGTATCCTCCTTTGTCGGGCTATGCGCTACGGCGCAGCCGAGGTCGTCCGAGGTCCGCCGGCTGCTCCGCTCGCCTCTTGATCCGCAACAAGGACTTTTCACGGACCGCGGCCGAATGATGGACGGTGGATTGCTCTTCTCGCCGCCGGCCGGGAAGAGTCCGTGCCCTTTCGAGGCGAGGCGCCCATCCGTGAAGATGCACCGCACCGTCATCAAGTCGCTTCCGCTCTTCGAGACGATGAGCGACGCCGACCTCGACAGGCTGCTCGCTCAGGCCACCCCGCGGCGCGTGCTGCAGGGCGAGGCCGTCTTCAAGCAGGGGGAGACGGCGACGAGCTTCTTCCTGCTCCTCAGCGGACGATTGAAGGTGACCCAGGTCACGGGAGACGGCCAGCAGATCATCGTTCGCGTCGTGCATCCGGGCGAGCTCTTCGGCTTCGCCAAGGCGCTCGCGCGGCCCGACTATCCGGGCACGGCCACGGCCGTCACCGACAGCATCACGCTCGCCTGGCCGGGCGATCTCTGGTCCGACTTCATCGGGCGGACGCCGCTGGTTGCGGCCAGGACCATGCAGACGCTCGGCCGTCAGCTCGACGAGGCGCACACCCGCATCCGGGAAATGTCGACGCAGGAATCGGAGCGCCGGGTCGCGCATGCGATTCTGCGCCTGTCCGGGAAGGCCGGCCGCAAGGAAGAGGCCGGCATCCAGATCGGGTTTCCGATCTCGCGGCGCGACATCGCCGAGATGACGGGCACGACGCTGCACACCGTGTCGCGCATCCTGAGCGCCTGGAACGCCCGCGGGCTGGTCGAAGTCGGGCGCCAGAAAATCATCGTCCGCGACTTGGCGGGCCTCACGCGGCTCGCCGAGGGAAAGGCGGACTGACGCCCTGCCCGCGCCAATCGCTACTTCTCAGCAGGCAGGCGTGCGACGGGCTGCACGAGCAAACCGTCCTCGGTCACCGCGCGGTGGATGCGAACGCCGTAGACCTTCGCGAAGTGGTCATGCGTCAGCACGTCTTCCGGCGTTCCGTCGGCGACGACGCTCCCCTTGTCGAGCAGTACGAGTCGCCGGCACCACCGGGCCGCAAGCGAAATTTCGTGGAGAGAGACGATGATCGTGCGCCCCGCCGAGGACAAGGCATCGAGCGTTTCGAGAAGCGCGATCTGGTGACCGGGATCGAGCGCGGCGACGGGCTCGTCCGCGATCAGGATGGGCGTCGCCTGCGCCAGAACGCGCGCCATCAGCACGCGGGCGCGCTCGCCGCCCGAAAGCGTCGAGATGGTGCGGTTGCGCAGGTCCGCGATGTCGGTCAGGGCGATGGCGCGCTCGATTTCGGCCTGATCCTCGGAGCCGAGTCCGGCGAGCGCCGAGAGATGCGGCGTACGCCCGAGCGCGACGACGTTTTCGACCGAGAGCGGCCAGGCGATCTCGCGATCCTGCGGCAGGTAGCTGGTCAGGTGCGCCAGCGCATGCCGGTCGATCTCCGGCAGAAGCTTGCCGCCGTAGGCGATCTTGCCGCGCGACGGGACGAGGCCGAGGACGGCCTTCAGAAACGTGCTCTTGCCCGCGCCGTTCGGTCCGATGAGGCCTATGACGCCGCCGGCCTCAAAGTCGAGCGAGACGTCGCGGAGGATGGGCTGGCCGCCGAGATCGACGCTGAGGTTCTGGACGCTGAGGCGGGTCATGTGAGCGTCCTGCGGTAGCGGATGACGAGGTAGAGGAAGAACGGCGCGCCGACGATGGCGGTCAGCACGCCGAGCTTGAGATCGCGCTCGGGTGCGATGAGGCGGACCGCAACGTCCGCCGCGAGCACGAGCGATGCGCCGGCAAGTGCGCTCGGGAAGAGAAGGCGGCTCGGCTTCGAGCCGACCACCGGGCGCAGCAGATGCGGGACGATCAGGCCGACGAAGCCGATGGCGCCCGCGACGGCGGTTGCCGCCCCGACCGAAGTCGCCGTGCCGAGCACCGTCAGCGTTTGCGTCCGGTTGAGGCGGACGCCCATGCTTTGGGCGGCATCGGCGCCGAGGGACAGCGCGTCGAGCGCGCGGCCGAGTGGAGCCAGCACCATCCAGCCCAGCACCATGAAGGGCGCCGACAGCCAGACGTGCACCATGGAGCGGTCCGTCAGAGACCCCAGCATCCAGAACAGAATTTCCATCGCCGCGAAGGGATTGGGTGAAAGGTTCAGTGCGAGCGACGTCATCGCGCCGGCAAGGCTCGTGATCGCGACGCCTGCGAGGATCAGCGTCAGCGTTCCCGCGCGGCCGCCGGCGAGGAACTGGATCACGAGGACGGCCGCGACGGCGCCCCCCATCGCCAACACCGGCAGCGCCAGCGCGAAGGCCGCCGAGAGGCCGGTGTAAATCGCGATGACGGCGCCGAGCGACGCGGACGCGCTGACGCCGAGCACGCCCGGATCCGCAAGAGGATTGCGAAGGTATCCCTGCAGCACGGCACCCGAGAGACCGAGCGTCGCGCCGATCATGGCGCCCAGGATCGCGCGCGGCAGCCGGATTTCCTGCATGACGAGGCGGGCGGCCTCGTTGCCGCCGAGAAAGAGACCCTCGACGGATGTGGCGATGTCGAGGCCGGCGGGGCCGGTGAACAGGGACGCTGCGAAGAGCATCACGACGAGCAGCGCAAGGCCGACGATGACGAGACGATAGCTCATGGTGCGAACGACTTTCGGGGGCTGAGCGGCGCGGCGGCGTCGGCCAGAATGCGAACGGCTTCGGCAGTAAAGGGTGCGCCGCAGACCCAATACTTGTCCGGAACCGCCGTCATCGCGCGCCCTTGCAATACCGCGCGCAACGCCGGGTGCTCGAACGTCTGATAAGCGAGTGCCGGTGCGCTGCTTTCGTAACGCGTTCCTCCGACGATGAGATCGGGAGTGGACACGACCAGGATTTCGAGCGGAAGACGGATCGTGCCGGTCAGGCCGAGGCGACTGCCGAGATTCTCGAGACCCGCCCGGGCCACGACTTCACTCGACAGGGTTCCAGAGCCCACGGTGTAGCTGTTTGCAAAGTGCAGTGCGGCGAGCGGCCGCCATGGCGTCTCGCCGGGCTCAGGGGTGGCGGTGAGGCGCCTGTCGAGTTCTTCGACGAGTTCTTCCGCCCGCTCGGCGCGGCCGAGGAGGTCTCCCATCCTGCGGATCTGCGCGCGGATCTCATCGAAGGAGTAGGCGGGCGGGAACTGCTCCACGCGGAACCCCAGACGCTTCAGCATGGCGACGCTCGCGCGGCTCGTGAAGGTTCCGGCCAGCACGAGGTCGGGGCGCATCATGAAGATTTCTTCGGCGAGGCCGTGGTTCACGGCAAATCGCCTGGCCTCGTCCGAAAGAACGGAGCTTTGCGGATCGCTTGCGAGGTAGGAGACGGACTGCAGTTGCCCCGGCGCGGCGGTCAGCATGGCGAGCTGATCGGTGCAGAGGTTCATCGAGACGACGCGGCGCGGCGGGGCGTCGGCGCGCAACGGGACGCTCGTGAAGAGACATGCGATTGTGCCGATGAGTGCCGCGATGGCCGCCGAGAGCCTGGTCATTTGGGTTGTCCATCAGAACTGCGGGTCGAAGATATGACGTCATGAGATAAATAAGTGAACGAAGACGCGCGCTCCCTCTCTGGGCATGCCGGTCGTTCTCCCGCGCTCACTCCGACGTCTTCAGGTGGCGAAATCCGATGCCCTCTGCGTCCACGCCTTCCGCGTCGCGGCCAAGCCAGGTCTTTGCAATCGTGCGCCACGTTTCGAGACGATCCCACACCGGCTCCTCGGCGAGGCTGTCGTCCTCGTTGATGAAGGGATTGGGGAAGAAAATCGAGATCATCGGCTCGCTCTTGCCGTTCCACATCTCGAAGCCCCACGTGACGGGTTTGCCGTCGCCGCCGAAGCCGCGGAAGATGCGTGCCTTGGATGGGCGGCGGTGGGCGCGCAACTCCGGCGACACGGGAAACCTGTCCGATCCTTTGTTCTCGCCGATGCAGAGGTGGAAGTGGCCGCCGAGGCCGAACATGACCGTCAGGTAGCCGTCACGTAGCGAAATGCTGGTGGGCGGACCCGGACAGCGCATCTCGAAGGCCGCGCCCTCGATCAGCGGGCCGAAGCAGAGGCCTTTCCAATGGGTCTCGAAGACATCTTTGAGGAAGGCGTGCAGGAAATCCTCGGAGAGGGGAAGCTCCCAATATTCGCGGCGCGGCGTGCCGTCGTCCTTCCGGTCGACGTGCGAAGGTTCGGGGCCGATACCCCAATCGACTGCGCGCGTCGCAGTGCTACTCGTCAATCTCTTCACCTCTCGCGTTCGATGCGCAAAGGGATCAAGGAGACCTAGACCTTGTGCGTGATGCAGCGCGCACGGAGATCGAGGCCTCCTTGCCCATTCATGACCGTCGTAGCGCCCCGTTTCCGAGGTGCTATTGCTCAGCCTCAGTCGCCAAAGCGCATGCGGATGCCGGCATAAGCCGCGATGTTCGCGGTCTCGTAGCCGAATACCTCCTGATAGTCCTCGTCGAGCAGGTTCTCGACGCGCGCGAATGCGGTGAGGTTGTCGGATATATCGTACTCGCCGGCAACGGTGACCAGGGTGTATGCGTCCAGCAGGATCGGTTGCGACATTAGAATGTTGCGGTAGTCGGTGTCATAGAACTCACCGTTGTAGACGGCGCTCACTGTCGCCCGCGCCCGATCGGAGAACCGGTAGGTTGCATTGAGGCTCGCTTGATGCTCCGGCCGGCGCACCTCGCGAGCCGTCACGCCGTTGATGGTCTGATACGCATCGAGATGGGTGTAGGTCGCGAAGATGTCGAGGTCTGGTGTTGGCCGCGCGGTGACCGTCACTTCTATGCCCTCGCGCGTGCTTTCCTCATCGACATTGAACGGTGTCGACAATCCTGTCACAGGGTTGCGCCTGGAGGTGATCTCGTTTTCCAGGTTGGCTTTGAAGTAGGTCACATCGACAACGAGCGCCTTTTTGAAGAAGCTCTGCTCGATGCCGACGTCCCACGAGATGGATTCTTCGGGGATCAGATTGGGATTGCCCAGCCATTGCCCCGGGATGAAGCCGAACTGCTCGCTGAAAGTCGGGTTCGTCACGCCCTTTCCGTAGCTCGCATGGAAACGCGTATCTGTGGACCTTAGCAGGTAAGCTGCGGTTGCACGGTACGTTTCCGCATCCTCGAACGCGTCGTTCGCGTCGTAGCGATAGGCGCCCGTCAGGAAGAGGCTGTCGAACAGCTCCAGGCGATATTCGCCCGCATACCCGCGCAGGGTGCGCTCCTGTGTCGGAATCTGTGACGGATCCCAGAACACTGGTCCCGTGTTGCGATAGGATTCCGTTTCTTCCTCGATCAAGCCGACAAGCGTGTGACGCGCATTGGCGACCGACGGGGTATCGAACTGGAGCGTCGTCTGATACCCGAAGTGTTCGCGCCGACCTTTATTCCCACTGTCTTTGAATTGATTGATGAAGTTGTTCGTATCGTAATCGGTAAGATTGAAAAATACCGAGTGCTTCCAATGGTCGTCGAACGTGCTCAAGGTGGCGCGAGCGCTCGCGAAAAGCTGATCTACTTCATTGTGCATGTCAGCGTCCACGACTGTGCCCTGTAGCGGTCCGCCCGAAAAGTCGAAATCGTCGTACTCGCCCATTTTTCGTGTGTGACGAACTGTGCCTTGAATGTTCAGAAACGGCAGGACGTCGGCGTCGCCCTTGAACGAGACGGTGCGATTTTCGTAACCGTCCTTCTC
>ERZ869909.466-NODE-466-length-47868-cov-5.158879_pt1 | contig 47868 bp, 44 predicted proteins | sample MGYA00520892_ERZ869909 | MGnify/ENA primary metagenome ERZ869909 (study PRJEB32215, sample SAMEA104723947) | bioreactor metagenome | biome: bioreactor; feature: anaerobic bioreactor; material: water | place: China | collected 2015-03-12 ... | reverse complement strand
GACCTCTGTATCCCCAACCTGCTCGGGTGCATAGTCGGCGCTCAGGGCAATGATCCGCTCCAGATTGAGCTGCTGACGTTCTTGTTGCATCCGTAATCGACGCTGTAAACGCTGCGATAAAGGCAGTTGATCCAACCCGGTTTGCTGGCTAAGCTGAACACCAGCATAAGCTGCCAGGCGACGATATTTGGCAAAAAAATGGTGTGATCGTTTCACCTTGCTGCCTGAGCCTGAGGCTTTCTGGCTGCTGGTTTTGTTGCCGGCAGCTACCGGAGTTGAGGTGACAACCGGCTGATTACTGGTTTTTTGGATACTCAGCTTACTCATCAACATGCATTCATTGATTGATCTGTGTTTGATACTGGCAGTTGTAGTGCTGAAGTGCAAGCGCTGGCCGATCCGCTGGGTTATTCCATGCTGCTGATAGGTTTGGGTGTAGCATGTTGGCTAATTCGGTGATATTAATACTGATAAAATCGGGAATACATTGCGATTGACAGAACTCTGTATATTATTAATTAGGAGTTTCACACTTAGAAAACTCCATCACCCTTTGCAGTGAGAATTAAGGATTGTGCATGGCGCCTGAAGCAAACCCAGACGACTTTCTGTTCCTGGCAGACGATACGGATGCATTGGAGGCAACAGACCAGACGGTTGGTGAATGGCAATTACTGATTGTTGATGACGATGAGGAGATCCATACCGTCACTCAGCTCGCCCTTTCCGATGTGGTAGTGGAAGGACGTAAACTGGTGTTTCATCATGCGTATTCCGGCAAAGAAGCGATAAAGTTTTTAGCGGAACACGACAACATTGCGCTGGTGCTGCTGGATGTGGTGATGGAAACCGACGATGCGGGTCTGAAAGTGGTGGAGCAGATCCGGGATGAACTGAAGCTGGAAGATACCCGCATAATTCTGCGTACCGGTCAGCCAGGTTACGCGCCAGAAGAAAGTGTCATCAAAGAATACGACATCAATGATTACAAAACCAAAACAGAGTTGACCCGAAGCAAGCTGGTTACCACCATTATTGCCTCCATCCGTTCTTACCAGCAAATCCGTACCATCAACCAGAACCGCATCGGTCTGCAAAAAATTATCAATGCCGGCGCCAACCTGCTGGAGCAGCACTCACTGCATGAGTTTTCCGAAGGCGTAGTCACTCAAATCGCTTCTTTAATAGGTCTGAATGCCGAAGGCGTGCTGTGCGCACAAATTGAAGATGATGGCAGCAATGCCGATACCATCTATGTATTGGGGGCTGCTGGCCACTATGCACCTTTTATCAAATGCCGGCTTGAGCGAATTGATAACAAACGCATTATTCAGCAAATCAATGCATGTCTGCAAAGCAGAAAAAATATTTTTACCGAAAAAGACACCACTCTGTTTCTCGGTGCTGAGCATCATGGTGCTGCCGTCTACCTGGAAACCAACCGGCCGATTGAAGATTTTGATCGCCAGTTGATTGAGGTGTTTTTGAGTAATATCTCCGTTGGCTACGAAAATGTGACCTTGTTTCAGCAATTACGGCATGCTGCCTACATTGATCCTCTGACCAAAACGCCTAATCGCAATGAGTTTACCTGCTTACTGGCCGATACCAGGCAGCTAGGTGCCAAAGACAGCGTGGCCGTATTAATTGATATCAACCACTTCTCGGATGTGAATGATGGTTTGGGGCAGGAGGTTGGCAACGAGTTATTGATTGCCATTACCCAGCGGCTGGTGCAGGAGTTTGGTAATGATGCTCAGATCGGTCGCATCGGCGCGGATGTATTCGGTATGATTGGCTCGGAAAAAGTACTGACCCCGCAAGCACTGGACACAATTTTTCTTGAACCATTCCAGGCTTCTGAGCATAGCTTGCAAGTGGATGCTACCTATGGTTTTTGCCGTTTGTCCGACAGCAGCGAGCAGGGGCTGGCCATCTTAAAGCATGTTTACATCGCGCTGAACCGGGCCAAAAAGAATATAAGCCGCAACTATGAGTATTATCAGCAGCAAATGGAGGATGAGACCGCTGAGCGGTTGGCCTTGCTACGCACCTTACGGCAGGATTTTGCGTTAGATCGTCTGCAGCTGTGGTACCAACCACAAATTTGCCTGAAAAACCGTAAAGTCATCGGTATGGAAGCTTTGTTGCGTTGGCCTCAGCCAGGAGGCGGCTTTGTTTCCCCTGCGGTATTTATTCCTCTGGCTGAGTACTTCGGGCTGATTGTTGAAATTGGTGCCTGGGTGCTGCAACAGGCTTGTTTGCAATTAAAAGAGCTGGAACGGCAAGGATTTAAAGATCTGCGCATTGCCGTCAATGTGTCTATGCCACAGTTTCGCAGCCCGCACTTCGTAGAGTCGGTGATTCATTGTGTCGGAGAGTATCAGGTAAAACCGGAGCTGCTGGAGCTGGAAATTACCGAGTCCGTGGTGATGGACGATCCGAAAGTAGTGATATCCGCTTTGAAGGAGTTGCAAAGCTTCGGCATTAAAGTGGCGATTGATGACTTTGGTATCGGCTTTTCATCGCTTAGTTATCTGCAGCAGTTGCCGCTGGATCGGATTAAAATTGACCGCGTCTTTGTCAATGATATTGAAAAAGCCAATGGGGCTGCTATTGCAGAAACCATTGTCAATTTAGGCAAGCGTTTAGGCCTTCACACCATTGCCGAAGGGGTGGAAACGGTCGCGCAGGAGCGGGTGATACTGGCAATGGGGTGCGATGAAGTGCAAGGTTTTTTATATGCCAAGCCGATGGCCAAAGACGAGCTGGTGGCTTTTATTCAACAACAAAAAAAATGAGTGTTCTTACTTCTGAGTAAACAAAAAGCCGGTAGATAGATACCGGCTTTTTGTTTATCGCGCGAGCTGCAGCTGCAACCGGTGTAGTACCCGTTCCGGTTGGCTGTCCGTTGTGCCGGCAATTACGCCTTATTGGCACGCTCAAAGGACGTCAGGATCTCAGCTTTGGCGGCTGCTGCATCGGCCCAGCCAGTTACTTTGACCCACTTACCAGCTTCCAGCTCTTTGTAACGCTCAAAGAAGTGTTGAATTTGTTGCTTCAGCAGCTCAGGCACATCGTTGATGTCCTGGATATGATCGTACAGCTTGGTCAGCTTACTCACCGGGACTGCGATAACTTTGGCATCTTCACCAGACTCATCCGACATATTCAGCACCCCAACCGGGCGGCATTTGATCACAGCACCAGGTACCAGTGGGTAAGGGGTTGGCACCAACACATCGACCGGGTCACCATCCAGTGACAGCGTCTGATTGACAAAGCCGTAGTTGCACGGATAGAACATCGGGGTGGCCATAAAACGGTCTACCCAGACAGTACCGGTGTCTTTATCCACTTCGTACTTGATTGGGTCGGCATTGGCCGGAATTTCAATGATGACATTGATTTCATCGGGCAGGTTCTTGCCTGCTGCTACGTCGCTTAAGCTCATAATGGTGTCCTTAATAGTGAATGAAATGTCGGCTATTATAGCGATAGCCATCAAAATGGCTATCCTCAATTGGTCGGTATTGGGGCACTACTGGGTTGACAGTGCCTTTTGATGGTAGGCCAAACAGGTTTCCACCTCGTGGCGCGAGCCCAAAATGACCGCCACCCGCTGATGAATGTCGTCTGGCTGAATATCTAAAATTCGCTCGGTGCCGTTGATACTAAGGCCTCCGGCTTGCTCTATCAACAGGCTCATCGGGTTGGCTTCGTACATCAAACGTAATTTATACGGTTTGTTGGCATCTTTGTTGTCGGCCGGGTAGGCAAAAATGCCACCGCGGCACAAAATGCGATGCACATCACCGACCATGGCAGCAATCCAGCGCATGTTGTAATTCTTACCGCGCGGACCTTCTTTACCCAGCAGTAAATCCTGAATGTATGCTTGCATCGGCGCTTGCCAAAAGCGCTGGTTCGACATATTGATGGCAAACTCTGAGGTGTATTTCGGCAGGGTGACCTTATCTTCTGTCAGCAAAAAGCCGCCGTAGGTTTTATCCAGCGTATACATCCGGGTGCCCTTGCCGGTGGTCAGGGCCAGCATGGTAGACGGACCATAGAGCACATAACCGGCAGCTACCTGAGCGGTACCTGGTTGCAGGAATTGGCTGGCATCGTCGGCCTCTTTATCGGCTGGTGCCGGCAAAATGGAGAAAATGGTGCCAATCAGGCTGTTGATATCGGTATTGGAAGAACCATCCAGCGGATCAAAAGTCACCAGATAGCGGCCCCTGGGGTTGCCGGCGACGATATCGTCTTCTTCTTCCGAGCTGATGGCTTTAACCACACCGGTTTCCAAAATCACTTCTTTCAGCAATTCATTGGCAATCACATCCAGCTTTTTCTGCGTTTCACCCTGCACGTTTTCCGACAAGGTCGAGCCCAGTACTCCGGCCAGCTCGCCCTGGCTAACGCGAAAGGAGATTTCACGGCAGGCGGCCAGAATAGTTTTTATCAGGGCAATCAGGTCGCTATCGACACCATCTTGCTGCAGGACCGGAGAAATACGGCGCATGGGAATTCCTTTTTTTACTGTGTAGGTGAGGTACTTGTATTTTTACCTGCTAGTTTAAAGAATTTTTGCCAAAATTGCAGTTTCAATCGCAGCCAGCCGCAGTTTTGTTACAATGGGCCTCACCTGCATTATGAGTTGATAGCATGCATATTCACATTCTGGGAATTTGTGGCACCTTTATGGGCGGCATCGCGGCCCTGGCCAAAGCATTGGGACACCGGGTAACCGGCTCGGATAGCAATGTGTATCCACCGATGAGCACGCAGCTGGAGGCTCTGGGCATTTCGCTGACCAGTGGGTTTGAACCGGCTCAGCTGAAACCAGCCCCTGATTTGGTGATTATCGGCAATGCCTTATCACGCGGTAACCCTTGTGTCGAAGCCGTTCTGGAACAGCAATTACCCTATACTTCCGGTGCTCAGTGGCTGTCGGAGCAGGTGTTGCAGCAGCGCTGGGTACTGGCGGTGGCCGGTACCCATGGCAAAACCACCGGCAGCAGCATGCTGGCTTGGATTTTAGAGCAGGCAGGCTTACAACCCGGCTTTTTGATTGGCGGGGTACCACTGCAATTTGGTGTCTCAGCCCGTTTGGGGGAAAGCCCGTTTTTTGTGATTGAAGCCGACGAGTACGACACGGCGTTTTTTGATAAACGCTCCAAATTTGTGCATTACCGTCCGCGCACTCTGGTTATCAATAACCTGGAATACGATCATGCGGATATCTTCCCTGATTTAGCGGCCATTCAGCGCCAGTTTCATCATCTGGTCCGCACCGTGCCGGCCAGTGGCCTGATCCTGACACCACAGGCAGAGCCAGCCATTGAACAGATGCTGGCTGAGGGCTGCTGGAGTGAGCGCCAAAGCTATGCAGCTCAGGCCAGTGAGAGTTCAGCGACAGATGCACAGTGGCAAAGCCGGTTGCTGAAAGCCGATGGCTCGGCTTTTTCGGTGCTGCTGCAGGGTGAGTTGCAAGTCGAGGTGAAAGGTGAAGTGCACTGGGGCTTGCTGGGGCAGCACAATGTCGATAACGCCATGATGGCCATTGCGGCTGCCCGCCATGTTGGCGTGCCGGTTGCTGTCGCTATCGAGGCGCTGTGCAGTTTTCAGGCACCGAAACGACGGCTGGAGCTGCTCACTGAAGCAGGTGGGGTGCGCTTGTACGATGATTTTGCCCATCATCCCACTGCCATTCAAACGACCTTGCAGGCACTGCGGGCCAAAGTGGGCCAAAGCCGTATTCTGGCCGTACTGGAAGCGCGTTCCAACACCATGAAACGTGGCGTACATCAACAGGCGTTGCCAACCGCACTGTCGGCTGCCGATCAGGTGTTTATTTTTCAGGCCAAAGGCGCCGCCGATGGCATGCAGCAAGTGGCCGCTGCTTTGGGGTCTAAAGCCCGGCTGTATGACGAGCTTGCGGATTTAGAGCAGGCGGTGCTGGCAGAGCTTAGCAGCGGCGATCAGCTGCTGGTGATGAGCAATGGCGGCTTTGGCGGCTTGCATCAGCGGCTGCGTGAGGCCATCGAATTAAGGGAAACAGAGCATGTCGGATAAACCCATACCGCAAATTACCCTTGCCTTTACCGGCGCCAGTGGAGCACCTTACGGCTGGCGTTTGCTGCAGTGCTTATTGCAACAGCAAGTACAGGTGCATTTGCTGATTTCAAGCGCTGCCCGGGTGGTGTTTGCCACCGAGCACGGCACCAAGCTGTCGGCAGCTCCGGAGAAATGCCAGGCACAACTGGTTGAATTGCTGCAGTGTTCACCCCATTTACTGAAAGTCTATGGCAAAGACGACTGGTTTTCGCCGGTAGCCTCAGGCTCGGCTGCGCCTAAGCAGATGGTGGTGTGCCCCTGCTCCACCGGTACCCTGGCCGCCATTGCCAATGGCGCCAGCGAAAATCTGATTGAGCGCGCGGCCGATGTGGTGTTGAAAGAACGTGGTCAGCTCATTTTGGTACCGCGGGAAAGCCCGCTCAATGCCATTCATCTGGAGCATATGCTTAAGCTGGCCCGGCTCGGCGTAACCATTATGCCGGCCGCACCTGGTTTTTATCACAACCCGACCTCGATTGACGATCTGGTGGACTTTATGGTGGCCAGAATGTTGGATCATTTGGGGTTGGAACAACAACTGTTGGCCCGTTGGGGGTATCAGGGAGAAGCGCATTGACACTGGCACTGAATATTAAGCAGCTAAGCAAAACCTACAAAAACAAGGTCGAAGCGCTAAAAGGCATCGATTTGGAAGTCAAGCAGGGCGACTTTTTTGCCTTGCTCGGGCCCAATGGTGCCGGTAAAAGCACCACCATTGGTGTGATCAGCTCGCTGGTCAATAAAAGCGGTGGTACCGTCGAGGTATTTGGTCACAATATCGACCAGCAGTTAGAGCTGGCGAAAAGTCAGCTGGGCTTAGTGCCGCAGGAGTTTAACTTCAACCAGTTTGAAACTGTGCTGCAAATTGTCGTCAATCAGGCCGGTTACTATGGGGTACCAAAGAAACTTGCCCTGGTTCGCGCCGAAAAATACCTGAGCCAGCTGGGCCTGTGGGACAAGCGCGACAGCCGGGCCCGCGAGCTGTCCGGTGGTATGAAGCGCCGGCTGATGATTGCCCGTGCTTTGATGCACGAACCCAAACTGCTGATCCTGGATGAACCGACCGCCGGGGTGGATATCGAGCTGCGCCGCTCGATGTGGGAGTTTTTACGCCGCATCAACCAAGAAGGCGTCACCATTATCCTGACTACCCATTACCTGGAAGAAGCTGAGATGCTGTGCCGTAACATCGCCATCATCGATAAAGGCCAGATCATTGAAAACACCAGCATCAAAGCCTTGCTCAGCAAGCTGAGTCAGGAAACCTTTGTGCTGGATGTGGATACCAACCCGGCTCAACTGCAGCTGGATGGTTTTCAGGTCCGGTTGCTGGATGATCACAGCCTGGAAGTCGATGTGGAAAAATCAGCCGGTTTAAACGATATCTTTAGCCGCTTAACCGAACAAAAGGTCAAGGTACTGTCGATGCGCAACAAAGCCAACCGGCTGGAGGAGCTGTTTGTGACATTGGTCGAACAAGGGCGGGGAGAGCACAGCGCATGAGTCAGCAGACATTTTCCAAAGCCAACTATCTGGTGGCACTGAAAAGTATTTTAAATAAAGAAACCAACCGTTTTCTGCGCATTTGGGTGCAAACTCTGGTGCCGCCGGCCATCACCATGACGCTGTATTTTGTCATTTTTGGCAGCCTGATCGGTTCGCGCATTGGTGAAATGGGCGGCTTCAGTTACATGGAGTTTATCGTGCCTGGCCTGATTATGATGTCGGTGATCACCAGCTCCTACGCCAATGTGGCGTCCTCTTTTTTCAGCGCTAAGTTTCAGCGCAATGTCGAAGAGCTGCTGGTGGCGCCGGTGCCCAATTACATCATTGTGCTGGGCTATGTCGGTGGTGGCATGGCGCGCGGTATTCTGGTGGGCCTGATTGTCACCCTGGTGTCTTTGCTCTTTGTCAGTGTGCAGTTGCACAACATCGGTATCATTGTGTTGACGGTGCTGCTGACCTCCATGGTGTTTGCCCTTGGCGGCCTGATTAACGCGGTGTACGCCAAAACCTTTGACGATATCAGCATTATCCCAACCTTTGTGCTGACGCCATTAACGTATCTGGGCGGGGTGTTTTACTCGCTGCAATTGCTGCCTGGTTTCTGGCAGCAGGTAGCGGCACTGAACCCGGTGGTCTATATGGTCAATGCCTTTCGCTTTGGCTTTTTAGGCATCAGCGATGTCAGTCTGTGGCTGGCCTTTGGCCTCTTGTTGCTGTTGATTGTGCTACTGTTTAGTTATGCGATGTACTTGATCAACAAAGGCATTGGCTTACGCAGCTAGTTTTCAGGTGCAAAGGGCCGGATGGTTGGTTATAGAGGTCTGCAGTTTTTTGCAGACTTTTTGCATGGCATGCAGTAAAGTGAATGCCCTTTTTTGTGGCACCCGTACCGGCCAAAGAGCCGGCGTCAACGAGCAGGATAGATGTGAGTAAACGGCAGGCGACAGCATCGGAAGAAGCACTCTGGCGGATTTTTACCGTGCCGGAAGCGCCGGATTCCACGCTCAGTAAAATTGAGCAGAATATTTCGCAGAATCTGGCCGGATTCCTGCGTGAAAGCATCGTGGCGGTGGAGAAACCGCTGTGGCAAATCGAGCGTGACTTTCAGGATTTTCAGATCCCACTGGCACCGCAGTTTGTCTCTGATTACGCCGATGCCATGATGGAGAAGCTGGTAGCGCACTCGGTGCATACCGCTTCGCCCAGCTTTATTGGCCATATGACTTCAGCCTTGCCTTATTTTGTGCTGCCACTATCGAAAATGATGGTGGGGCTGAATCAGAACCTGGTCAAAATCGAAACCTCCAAAGCCTTTACCCCGCTGGAGCGCCAGGTGCTCGGCATGATGCATCATCTGGTGTATCAACAAGACGCCAGCTTTTACAACAAGTGGATGCACAGTGCCAACCATGCGCTGGGGGCTTTTTGTTCCGGCGGTACCATCGCCAACATCAGTGCTTTGTGGATTGCCCGCAACCGTTTGCTGGGGCCGGATGGTGATTTTCGTGGCATTGCCCGTGAAGGCTTATTCCGTGCGATGAAGCACTATGGCTACGATGGCCTGGCGGTGCTGGTTTCAGAGCGGGGGCATTATTCGCTGGGCAAAGCGACCGATGTACTGGGCCTGGGCCGCGATGATTTGATTGCGGTGAAAACTGATGGCAACAACAAGGTCGATATGGCCGAGATGCGCCGGGTTTGTGCGGAGCTAAAAGCGAAAAATATCCGCGTGCTGGCAGTGGTTGGAGTCGCTGGTACTACCGAGACCGGCAACATTGATCCCTTGCACCAGCTGGCCGATTTAGCTGAAGAATTGCAGTGCTGTTTCCATGTCGATGCCGCCTGGGGCGGCGCAACTCTGTTGTCGGAAAAATACCGGCCACTGCTGGCTGGCATTGAGCGGGCCGATTCCGTTACCATCGATGCCCACAAACAGATGTATGTGCCGATGGGAGCCGGCATGGTGGTGTTTAAAGACCCCTCCAGTGCCCATGCCATCGAGCACCATGCCGAGTACATTTTGCGCAAAGGCTCAAAAGATTTAGGCAGCCAGACGCTGGAAGGCTCCCGCCCCGGCATGGCGATGCTGGTGCATGCCTGTTTGCAGGTGATTGGCCGCGATGGTTACGAAATTCTGATCAATCGCAGCCTGGAAAAAGCCCGTTACTTTGCCGAGCTGATTAAAGCGCATAGTGAATTTGAGCTGATTAGTGAGCCGGAGCTTTGCCTGCTGACGTACCGTTATGTGCCGGCCGAAGTACAGCTGGCTTTGCACAAAGCCAGCCCGGAGCAGCGCGAAAAAATCAACGAACTGCTGAACAGCCTGACCAAATTTATCCAGAAGCGGCAACGCGAGCAGGGCAAGTCGTTCGTCTCCCGGACCCGCTTAACGCCGGAGCAATACCAACGCCAGGAAATGATCGTCTTTCGGGTGGTGCTGGCCAACCCGCTGACCACCCAGGATATTCTGCACGATATCTTGCAGGAACAAACCCACATTGCCCGTCAAAGCCGGCAGGTGTACCCTAAGCTGATGCAATGGGTGAAAGAACTGGCGGCCTGAAACAACACGAATGGGAACTGGCTAGGAGGCCCGAATGAAATGGCTCGTATCGCTGATGGCTGTGGTGTTGGTGTTGCTGGCCTGGTGGGTACGCCAGCCAGAGCCAGGCCCAGTCTGGCTTGAGTCATCCGGGCTGCCAGAGGGATCTCGGGCGACTGATCCCCTAACAGTCACTGACACCGAGATACCACCGTTCGGCTTCGCAACTTCGGATGTCACTCAGGATGACGCTGCTGCAGTACCAGAGACTCCGGCAGCGGATGCGAGGCAATCTGTCGAAATGCCAGCTGCCATGACTGCACCGCAGTGCCCATCGTTTGAGCTACTCGAAGATCATCCTGCCAAACCCTTGGTTGAGGAATGGCTGCGCAATGAGTTGTTGTTTTACAACTGGTCAGAAGAGCATTATCTGCACCAGGATGAGGCTGCGATTGTGCTGGAAGCTCAGGCCGGCAATGCGCTGGCGATGCGGGCCTTGGCCATTTATTATGCAGCGCCAATGTTGCGGCCAGAGTTTGCTGAGCGCGATAGTTTGGACATACCCGCGCCGGAATACGCCAAAGCACGTTTTTGGCTCTATCAGGCGGCGCTGCATAATGTGCCGATGATGTTTGCCTTTCAGGCTTTTACCTATCAGGACGAACTGTCTGAGCTGGAGCGTAACCGGGATGAGGATGGCAACTTACCAGAGCCTTATTACAGTGAGAAAAGACAGTTGCTGGTGAGCATTCGGGCGCTTATCGAGTTTGATCTCTGGGTGGCGCCGGTGCTGAGCAAGGTGCGAAGCGGCTCGCCTCTTGGCATGGATGCTATAGAGTTCTCAGCAGAAGAGTTGCAGCAGGTTGAAGCTCAGCTGGCCGGGTTACAAACGGAATGGCGCTTTCATCGCAGTCAGTTAGGGCAAACTGAGCGCATTGATATTGAGATGCCAGCAGCCGTGGCGGATTGGTTCGATGTACTGCAACGAATAGAGCAGTGCAATTAAACACTTGTGTTGCCACCGCTTAGCCAAAGCCATAGGGCTACAGCACTCAGCAGCACCGCACTGCCATAGCACAGCCATTTCGCCAGGCGGCCATGCGCCAGTTTCAGATCGTGCAGGCCATGATGGATGCGGTGCATGGCATGAAACAGCGGTAGCACAATCACAGCCAGCACAACCCCCAGCCCCAGTGGATGAAACACCAGCGCATGCAGCCGCTGATAACTCAGTTGTTCTGCACTGACAAGCCCCAGCGGGATGCCAAGCAACACCAGCAGCGCGATGGCCGGCACCAGCATCGCCACGCAGACGCCGCCTGCGCTAAACAGCGACCACCAGATGGGCTCATCCGAGCGGCGCGGGGCTGTCGATGGCGTATCGTTTTGCTTAAGCGTCGGCATCCAAACCTCCTAACAGCCACCAGAGGGCTATCACTGTAAGCAGCACGCCAGCCCACTGAGCGCTGACCATCAGCCAGGCGGGCAGGGTGTGGCTGCCAAGGCGTAGCGGCATCACTTGCGGAAAGAGCACAAAGAAGGTCCAGGCATGAAACAAGCTGGCTAAAAGCGCCAGGCCATTCAGTGCCAGCACCCAGGGTTGTTGCAACCAGGCCTGATACTGCCGCCAGCTGGCTTCGCCCTGACCTAAGGCGTACAGGCCATACAGCAGGCAACCGATAAAAAACAGCAGCGGCAGCACGGTGGCTTCGCGCAGCATATAAAAACGATAGGCCGGATGCTTTAGCCACCAACTGGCCGGCATTGGCGGCTGATAGGGTTTTCGGCTCATCAACTGGTTTCCTTATTGGGTTTGAACCACTGGATCACCCCATCCAGTGTGGAGGCGATTTTGCCTTGATTGACCGCTGCCGCCGGATCGAGCCCCTTGGGGCAGACGGTAGAGCAGTAACCGACAAAGGTGCAGCCCCAGACGCCGTTATCGCTGTTTAATTGCGCCATGCGCTCGGACTTGCCCTGATCGCGGCTATCCAGATTGTAGCGATGCGCCAGCGCGATGGCGGCCGGGCCCAAAAAGTCTGGCTTTAAGCCAAACTGCGGGCAGGCCGCATAGCAAAGGCCGCAGTTGATGCAGTTGGAAAACTGCTTGTAGCGGGCCAGTTGCACCGGTGTTTGCCGGTACGGTTTGCCCTTGGGCGCAGCTTCAGCAATCAGATAGGGTTTCACGGCGCTTAAATGCGCCAAAAAGCGCGACATATCGACAATCAGATCTTTTTCGATTGGGAAATTGCTAAGCGGCGCCAGCGTCAGACCCTTCGGGTAATCGCGCAAAAAAGTTTTGCACCCCAGCTTGGGCACCCCATCGACCATCACACCGCAGGAGCCGCAAATCGCCATCCGGCACGACCAGCGGTAGCTTACGCTACTGTCCTGTTCTGCTTTGATCTGCTCCAGCGCATCCAGCACCGAGGTACTGTCGTCGTACTGCACGCGAAAGTCTTGCCAGTGCGGTGCGCTGTCTTGCTCTGGCCGGTAGCGCTGCAACCGGATCTCAGTGGTTGGCATTAGCGGCTCTCCTTGGATGGATGGTCAGTGGGTTGTTGGCCTGCGGTCTGCTCTCTGGGGCTCTGCCCTTCTAAGTTCTGGCCGCCATAGCGGCGCTCAGCCGGTGGCGACAGGCTGGTATCTACCGCTTGCCATTCAATGCCGGCTCCGGCTTCGGGTTGATAAAAAGCCAGACTATGGCGCAGAAAATCCTGGTCGTTGCGGCTGGTCAGGCCTGGCTCCTGGCGCTGATGGGCACCGCGCGATTCTTTACGTTCAAGTGCGGCCTGGCACATGGCTTCGGCGACATCCAGGCCAAAACCCAGCTCCAGTGCATGCAGCAGCTCGGTATTAAAGGCTTTGCCGCTATCACCAAGGCGTAGCTGCTGGTAGCGTTGTTTCAGTTGCGCAAGGCAGGCCAGCGTATCCTTAAGACCCGCTTCGCTGCGATAAATACCGCAGCCTTGCTCCATGCTGGCGGCCAGTTGCTGGCGCAGCTCGTGCCAGCGCTCGGTGCCATTGCTGTTGTGCAACTGCTGCAGTGGGGCCAGAGCTTGTGTTGTCAGCGTGCTTAGTAAGCTATCGGCAGCAGGCTGGCTGGGCTCGCTGGCCAAACGCGCCGCCTCGCGGCCTGCTACTTTGCCAAACACCAGCAACTCAGTCAGCGAGTTGGAGCCCAGCCGGTTGGCGCCATGCAGCCCGACCGAGGCGCATTCACCGACTGCATAAAGACCTGCAATGCTGGTGGCGCAATTCGCATCGGTCAGAATGCCACCCATGGTGTAATGCACCGCCGGGCGAATGGGGATCGGGCTTTTGACCGGATCGACATTAACATAAGCTTTGGCCAGCTCGCAGATAAAAGGCAGTCGCTCCAGCAGGTAGCGCTGGCCCAGATGACGCAGATCCAAATGCACCACCTCACCTTGCGGATGTTGGATGGTGCGGCCTTGTTGTTGCTCGTGCCAGAAGGCCTGGGATAATTTATCACGCGGTCCCAGCTCCATGGTTTTGTTCTGCGGTTGGCCCAAAGGCGTTTCCGGCCCCAGACCATAATCCTGCAAGTAGCGGTAGCCATCTTTATTCAGCAAAATACCGCCTTCACCGCGGCAGGCCTCGGTGATTAGGATGCCTGAGCCGGGCAAACCGGTTGGATGGTATTGCACAAACTCCATATCGCGCAACGCCACACCATGACGGTACGCCAGCGCCATGCCATCGCCGGTGACAATGCCGCCATTGGTATTAAACTGATAGACCCTGCCAGCACCGCCGGTCGCCAGCACCACGGCACCCGCCAAAATTTGTACCAGCTCGCCACTGGCGATCTCAATCGCCAGCACGCCATGGCAGCGCTGCTCATGCACCAGCAAATCCAGTACAAAGTACTCGTCCAGTCGCTGGATGCCGGGGTATTTCAGGCTGGTTTGAAACAAGGTATGCAGCATATGAAAACCGGTTTTATCGGCGGCAAACCAGGTGCGCTCGGTTTTCATGCCACCAAAGCGCCGTACCTGCACCTCACCGCTTGGTTGCCGGCTCCAGGGGCAGCCCCAGTGTTCCAGTTGTACCAGCTCCTCGTAGGCGTGTTTGACAAAATAATCCACCACCCCTTGTTCGGCTAGCCAGTCGCTGCCAGCGACGGTATCGTCAAAGTGCGCCTGCAGGCTGTCGTGCGCCTGCGTCACGGCGGCAGCGCCACCTTCGGCAGCGACCGTATGCGAGCGCATCGGGTACACCTTGGACAGCAAGGTGACCTTCAGTTTTGGATTGGTTTCACAGGCTGCAATGGCACTGCGCAGACCGGCGCCGCCGCCACCGACCACCAGCACATCGGTAGTGATTACTCTGGCAATACTCAGCATTATTCAGCCCCCTGCAGTTTCGCCAGTACCAGGCTTATTAATACCAGGGCCGGCAAAGCATGGGTTAACAGCACATTTTTGCCAAGCAGCGCGTTCAGTTGGCCCGGGCTCCTGGTATGGCTGCGGCTTTGTTGATGCAGCGACCAGGCGACATGCGCTGCCAGTGGTAGTGTCAGCACAGCCAGCAAGGCGGCTGTGGGCAGCCAGTTTTGCCAGACGGATACCCCCAGCAGCAGATAACAGGCCAGCAGCAGGGCGCTGAACACCCAGGCCGCTTTGGCCGGGCCCAGCACAATGGGCAGATGGCGTCGGCCCACCTGGCGGTCGGCTTCGATATCCGGAAATTGATTCAGCAGCAACAGGTTGCTGATCAGCAGTGCCAGCAAGGCCGATAAACTCAGCGCCAGTGCATCGGGCTGACCGGTCAGCACCCAGTAAGCACCGAGCGTCATCAAAGCACCAAAGCCAATCCCGGGTGCCAACAGGCAGAGCAGCGGCGATTTGTTGATGTAATCGGTGTAGCTGTAGATCAGCAAAACCCCGGGCAGGCCTAGCAGCAGCAAGCGCCAGTCGACCAGGGCACTAAGCGCAAGGCCAATGCCACTGACCAGCAGCAAACTACCAACCGCCAGCCAGAGCGCAAGCCTGGCTTGCTCTGGCGCCGCCACCAGAGTGCCACTGCCGCCACTAAAAGGCGTGCGGCGGGTCAGAAAATCCAGCCCGGAGCAAAAATCAAAGTATTCGTTAAAGGCATTGACGCTGATATGCGCCGCCAGTGCCATCAGCAGCACCAACAGCAGCAAGCCGATGGACAGGCAGCCTTGCTGATACCAACTGCCGGTCGCTGCCAGCGCGATGCAGAGTACAGTCAGGGTTAAAAACGGTAAGCGGGCAACACCAAACAAAATTTTAAGCACGGATCCCTCCTGGAATGATTCTGCTAGAGTATAGCAACGAATGGTGACGGCTCTTGATCCAGCCCAACAAAAGGTCGGCTCTTTTGCAAAATACTGTTTCTAAATAAGAACGGATGAATGCGGCTGAATAGTTGATTATTTTAGTCGGGTATTTTAGGCTGGGTCTATAAAGCACAGGAGGCAGTGATGGCACAGTGGTTAGAGGCAGAAGTCACCGAGAATTACGCCTGGCATCCACATTTATGCAGCTTGCGGGTGGTATTGCCTGGTTTTGATTTTATTGCCGGCCAGTTTGTCCGTCTGGCGGTTGAAACGGCAGAAGGCCGGCTGCAGCGAGCTTATTCGCTGGTTAATGCGCCCGGTGATGCCCGGCTGGATTTTTTACTGACGCCGGTCGCCGATGGCAAGGTATCGCCGCGGTTGCACGCGCTGCAAGCCGGTGACCGGCTTTGGGTAAGCCAGCCCGCAACCGGCTTTTTTACTCTGGATGAGGTGCCTGCAGGTGATACCCTCTGGCTGATCGCTACCGGCACCGGCATTGGGCCTTATTTATCCATGCTGGCCACCGAAGCGCCCTGGCAGCGCTTTCAGCGCATCGTGTTGGTGCATGGCGTGCGCCAGGTGCAGGATCTGGTGTACCGCGATTTGATCGCCAGCTGGCAGCAGCGTTACGTCGAGCAGTTCCATTACCAGCCGGTGGTTACCCGCGAGACGCATCCTGGCGCGTTGCAAGCGCGTTTACCTCAGTTAATTCAAAACCGGCAGTTGCAACAGGCTGCTGCGGCGCAGTTTGATTTAGATAGTCAGGTGATGCTGTGCGGTAACCCGGAGATGATTAAAGCGGTACGGGCCGAGCTTGAAATCTTAGGGCTGCGCAAAAATCTGCGTAGCTCGCCCGGCCATATCACGGTTGAACAATACTGGAACTGACCCCATGCATAAATAAGCAGCTTGATTGGCGGTGCCGTCGTCTGTCCACTAAGCTGATAGACCTGTTGCCATGATACGAGCAGACAGCTGCGCACGTTACCACCATTGGCCAGCACACGATTAAGGAGCAAGCTTATGACTGCAAAGAAAATCCAATGCGATGCCCGTCTTAGCGTGGGGGACAAGGAGTACCGATACTGCTCGCTGGCTAAAGCCGCTGAAACCCTGGGCGATATCAGCCGGTTGCCTTTGTCGTTAAAAGTGCTCTTGGAAAACCTGCTGCGCCATCAGGATGGGGTGACGGTGCAGTACGACGATCTGACGGCTATGCGCACCTGGTTACAGGATAAAAGCTCCAGCCGTGAAATTCAGTACCGGCCTGCCCGGGTGCTGATGCAGGATTTTACTGGTGTACCTGCTGTGGTGGATTTGGCCTCGATGCGCGATGCTGTGGCCAAAGCTGGCGGCGATCCCGAGCTGATCAACCCGTTATCTGCAGTGGATCTGGTGATTGATCATTCGGTAATGGTGGACAAGTTCGCCAATGCTGAAGCATTCGGTGACAATGTGGCGCTGGAAGTAGAGCGTAACCGTGAGCGTTATGCCTTTTTGCGCTGGGGCCAAAAAGCCTTTCGCAATTTTCGGGTGGTGCCGCCAGGCACCGGCATCTGCCATCAGGTCAATCTGGAATACCTGGCCAAAGTGGCCTGGACTGAAGACAAAGACGGCGACACTTGGGTGTACCCGGATACGCTGGTCGGTACCGACTCCCACACCACCATGATCAACGGCCTCGGCGTGCTGGGCTGGGGTGTGGGCGGCATTGAGGCCGAAGCAGCCATGCTGGGCCAGCCGGTGTCGATGCTGCTGCCGGAAGTGGTTGGTTTTAAACTGACCGGCAAGATGCCAGAGGGCACCACTGCCACCGATCTGGTGTTAACCGTGACGCAGATGCTGCGGGCCAAGGGGGTGGTGGGCAAGTTTGTTGAATTCTTTGGTGACGGGTTGACGCATTTGCCGCTGGCCGACCGCGCTACCATCGCCAATATGTCCCCGGAGTTTGGTGCCACCTGTGGTTTCTTCCCGGTGGATGAGGAAACGCTGAAATATCTGCAGCTGTCCGGACGCTCCGAGCAGCAGATTGACCTGGTAAAAGCCTACTGCCAGGCACAGGGCTTGTGGCACGATGCCAGCAAGGAGCCGGTATTCAGCGCTGTGCTGGAGCTGGACCTGGCCACGGTAAAACCAGCTTTGGCCGGGCCGAAGCGGCCGCAGGATAAAGTTGCCCTGCCGGATATCAAAGGTGTGATGCAACTGGAAATCGAGCAACTGAAGCACAAAAAACAGGCTGTGGCCATTGCCGGGATGGAGCATGCGCTGAAGCACGGCGATCTGGTGATTGCAGCCATTACCTCCTGCACCAATACCTCCAACCCCAGCGTGATGATGGCTGCCGGCCTGGTGGCTAAAAAAGCTATTGAGCTGGGCTTAAAGGTGAAGCCCTGGGTGAAAACATCTTTAGCACCGGGCTCCAAAGTGGTCACCGACTACCTGGATAAAGCCGGTTTAACCAAATCGCTGGAGCAACTGGGTTTTCATCTGGTCGGCTATGGCTGCACCACCTGCATCGGCAACTCCGGCCCCTTGCCGGATGCCATCAGCGATGCCGTGGATCAGGGCAATCTGACCGTAGCCTCGGTGCTGTCGGGCAACCGCAACTTTGAAGGCCGAATTCACCCGCAGGTTAAGGCCAACTGGCTGGGCTCACCGCCTTTGGTGGTGGCCTATGCGCTGGCTGGCACCATGCTGATTGATTTGGCGGAGGAGCCGATTGGGCAGGGAAAAAATGGCCCGGTTTATTTAAAAGACATCTGGCCGAGCCAACAAGAAATTGCCGAGGCGGTGGCGCTGGTGGATGCTGCTATGTTCCGCCAGCAATACGCCGATGTGTTTAGCGGCGATGCGCACTGGCAAGAGCTGCCGGTAACCGAAGGACGCACCTACCACTGGGATAACCATTCGACCTACATCCAGCAGCCGCCTTTTTTTACTGATTTTGGTCAAAAGGTGCAGATAGAGCCGATCAAAGACGCCTATGTGCTGGCGCTGTTTGGCGACTCGATTACCACCGACCATATTTCACCGGCCGGGGCCATCAAGGCCAGTTCGCCAGCCGGTCGTTACCTGAGTGAGCAGGGTGTGGCTGAGCAGGATTTTAATTCTTACGGCTCGCGCCGCGGCAACCATGAAGTGATGATGCGCGGCACCTTTGCCAATATCCGTATCCGCAATCAGTTGCTGCCCGGGGTGGAAGGCGGCGAAACCAAACACTTCCCATCCGGCGAGCAACTGGCGATTTACGATGCGGCGATGCGCTACCAGCAGGACAAACAACCGCTGGTAGTGTTGGCCGGCAAAGAGTACGGCACCGGCTCCAGTCGCGACTGGGCGGCCAAAGGCACCCGTTTGCTGGGCGTAAAAGCCGTCATCGCCGAAAGCTTTGAGCGCATTCACCGCTCCAATCTGGTCGGCATGGGCGTGCTACCGCTGCAGTTTAGCGACGGCGAAAACGTCGAGGTGTTGCAACTGACCGGCGAAGAACGTTTCAGCCTGCCAGAGCTGGGCGACGATCTGGCGGTCGGCCAGTTGCTCACCGTCGAAGCCAAACGAGCCGATGGCAAAGTAAAACGCTTTCAGGTCAAATGCCGTATCGACACCGACAACGAACTGCAGTACTTCCGCAGCGGCGGTATCCTGCAGCATGTGTTGGAGCAGCTGCTGCGAAGCTAGCGCCTGGCGGCAGTTCCCCGCGACCCTGGATTTACCTGGAAAAGCAACGAACATGTTGCTTTTTGATTTTGTAGCAACTAATATGTTGCTTACAGGTGGAAAAGAAACATATATGACTACTTAGATGGCATCTTTACTTCAGCAAATAAAGCAACGGCGGTTAACGCTAGGTCTTAAGCAGAACGATATGTTGCTGCGTGTTGGCATATCGCGTCAACAATACCAGCGTCTCGAATCCAGAGGGAATCCGCGACTGGATACACTGGAGCTGATAGCACAGGGCCTGGGCAGTGAACTTGTGCTTATTCCCAAAGAGAAGCTGAGTGCTGTATTGGCCATGCTGCAGGAGGGGCCTGCTGTGCAACAATCGCAGCCTGCGAGCAAGGAAGATGCAAATAATAGCCTCGCTGATGACCCATGGCAGGATTTATTAGGGGATGACCAGTGAATGCCAGCCAGGTAGCAGAGATCAGGGTACTCAGGCTGAGTTTGCATAGCCGTTTGGTAGGCTATCTGGTTGGTTATCAGGGCGGCAAGAATGTGTTGAGTTTTGCTGAGTCATTTAAGCACGATATCCATCGACCGACATTCAGCTTGATTACTCACCCCACTTTTCCCAAAGCTGAAAAGCTGATGTCAGCACCCTGGTCGAGAAACCAACGATTGCATCCTGCCTTGTCCAATTTGCTGCCAGAAGGAGTGCTCCGGGAGTTGATCGCACAGGGGCTAAAAGTACATATCGAACAGGAATTCCAGCTCCTTACCTATTTAGGTTTAGATTTACCAGGCGCTTTGGTGGCTGAGCCTATGGATCCCGAAGAGGTGCCAGCCACTGTGCTTAGTGCGCATGGCAAAGTGAGAGCGATAAAGTTTGACCACGATGCAAAGGAAAACAAGTTTTCGCTGGCCGGGGTTCAGATGAAGTTTTCCATGAGGGAAAGGGATGGGCGATACACGCTTGCCAATGGAAATATCCTGGGAGATTGGATAGTAAAGACACCATCGACCCGACACAAAGATGTGCCGCTAAACGAGTACACCGCGATGCAATTAGCGGCATTGGTTGGCATTCATATTCCTGATATCAAACTGGTTGAACTGAATAAACTGGATAATCTGCCGCAAATTAACCTACCGGATGAACAGCTGGCTTTTGCGATAAAGCGTTTTGACCGTGAGGGGGACAGGCGCATTCACATGGAAGATTTTGCCCAGGTATTGGTGAAGTATCCCCACGAAAAATACCACTCGGCAAACTACGAGCAAATCGGCAAGATTCTTTATGACTTTTCCGGCGACGGCTTGGCTGATGCACAGCAGTATGCCAGGCGATTATTGGTAAATATTCTACTTGCCAATGGCGATGCGCATCTGAAAAACTGGAGCTTACTCTATGCCGATCAAGTCACGCCAAGGCTTTCCCCAGCCTACGATATTCTGACCACCAGCGTTTATATGGATGATGAAAGTCAGTTCGCCCTTAACTTAGGAAAAACCAAAGCCTGGTACCAGGTTTCTCTGGCGAATTTTCAATGGTGGGCAGACCGGGCAGGGATCCCCTGGCGGGCTGTCAAACCTCACTTGGATGATGTGATGGCTAAGGCCAGAGCTCTTTGGCCTGCAGCCATCAAGGATCTGCCAATGCATGAAAAGCACAAGCGTCAGCTAATAACGCATTGGCGAAATTTGCCCCAAGACTTCCGCATAAAAGCTGATTAGGTTGAGTACAACCTCTTTGGAGTCTATATCAGTGAGCTTTATGTGGCTCCTGAACACAGAGGGCAAGGCTTTGGCGCTGCCCTGCTGGCGAAGGTGAAGCAAGAGTATCCGAATCAGGTGGTCTACGTGCTGTCGGATGAAGATAGCTACTATGAAAAGCTTGGCTGTCAGCGCGTGGGCTCGGTTTTCCAGTTGTAAATAAGTCATACTTAACTCTATTTTCATGAATTACTCGAATCAATCACCTCATTGTTGATTAATAAGTCAATTAAGATTAAAAATGGTGAGGACTCTCCTCTTTGCTATGGGTTATATAGAAGGAACTCAGCTTGACGGGCTTTTTTGGTGCACCTGATTATTCAGGATATTCATTGGCAAGATTAATTGACGCTAAAAAGCATCTGAATGCTGAGCGTTATCCAGAGCGGGCAAAAGAACTGGATCAATGGATTGCTAAACGGCAAGAGCAAGCTATTGCTGAGAAAGCTTCCACACAAGAAATTATCTGGTTAAAAAAAACAGAGTCAGCAGCGCAGAAAAAATATTGGCTTTACTGCTCAATAGCCATCATCGTGCTACTGCCGCTTTTCTTTACAGGAAATCATGTACCAAACTATTCTGTTTTGCATTCGTACGATGGTGAATACCATGGTATCCGCCAGACTTACAGCAGGAATGGTGTTGTACGTTATGATCTTCGTGTTGGTGATCGTAAGTTCCGAGTTGCTGGCACCTGGCAAAAGTTAACCGAACTTGAGCCTGGCGCCAAGATCCGGGTATTGAGCTCTGGTCGGCATGAGGTTTGGGAAATTCGTTCAGGAGAAGAGGCTATTGTTTCCTACTCAGACTTTGCTCATTACGCTGATACGAAGAGTTCCAACAATAAAAAACAAGCAGCTTTCTGGTTGATTGCGGCAGTTTTCGGGTTTGTAATGTATTTCAAACTGAAAGGTCACAACAAATCACTGCAACTAAAAGTCTCAAGTGAAAAGCCGGAGGATTAAGTGTGGAGATTAGGAAACTGGATCAAGATGAAACGCAGGTGCTTAACGGTATTGAAAGCGACGAGTTTAAGTCAGTTTTGACGACAGAACGTCGAGCTGAGTTGTCGGCTGCAGCAGAGCGAGCTGTGAGAGACAATGTTATTGCCTGCAAAGCAAGTGCGCGAGCCGGTAGACATCGCAAAGATTAAAGACTGGCAGCTGTGTTGCCTAATCGGCTGCAGCCTCGGATCTGTCACATTCCCCGTTAGCTCTGCATGGAGTTAGCCTCCGGCTCACTAAGCGCGGCACTGCTGCGCTGGAACCACCAGCTAAGCAGCACCAGGCTAAGGCCCAGCCCGATAAACGACAGCGCCCGCAGTACGCCGGACAAACCAGCCAGATCAAACAGGAATACCTTTAGCGTGACCAGGCTCAGCAACACAAAGCCTGCCTTACGGATCTGATGCCAGCGCTGGCGCTGGGCGCTTAGTACCATTCCAATGGCCAGCAGCAAATACACCAGAGAATAGCTAAAATGCTCCGCCATTGAGGTAGTCAGCTCGATGCCAATGCTGCCGTCTTGCCAAAAATGCCGGATGCTGGCGCTGATAAACAACAGCGCAAAAGCAGTGGCCACCACCAGCATCAGGCTGCGCAGCTCGGCCGGAGCCAAACGGGCGCAGAGAAAGCAAAGCAGCGCCGGTATGCCCCACAGCGGTAACAACTGGTTCCACAGCAGCATATCGCCAAGGGCGGCATTGCTGGCAAAGGGGTTTGCATCGAAATTTAGATAACCATGCAGCAGGCCGGCAGCGGCCAATAGCACGATAGCCGCGATTTGGTACAGTTGCTTTAAAGAACCCGCCAGGGCGCTGCGCCATAAATAAAGATTGGCCAGCAGCAACCAGTTGCAGGCATGCACAGCCAAAACCAGTGGCGATAACTTAGCGGGTTCAAGCAGCACATACAGTGGCGAGCCGGTGGCCAGCCAGTACTGGGTTTGTACCGTCACAAACAGCGCCAGCACATGCAGGCAGGCTCCTTCCAGCCAGGGCGAGAGCTCGGTGTTTTGCCACAGTGCGCGCGCTACAACCAAGCACAGCAGCACCACCGGGTAGAGCACAAAAGACCAGTGCAGCCCAAGCAAGGTCAGCTGCTGATAGCTATCGAGCACGGCGGCGCCGGTCAGGCGCAGCAGCAAGAGGCCAACCAACAGTTTGATCAACCAAAGCGGTAACGGCAGTTGCTGTTTGCGACTGAGCAGGGTGATCAGCACCAGCTGCACCGCAATGGCGATAGTGAGCGCCGCTGTGCTTAGCAGCAACACCAAACAGAAGGTCAGCGCAAAATTAGCACCGGCACTGTGAATAAAGCCCCGGAGCGGCAGGCTGCTGCGGCGGCTAAGCAGGGCTTGCACAATGCTCAGCACAGCGGTATATCCCAGCCATAGTGGTTGCAGCTGAGCCTGTACCTCAGGGGCAGCAACGGCATAACCGATGCCCAGCATCAGCACAGGAGCTACCGCCAGTACGCTATGCCAGTGCAGGCGATCCGGACGCAGGCTGCCGCCCAGCAATGGGATGATGCTAAACCACAGCACCAGAAGTTGTGTCGGCAGCAATTCCGGGCTTAGCCACAGCGGCAGGGTGTTATCTGCCAGCTCAGACACCGGGTGGCGCAGCAGGTAGCCGGCTGCCAGCAGCAGGGTGCTCCACAGCCAGAAGTCGGTCCGGCTATGGCTAAAGGCGGCAGCAGAGAGCAGCAACATCAGCAGCAGCATGGCGCTGAAATTCACGGCTGCCGTGGTAAATAACAGCACCAACAGTGCCAGCAACAGTAACAGGCCGCCCAATACATCTTCACGGCGCAGCGGCAGCCACTCGGCCAAAGGCCGGTGAGCCAGCTGCAGCTTGCGCGCCCGGTAACCCAGTTGCGGCCACCAGACCAGGAGCGCAAAGCTCAGCCCCAGTACCAGCCAGCTGAACCAGAGGGCGCTGCTGGTTGCCGCAGCAAAGCTAACCGCTAGCCAGAAACCATGGCCAGCGATCGGTAAATACCACAGCCAGGGACGCCGCACCCGTTGTTCCACCAACACCGATGAGGTGGTAACCAGAGCGGTATAGAGCAGCAGGGCAATGGTATTGCCGGAGTCCTGTGATACCAGAGCAGGCACTGCGTAGGCACCGACAATGCCAAGTACGGCCAGCACAGGCCCTTGCCGTAAAGCAAACCAGCTGGCCGCAAGGGCAACCGCCGCCAGCAATACAAAAGCCAGCCACAGCGGCAGCAACTGATAAAATTGTGCCGCTGTTAAAATGCTGGCGTACAAAGTGATAAAACCAGCACCGGCCAAGGCGGCCGGAGCATAGTGCTGCAGGCTGGAGCGCTTACGGTCTTGCTGGTGCAGCCATTCGCTGAGTGCAATCAAGGCAAAGCCAAGCAAGGCTGCGGCTATTAAGCGCAGCTCTGCGGTAAACCAGCCGGCATCCAGTGAGTGACGCACCAGGAAAATTCCGCCCAGTGCCATGGCAATGCCGCCCAGCCAGACCATACCACGCTGGATCAACTGTTGCTCCAGCCAGTTCAGACTAGTTGCCAGCCATGAGGTGTTGTCTGACGCTGCCGTAGCGGTAGCTGCTTTTTCGGTTGTCGGGCTGACCGTTGTGCTGACCGTGGTCTTGGCAATAGATGCTTCGGCTGCCAGTTGGGTTGGTATGGTTGCAGCTGGCGAGTTTTGTTGGATGGAAGTGTTGTAAGCGCGTGGCTCAGGTTGGGACGATTGTGCCGTAGTTGGAAAAGTGGACGGAGTTTGCCCGCTTGCAGGCTGGTTTTTCAGTTGCTGGGTTAACTGCCGCAGCTGCCGGCGAACCGTCTGCAACTGAATAAAAGCTACCCAGCCAAAGACCGAGCCCGCCAACAGGCTCAGTGATAACAACACCAACAACAATTCCATCGACGACCATCCAGTGGTAACAATTTTGTCAATTGCTCAGCATAAGGAGATTTAGAGCAGGGTGCAATTGGAAACTCAGCGACAGCTATCTTTTACCCACTGCAGGTAATCGGCAAAGCCAGCTTCTATCGGCAGCTGGATAATCTCCGGGGTATCGTAGCTGTGCAGCTTAAGGATTTCGGCTTCAAGCATGGGGTAGCAGTGGCGGGTGGTTTTGATCAGCAGCAGGATTTCGCTGCTTTGCTCCTGCTTGTTTTGCCAGACATAGTGACTGCTGACGGCTTGCTGCTGTATGCAGGCCGCCAGCTGTTGCTTAAGCAGTGCCGCGGTGATTTGATCCGCTTCCTGCTGATTGGGGCAGGTGGTCATCACCAGGCAGTACTCAGCCACTCAGACCTCCAGATTATCCAGCAGTTTGGTTTTGCCAAGCCAGGCAGCGGCCAGGATCACCAGGGCTTGCTGCCGGTGGTCGGCGGGCTCTAAGGTGCTACGATCGCTGATGGTCAGGTAGTCTGGTTTAAAACCAACGGCTTCGAGCCTGGCTTTGGCATCAGCTTCGATGCTGCGAAAATCGACACTGGTATCCTGAATTTGCTTTGCCGCCTGCTTCAGCACCTGCTGCAAGGCCGGGGCCTGGGCACGCTGCTCTGCGCTAAGATAGCCATTGCGTGAACTCAGCGCCAGGCCATCGGCTGCACGTTCGGTTGGTACGCCAATGATTTCGATGGGAAAAGACAAGTCTTCGACCATCTGACGGATAATTGCCAGTTGCTGGTAGTCTTTCTGACCAAAACAGGCGATATCCGGCTGCACCAGATTAAACAGTTTGCAGACCACGGTAGATACCCCACGGAAATGGCCGGGCCGGCTGGCACCGCAGTGATGATCGCCCAGTTTCGGCACTTCCACAAAGGTTTGCTCGGACAAGCCGCGCGGGTAAATCAGCTCCGGCGTTGGCGTAAAAACCGCATCGGTTTGCAGCTGCTGCAACGCCTGACAATCGTCTTCCAGTGTGCGGGGGTAGCTGTCGAGATCTTCGTTGGCACCAAATTGCATCGGATTGACGAAAATACTGACAATGACCCGCTCCGCATGCTGCTTGGCTACTTCGACCAGACGCAAATGGCCCTGATGGAGGTTGCCCATGGTGGGGACAAAGGCGATGCGCTCGCCAGCTTTGCGCCAGCTGGCAATCTCAGCCCGCAGGCTGTCGATGGTGGTTAAGGTTTTCATGGCTTATTGGAAACTGTGCTCGGCAGCCGGGAAGCTCTGGCTTTTCACATCGGCCACGTACTGGCGGATGGCTGAGCGGATTTCACCGGTTTGCTGCAAAAAGTTTTTCGAGAATTTTGGGATATAGCCACTGCTGATGCCCAGCAAATCATGCATCACCAGCACCTGGCCATCGGTACCTGCACCGGCACCAATGCCAATCACCGGAATGCTGAGCGCAGCGGTGATGCGGTTGGCCAGCTCTACTGGTATGCATTCAAGGACCAGCAACTGGGCGCCGGCCTCTTGCAGTGCTTTGGCCTGACGCAGCATGGCATCGGCCTGCTCGTTGCTGCGGCCCTGTACTTTGTAGCCACCAAATAAGTGCACCGATTGCGGGGTTAACCCCAAATGGCCGCACACCGGCACACCGCGCTCGGTCAGGGCTTTGACGGTAGGCAGTAAGAAATCACCACCTTCGAGCTTGACCATATTGGCACCGGCCTGCATCAGCGGGGTAACGGAAGAAAAAGCCTGTTCGGTGCTGGAGTAACTCATAAAGGGCAGATCGGCAATCACAAAGGCATCGGGTGCACCAGCGCGCACACAACGGGTGTGATAGGCGATGTCCTGCACCGTGACCGGCAGGGTATCGCCATGGCCTTGCAGCACCATGCCGAGTGAGTCGCCAATCAGCAGCACATCGACGCCTTCATCAGCAAACAGCTTAGCAAAGCTGGCATCGTAGGCGGTTAAGGAGGTAATTTTATCGCCTTGTTGCTTCATTTTTTGCAGCACTGCGGTGGTGATCTTAGCCATTATCTGATCAGACCTCTTCTGAAAATAGTCGGTGCGCACCTTGTCATAAAGTGTGCCCGGCTGCAAGTGTGTTTAAGCCTGCCAGTTAGCTGAACGCACTGGCAATAGCGGTTAAGCCCCGGCGCGGCACCTGCTGGCACAGCTGCGCTATGCTGCGGCCATCCGGTAACTGCAGGTCGGTGGCTATCTCCTGCAAAGGGTAGAGCACAAACTCGCGTTCGGCCAGGCCATAATGCGGCACCGTCAGGCGCTCACAGTGTAGTTGTTTGTTGCCATACAGCAGCAGATCCAAGTCCAGCGTGCGCGGTCCCCAGCGTTCGGCTTTACGCACCCGGCCTTGCTGCTGCTCAATCTGCTGCAAGGCATCCAGCAGCTGCAGTGGGGTAAGCTCGGTATGCAGTTCGGCCACCGCATTGACGTAATCAGGTTGATCCTGCGGCCCCATTGGTTTGGAAGCATACAACGACGACACCTGGCCCAGCTTTGATGCCGGTAGCCCGGCCAGCGCTGCAATGGCACGTTTTAATTGTGCCACCGGCTCGCTCAGGTTGGCTCCCAGGCCGATAAAGCAGCGCTGCTGGTTCTGTGCGCTCATGGCTTTGGCTGACTGCTGCGCTTGCGTTTGTAATTGCGCCGGCGCCGGGTTTTGCCGGATGGGCCATCGGCGGCGGGGCCTGCCTGTTGCAGCATCTGTTGCTGGCCGCTTTCGTTTTCCTGCTGAAAACGCTGCCACCAGTCGGCGTGTTGCTGCAATTCGCCGCCTTCAGCTTTGGCGCGCAGCAACAGGAAGTCGTAACCGGCACGGAATTTGGGCAGTTGCAGCAAAGTCAGCGCCCGTTTACCGCGACTACGTGCCAGCCGGTTTTGCAACGACCAGATATCGCGGGTCACCAGGCTAAAGCGTTTTGGCAGGGCAATGCGCTGCTGCAAATCGCTTAAGATCTCCGCCATGGCAATATTGAGTGCATCCACCGGTGGCAGGCCGCTTTCAAGCTGCAGGGTCTGGCTGCGGATTTCAACCGGATACCATAAAAAGGCAGCAAACAAAAAGGCCGGTGTCACCGGTTTATTGTCGGCAACCCGTTGATCGGTGTCTTGCAGGGCCTGACTGACCAGCTGAAAGACTTTGCCTTCTGGTTCTTGCGCAATGGCTTTGTGCAAGGCAGGCAGCAGCTGCTTGATGATGCCGTATTGCTTCATCAGCATAAAGTTGTCGAAGGCTTTGCCGGCCAGAAACAGCTTCAGGAATTCTTCAAACAAACGGGCCGGCGGGATGCTTTTTAACAAAGACGCCAGCTGTGGGATAGGCTCGGCAGTAGCGGGCGCTATCTGCATATTCAGCTTGGTAGCAAAACGGATGGCACGCAGGATCCGTACCGGATCTTCGCGGTAACGGGTTTCAGGATCGCCAATCAGTTCAATTTTTCGTTCGGCAATGGCCTCGACACCATTGGCAAAATCCAGCACTTCAAAGTGGTTGATCGAGTAGTACAGCGCATTGATGGTGAAATCGCGGCGCTCAGCATCTTCTTCGATGGTACCGTACACGTTGTCACGCAGGATCAAGCCTTCTTCGCTGGCTTTGGACAACTGATGCTGGCCTTCTTCATTTTCATCCGGCTGGCTGTGATGGCCTCGGAAGGTGGCGACTTCAATGACTTCACGGCCAAACAGCACATGCGCCAGCCGAAAGCGCCGGCCAATCAGCCGGCAATTACGAAACACCTGCCGTACTTCTTCCGGCTTGGCATTGGTAGCGACATCAAAGTCTTTGGGCTCCAGCCCCAGCATCAAGTCGCGAATGCAACCACCGACCAAATAGGCTTCAAAGCCAGCATCTTTTAAGCGGTACAACACCTTCAGCGCATTGGGGCTTATTTGCTTGCGGGAAATTGGATGTTGGTCGCGGCTAAGCCGCTTTAGCGGAGGCAAGACGCTATGGGTGACCAAAGCGGTTTTTTTCTCTGCTTTGTTGCCCTTACGCAGGTTGCGCCGGCAAAAATCGAGCACACGGGTAATAATGGCAAGCTCCTGAAATCGTCGTCATAGGCTGCTTTGGCAGCATTGAGATAGTTAGGGTATTATTTTACCGCATTTTAGGGTAAACCGTGCAATAAAAAAGCACCAACCCCATCAATTGAGCAGGATTTCGGTTTGTTTGGGCACCCGCTCCAGCCGCCAGTTGCTGATGGCAAAGTCAATGAGCTCGCTAACCGAAGCCGACTGCAGCTCAGCCGGTGTTGTTTGGCCGAGGTACTGCAATGCCTGCAGCAGCAAGGGTACTGCCTGGCTGGCATCCAGTGCCGGTGCATGATTTTGCTTACTGAGCTTCTGGCCGGGGGTGCTGCTGGCCAGCGGAATATGGCCGTACCGGGGCGCTGCTGCGCCGAGCAGGGCAAATAATCGTTGCTGGCGGGTGGTCATCGTCAGCAGATCGGCACCGCGGATCACTTCGGTCACGCCTTGAGCCATATCATCGACCACCACCACCAACTGATAGGCAAAGAGGCCATCACGGCGTTTGATGATGTAGTCTTCCCGGCAAAATGCCGGCTCCAGTTGCTGCTTGCCCAGTATCAGATCGTCAAACTCAGTCGCGGCAGAGGAGCCGCGCAAGCGCCAGGCTAGTGATTTCGGATGCTTGGGGTTGAGTTGGCGGTGGCGGCAATGGCCATCGTAAAGGCCACCCATGGCCGCAATGGCTTTGCGTGGGCAATCACAGCCATAGAGCAAGCCCTGCTGGTACAGCTGGTCGAAGATGGCCTGATAACGGGCTTTGCGCTGGCTTTGATACCAGATGGGGCCATCCCACAACAGACCAAATTGCTCCAGACTGCGTAAAATGAGGTCAGCAGCCCCGGCTTGTGTGCGTGGTTCATCAATATCTTCGATACGAACCAGCCATTGACCCTGGCTGGACTTTACCTGCAGGTAGCTGGCAAGCGCTGCTACCAGTGAACCAAAATGCAGCGGGCCGGATGGGGATGGAGCAAACCGGCCCACAGGGGAAGAGGCAAGCGATGGCATCTTAGCCGCCGAGTTGCTTTTCCTTGATTTCCGCTAAGGTTTTGCAATCGATGCACATATCGGCTGTTGGCCGTGCTTCCAGCCGTTTGATGCCGATCTCGATACCGCAGGTGTCGCAGTAACCAAAATCGTCGTCTTCGATCTTCTGTAGTGTTTTCTCAATTTTTTTCAGTAGCTTACGCTCACGATCCCGGGCGCGCAGCTCCAGGCTGAACTCTTCTTCCTGAGCGGCACGGTCGACCGGATCCGGAAAGTTGGCGGCTTCGTCGGCCATATGGGTCTTGGTACGATCCACTTCTTCGCGCAACTGCTGGCGCCAGGCATCCAGAATTTTCCGGAAGTGCTCCCGCTGCTTGGAGTTCATGTACTCTTCGCCCACAGCCTCCTGATAAGGCTCCACTCCGGCTAAAGCCAATAGCCCCAGCGGTTTGTTTGCTTTGCCCTCTGGCATAGTCATCTCCTGTACAATACAGCCAAGCAAAAATGGCGGATATTCATAACAGAATATCAAGCTCATCGCAAATTAAAGACGCAGAAGTATACAGAGTGAACATCCGCCCGTCATCTGTTTTCGTCGGGTAAACTGGACCGATGTTGAGGGATCTGACTTTTGGTCGCAGCATGGTACAATCCTGCTTACTTTATCCATTCAGCTGATACAGGATAGTTTTTATGACGGATATGATTCGTGTTTCGTTACAACCCGATGCCGCTGCCGCGAAGTGGGGCAAAAAAGTCAGCCTGACGCCAACGGCTGAAGGTTTTCAAATTCATCTGGACAGCAAGCAGCCGGCTCGCAGCATTCAAAAAGCGGCCCGCCAGCTCGATAGCCTGGGCATTGAGCAAGTAGAGCTCAGCGGTGAAGGCTGGACACTGGAGCTGCAATGGGCTTTTTATCTGGGTTTTACCTCGGCAAAAAAATTAACCGGTGTGCAATGGCTGGGCGAAGACGCTACACAACTGCAGCAACTGGCCAGTTGTTTTGGCTGGGCCCGTCAGGTCACCAATCAAACACCGGAGCAATTATCACCCGAAGCACTGGCCCATGAAGCCATCGCGTTTTTAACGCCGCTGGCTCCGGATGCCATCAGCCATCGCATTATTCGGGGCGATGAGTTGTTGGCTGAAGGCTGGGTAGGTATCCATGGCGTGGGCCGTGGCAGTGAGCGACCGCCGGTGATGCTGGTACTGGATTACAACCCAACCGGTAACATCAATGCACCGATCGATGCGGTGCTGGTTGGGAAAGGCATTACCTTTGACAGTGGTGGTTATTCCATCAAACCCAGCGAGTCGATGTCCTATATGAAATGCGATATGGGCGGTGCGGCTACAGTCGCGGCAGCATTAGGGCTGGCCATCCAAAAAGGCTTGTCGCATCGGGTGCAGCTGGTGCTGTGCTGTGCGGAAAACCTGATCAGCGGTCATGCTTACAAACTGGGTGATATTTTGACCTACAAAAATGGCACCACGGTAGAAATTCTGAATACCGATGCCGAAGGTCGTCTGGTGCTGGCCGATGGCCTGTTGTATGCCTCTGAGACTGGTGCTCCTTTAATTATTGATGCCGCTACCCTGACCGGTGCTGCTATGGTGGCGCTCGGCAATGACTACAATGCGCTTTTTGCCCTTGATACCACCTTGCAGCAGCGGGCGCTTAGTTATGCAGAGCAGGTGCAGGAGCCTACCTGGCCCTTGCCACTGGCTCCCTGGCATCAGGGACAGTGCCCGTCGCCTTATGCCGATACCGCCAACAGCCGCCCGGTGAAAGGCGGTGGCAGTGGTGGTGCCAGCAATGCGGCCGGTTTTTTAAGCCGTTTTGTGCCAGAAGGGGGCAAAGGCTGGTTGCACTTTGATTTGGCGGCTGCTTTTAACAGCAGCAATACTGGCCTCTGGGCTGCCGGTGCTACTGGCATGGGGATCCGCGCCATTGCAGAAACCCTGCGCCAGGAAGCCGGTAAAGCCTGATTGTGCTGTAAGCCAGCGCTTTGAGATGCCCCTGTTACAGTGGATGACAGGGGCCTAAACCCCGATGAGACCCGAACTGCGATGGAACTCCCTGTTGCTGCCATAGCCGGCGAACTTGTGACTGCACTGCGTCAGCAGAGACGGGTGATCCTGTCGGCACCGCCAGGCGCCGGTAAGTCTACCTGGCTACCGCTGTATCTGTTGCAACAGCCGGAGTTTAGCGACAAACGCATTTTGTTGTTGGAGCCACGGCGGCTGGCTGCGAAAAGCATTGCCAGTTACATGGCGTCGCAACTGGGTGAAGCCGTTGGTCAAACGGTTGGCTATCAGGTCCGGCTGGAGCGCAAAAGCAGTGCGGCCACCCGTTTATTGATCGTGACTGAAGGTCTGCTCACCCGCTTTATTCAACAGGATCCTGAGCTAACTGCCTGGGACTTGGTCATTTTCGATGAATTTCATGAACGCTCCTTGCAGGCCGATCTGGCGTTGGCGCTCAGCCTGGAAGCGCAGCAACTACGTGAAGATTTAAAGCTGCTAATCATGTCGGCCACGCTGGATACCGGGCAGTTGGCCAAAGCGCTGGATGCGCCCGTGTTGCAAAGTGAAGGCCGCAGTTACCCGGTTAGTGTTCGCTACCAAACGCCGGATCGCCAACCAATCTGGCAACAACTGGCCCGGCTTTGCTGGCAATTGCTGCAACAGGAAGAAGGGAGCTTATTGGCGTTTTTACCAGGGCAAGCCGAGATCCGCTTGGCGCACGACTGGTTGCTGCAGCAAGGTCTGCCCGATTCAGTGCAGGTTCACCCACTGCTAGGCAGTTTAACGCTGCAACAGCAGCAAGCGGCTATTGCTGCTTGCCCGCAAGGCCAGCGTAAAGTGGTGCTGGCAACTAACTTAGCGGAAACCAGCTTAACCATCGATGGCATCCGTGTGGTGGTGGACAGTGGCCTGTACCGCAAAGTGCGTTTTTATCCGAAACATGGGGTGATGAAACTGGAAACTGCAGCCATTAGCAAAGCCTCTGCCATTCAGCGGGCCGGCCGGGCAGGGCGATTATCGCCAGGTCTTTGCGTGCGGCTGGATAGCGAGAGTCAATGGCAGCGCCGCGCCAGTTTTACCCCACCGGATGTCCTGGAAGCCGAGCTGACAGCATTGCGGCTTGAGCTGGCAGGCTGGGGCGTGCAAGCCGATGAGCTCTTTTGGCTAGACCCTCCGCCCAAAGCCCATCTGGCTGTAGCAGAGGCGTTATTGCAGCAATTGGGCGCTTTATCAACCGCTCTAAAAATCACGCCACTGGGACAACGTATGCTCAGCCTTGGCACCGAGCCCCGGCTGGCGGCGATGTTGTGCCGGGCCGAAGAACTGGAGCAACAAGGAGAGCTGGGCGCACTCTGGCTGGCGGCGCTACTGGCCGTGCTGCTGGAACAAAACCGGGACGACAGCCTGCTTTGGGGGCAGTTGCAGCGGTTGCAACTGCAAAAAAACTCGGCGGCTTATCAGCAGGCAGAGCAGTGGTGTCGCCAGCTCAAAGGGCAGCCTGGCAGTGCTCTGCCCCAGGACTTACTGGTGCCGCTGCTGTGCTTTGCCTATCCGGATCGGGTGGCGGTTAAGCGCGGTAAAGGCTATTTGCTGGCCAATGGCGCCGGGGCGGTGCTGCCGCCTGAGCATGCTTTGGCCTCCGATCCTTTGCTACTGGTGGCCAATGTACAGCTTACCAGCCAGGGCTTACTTATTCGTCAGGCCGAGCGTTTGTCTCTGCAGACATTGCAGCAGTACTTTGCGAATGAGCTCAGCTGGCAGCTGCACAGTGCCTTCGATGCGCAAAGTGGCCGCTTTATCAGCGAGCAACAACGCCGTTTTGGTGCCTGCATTTTAGAGCGAAAACCAGCGCCGCAGGCACTGAGTAGCGAGCAGCGAGGTGCGGCCTGGCTGGATTACATCAAACAGCGTGGTTTAGCGGTATTGCCCTGGAGTGCAGCCAGTGAGCAATGGCTGGCTCGGGTTCGTCTTTGGCAGCAACTGGCCCCCGAGCATGGCGCGCAGGGCTGGCAAGCGGATGATTTGCTGGCAAGCCTGGATGCATGGTTAGGGCCCTGGTTGGCGGAGTGTCAGAGCCTGCAACAATTGAAGCAATTACCGCTGTTACAAGCGTTGCAAAGCCGGCTGGATTATGCGGCGCAGCAGCAATTGGCCAGCTTTTTGCCAACCCATTGGCAGGCACCGACCGGCAGTCGTCTGGCGATTGATTATCTGGCCGATGGCGGGCCTTTGGTGGCGGTGCGGATGCAGGAGGTTTTTGGCCAGTTGCAAACACCGCTAGTGGCCAATGGCCAACTGCCACTGACACTGGAGTTGCTATCCCCGGCGCGCCGGCCTTTGCAGCGCACCGCCGATTTGGCCAGCTTTTGGCAAAATGCCTACCGGGAAGTGCGTAAAGAAATGAAAGGGCGCTATCCAAAACATTACTGGCCGGAAGATCCGGCGCAAGCGATGCCCACCACCAGAACCACCAAAGCGATGAGTCTATGACGCGGCCAAGTACAAAAAAAACTAGCACTCAAAGAGCTAATACCTCAAAAACCAGTAGCCAAAAAATGCATGCCCTCAGGCAAAAGTTACCACCGCCAGCTGAGGTACTGCGCTATCTGGGCTGGACCTTGTTAAAACTGGGCCTGGCTTTGTTGGCGGCGGCAGCGATTTACTTGCTGTATCTGGACAGCAAAGTCACCCAAAGTTTCCAGGGCCAGAAGTGGCAGGTACCGGCCCAGGTATTTGGCCGCAGCTTGCAACTGCAGCAAGGGCAGCCGCTGACTCTGGGGGCTTTGGTGCAAGAGTTGGAGCTACTGCAGTATCGTCGGGTATCTGAAATCAGTGGTCCGGGTCAGTTCCGTTTGGCCAATCAGGCGGTGGATATTTACCGGCGCGAATTTTATTTCGCCGATGGTTATGCTGCGCCAGAGCGCTTTTTGGTGCAGTTTCGCCAGCAGCGGATCGAGCGTATTCAGTGGTCGAACCCGGCAAATGCAGCAGAGCCTGGCATAGCCAGGCTGGAAGCCCCGCTGATTGAGCACCTGATTTCAGCACAGCAGGAAGATCGTGAGCTACTGCGACTGGAGCAAGTATCTCCACTGTTGCGTGATACACTGCTGCTGGTGGAGGACCGTGATTTTTACCGGCATCGCGGCGTGGCACCACTAGCCATTGTGCGGGCTTTTTTGGTGAATCTGACGGCTGGGCGTACGGTGCAGGGTGGTTCCACCTTAACCCAGCAGCTGGCAAAGAACATGTACCTGACCCAGGACAGAACCTTATGGCGCAAAATGAATGAAGCGCTGATGGCACTGATTCTGGAACTTCGATTCAGTAAAGACGAGATCTTAGAAGCCTATATCAACGAAGTGTACATCGGCCAGAACTTTGCCCATCCGGTGCATGGCTTTGGCCTGGGTAGTCGCTTTTATTTTGCCAAACCACTGAATGAACTGACTGCGGCCGAAACCGCACTCTTGGTTGGTTTGATTAAAGGGCCGTCTTTTTACGATCCCAGGCGCAATCCAGAGCGGGCACAGCGGAGGCGCGATTTGGTGCTGCGGTTGATGTTCGAGCAGCATATGCTGGATCAGCAAGCCTATCGCGAGGCTTTGGAGGAACCGATAGCTTTAATTGCCCGCGGTCAGCATCAGTTAGATCGTTATCCTGCTTATTTAGCTCGTGTGCGACAGGAGCTACGCAGTCAGCTGCAGGATAAAACTCTGCAACAAAGCGGTTTGCGGATCTTCACCTACTTTGATCCTGTACTGCAACAACAAGCAGAACATGCGGTTGCCATTAGCATGCAAGGCCTGGATGCTGCCATTGAAACCGCCGTGGTACTTGCAGACCATCGTCAGGGCAGCCTGACCGCTATGGTCGGAGGCAGGGACCCGCGCTATGCGGGCTACAACCGAGCCATAGATGCCCGGCGGCAAATCGGCAGCCTGATAAAACCGGTGATTGCGATTGAAGCGTTAGCCCAGCCAGAGCGTTTTGATTTACAAACGATTTTATTGGATGCACCGATTCAGCTACGCAGTAATCAGCAGGATTGGCAACCACAGAATTTTGATCAGAGTTTTCGCGGTGAAGTGACCTTGCTGGATACTTTGGTGTACTCCTACAACGTACCCATGGTGCGGTTAGGGCTACAGCTTGGCATGCCGCAGGTGGCGGCGGCTCTCAGTCGTTTGGGGTTGCAGCGCCGTATTACCTTGCATCCGGCAGCCTTGCTTGGTGCCATTGAGTTATCGCCGCTGGAAGTCACACAACTTTATCAAACACTGGCCAATCATGGTGTGCACCAAACGTTGGCCAGTATTGCGGTGGTGACCGACCAGCAAGGCACTGTGCTGTATCAACATCAGCCAGCACCGATCAGACGCTACAGTGCGGAAGCGACGTCTTTACTGTACGATGCTATGCAGCAAAGCGTGCAACGGGGAACCGCCCGCTCGTTGGGGCAACAGTTTCCACAACTGGCAGGGAAAACCGGCACCTCCAGTGATTACCGCGACAGTTGGTTTGTGGTGATGGATGAAAATAAAGTGATGACCGTGTGGCAAGGGAGGGATGATAATGTCTCCACCGGCCTCACTGGCAGCTCAGGGGCTTTGCAGTTAACACGGCAGTTTTACCGTGTTCACAGCGCTGTCAGACCATGATGCAGAGCCTGGCTTTAGGCGATGTAAAAGAATCTGACAAACTCATTCTGCAAAGTACTTGTTATTCTTCGAGTTTTAAGTTGATAATGGTGAATGAAAATTGTCGACAACCGCGGATGATTTGTAACAGGCTATGGCGATAAAACCAGAACATCGTTTAAAAGTTGGCGCATGGGAGTATTTACCAGAGCGCGATAAGCTGGTGAAGTTTGATGCCAATGGTCAGCTATTGGAAACTGCTGAGTTGGATAATTTATGCCAGAACGTGATGAATTATCTGATGGTGCATGCCGGCGAGTTGGTCAGCAAAGATGATTTGCTTGAAAAGGTCTGGGGCATCCGGGCGGTATCCGATGGCCGAATTACCCGGGTAATTCGCGTGCTAAGGGTAGCGCTTGGCGATGACAGTCGTACGCCAACTTACATCGAAACCGTGCCTAAACGGGGGTATCGGCTGGTAGCTCCGGTAGAGCGTGCCGATGAACCACCAGCCAGCAAGGTTTCAGAGCCAACCGAAATCAATAGCATGGACGAGGAAGTCATCGTGATGCCAGCAGGCAGCAGTTGGCAACGCCGGATGCTGTTGTCGGTGTTGGTGTTGATGCCGGTACTATTGGCTGGTTACTTTTGGTTGGCAACTCAGCCTGTTGAGGATGATCTAACTGCTATTCCACTTTGGCGCTATGAACCCGTTACTTTTTTGGACGGTATTGAGTTCTATCACAGCATTTCGCCGGATGAAGAGTTGTTGGCGTTCAGTTATGCCAGCAGCCCAAGTGATTCGGTCGTTCAATTAAAACTTCAACATCTCAGAACGCACCAGGTGGTTGCTCTGACCGACGCCCCTTACAGCAGCTTTGGTGCGGCCTGGAGCCCTGATGGCACACAGTTGGCGTATCAGCGGGTTTTATCAGGGCGCTTATGCGAAATTCGGTTGCTAACACTGAACTCCACCAGAGAGCAGGTTGCCTCTGATGAGCTGTTAACTAAATGCGGGCCTAACTCAATTTCTGCCCGGCTTGGCTGGTCACCGGATGGACGTTTTCTGGTGTACCCATCCCGGGAAGATGGCCAAAGCCAGATGGCGTTAATGCTCTATCCATTGGCTGGTGGTCAATCCCAGATGTTGACGGCACCTCCTGCTACCGGCTTTGGTGATTATGCAGTGCGTTTTTCGCGCGATGGCAACCATCTGGCGTTTTTGCGCGACAGTGCAGGTACGGTACAAATCTGGTTTATGGACTTAAACAGCCGCTCCACACGTATGCTACGACAACTAAGTGATACATCACCAGGCAATATAGACTGGAGCTTAGATAGCACGGAGATCATCTATCCTGCAGGCCGCTCCAGATTGGCGGCTGTCAACGTTTTTACCAATGAGCAGAGGTTGGTGGCTTACACAGATCTCAATGCCAGTGAAATTCAGATAAGTGCAACTGGACGAATTCTTGCGTCGGTTGGCGCTTTTTCGCAGTTAAATATTTTGCAAATCCCGAATGCTGTAGAGAATAGCAGCAGCGAGCTCGGCCAGCCGGTCTTTAGCTCTAATAGGAATGAAGCTTTTGCTGTGGCAAGCCCTGTAACTGATGGACCAGCTGCTGTGGTGTCCCGCCGCTCTGGCTTGCCGCAGGTTTGGCTGTTTTATCCAAATGGCAAGCAACAACAGCTTACTGATTTTCAGGAAAATGAACGGGTTAGCCGGCTGGTTTTTTCCCCTGACGGTCGCCGGTTGCTGGCTTTAGTAAGTCAGGAGCTTTGGTTGTTTGAAGATGGGGCAATACCTCAAAAGATTGTTTCAGCAGCAAGCCGGGAGAACATTGCCAACCCCAGCTGGAGTTCAGATGGCCTGACCATCTATTATGCCATGGTAAATCAGGGCAGTTGGCAAATGATGTTTGTCTCAGCCGATTCACCAACACAGAGCCGCCTTTTTAATTCGGAAATGGAGTTGTACCTGGAAAGTCCTGATGGCCGCTATCGTTTTTGGCGTAATAGCTTTGACCGCGGCTACTACCTGGACAGAGAAGAACCAAATGGTCAGTCTGTGCAAGAGCAAATAATCTTACCGCATATTCCTTTGCATTTTGAACTGACGGAAAATGGACTTTATTACTCGGCCTACCAAAGAGACAATCATTACCAGCTGTATTATTTTGATTTCAGCAACCGGAAAGTTCGTGTCGCAACCGAGTTAGACGCGGTATCGTCAAGTCATTTTAGTCTGAGTGCGGATCGCAACTACTTTTTTCTGCCATCTATGGGGCGCGGGGATATGGATATTGCTGAAATTTCCTTGCAACAACAGAATTTATAATTTTTTTATATGATTTTCATCGAGTTATTTCAGTTTTTGTGTGTAAGTGTTTATGCATCAACACACAATACTATAGAGTAGGAATTAACCGATGAAACTAGTAACTACCACAGTCGCTGTAGCAGCACTTACTTTAGCACTCGGCTTGAGCAGCGCAAATACAAAACCAACTGAGATGAACCACGAGGCGGATCAATTGCTGGCATGCCTATGGTTTCCAATTTGCAGAGATCCTGATTTTAAAATAGAAATCAATGCCGATGATGTACTGCAATCGGCAGATGATTTTGGTTTGGATCTCAAAGAGACATACGCCTGCCTTTGGTTCCCAATCTGTCGTGATCCAGATATGCCGTTGCAGCATACCCTTGAACAGAGCGAAGCAGCCATTGCATAACTCTGTAACAATTACATACCTGAAATCTCGCCGTTTTCCGTTATAATCCGTCCATGCCTCGTGTAAGGACGGATTGCTTTGTCTAAGCTGGAACCCCTGGTTCAATTTGGCCCCTGGTGCTATCGTGCATCGGTTGGCAAGCTCTGGTTAGCAGTTGCGAATGAATCCACTGCCACTACGCTGGAACCCCGGCTGCAGAAGCTATTGAATTATTTTTTGCTGCACTCCAATCAGCTGCTGTCCAAAAATCAGCTGATCGAAGATGTGTGGCCGGCAGGCGAGGGTACCGATGGTGCTGTGATGCGTGCTGTTGGTGCCTTGCGCAAACTATTGCAGGACAACACACAAGCGCCCGTTTTTATTGCTACCATCCCGAAAAAAGGCTATTGCTGGTTGGCCGAGCTGGTGCCGCTCACCAGCCCTAAAGCAGAGGTCTTGACCCAGCAACATCAGCTGCCTGCTAAAAGCGAGCCTTTAGAGCCGGCTGTCACCAGGCAATCAGATCGTCAGTTTATTCTGTTGGCTGTGATTTCTTTGCTGCTTAGCTGCGGCATTCTTGCGTATGGCTTAACCCATCTGACGCTCGGTAGCCACCAACCAGCTCTTACCCGCATTGAACCAGTCAGTGCACTGAATGGCCGCGAGCAATTACCGGTTTGGGATCCCACCCAGCGAAGCTTGTTGTATCAGCATCAGGCCAGCGGCCAGAGTGGCTGGCAATGGGTACTTCAATCGGAACAGCAAACAACACCAATGTATGCTCCCAGCCTGTTTCAGGCACTTGGCAAGCCGGCATGGCTGGGAACGGCAATTTATTTCAATGCGATTAGCCAGCATGACTGTGGTCTATACCGGCAAACCGTGACGCCTGATTTTTCAGTGCCAGAACGGCTTGCCAGTTGTGACAAGTGGCTCCGGGCTGGTCTGGTTCAGTTCAACCATCAGCTGTATTGGCTGGATCAGCTACCAGGTCATCAGGCCCAATTTCAGTTGTGGCGCAGCAAGAGCCCGGAAACTGATTTTGCGCCCAAGCCGTTGCTAACGACACCGATACCGGCATTAAACATTCACCGGTTACTGGTGCATGACCAGGCATTGTACCTGCTGGCCCAGGTTAGCTTTAGCCAAACTCAGTTAATTCGTATTCAGCCGGAAGATGGCAGCTGGCAAGTGGTACGGCGCTTCCCGCAGCAGCTGACAGAGCTGGCTGAATTGCATGGGCAGCTTTGGTTAGGCCAGCCACAACAAGCGCATAAACGCTTAACTGCGGCGGGTCAAACACGGGACTCGCTGGGCCCCTTGTCTGCTGATTTGACCGATCTCATGGTTGCGGATCAGCAAATCCATGCTGTGGCCGGAGCTGAGCCAATCAGCGATCTGTGGTCGCTGCAGCTGTCTGACGGTGAGCCATCCTGGCAGCGCTGGTTTGCATCCAACCGCAGTGAGCGGTTGGCGGCACTGACAGAGCAGCAGGTCGCTTTTGTCTCCAATCGCTCTGGACATGGTCAAATCTGGCTGGCCTGGCGCGATCAATTACGCCAGTTGACCAACCTGGGTGCTGAGCAGCAAATCCAGCAATTGCTCTGGTACCGCCAGCAGCTGTTGGTGTTAGTGAACAGTGAGTTGTTTCAGGTCGATCTGAGCACAGGGCAACTGCACTCTTTGTTGCCACAGGGCACCGCAATCAGCGGGGTGGAAGTATGCCGTCAGCAATTGTACTGGACGGCGTTTGATCAAACAGCGGGCTGGCGTTTGTTTCGGATGGCTGCCAACAGTGTGGAACCATTATTGGATGATGTGCCGGATGTGCGTTGTGCTCCCGAGGGATTGCTGATCCGACGGGAGCAGTCCACCCAATTGCATCTTTGGTATCCGCAGGGCGCTATGGCGGAGCTTAGCATCAGCGACTTCCTGCCTACCCTCAGCCAGCAGAGTTTGTGGCTTAGCAACGATAGAGGCATTGCCTGGCTGGATCTGCCCAGTGCTTCTTTAATGGTACGAAGCTGGCAGGGAGAACAGCAGCAGATAGCCCTACCTGCTGGTCATACACCGGTGGCTATCTACAGTGATCGCAGTGGCCAGAATTGGTTGTTGCAATTAAACCGGCAGCAAGACAGCGATATTGTCCGCTTGCTGCCAGAGCGTGCGCCTTAGCCCGCTGCTAATTTGGCAAAGCTGCGATCAGCTGCTGCAATGGTCGCCGCCAGATCGGCCTCGCTGTGGGCCAGGGATAAAAAGCCTGCTTCATAGGCAGATGGTGCCAGGTAAACACCTTCGTCCAGCATCAGATGAAAGAACTGCTTGAACGCTTCGATATCGCACTGGGTGGCTTGCGCGAAATTACTGATCGCTTGCTCTTGGGTAAAAAACAGGCCAAACATACCGCCGACCTGGGTGGTCGCCAAGGGCACGCCATGTTTGTCGGCGGCGGCCTTGATACCGGCGATCAGCTGGCTGGTCTTCTCAGTCAGAGCTTCATACACCCCAGGCTGGCGGATGGCATTTAAAGCAGCCAAACCGGCGGCCATCGCCAAAGGGTTGCCGGATAAGGTGCCCGCCTGATAGACCGGCCCGGTTGGCGCTATGTGTTGCATAATGGTGCGCTTGCCGCCAAAGGCACCGACCGGCATACCGCCACCGATGATTTTACCTAAGGTCGTTAAATCCGGTTGCACGCCATACACCGCCTGGGCTCCGCCTAAAGCCACCCGGAAGCCCGTCATGACTTCATCAAAAATCAGCACACTGCCGTACTGATCGCACAGCGCTCTTAGCCCTTCTAAGAAACCTGGCGCTGGTGGAATGCAGTTCATATTGCCAGCCACCGGTTCGACGATGATGCAGGCGATGTCGTGCCCGCGCTCGGCAAAGATGGCTTCGAGCTGCGGTAAATTATTAAACTCAGCGGTCAGGGTATATTTGGCAAAGTCGGCCGGTACGCCAGGTGAATTGGGTACCCCCAGCGTCAGGGCGCCAGAGCCGGCTTTGACCAGCAAGGAGTCGGCATGGCCGTGGTAGCAGCCTTCAAACTTTAAAATGGTATCGCGGCCGGTATAGCCGCGTGCCAGCCGGATGGCGCTCATGGTGGCTTCGGTACCAGAACTGACAAAGCGGACCATCTCCATGCTGGGGACTAATTTACTGACCAGCTCCGCCATCTCGACTTCTGCCGGGCAGGGGGCACCAAAGCTTAAACCATGTTCTGCCGCCTGCTGGACTGCCTGACGAATCGCCGGGTGATTGTGCCCCAGCAACATCGGGCCCCAGGAGCCAATGTAATCGATGTAGCGCTTGCCATCGACATCAAAAATATAAGGACCATCGGCTTTTTCAATAAATACCGGGGTGCCGCCAACACTTTTAAAAGCCCGTACCGGTGAGTTAACACCGCCGGGAATGGTGTGTTGGGCGCGTTCAAACAGTTGTTTCGATGTGTTCATGCTGGGTCCTTACAGATTAAAGCGGAGAAAGGGATGATTTGTTGCTGTACCAGGGCACATCGCATTCGTACCTGGTCACCAGGTGCTCAACCCCAAGCGTTAGGGCAAAAAGCGCCATCCGGATCACCACGCCATTATCGGCCTGGCGGAAAATGGCCAGATTCGGATTCAGGTTCAGATCGTTATCAAGCTCATTGGCGTCCAGCCTGGAGTCGCGTGGCAGCGGATGCATAATGACGGTGTTGGATTTGCAATGCCTGGTGTAAATGTCCTGATTCAGCCGGAACTTGCCACGGTACAAATTGGCTTCGTCTTTGCTGGCAAAGCGCTCTTCCTGCACCCGGGTCTGGTAGACGATATCAGCGGCCAGTTTGCCTTCCAGTGCATCGCTGAACTCAATGCTGTGACCAGCGTTTTCGATGGCACTGACCACGCTATCAGGCATCGCCAGCTCGGTCGGGGAGATCAGGGTGAAACGAATGTTTTTGTACAGGCATAATAGTTTGGCCAGTGAGTGCACGGTGCGGCCAAATTTGAGATCACCTACCATCGCAATGTGCATGCCATCAATGCTTTGGCCGCTGGCGGCCAGCTCTTTTTCAATGGTAAAGAGGTCGAGTAGCGCCTGAGTTGGGTGTTCATTGGCGCCATCGCCCCCATTTAATACCGGCACCCGGCTGCCTTCAGCAAATTCAGCCACCGAGCCTGACTGGGGATGACGCATGGCAATCACATCGCTGTAGCTGCTCAGCACCCGGGCGGTATCATACAGCGACTCGCCTTTGGCCAGTGCCGAGCTTTCCATGCCGGTGGTTTCACGGACTTCCCCGCCCAGCAAATTAAAAGCACAGCCAAAACTAACCCGGGTCCGGGTGCTGGGTTCAAAAAATAAATTGCCCAAAATAGCACCGTCCAGCACCTTGGTACGCTTTTGCCGGCTGGCGTAGGGCTCCATGCTGCGGGCGACCTGAAATACCTGCTGAATACGATCGCGATCAAACTGGCTGACGGAAAGAATATGCTGGCCTTTGAAGCTCATATGCTGTTGCCTGTGACTTGACGGTTGATGAATGACTGCGGAATAGCTTGTACTGGGCAGTCTGTTGCTGGCTGCCGATTATACGTCATAGCAAGGGCGAAAGGCGAATGCAGTTGCAGTCACTTTGGCATGGGTGGTTTGAATTTTTAAGGGTTTGCCCATAGTATAAATGATGTTTTGTTTTTTATTTCAAACAGTAAAGCTAAAGCAACCACGTTAAGGACCCTTATGCAGCCTGCATCATCACAGCCAGCAAGTTCCGCTTTGGCCAGTCGTCTGCAACGTCTGACGTGCCGTGCTGTGTTCTATGCGTTGCTCTGGCTCGTACTCAGTAGCGGTGAAGGCTGGTGGTTTTTTGCCATGATACTGCCATTGCTGCTCTGGTTATCGGAGCGCTGGCCGGCCCCTTTACTCCGGTTACGCTGGCGTCAGCTACCAGCTTTTACCGGCTATTTTCTGCTGGAAATGTGGCGGGGAGGCTTTGATGTCGCCTGGCGTGCGCTGCAACCTGTTCCTGCTATTGCGCCAAACTGGCAGCGTTATCCTGTCCGTCTGCAGCAAGTCAGTGCCCAGCGGATCCTGGCATGTCTTATTAGTTTATTGCCCGGAACCACCGTCTGCCGGAGCTGTTTGTCGGATGAGCCTGGCGTTGAGACTGCCTGGCTGGAGCTGCATCTGTTAACGGACAGCAGCGATTGGCAGCAGAGCGTTGCCAGATTGGAGCAACGGTTAAGCCAGTTGCTGGCGGCGGAGCAACCACTATGTTGATGGCAATGGCCGCTGCAATTTTACTGACGGTGTTACTGGGACTGTGGCGGGTGTGGCGCGGACCGGATCTGGTCAATCGTCTGCTGGCCATTCAGTTGTTGGGCAGCGGCGGGGTGGCCATTTTACTGTTGTTATCCCAAGCGTTGGCACAGCCTGCCTTGCTGGAGGTCGCTTTGATCATTGCGTTACTGGCTGCGGTGGTGCCAGCTGCTTTTGTACAGCGGTTAAAGCAGGAGCAGCGCAAATGATGGCCTGGCTGGGTGGCGTCTTGCTGATGCTGGGTCTGCTGTTTTTTCTGGCAGGTAGCTTTGGGGTACTGCGGTTCCCGGATGTATTCAGCCGGCTGCATGCGGTGACGAAAGCCGACACGCTGGGCCTTGGTTTTATTGTGCTGGGTCTTGGTGTGCTGCAGCAGGATTGGCAACGATTTTTACTGATGCTGCTGATCTGGGGGCTGGTGATGCTATCGGGCACCATTTCCTGTCAGTTGCTCGGCCAGTATGGCCGGGACCAGACAAGGGACCACGAGGAGTCGGCGGAATGAGCGGTGATTTCTGGTTCGATGCTTTGCTTGGTGTCTTGCTGCTGGTGTTGGCGCTGGCGACGATCCAGGCCCGGCAGTTGGCCGCTGCGGTCATGCTTTATGTGGTGTTTGGTTTGATGCTGGCATTGGCCTGGGCCCGATTGGGAGCCGCCGATTTGGCGCTGGCTGAAGCTGCGATAGGTGCAGGCCTGACCGGTGCCCTGCTGTTTTCTGCCTTAGCGAGGCAGCCAAAATCAATCACACCGCCGGTGCGCGCTGGTAAGATGGCGCCATTAGCTGCTTTGATGCTCTGCATCAGCATGGGCACAGTGCTTGGCTGGACCCTGTGGCAACTGCCGCTGCAACCAGCACACAGTCAGTTGCCGGCAGCGCTGGAGCAGTTGGGTAGCAGTGGTACCGAGCACCTGGTTACGGCGGTGCTGCTGAACTTTCGTGCCTGGGATACCTTGCTGGAATTGCTGGTGTTGCTGCTGGCATTACTTGGCACCCGTTTAGTGGCAGCGCCAGAGCCGGCCGCGTTGCAGCATTGGCCTTTAGCCAGGCAGTGGAGTATTCGCCTGTTACCGTTGTTGGTGCTGGTGGCTTTTTTCGTGCTTTGGCGTGGCGCCACGGCGCCGGGCGGTGCTTTTCAGGCTGGTGCTTTGCTGGCTGCTGCATTGGTGGTGTTGCGGTTAAATGGCCAACTGCCAATGCTTAGTTTTGGTGCTTGGTGGGTGCGAGCCCTGATCTTAGCTGGTGTGCTGGCATTCCTGCTGGCTGGGTTACTGAGTCTGTGGCTGAATTGGCAGCCGGAGCAAGCAGTGCAGTGGCTGAGCTGGCCACTGCCACTGGCCAAAGGACTGATTTTGCTGATTGAACTTTGTGCCACCCTGGCAATCGGCCTGACCCTGACCTTGTTGGTGGTGGGTGAGCGGAAGGAGTTGACCGCATGAGCCTGGTGCATTGGTATCTGTTGATCGCGGCAGCGCTTTGGGGCATTGGTTGCTATGGCCTGATTCGCGGTCCTGAGTTGCTAAGGCGGATTATTGCCCTGAATCTGATGGGCGCCGCTGTTTTCTTAGTCATGGTGACGCTGGCTGCCCGCACCGAGCCTGCGGATGGCGTCTTGCATGCGCTGGTACTGACTGGCCTGGTGGTGGCCGTCAGTGCTACCGCTTTTGCTTTGGCCCTGGTGGCCCGCACTTTGTCGGAGCAGGCATGAACTTCGCGCTGGCGGCTGCGTTACTGCCACTGTTGGCGGCTGTACTGGCCTTGTGCTGGCGCCGTCAGGCCGCCTGGCTGGTGTGGCTGAGTACTTTGTTCAGCCTGTTGCTGGCGTTGGCAGCCCTGTGGCAGGTGGTGACTGCAGGGCCCACCACGATGCAACTGGGCGGCTGGCAGACCGGCCTTGCCATTCGCTGGCAGTTGAATGAACTCTCAGCGCTGCTGTTGTTGATGACGGCGCTGATCCATAGCCTGGTCGCCAGTTACAGTCTAAGTCAGTGGCGCGCTGCTGGCTTATCGGCGGATTTCTGGCCGTTGTCGGCCTTGTTGCAGGCGGCGTTATCGTCCTTGTTCTTGTCGGTCGATTTGTTTAACTGGTATGTCACGCTGGAGTTGCTTGGTCTGGCAGCCGTGGCTCTGGTGTTACTCAGTGGCAAAAAGGCGCTGCAAGCCGCCATGCGCTACCTGCTGTTGTCGCTGGCTGCCTCGCTATGCTACTTGCTCGGCGTCGCGCTGCTCTATGGTCACTATGGCTGGTTGGATGTACCGCAACTTGCGGTGGCTATCAGCGAGCACCCAGTCGATCACCGGCTGGCGCTCTGGTTGATCACGGCAGGCCTGATGCTTAAAGCAGCGCTATGGCCCCTGCATATCTGGCTGCCGGCTGCCCATGCGGCTGCGCCGGCTCCGGTCAGTGCTTTGTTGTCGGCGCTGGTGGTAAAAGGGCCGCTCTTTATGCTCTATATGATCTGGAGTCAGTTGGCCGGCCCTGAGCTGGTTGTCACTGGCAGCTGGTTGTTCCTGCTTACTGGCAGTATGGCGCTGTTGGCCGGTGGTTGGTCGGCGCTTCGGACCCCTTACGCCAAGGTGATGGTGGCTTATTCGACCGTGGCCCAGCTGGGCTATGGCTTACTGGCACTTGGCTTGATGCTGCAGCTTAGTGATCCGGTCTTTACCCAGGCACTCTTTCTCTTTGTACTGGCACATGCGCTGGCTAAAACCTCCACCTTCCTGGCTGTGGGAGAAATGCAGCTACGGTTGGGTGGAAAGCGGCTCAGTACCTTTCGTGGCGCCAGCCAGACCATGCCGCTGGCCATGTTTGCTGTAGCCGTGGCGGGTGGTAGTCTGATTGGCCTGCCCCCAAGCGGGGGCTTTGTGGCGAAATGGCACTTGCTGCTGCCTTTATGGCAGCACAGTCAGCTGTGGTGGCTGTTACCGGTGATCCTGGCCGGTACCTTACTTTCTGCAGCTTACATCTTTCGGCTGGTGGTGCTGGCCTTTAACCGGGCCAAGCCGGTCAGCCCTGACTTTGCTCCCGCTCTGTTACCGCAGTGGCTGGCACTGTTGCCTGCCTTGCTGGTCTGGATGCTGGCTTTTGCCAGCGGGGCATTGCTAAGCTGGCTGGGAGGCTGAGATGGACTGGAATAGCTGGTTGCCTGTTTTCATTGTGCTGAGCTCTCTGCTGCCAGGTCTGTTGATTTTTAGCCTGGCGGAGCATCGTTTTGCCCTGCGCACCGCCTTAAACCTTGGCGGTGTGCTGCTGAAACTGCTGCTGGTGGCCTGGATGTGGCAAGGGGTCAAAGCCGGCGAAGATTATTACTTTG
>ERZ869909.465-NODE-465-length-47907-cov-4.947167_pt1 | contig 47907 bp, 30 predicted proteins | sample MGYA00520892_ERZ869909 | MGnify/ENA primary metagenome ERZ869909 (study PRJEB32215, sample SAMEA104723947) | bioreactor metagenome | biome: bioreactor; feature: anaerobic bioreactor; material: water | place: China | collected 2015-03-12 ... | reverse complement strand
AATACCGGCGTCACGCAGCATTTTCAAAGGGAAGAAGTAGCCTGAGGTCGAGGCCGGATCGGTAAAGGCAAAGCGCCTGCCTTCTAAATCGGCCAGTGTCTCTATGCCGCTGTCGGACCGCACTACGATTTGTCCCTGATAGTAATCGACACCATGGCGGATCATTTTCAAATGCGCTCTGGCACCATAGCGTTCATTGGCCATCAGATAACCAAAGGAGTTCATGGCGCCGATATCCGCCCGGCCAGAACCAAAAGCTTCCACCACAGCTATGTAGCTGGTCGGTATACCGGTGACATAGTAATCGCCGGTTTCCTGCTCCAGAAAGCGAATAAATTCCCGTGAGTTACTGGCGATGGTGTCTGCATCCACCGAAGGCGTAAAATACAACCGGACCGGGTTATCGCGGCTACCCAGCTCCCCTTTTGGCTGACAGGCTGCCAGCAACAGCACCGCTGCAGCCAATACCACCGAAGTCAGGTTTTTTAGCGGTAAAGAATGACACTCTGGCATCCAAGATCCCTCTTAATTCATAAGTTACTCATCTTGTAACAAGCGAATATGACCTGCAGATGACAATGCCGTCATCTTTTTGTCGTAATTGGCGTGAAAAATGGCTGCTGCTTGCTCGATCCAAAGTAGGCTTTGACGTAAGATAATTGCCTCAACATAAGGAAGATGGCATGAGTACACCCTGGCTGGAGCGGCGCTCCGACCGCTCGCTGAACCGGCAAGATGATCAACGAACCCCCTGGCAGCGCGATCGCGCCCGTATTCTGCACTCAGCAGCCTTTCGCCGCTTGCAAGCCAAAACCCAAATCATGGGGGTGGGTCAGAATGACTTTTACCGTACCCGTTTAACCCATTCGCTGGAAGCGGCGCAAATTGGCACCGGTTTGGTGAATCAATTGAAACGCCGCTATCAGCAGCAGCCTGAACTGGCCAGCCAGCTGCCGGAAGAAAGTCTGATGGAGGCCTTGTGCCTGGCTCATGATATCGGCCATCCGCCTTTTGGCCATGGCGGCGAAACGGCACTGAACTACAAAATGCTGCATGCCGGCGGTTTTGAAGGCAATGGCCAGACCTTTCGTATTGTCAGCAAACTGGAGCCCTACACCGAACACCACGGCATGGACTTAACCCGCCGCACCTTGCTGGGCTTGCTGAAATACCCGGTGTTGCCGCCAGAGCAGTTGGGGAATAACCGCGAGCCGTCTCCGCTAAGTCTGACCCCATGGAAAGCAGTCAAATCGGTATTTCATGAAGACTCCGATGTGCTGGATTGGGTGCTGTCACCGCTTAACGCCACCGATCGCTCGCTGTTCCAGCAAGTAGAGCACCTGCCGCAAAGCCCCTGGCAAAAGTCGTGCTGCAAGTCCTTGGATGCGTCCATTATGGAGCTGGCCGACGACATAGCTTACGGCGTGCACGACCTGGAGGATGCCATTGTCACCGGCTATGCCAGCGAAGAGCAGTGGCGCAACCAGATCCCGGCAGCGGTTGCTGCCTTACCACAAGCCATGCAGCAACTGATGCAGCCGGTCACCGACGCGCTGTTTCGGCCCGAGCATCATCTGCGTAAAAATGCCATTGGCGCTTTGGTCAATGCCTTTATTACCTCGGTCGAATTGTATGAATGCCTACCGGATGCGAGCGAGCCGTTAATCCGTTTCAATGCCAGACTGCCAGCTCCACAGCAACAACTGCTGGAGCTACTAAAAGGCTTCGTGTTTCGTAATGTCATCAGCCAACCCGATATTCAACAAGCGCGCTTTCGTTGCCAGAACATGCTGCTGAAGATGTTTGACGCCTTTGCCTCGGATCCAAGCCGTTTGCTGCCACAAAATACTCAGCAACGCTGGCAACAGGCACAAAACGATGGCCTTGGTTTGCGTGTCATCTGCGATTATTTGTCGGGGATGACCGATGAATACGCCGAAACCATGTACCAGAAGTTGTTTGGAGCTTTATGAGGTTACGTGTTTTAGCCGGGCCCACCGCCCTGGCCCATATTCAGCAACATGGCTTGAATGCCAGCGACATCACAACTTTAGTCGGTGCCAGTGGTGGTCCTAAGTGGTTTAGTTTATTTGGGTTGGATCAGTATCTGACTGGTGAGTTTTTCAAAGGCCGCCAGCAACCCCTGCAGCTACTGGGCAGCTCGGCCGGAGCCTGGCGCTTTGCCTGTTACGCTCAGCAAGACCCGGTTGCAGCGAGCCAGCGTTTCTGCGATGCCTACTCCACCTTGTGTTATCCGGCCAAAGCCAGCAGCAAGGAAATCACCGATATTTCGATGACGGTAATTAACCGGGTGTTTCCGGATGCTGACAGCATCCAACAGGTGATCAGCAATCCCATCTTTAAATTGAACTTTACCGTTGCCAGGGCCCGTGCCCTGACCCGTTCACGCCATAAAATCGGTCAGCTTGCAGGACTCAGTCTGACAGCCGCAGCGAACCTGGCTAGCCGCCGCCATCTGCGGTTTTTCTTTGAGCGCTGCGTGTTTCATGCACCCGACAGTCAGCTGGTTCAAACTCCCTTAGTCGATCTGCCCAGTCGTTGCATTGAACTGACCGAGGATAACCTGCGGCCAGCCTTGCAAGCCAGTGGTTCGATCCCATTGGTCCTGGATGCGGTGCAGGACATTCCAGGTGCTGGCAAAGGGTTGTTTTACGACGGCGGTGTCACCGATTATCACTTTGACTGGCCATTTAGCCAACAAGGCCTGGTGTTGTACCCGCATTTCTATCCGTACATTGCCCCTGGCTGGTTCGATAAATCACTGCCATGGCGGCGCAAATTTTCAAAGCATTACCACAATGTGGTGCTGCTGTGCCCAAGCCTAAGCTGGATAGATTCGTTACCGGAAAAAAAGATACCGGATCGCAAGGATTTTAAACTGCCTGATGCAATACGCATTCGTCACTGGCAGCAGGTAATAGGCCGCTCTTTTGAACTGGCCGAAGATTTTAAAGCCGGAAACTACCAACTGGAGCCACTTTACTAGTTGTTTCGTAAGTGGCCCCAATGGAAAACCTAAGGGGATTAAGGCGTGTCCGGGCTTAGCTCGGTAATGCTAAAACGACTTGGCACCACATCCAGCAACACAAAAGCCGCGCTGCTATTGTCTTTCATGCCATCCAGGTACTGCCAGTAGCCCTGGGTTTTATCGTCCTGACGAAAACGCAAAGTAAACCCTAGCCCTTCGCCCTGGTGAAAATAGCTGACCACTTCGCTAGCCGCTTTGTTATCCACCAGATCAAAGCCTATCAAGTCTTTTAACCGGCTGTTGCGGCTAAACACACCCGATACCACCACCGGCTCAGTAATGTTCAGATACTCCTGACCAATGGTAGCCGATTTTGCCGGATGGGGTGTAAAGCGATGCTCAGTCACATGGTAACGATCACCCCCCTGAATAAAACTGATACGGACATTTTCAATATGAAAACCATGAGGATTGGCAATGTTGCGGGCATCGCGTACATCCAGAATGGTCACACCGCCATAACCGAGCGCTTCGATTTCCTGGCGCTGCGGGTAAAACACCAAAGCTGCATCTTCATCAATGCCATAGCCTACCGGGAATTGCTGGCGGTTTAGGTGCAACGCCACCAACAAGCGGCCAAAGCGTGATTTACGATCAAAGTGTTGATCAATAATGCCGTACTGAAAAAAGCCAAGACCAGGCCGGACAATTAACGGACCAACCTCCTGGTCCTGCATGCCATCGTAACGATCACTCGGAGCAGCCGTCAACGCATGCCAGGAGTCACCACCGGCAATCATCAGTTCACTCATCATGGCAGCACCGGCACTGGTACCGGCGACGACCCCGCCCCGCTGATACAAAGACCGGACTGCGGTTAACACCGGGGTCGGCTTATTGTCAGGCAACAGGGTTTTGGTGATGTTGGTCTGATCGCCGCCCAAAAACCAAACCGCGGTGTATTGCTCTAACGACTGGGCCAACTGCGCATCATGGCCCCCCATCGCCCAGGCGCTTTCATCCACATCCGGGGTGCTGCGGTCGTCTTTGACGGCAATCGGCAACAAGGTAACCTGATCTTTGGTCAAACCATAATGCACCATGTCGTCACGAAACTGTTCAAAGTAACGCACCGGCTGACCACTGGCAGCCGGGATCACGGCAATGCGCGCCTGGATAGGCCCACCGGCCAGCTCGATAAAACGCTGGTACACAGCTGCATTTGAGGTGCTAAGCGAGCCACCCACCATCACCAGAGCCCCTTTCTCGTTGCTGCGAGGTTCTGGCTCTTTTTTTGAACATCCGGCCACTGCCAGGCAGGCAGCCAGAATCAGGATTGTATACTTCACGTTTTTTGCTCCATTGTTATCTTTATCATGAACTACCCTATTGCTTTTATTGGTGGGTAGCAGGCCTTTAGCCAGCCAAAATCTTAGCAAAAAAAACGCCCAACTTGCAGCAAAATCAGTACTCTGTTTGCTGACGGATCTGATCAATGCCTTCACACAGCGCTCTGACGCCTAGCAAACTGCGCCGGCTAAAGCGGTACATGAAATCGGCATCGACTGCCAGATACTGCTGCTTGCGCACAGCGTCAAGGCTCAAGAACGACTGCCATTGCTCGCTGCGAATGGGCTGAGCCCCTTGGGTGGGTTGAATAATCAGCTGCGGATTGGCCAGCAGCAATTGTTCAGGCCCAAGCTGTGGATAATCATTGCGGTTATTGGCAAATGGATTGTCTGCGCCACAAAGCTCCAGCATCAACTGAGGCCAGGCCTGATTGGCTATGGTTGAAAGTGGCTGCTGTGACATGGCAAAAAATACCCGTACCGGCGCTTTGTGCTGATACTGGTCACGAAGTGCTGCCAGCTCTTGCTCGTAAGCTTGTGCCCGCTGTTCGGCTTGGTCTGGATGACCGGTTAAAGCCCCCAGCATGCGCAGCTCTGTTGCAATATCTTCCAGTTGCAGCGGGTCCGAGTACACTACCTGAATACCCAGCTGCTTTAAGCGCTGCAGATCCGCTTGCGGGTTGCCGGTTCGCCAGGCCACCACCAGATCGGGTTGTAACGTCAGTACCGCTTCCAATTGGATATGGGCATAATTGGCGACACTAGGCAGTGCCCGGGCACCTTCGGGGTAATCACTGAAATCACTCACTGCCACCAGTTGCTCACCAGCCCCGATATCAAACAACAATTCGGTAATGTGGGGTGCCAGTGCAATGATCCGCTCAGGTTTGGCCTGTACCACTGTGGCCAGCAATACGAGCAACAAAGAGAAAACAAAGCGCATTACCAGTCAATTCCCTGCTGCGCACGGATACCGGCTTCAAATGCATGCTTGACCACCTGAATATCACTGACGGTATCGGCCATTTCCAGCAAACGACGATGGCAATTGCGACCGGTGACCACCACATGCTGGCCTGCGGGCCGCTGACGGATGCATGCAAGCACCTCGTCCAGATCCAGATAATGATAACTGAGCATGTACGTCAGCTCATCGAGCAAGACCAGATCGATGCGCTCATCGGCCAAAAAAGCCTTCGCCTGTTGCCAGACGCTTTGTGCTGCCGCTATATCCGCAGCTTTATCCTGGGTATCCCAGGTAAAGCCGGTCGCCATGACCACAAAAGGCACGCCATGCTGCTGCAGTAAGTTTCGCTCACCACAGGCCCAGTCCCCTTTGATAAACTGCACCACAGCGGCCTGATAGCCATGCCCAACGGCGCGGGCCACTGTACCAAAGCCAGCAGTGGATTTACCTTTGCCATTGCCTGTCAGTACCAGCAACAAGCCTTTATCCTGATCGGCTTTGGCCACCGCCTGATCGACCTGCTGTTTTAATTGCTGTTGGCGCTGTTGATGGCGCTTTGCTTTGTAATCGTCTGTCATGATTTACCCTGGTTGTTGGCGTTTAAGCAACAATAAGAAAAACACACTGCCCAGCATGGACGTGATCACACCCAGCGGGATTTCTTGTTGCATCAGCAAACTACGGGCGAGATTATCCACCCAGATCAAAAAGATACCGCCAACCAAAGCCGAACCCAGCAACAAAGGAAGCATGGTCACGCCAAACCATTGCCGCACCAGGTGCGGGATCATCAAGCCGACAAAAGCAATGCCGCCACACTGCGCGACGATAAACGCCGTCACAGCCGAAGTACAAAGCAAAAACAACAACCGGATCCGATCCACGGACACGCCTAAAGTGCGGGCGCTTTCATCATGCAGCAGCATGGCATCTAACTGACGACGGAATGCCAGCGCCAGCAGCAGTAACAGCAGCACTGCCGGAGCCACAATGGCTACCCCTAGCCAATCGCTGCGACTTAAACTGCCCATCAACCAGAAAATGACCCGGTTGGCAGCAAAAGGCTCGGCAAAATACAAAATAAAGCTACTGATGGCACTCAGCATAAACGATACGGCCACCCCGGCCAGCAACATCACCTGCAGCTGTTGCCAGCCATGCCGGATACAAACCAGCACCACCAGTGTCACTGCCAGGCTGGCACCAGCAAAGGCCGACAAGGCAAGCGGTAACTGCTGCTCCGGGAAGACAATCATGGCCACGCTGGCGCCAAGGCCGGCACCGGCGGTAAGCCCAAATAAGTAAGGATCGGCCAGCGGATTGCGGCTCAGGTTTTGCAGCAAAGCACCGCAAACTGCCAGGCCCGCTCCGGCAAAAAAAGCCATAGCAATGCGTGGTAAACGGATTTGCCAGACAATGGCATCAAACGTAGGGTTAGCAGCAGGCCCTGTGAGCAACTGCCACAGTTGGCCATAAGAAATAGCCGCACTGCCGAGCCGAATGCTCATCACGAACGTCAGCAACAAGCACAGCAAAGCCAGCAACCAACGCCAGGGGCTATGCTTACTCATGCCGGGCTTCCCGTTGCTGTTGGTAAAAATGAATGACCGGGCGCACTAATTCGGCATGCGGTACCATCAGACAAGGCTGCTGAAAAACCTGAGCCAGGCGCTCTGCGGTCAATACCTGTTCAGCCGGGCCAAAGTCCTGCACCCTGCCCTGATCCAGCAGCAAAATATCATCGCAATAGCTGGCTGCCAGGTTCAGATCGTGCAGACAGCAGACAATGGTCAGATTAAGCTGGCGGATCAATTGCAAAATCTGGTGCTGATAATGCACATCCAAATGATTGGTGGGCTCATCCAGCAGCAGCACTTTGGCGTTTTGCACCAAAGCCCGGGCAATAAAAGCCCGCTGCAATTCCCCGCCAGACAGCTCAGCCAGTGGCTTGCTGCGCAGCTCCAGCAGACCGGTTTTCTCCAATGCCAGCTGCAACTGCTGGTGATCTTCACTGGTGGTTGGATCAAACCAGCGTTTGTGCGGTACCAGGCCAAGCAGTACCATCTGCTCGGTAGTTAAGCTAAATACCGGCACCGGGCTTTGCATGACCACCGCCATCTGACGAGCCAAGTCGGCGCGCCGATAACTGGTGATGCTTTTGTTGTGAAACAGCACCTGGCCCTGACTGGCTGCAAGCTCACCGTACAATAAGCGCAATAGTGAGCTTTTACCAGCCCCATTAGGGCCAACCACCCCCAGTACCCTGCCGGCAGTGACACGGCAGCTCACCTGGTCGAGCACAATACGCTGCCCCAGCTGCAAGGATACATTGTGCAATTGCAATACTGCCGCCACATTAGCTTCCATCATGGTGTTAAGTTGAAGGATTGTAACAGAAATAAGCCACCACCGGGCCTGGTTTTCTGGTGCAAAAAAACCAGCCGCAGCTGGTTTTGGGTGTAGCACAAAGCATGCAGTTAATTCAATACAGACAACAGTGTTTCGTCCAACCCTTCGGTGCTGAGAATCTGTACAATAGCCTGGCAGTGATCGATGGTAAAATCATTGTCTTCGATTTGCTCATTCAGCATGGCCCGACGTCGCAGCACGATACCGGCCAACATGGCTGAGTCAAAATCATTGGATGCATCAATACGGGTCTGGAGTTTATCAAGCCAGGGGTAAAGCTGTGCTTCAGCCTGGTAAGCCGACTGCCGTACGGCCGGGTGAAAGTCCTGGCAAGCATTTAAATTCAGCAAATAAAAATTAAGATACCCAGCCACAGTGAGCAACCGGTAATCCTTTGTCGAAGCCTGGAGCTGCCAGCTGCTTGCCGCCATGGTGCCAAACAGGATCGCTATCAACCATTTTTTCATCGTACGTCATCCCTTGCTTATTGCTGTAGATTCAATCTAAACAGAAATCCGCACTTTTTCAATGTTGCCAGCTAAATAAGCATATTTTTTCTGGCGAAAATGGATACGACGGCTGACCACAGCCAAAAATTGTAAATTATTCAGTACAATACATGAAACAGTATCATCACATTTTTATTGCCTTCCCCTGTCTTTTCACTAGTATTTGTCCTGATGCACCAATTTTGGTGACATTAACACCCTTATTAAATCAACAACAATAAATAATGATAACAATTCGGAGGAATCATGCGTTATCAATACAGCGGTGTCTTTATGGCACTTACGGCTTTAACGGCGACACCGGGTGCAGTCCTTGCTCAGGAAACAACTCAGGCTGCAGATGTCGAGCGCATCCAGGTGACTGGTAGCCGCATCCGGCAATCTGAGCTTGAGGGGCAAAATCCGGTGCAGGTACTGGACCGTGATTACATCGATCGCTCAGGCATGAGCTCGATCGGTGATTTACTGCAATCGATCACCGCATCCGGCTCTGCATTAAACACCCGTTTTAACTCCAGCGGCAATTTTGGTTTTCCACCCGATGGTGGCGGTGTCGGCGCTGGCGCTACCACGGTCGACTTACGGCACCTGGGTACCCAGCGAGTACTGGTGTTGGTAGATGGCCTGCGCTGGGTAAATGAAAGCTCGGCCTCCGGTGTCGGTGGCGTGGTTGATTTAAACACCATTCCCATGGCCATCGTTGAGCGCATTGAAGTCCTGGAAGATGGTGCCTCATCCATTTACGGCTCCGATGCCATTGCCGGTGTTGTGAATATCATTACCAAGCAGGCACAGACCGGAGCAACCCTTAATGCCCGCTATGGTCAATTCACCAAAGGCGATGGCGATCAAAGCCAGGTTGAACTGAGCTTTGGTGGCGAGTCGGATCGCCACAGCTTCTTTATTGCTGCCAGCTATTATGATCAAAAAACTGTGGCCTCCAACAGCCGCGAGCAGTCCAGCCTGCCAGTACCAGGAACCGGCAGTGCGCTAGGCAGCGCCGCCATTCCAGCGGGTCTTATTAACTTTATTGACCCGAATACCGGCCAGCAGCAAACACTGTTTCCAAACAATAGCAACCCAAGTTACAACCCGGCTTTGACTGGCTGTGAGCGTAGTGATGACTTCCGCTGCTTTAGCAACGACAATCGTTTTAACTACGCCAACTACAACCTGCTGCAAACGCCCAACAAACGCAGCTCCTTATTTGCCCAGCAGCAGTATCGCGTAACCGATAATACGCAGTGGTACCTGCGTGGTTTGTACAATCAGCGAAAAAGTACCAACCAGGCAGCGGCCGAGCCATTCTTTCTGGGTACGGCGGTGCCAACAAATTTCTGGGCCGATAATCTGACCATCGCCGCCGATAACCCCTACAACCCTTTTGGTTTTGATCTGGTGGCCGGTGGCGATAACCCGAACTTGCTGATGCTGGCGTATCGACCGCTCGAAGGCGGTCCGCGCCGTTTTGAGCAAACCGTGGATACGTTCTACCTGGCCAGCGGTTTTAGCGGTGATTTTAGCCATGGCGATCGCTGGTTTAACTGGGACATCAATGCCGCCTACAGCACCAACCGCGCTGAGCAACTGAACTTTGGCAGCTACAATGCAAGGCGACTGGCAACCGGTTTAGGCCCCTTAGCCAATTGTCAGGCGGAAGCCGGCTGCGTGCCACTGAACCTGTTTGGTGCAAATAGCCTGACGCCTGAGATGCTGGCGTATATCCAGCCGGTGGTCAGGGATAGCAGCGAAAACACGCTGAACCTGTTCTCTGCCAACCTGACTGGCGATTTACTGTCATTGCCGGCCGGTGAGCTGGCCTTTGCCACCGGCTGGGAATACCGTAAATACCGAGGCAGTTACCGCCCTGATGGCCTGACCGTCGCTGGTGAATACAACGGTGTCGTCTCCTCACCGACAGCGGGCAGCTACGATGTAAATGAAGTCTATGCCGAACTCAGTATTCCGCTGCTGCGCGATGTTGCGCTGGCAGAGCAGTTGGATGTCAGTTTAGCCAGCCGCTTCTCGGATTACTCGACCTTTGGCAGTGAAATCACCAGCAAGGCCGGTGTACGATGGCAAGTGTCCAGCGAGCTGCTGCTGCGCGGCAGCTGGGCGGAGGGTTTCAGAGCACCAAATATCGGTGAGTTGTTTGGCTCTGCCAGTGGTTTTGATGCAGTATTAAATGATCCCTGCTCAGAGCCTAGCGATGCCACCACACAAGCCAACTGTTCGGCGCTTGGCGTACCGGCCAGCTATGTGCAGCCAAACCCACAAATTGGTGTGATCACAGGCGGCAATCGGGAACTGGAACCTGAAACCTCCACCAGTTACAACCTGGGTTTTGTTTACAGCCCGGAGTTTGCCAGCCAAACCAGTTGGTCCGAGCGGATGGATTTTAGTGTCAGCTGGTATCAACACAAATTAAAAGGGGCCATTCAGGCGTTGGATGCGCAAACCCAGCTGAATCTCTGTGTACAAACCTTGAGTGATGATTTCTGTGGCGGTATTCAACGCAACGCGCTGGGGGCCATCGATAACTTCAGCAATGCACTGACCAATATCGGCCGCATTGATACCTCTGGGGTTGACTTTGATATCAGCTGGTTACAACCTGCTACCGACATCGGCCAGTTAAGCGTAAACTGGCGCACCACCATGATGAACTATCACCGGGTGTTTGATGCCAATAATGAGCGTCAGCCAAGAACCGTCGGGGTAGAAGTCAACAACAGCGGTATCCCGCGTTTTAGCAGCAATCTGAATCTTGCTTTTGGCAATGACAGTGTGCAAGCCAGCTGGACCATGCGTTACCTTAGCGAGCTGACTGAAAGCTGTGGCAGTGCCGCCAGCTTTGCCATCTGCCAGAACACCCCCGAAACCGGCCAGAACCGGCTTGGTTCAGTGGTTTATCATGATGTGCAGTTAAGCTGGCAAAGCGATGCTCTGCTCAGTGGTGTGCAAATCGTGCTTGGTTTGAACAACTTGTTCGGCAAAGAACCACCGATTTGTCTGTCGTGCACCTTAAATGGCTATGATCCATCGAACTACGAAATGCCGGGCAGCCGCTTCTGGTACCTGCAAACCCGTCTGCAGTTCTAAGGCCAGTCAATACAGGGGGCTTTGGTGCCCCCTTTCTTAACAGATCACATTTATAACCGGTCAAACACCGAGCCCATATCCGGGCTAAACACCTTGTGGTACAACTTAATGGCATAGCTATCGGTCATGCCGGACACGTAATCACAAATCACCCGCTCTTTGTTCTCAGACTGCTGATAGCGCTTTAGTACCGCAGGGGGCAGTAAACGCTCCGGATTATCCCGCAGCACCGCAAAGAGCTTCAGCACCAGCTGCTGCCCTTTGTACTCCAGGGTCTGCACTTCTGGCCGGCGGATAACATGCTTGTAGACAAAGTCTTTTAGAATTTGCAATGTGGTTTGCGCTTCTGCTGATAATTGCACCTGCAAGTCCAGCAACGGGGTTTCAAACCGCTTTTGTGCGACAATGGAGATTTGCGGCAGAAAATACCGAATGAGCTTGCTGATGGCATGTTTGCGTTCAGTACTGGACTCAGAAAACAAGGTTCGATTGTAAAAATCGAGGTCGCGGGAAATCACATCATCGCCACTGAGCTGGCTAATCACATCGTCTTGCCAGGCCCGCTCTGTTACCAGGCGCAGTGCCAGCACATCTTCCAGATCATGCACACCATACGAGATATCATCGGCCAGTTCCATGATGGCAGTGTCAAAACCTTTAAACGCAGCCTTGCGTTTATCGCCTTGTTGCCGGGTGCTGCGGAACAAACGGATATCCTCGGCTGGCAAGCCATCCAGGACCCAAGCCAGTACGGTTTCATCCTCGTCATGAATGCACTTAGGTGGTTTGTAACTATCGATATTGCTGGTCGTTTCTGCGAGCTCGATTGGATAGCTGGCCACTTCGCAGTGCAACACCGGGTACTTCAGTACACCCAGCATGGTACGCCGGGTTAAATCCAGCCCATGCATGGGCGAGTACTCACCCAGGTGTGCCATAATACACAAGGTCTGGCCATTGCCTTCAAAACCGCCCATTGAGTGCATGTAATAATTCAGTGCCACTTCACCGCCGTGGCCAAAAGGCGGATGGCCAATATCGTGTGCCAGACAAATTGCTTCAATCTGGCTCATGCTGGGCAGCCAGTTCAGATAATGGTGGTTATCAGCATAGCGTTCACGTAACTGCTCACAGATACCAGAGCCGATTTGTGCCACTTCCAGCGAGTGCGTTAAGCGGGTACGGTAGAAATCGTGTTCACCAACCCCAAGCACCTGGGTTTTTGCCTGCAAGCGGCGAAAAGCTTCACAATGAATAATACGTGCTCTGTCACGTTGCGCTGCGCTATCACTGGCACCGGAGTGAAACTGACTGAGCTCATTGCCGTCGGGCTGACTTCGTCTGGCCGTCCACATAATACCTTCCATCCTGTTTTTAAAGCCATTTCCAGCCTGACACAGCCGATACACTTTGGCAACAGCTGCCCTTGTTGATCAAAACCACCAGCCGCTGTTTTTTTGCGGTCAGTGGCTGCTTGTAGCATGGGCTTTGCCTCGCCAGTTTGTTAACCTAACTAAAACAATGACAACATCCACTGGAGTCCATCCCCGATGAAGTATGCCGTGCCGCTTTTAACCGTTGCGTTACTCACCGCATGCGGTGGCCAACCTAGCCCTACCGAGCAAGTTAAACAAACACACAACCTGATTTACCCGGAGACCGTTCGTGGCTCGGTGGTAGATACGTACTTTGGCCGGCAAATTGCCGACCCATACCGCTGGTTGGAAGATGATCGCAGCAGCGAAACCGAAGCCTGGGTCAAAGCGCAGAATGAGCTGACCTTTTCGTATCTGGAGCAAATCCCCTATCGCAGCACTATCCGGCAACGCTTACAGGACTCCTGGAATTTCGAGCGGCTGGGTGCTCCTTTTCAAGAAGGCGATTACACTTATTTTTACCGCAACGATGGCTTGCAAAACCAGTTTGTGTTGTACCGGCAAAAAGACGGTGGCGAGCCGGAGGTGTTTCTCGATCCCAATACCTTCAGTGCTGACGGCACCACCTCGATGGCGACCATTCGCTTCTCCCGCGATGGAAGCCTAGCAGCCTACGCTATCTCCGAAGGCGGCAGCGACTGGCGCAAAATCATTGTAATTGACACAAAAACCGGCGAGCAAATCGGTGATGTGCTGGTCGATATTAAATTCAGTGGCATCAGTTGGTTTGGCAATGAGGGCTTCTACTACTCCAGCTACGACAAGCCGGATGGCAGTGAGCTATCGGCGATGACCGATCAGCACAAGCTGTATTACCACAAGCTTGGCACACCGCAATCAACCGACCAGGTAATTTTCGGCGCTGCTGACGGTGAGCAGCACCGCTATGTCGGGGCCACCGTCACTGAGGACGACCGTTACCTGCTGGTCTCAGCCGCGGTATCTACCTCAGGCAATAAACTGTTTATCAAAGATCTAACCAAGCCAGAGGCCGGTTTCACCACCATCGTGGATACCACCGCAAACGACGTCAACTTCCTGACTTCCAAGGATGATCAACTGTTTCTGGTCACCAACCGCGATGCCCCTAATCGTCGGGTAGTGGTGGCCAATGCGGCCAAGCCTCAGCCAGAGCACTGGCAGGAATTGATCCCGCAAACCGAGCATGTGCTTCGTGCCAGCACTGGTGCCGGTTATATCTTTGCCAACTACATTGTTGATGCCGTGGCGAAGGTAAAACAATTTGACTATAGCGGTAAGCTGGTGCGCCAGATAGAGCTGCCAGGTGTAGGTAGTGCCGGTGGTTTTGGCGGCAAAACCGATGCTGACACCCTGTATTTTAGTTTTACCAACTACATCAGCCCGGGCAGTATTTACCAGCTGGATCCGCACAGCGGTGAAACCGAGCTGTACAACCGGCCAGACACCGGTTTTGATCCGGCCAATTATACCTCGGAGCAAGTGTTCTATACCTCCAAAGATGGCACCCGTATCCCGATGATCATCAGCTACCGCAATGATATCAAGCGAGATGGCAGCAATCCGACCATTCTGTACGGCTATGGTGGTTTTAATGTCAGCCTGACACCGTCGTTCAGCGTCTCCAATGCCGTCTGGATGGATATGGGCGGTATTTATGCTGTAGCCAATATTCGTGGCGGTGGTGAGTACGGTAAAGCCTGGCACGATGCCGGCCGCCAGATGAACCGGCAAAATGTGTTCGACGACTTTATTGCTGCTGCTGAGTACCTGATTGACAGCAACTACACCAGTGCCGAAAAGCTGGCCATTCGTGGTGGCTCCAATGGCGGCTTGCTGGTTGCGGCAGCATCTACCCAGCGCCCGGAGCTGTTCCAGGTCGCCATCCCGGCCGTTGGGGTACTGGATATGCTGCGTTACCATACCTTTACCGCCGGCGCAGGCTGGGCCTACGATTACGGTACCGCGGAGCAAAGCGAGGAAATGTTCGAGTACCTGCTTGGTTACTCGCCGGTGCACAATGTGCGTGCAGGCGTGAATCACCCGGCCACCATGGTCACCACGGCCGATCACGATGATCGGGTAGTGCCAGCCCATTCGTTCAAGTACGTGGCCGAACTGCAAGCCAAAGATGGTGGCAAGCATCCTCAATTGATCCGGGTGGATGTCAAAGCAGGCCACGGTGCTGGCATGCCGGTATCGATGATCATTGATCAGGCAGCCGATGTGTTTTCTTTTATTCTGTACAACATGGGTTATGACGAGCTGCCAAGGCAGTAATAACAAAAGATGCAATCGAAAAGCGGCGCCATAAGGCGCCGTTTTTATGTCAGCAACAATTGTCCCTGCAAATAGGTTCGTGCCTGGCCGGATAACAGCACCCGCGACCCTTGCAGCGCACAGCGCACTTCACCACCCCGCTGAGACAGCTGCCGTGCCAATAGCTGCTGTTTTTGCAACCGCGTAGCCCAGTAGGGAGCCAGTTGACAATGGGCCGAGCCGGTGACCGGATCTTCATTGACGCCCAGTTTTGGCACAAAAAAACGGCTGACAAAATCCACACCATCACTGCCTGGTGCCGTGACGATCACACCGCGCTTCTGCAAACGAGCCAGCAGTGCAAAATCCGGTGTCAATGCCACCAGGGCAGCCGCATCCGGGTACAGTACCAGATAATCCTCAGCGGCCAGCACCGCATCAGGCTCTTTGCCCAAGGCTTCAGCGAGGTTCGGCGGCAGGTCGCACGACTGTGGCATGCTGGCGGGAAAGTCCATCCGTAACCAGTCGCCATCCTTTTCTACCCGAAGCTCACCACTGCGGGTATGAAATACAATCTGCGCACTGGAAAAGCCTAGATGAGTGAATAGCACATGGGCACTGGCCAAGGTGGCATGGCCGCACAAGTCGACTTCGGCAGTTGGGGTGAACCAGCGCAGCTGATAGCCATGCGGTTCTGCGACAAAGAAGGCGGTTTCCGATAAATTGTTTTCTGCTGCTATCTGCTGCAGCAACGCATCGTCCAGCCAGTGCTTGAGCGGACAGACTGCTGCCGGGTTGCCTGTAAAAAGCCCGGAGGCAAAAGCATCGACGATAAATTGTTGCTGGGTCATATTCACTCCCCAAAAGGTTTTAACTGTTGGTACCATACGAAGCTGTGCGCACCAGAGCAAGCCTTGATTCGCCAGATCCCCTTTAAAGGCAGCTAAAGCGTTTTGTAACTGGACCTGCTGCAGGCTTTACGGCATTCTAGCGCCGGTAAACAACCCGAACACTGGAACACCAGCATGCTGTACTTATGGGCCATTACCCTACTCTGGGCTTTTTCTTTTTCGCTGATTGGCGTTTACCTGGCAGGCCAGGTGGATGCTTACTTTGCCGTACTTAGCCGGGTGGTACTGGCCGCAGTGGTGTTTTTACCGTTTTTATTGCGCCATAAAGTCGCCCCGCGCATTGCCGCTCAACTGATGGGCATAGGTGCCATTCAGCTTGGGCTGATGTATCTGTTTTACTATCAGTCTTTCTTGCTGCTGTCGGTACCGGAAGTGTTGATTTTTACCATTTTCACCCCGGTGTACATCACCTTGTTGCATGATGTACTCGAAGGCCGCTTTCATCGGCGCTATTTACTCAGTGCCTTGCTGGCCATTGCCGGTGCTGCTGTGATGCGCTGGAACAACCTGAACGACGATTTCTGGCTGGGTTTTCTGGTGGTGCAAGGTGCAAATCTATGCTTTGCCAGCGGCCAGGTGCTGTACAAATACCGGCTGGCGCACTGGCCTGCAACGACACAACCGGTGCAACATACCATGTTTGGCTGGTTCTATATTGGCGCCCTGCTGATTGCCCTGCCTGCCTGGTGGCTGCTAGGCACTCCCCAGTACCCTACCACAGAGCTGCAATGGGGCATCCTGCTCTGGTTAGGCATCGTCGCTTCAGGCCTTGGCTATTACCTGTGGAACCTGGGAGCAACCAAAGTCAACAGTGGCCAGTTGGCCACCATGAACAATGCGCTGATTCCGGCAGGCTTATTAGTGAATCTGCTACTCTGGAACCGCGATACCGATTTACTGCGGCTATCGATAGGTGCCGGCATACTGTTGCTTGCGCTGTGGCTGGTGAGTTCGAACAGAAAACCGCATCAGCGGTGATAATTTAACAAAGTGCAGCTGCTAATGCTGCACGGGCAAGACCAACAAACCGGCAATTGCCGGCTTATTAGTACATCTTGGCCTTTGGGCTTGATCCAGAGGCGGGTGATTGCTGCCAGAGGTAGATGAAGGATCAGCTGTCATCCGGGAGGGCAGCAGCAACCACCCTTACTCATCAGAACACGGCGCGAACGCTAAGCGCATACCGGCGGTCGGTGGTAAAACTCAGTGCATCGGTTCTGACCCCTTCCTGGTTCATTTGATACTGGGTGCGGATCTCGCTTCGCAGCAGGTTGCTGCCTTCGATACCAACTTTCCAGTTGTCATTGATGCTGTAGTACAGGCTGGCATCCATCATCCCGGTCGACTTGGCATAAGCCGGCACATACTCCTCCGACTCACGCAGCGTCAGCAGGTACTCCGAACGCCAGGTATAAGCCAGACGGAAGGAGACCTTTTCAAACTCGTACATACCCACAATGTTCAGGTTCTTATCGGAGTATCCCTGCAATGGCAGTCCACTGAACACCCGGAAGGTATTGCGGTTATCGGCAATGCGGTTCCCAGCTTCGTCAAAGCCCAGGGTTCCATCCGAAATTTCGTTCGGATCTTCCAGCCCGCTCTGATCAATGTAGGTAAAGTTGAGCTGCAAGCCCAGGCCACTCCAGGCCCCAGGCAACATGTCATAGAACTGCGAGTACGACAGCTCAACGCCGCGAATGGTACCAGAGCCGGTATTGGCTGGGCCGTAAGCCGACACCTGGTAGCTTTCCCCTTCAAACTCCAAAGGCAGCTCGAATGAGCGGCTACGAATGATGTTGTCCAGCCGTTTATGGAACAGAGCTACCGCCATAAAACCTGCCGGTGCAAAATACCATTCGGTTGATAAATCCAGATTGATGGAGCTCTCTGGTTTCAGATAGGGGTTACCGGCAAGCGCAGTCACCGAAATGTTATCCAGGCCAACTACCGGGTTGTTTTCTTCATCGTAATCCATGCCTGGCGTTTGCAAACGACGGTCATAATCCAAATCCAGCAGGCTGATGTTTCGGGTATCCATCAGGCTTGGATAAAACAACCCTTTGGACGCACCAAAACGCACCACCACATCGTCGGTCACCCCAACATTAAAGTTCAGGCTGGGTAAAATGGTGGTGTAGTCTGTGCCTTTGACGGTACTTAACTGCGACTGGCCACCAGCCAGATTAAAGTAGCGCTGGTATTGCGGTTGCTGCATCACATTGTACAGCGAAGTGCCTGCCTCACCGCGCCGTGCTTCAATCGGCTGCACAAAGGCACCGGTGGACTGCAGCTTGTAGTTCACATAACGCAGACCTAAATTGCCTTTCACCGGCATTGGCAAATCAATGAAGTCGAAATCACCGCGCACATACAGCTCGGTGCGCTTTTCATTCGAAGAGCTGATGTTGTGCGCAGCAAATGGCCCCTCTACCCGGTTTGGTTTGTCTTCGTAGGGCACATAGGTGCCGGTACAAACACCATTGTTGGCCGCGCTTAAAGTAGCATTGTGCCAGCCATCCTGACAGCCCTGACGCAGCGAGTCGGCGTAATTACGTACCAAATCCATCCGCGGAAACAAGAAGTTATTTACATCACCCAACAGTACTTTGCCATGATAGAAGTTGCCGAAATCAACCCGCTCAAACAGCTCAGGGCGATTGACTGCTGCTGCAGCATTGCGATCAGCCTGGATCCAGGGCGTACCTATGGCCGACCAACCTTCGTAGGCTGTATCCCGTACCGTCAGATCTTTATCCGAGTGGTAAAAGCCAGTTCTGACGGCGGTGAACAGTCCATCCAGTTCATAGGTCAGATCAAATTTAAAGCTATCTGCTCTGGCACTGTTGTGCTCTTCTTGCTCCATGCCACTGCCCAGAAACAGATTCGGTACCGGGCCATCCCAATCCTGATTTGGCGACCAGCCTGCGGTCAGGATATTATCGCTTAAAAACTCCACTGTGGGCCGTGTACCGCGCATATCCAGAAAATACGGTGACACTACATGCACATGGTTGCCGCGGGTTTGGCCAGACATGCTGTAGTTATGCACCACTTTCTCTGAGTCGATGTGCTGATAATCAAACACCATGCTCAGACGATCGGTGGGCCGGTACACCAGATTGAAGGAGGTATCCTGCACTGTATTTTCGTTGTAGTTCCAGCGACTACGGTAAAAGAACGGTGTTTCTGGGCTAACACCGAGCGCAATGCCCGAGGTAACAAAGCCTCCACTGGTGGTTAAAGGGTAGCCATTGGCGGCATCGTCCTGCCAGTTTTGCGATGAGCCCATAAAGCTGCGAAAGCCTTGCGCCGCCTGACCAATTTGCCGCTCATTCCACTCCAGGGAAGCTCGTGAGTTGATGTGCTCCAAGGTAGCAACCAGCGTATTGTCGGTATTGGCCCACTGCAATGACGAGGTAAAGCCGGTACGCTTACGATCGTTGTCGGCTGTGCTCATATGAATCGCCACAGGCACATGCCAGACACTGCCGGCAGGCTGTCCAGGCAAAGCCGGGCCGTCTACCGGTGAGTCTGGGTCTACCCCGGTAATACCGCCCCATTCATCCAACGTAGGAATGAATGAGTCACCACGGGAGTGAAAATTGCCCAAGCCAATGCCATCACCACGGGTTTTAAATTCAGACTGCGAAGCGGCAATCAAAAAACCAAAACGGCCAGCGTTCGTTTCCCAGCTATCCGAGAACAGAGCCGAAACTGAAGGCGTCCAGGCTTCACGGTAATCGCCATAGTTGGCTTTGACATTAAAAGCCAGCACCCGCTCGTCGCTATCAAAAGGCTTACGGGTTACCAGATTGACCGTACCGGCAATGCCGCCGGAAATTAAATCGGCGGTCTGATTTTTCACCACCTCGACCGAGCCGAGCAACTCGGCCGGAAAATCTTCGTAACTTAAGCCACCCCATGGATTAGCGCTGAATGCATCCCGACCATTGACTTCGGAGCGAACCCGATCCAAACCACGGACTAAGACCCCGGTGCCTTCATCGGCATAATGCTTGGGATCGTCCGACGAAGCAAAGCGCTCTATGGTAACACCCGGAACCCGCTGCAAGGCTTCGGTGACTGATTTATCCGGCAATGCCCCGATGTCGGATGCGGTAATCACATCTTTTACCGTATCGGCAAAGCGCTTTAGATTCTGCGCGCTGAGCAAGCTGCCACGGATGCCCCGGACGTGAATGACTTCCACCTGCTCTTCTGCCGCTCCATCAATGACATCGCTGTCATTTTCAGCCAGAGCAATGACTGGCTGAAGCCCCAAAAGGGCAGCCGAAACGGCTAACGTTAACTTGTTACCATTAAATTTTGTTCCAGGCATGGTGTTACTCTCTTCTCGTTATAGTCTCGTTGTCTACATCGGATTCAGGCAGACGCAGCCCTATCGATGATCTGTACTGATTGCGTTGATCAGCCCTGCTTGCTAACTACTTTATACCCAAGCTCATTGTTACTTTGTACCATGGAGCGCAAAAAGTAAACATATTTCTTGTCTTTTTCTGCGCCAAATTCTTTTCAACCTAAGTAAAGCACTTGAAAGCATGCATTTTTAATGTTACCAAGTAACAAGTAATCTTCAAAAGTGAGATACACAATGCAATGTAGAATTCCTGGTTTGCTGCTATTACTGATGCTGCTAACCCCGCTATCAACTCTGAGCTGTGCAAAAGAAACCTACCTGCTGCCATTTCCAAAGCAACTGGACTGGTTAGACAGTACTCCTCCCTTGCTCTTGCCTGAGGCAGTGAACTGGCACTTTCCTGAAGCGCATGCTGCGATTGTCGAGCCAGCTTTAGAGCGGATGCTGCAACGTTTGCAACACAACCAACCTCGGCTTCACTTTGCTGCCGATGCCCCAAAGCTCATTCGGATCTCCATTGCCAGCGAACAGCCTTTTCTCTGGCCGCAACTGCACCAGGACGAGTCGTACCAGCTGAGGGTAGATGCCAATGGCATTCAGCTGAGCGCAAACACCCACCTTGGCGTACTGCTTGGCCTGGAAACCCTGCTGCAACTGGCAGGCAATAGCAGTGAGCTGCCAGCTGTGTTTATTCAGGATGCGCCCCGTTTTAGCTGGCGTGGTTTGCTGCTGGACCCTGCCCGACACTTTTTACCGGTCGATACCATTAAACGTCAGTTGGATGCGATGGCTGCAGCAAAACTGAATGTGCTGCACTGGCATCTCACCGATGATCAGGGCTGGCGCATAGAATCGAAGCGCTTTCCGAAATTGCATCAGGTAGGAGGCACAGACGGCTACTACAGCCAGGATGACATTCGTGCCATAGTGCACTATGCCGCCATGCGTGGCATTCGGGTAGTGCCTGAAATTGATGTGCCAGGTCATACGACTGCACTCGGCGCAGCTTACCCCGAGTTGATGTCGATGCCGGGCCCGGCACAACCGGAAACACACTGGGGCATCCATCCGGCAGTACTGGACCCAACCAATGAGCAGGTGTTTGTGTTTCTTCAGCAACTACTTGAAGAAGTCACCAGCCTGTTCCCGGATGCCTATCTGCATATTGGTGGTGATGAAGTCTTGCCTGATCACTGGCAACAGAACCCCAGCATAGTCGCATTTAAACAGCAGCATGGTCTGGCGGATCATCTGGCGCTGCAAACCTGGTTTAATCAGCGTTTATTGACAATACTGGACCGGCTGGATCGCCGGATGATTGGCTGGGATGAAATTTTAACTCCCGACTTGCCAGCTTCCAGCCTGGTGCAATCCTGGCGTGGGCTGGACTCTGTGGTCGAAGCAGCACAAGCCGGACATAATGTGATTCTTTCTACCGGTTACTACCTCGATCAACCGCAGTTCGCCAGTTTTCACTACCGGGTGGACCCACTGCCAAAACCCAGCCCGGAAATCCCTGATACTTATCAGGCCTGGTCCGCCTGGTCATTTGAGATACCTCGGTTACGCGGTGCTCCGGTTCGCGGCGAGCTTTACCTGGTGTTCCTGGACAACCATGAAGTCCAGGGCTTTATCGATTTTGCAGGTCGTAGCAGACAACAGCTGCAACTACTTGAGCTGGAAGCCAATCGTTTACGATTTCAGGTGGATAGCTGGATGGGCCCACTGCAGGCTGAGTGGTCGCTCGGCGAAGCGCTGAGCGGAGAGCTGGTGGTTGGCAATGCGCCTTATGCGGTGCATGGCCATCAATTGGCCTGGTACAATAGCCAGAAGCCGTTACCAGCAGGGATTGCAAGGCCAGTGCTAAGCACGCAAGAGGCCGACAGAGTACTGGGTGGTGAAATCGCGCTTTGGGGCGAGCTGGTCAATGCCGAAGTGATTGATCGCCGACTGTGGCCGCAAGCTCTGGTGGTAGCAGAGCGGCTCTGGTCCTCTGCTGAGCTGACCGATGAAAGCTTCCTTTACCAACGGCTGGCAAAGCTGGACCCCTGGCTAGAACATTCACTGGGGCTGCAGCATCGGCAACAACAACATAGCGGACTGGCCAGGCTGGTGCATGCTAAAGGCATGGCTGCCATGCAACAATTGCTGATTGGCCTGGAGCCGGCTCATTACTACCACCGGCTGCATGAGCGCTCGGTCCGGCAGCAGTATCACAATCAAGCACCACTGGATCGACTGGTAGATTTTCTGCCCGCAGAAAACGAGCAGTTGCGACAGCTTGAACAGCTGCTTAACCGCTGGCAGCATGACAATACAATAAGCCTTGCGCCATTGCAGCAGCAACTAGAGCACTGGCAGCAACTGCCGGATACTTTGCTACCTTATTTAACCGACACTCACCATGCGCAAGAACTAAGTCCCATTATTCTTCAACTAAGCAAACTGGCCAGCTTAGGGCTTGAGCTGATGCAACAGCCTGCCACCAATCCAAAGCAGCTTGCAGCAGCACGCCAACTCTGGCAAGAAAGTCGTTTTATTCAGGCAGAGCTGGTACTGGCCGCTCACCGGCTGATTACACCTTTGCTCAGACAGCCCATCAGCACGGTATGGGTACCGGCAGGCACCTTTACCGATGGCATTGAGGGGCCAGCCTTTGGAACAGATCAGCACTTGTATCTGGTCAATTATCAGCGCCAGGGCAACATTGGCCGGGTAGATCCCCAAGGCCAAACCCACTGGGTACTGACTTTACCAGCAGGCAGTATTGGCAATGGCATCCGTTTTAGCTCGGATGGTAGCCGGATGTTTATCGCGGACTACAGCGGCAACCGGATCTGGCAATACCAAAAGGACAGCCAACAATTGACTGAATTGGTGCATCAACCAGCCATGCACCAACCCAATGATCTGGCTTTACTCGCGCCAGATACATTGTTTGCCAGCGATCCGGATTGGTCTTCGGCTAGCGGTCAATTATGGCGCATCACAGCCGATGGTCACAGCCAGTTGCTGGAAGCCAACATGGGCACCACCAATGGCATTGAGGTCTCTGACGACCAGCAGTATTTATTTGTTAACGAAAGTGTGCAGCGCCGTATCTGGCGCTACCGGATTGAGCAACAGCAGCTGACCGACAAAACTCTGATAGCTGCCTTTTCAGCCGCTGGGCTGGATGGCATGCGCATGGTGCAGCCCGACGTGCTGGCGGTAACGCGTTATGGAAATGGCAGTGTTATTTTGCTGGATACGGATGGGCGCTTACTGGCAGAGCTACCGCTGCAGCACCAGAACCCAACCAACCTGGCCGCCCAGGGGTATCAGCTGTACATCACATTGCAGGACTGTGGCTGTATTGAACGGCTGTCCTTACCAGGGCCGGCCCTGCTTCAGGCCCGCCAGGCACAAGCGGGCGGACGCTAATCGACTGTCTGGTGCGGTTGCTCTACTATCGGCCAGATAGCCCGCTTCAGCTTTCGGTAGTTGTTCTGTTTGGGATCGCTTGGATACGGCGCCTGTGCGTCCAGATACAAGACCCGTTCTGCCATGGCAGCAAAACCCTGATAAAAATGGTTGGTGGACTTCACCACCAGCCCATGGCACTGCTCTGGCACTATCCCCACAGCGCGGAACAGACTGGGATCAAACGACTGACAGCGATTCGAATTTAAAATCACATCAATGCCATCAAACCGGATCCAGGCACAGGCCCCCATCGGTACTTTGCTACCAGCAAATTCTTGCCAGGCTGACGCTCGCAGTGCTTTGACTTCAATTATTTTATCCACTGGATCACCGGCAGTGGCGCAGCTTTTCCCGCCAAAGCGCAACGGGATCACCGCTCCTTCTCCTGCCGCGAAGCACAACTGCACTGCCATCGGGTCCCAGATGGTGCCAAAGGCTACTCCGCTGAGTTGCTGTCGAATCACTTCATGCAAAATCAAGGTGCCATCACCGGCTACACCACCGCCCGGGTTATCCCAGACATCTGCCAGTACCACGGGGCCCTGACGGTTTAACCGCAGCTGATCGACCCCCTCTTCGACTGTCAGCATGGCTGGCATGCTTTGCCCACGCAAGGCAAACAGCTCCATACCAAGCTGCGAAGCCAGCTGCTGGCTCAACTCAGGCTGGTTGTCGGTGATCACCAGCAGTTGAGTGCCCATCTCCGGGACATCGCCTGCCATAAAACCATGGATCACCGAAATAGACAGTACACCCGGCTGCTGCTCCAGTTGGCGGATCCGGCTAAGAAATGATTTCATCGGCTCGTTGCTGGTGGGTAGCACATCAATCATGCGGCAATCGAAGCTGGCCATACATGGGCTGATTTCACCACGAACCGTTGCCAGCGTCAGCTGAACCAGCTCGCGGGCCCGATCCATAAAATCAAGATGAGGAAACTCTTTAAATGCAATGAGCAGATCAGCCATGGCAACCCGCTGCCTGGTCAGATGGCTATGAGGGTCCAGTTCAGCAGCGATCACGGTATCAGGCCCGGTGAGAGCGCGAACCCGGCTTAGCAAGTCCCCCTCACAATCATCGTAGCCTTGTGCCACCATAGCCCCGTGCAGGCCAAGCACCACAGCATCGACCGGCAAGGCTGCCGCCAGCTGCTGTAAGATTTCATCACGCAGAAATTCATAGGTTGCACGATTGACCAGGCCACCTGGTTCAGCCCAACTGCAGCTGCCTTCGATCAGCGTGAAACCTTCCGTCAGGGCCTGTTCACGGCAGGCAATCAAAGGAGCACTGCATAGGGTCGGTGTATCCGGGTGTTCACCGGGGGCTGCATAAAAACTGCTTTTAAAGCTGGTCAAGTCGGTGAACATCGGCGAAAAAGTATTGGTTTCGGTGGCAAGCGAAGCCGTAAAAATACGCATCATACCGCACGGTCTCCCCGCCCCAAAGCAACAGGTAGCTCGTTGCTTTTTTGATGACTCGCCACCGGAGCAGCTGCCCCCTTATTGTGCTGCATAAAGCGTTGCCGCTCCAGGCGTAAGCGCCGCATACTGGCCAGCTGTGATACCTGCTGCTTTGCAAACAACAAACTTACTAAGATGCCAGCCAGCATCGCCCCGCCAAAGGCAGGCAAAACCGGGTTCCCCCAAAACCGGAGCCAATCCGGCTGCAGTAAAATACTGAATGACAACCCCATGCCAGCCAGCACAGCTGCCAGAGCCCCTTGCCAGCGAAAACCGCGCCAGAAGCGTCCAAGCAACGCCGTTACTGCCAAACCAGACATTACGGTTGCAATTAATGAGGTGATGTAGCGAATGATGTCATTGGACATTAATGCCATCGCCAAGGCAAGCAAAGCGACCAGCACTAACGATACCCGACTTAACATCAACAGATGTTGTGGCTTGAATCCGGCCGGAAAACACTGCTGCACCATATCACGGATCAGAATACTTACCCCAGCAATGGCATCCGAACTGGCCGAAGATAAGGTGGCAGACACCCCGGCCAATAGCACTACCATCGCCACCGCTGCAGGCAATACAGTGACGGCAACCGTAGCAAAAGCAAATTGGTGATCTGGTAAATCTGGCGCCATCTGCCTCGCGGCAATGCCTATCATGGCAGGCAAAGCGGCAAAAGCCAGATAAAGTAAACCGGCTAACGTAAAAGCACGTCGCACTGTACTGACGGAGCGAGCGGAATAAATGCGCTGTCGAAACGAAGGCGTTGCCAAAACCCCAAGTGCAATCACTACCGCCAAAGATAGTGCCGGGATCAGGCCAATATGACTGATTGCCTGCCAGCCTGACTGCGCAGCCGGCACTTGCTGGCTCAGTGCAACAATCCCCCCGGCTTGCACAGTGATCAGTACTGCCATCAGCACAAAACCGATAAACAAAATAATGGCCATGATGGAGTCTGTCCACACCACCGCACTGTAGCCGCCAATCACAATATAAACGGTAAAGGCCGAGGCAATCACCAGCTTAGCAGTGGTTAAATCCAGACCTGTCGCCCAGGATAAGTACAGAGCTCCACCTATCAGATGGGCCCCCAGCCAACCGAGTGAGGCAATGAATATCAGCAAAGCAAACAACAGACGCATCTGTGGCTGAGCTCCGACATAAAAAGACAACTCTTCACTCATGGTCATAAAACCATAGCGGCGCAGCGGAGCAAATAACCAGGCCGCCAATAAAATGCCGCAGGCACCACCCATGCCATACAACATACCAGCCCAGCTATTGCTGTAGGCAAAGCCGACGGCCCCCATACTGGTGCCCGTGCCTATCATGGTGGCCACCGTCGTTCCCAGGCTAAGCCGGGTGGAGACATTGCGCCCCGCCAGCAAAAAATCTTCCCCGTTGTGCTGACGACGACTTAACCAACAACTCAGCGCAATCAAAGCGCCGATGTAGAGGCTAAACAGCAAGTAGAATGCGGTAATGTTCATTACTGGCTCCCTCGCCCGGCAGATGACATCGCTGTCATCGATTGCCTGTTTTTTCAGGGTGAAAGCAGGTTAAGTCCACCTCTACTTTGCAATCAACCACTAAATCGGTAACAGCGCAGATCCGGGCTGGTGGTGCATCAGCAAAGTACTCGGCAAAGACCTTATTGAACGAACTAAAATAACGGGCATCGGTCAGGAACACCTTTACATGCACAATATGCTCTTTGCAAAAGCCGGCTTGCTGCATAATAACCAGACAATTCTCAATGGCCAATCTGGACTGTTCGACAATGCCGCCCTCCACCACTTCACCATTACGCATTGGTGTCTGGCCTGAGATATAAAGCCAGCCACCCGCCTCGACCGCTTTCGCAAAGGGTAATGGCTGACCACCGGTGCCGGTATTGCCTTCAGTGCCATAACGAATAATCGACATCGGGTTCTCCTGTTAATCGCCAAGCGGTTGACGTTCATCGCCACCGCGGTGACTATCGAGTGATAATTTCACCCGCCGTAATTTATCGCGAGAACGGCGTTTATTTTGCTTGGCCAGTTCAGTCGCTAACACATCGATCACCGCCAGCATGGCATAACGCGATGCGGATGGCTTGTAGATAAAATCCGTTTCCGGCGCCTGAATGGCCAGCAGCAGATCTGCCTCGCCAGCCAGCAGAGAGTCTGGCTTGGTAATGGCGATCACTTTCGCATCGTACTGACGTGCGATGGCGGCAGCATCAATAATCTCCGGTGTATTACCGGTCAGAGAAATCACCACCACCACGTCATTGGGCTCAACGGCAGCGGCAACCATCCGACAAAGCAAGCCATCCTGATAGCTGCTGACCGGCACACCAAATCGGAACAACCGATTCTGCATTTCCAGAGAGCCAATGGATGAACCACCGCCCATGCCAAGACAAAGCACCATTCGGGCTTGCAACAGCCACTGCACCGCTTGGTGAACATCCGCTTCTTTCAGCAATTTGCGGCTTAGATCCAAGGTATTTTTTATTGCCTCATACACGCCGTGAATGCCATCCAGATCGGGGGTTTCTTCAATAAAACGCTGGCCGACCGCCAAAGACTGCGCTAATTTTACTTTCAGCTGCCGAACATCCTTACAGTCCACACTGCGGGCAAAGCGGGTTACCGTCGCCTGACTAACCCCAGCTTCACGGGCCAGGGCAGCAATATTCAGCTCGGTCGCTGCCCGGACATCGGCCAGAATCAATTGGGCTACTTTTTGTTCAGAGTCACTCAGTTCTACAAACCGCTCTGAAATGCGTGATAAAATATCAATCTCAAAAGTCATACGATGAGAAACTCAATCAGAAAAACAATTAAATCTACGTATTTCATAGATATTTGACTAGATACTTTGTACCATTGAAATGAAAAAGTAAACAGAGAAGTCACAGAAATTTGCCAGAATTCAACTTAGCCTGGCAAAATCCGGAGCCTGTTATGAAACACAAAGCAGATTTTGCCGTCAGCAAGTCAACCCAAGCTTGCCTGTTGGATGAAGCGGTCCCCTTGCCTGCTGCAGTGATTAAAGCTACTGCGCTGGCGAACAATATCCGTTGGATGCAAACATTCGCCAATGCCGCTGGTGTAGGTCTGGCGCCTCATGGTAAAACCAGCATGACCCCGGCCATTTTTCAGCAGCAACTCGCTGCCGGGGCCTGGGGGCTGACTGTGGCAACACCTTACCAGGCCTTGATTGCGGCGCAGGCAGGAGCGAAACGCATCATTCTGGCCAATCAGCTGGTTGGAAAAGCCAATATGGCAGTTGTAGCCGGGCTATTGCAACAAGGCGTGCAGCTGTTTGTCTGTGTTGATAACAGCAACAATGCCCGGCAGTTATCCGCTTATTTCAGCGAGTTCAATGTGCAGCTGCCCTGCCTGGTTGAGCTGGGTACTCTGACTGGTCGCTGCGGATTACGTGATATCGATAGCAGCCTGCAACTGGCTGATACGATCCATCAGTTGGATGGGCTTGCGTTGGCTGGGGTCGAGTTTTATGAAGGGATCGCTCAGGATGAAGCCAGTGTCCGGCAATGGATCCAGCAAGCCGGCAGGCTATGCCATCAGTTGCAACAACGTTATCTGATCGGGCAAACAGCCATTTTGACCGGAGCTGGCTCGGTTTGGTACGACGTAGTCGCTGCTGAGTTGCAGAGCTTAAACACCAACAACAGCATCGAGGTGGTCCTCCGGCCTGGCTGCTATATTACCCACGATCATCAGCTCTATGCCCGTGCACAACAGCAGGTGCAACAGCGCAGTACCCTGGCGCAACAAGTACCGGGAGATTTACAGCCAGCGCTGGAAGTGGCCGCTTATGTACAATCCTTGCCAGAGCCCGGCCTGGCGGTGCTGGGACTGGGGAAACGTGATATTGCCTTTGATGCAGGCATGCCCAAAGTGCTGCGCATCTATCGGGCCGGCCAGGCCCTCTCCCTTGATTTAACCGGCTGTGAAAGCAAAAAAATCATGGATCAGCATACTTTTTGGCATTATCCGCCAGAGCTTGTCTTGCAGATTGGAGATATCGCCATACTTGGAAGCTCGCATCCTTGCCTCACCTTTGATAAATGGCGCAGTATCTGGCTGGTGGACGATCACTATCGGTTGTTAGAAGCAATGGATACCTGTTTTTAAACCAACCATAGATGCTACAAAACAGGAGCCATCAGATAAGCGGCCCGTGACAATGCCCGGAAGAACAGGGATTTGTTCTCGATCTCTTCCACCGTCATAATGCGTGAGCGGTCAAAGTCATGCTGAAAAATCTGCTCCAGCCGCTGATTTGGCTCTTCACCACCAATCAGTGCTGTGATTTCAAAGTTCAGCCGGAAAGAGCGGTTGTCCAGATTGACCGTACCTACACTGCTGATAAGATGGTCGACCAGAAAGCTTTTGGAATGCAGCACGCCATCCTGATAGCGATGAATTTCAATGCCAAGCTCAATCAACGGGGCCACAAACGCATAGGCAGCCAGATAGACCAGGTAGTTGTCGGTGCGCTCCGGGATCAGGATGCGCACATCCACCCCGCGCAGTGCTGCCAGTTTTAGCGCAGACAACACGCCTTCATCGGGTACAAAGTACGGGCTGGAAATCCAAAAACGCTCCACTGCGCTGTGGATCATATGCTGCATCATCAAACTGGCGGTTTCGTGCCGGTCGGCCGGGCCTGAAGGCAGGATCAGGATAGGTAAATCGCCCCGCTCGGCAACCACAGGCTCCCAATTCAGCTCCGGGATCATATCACTGGACCAATACCAATCTTCGACAAAAGACAGCTGCACACTCATCACGGCCGGCCCGGTCAGTTTCAGGTGGGTATCCCGCCAATTACCATAACGCAAACTTTGCCCCAGGTACTCATCGCCAATGTTGGCGCCACCCAACCAGGCATGTTTGCCATCGGTGATCACCAGTTTGCGGTGATTGCGAAAATTAAGCTGGAAACGATTGCCCGGCCCTTTGGTGGAATGAAAGGGTCGCACCTTCACCCCGGCCTGCTCCAGCTGACGTAAATAAGGGCGACCCAGCCGGTAACTGCCAATTTCATCGTACAATAAATAAACCGCCACCCCTTGCCGGGCTTTATCGATCAGAGCTTGCTGAAATTGCTGGCCAATGTCGTCGTTACGAATGATGTAATACTGTGCCAGCACATAGTCTTCGGCTTCGCGGATGCCGGCAAAAATACTGTCAAACTTTTGCTGGCCATCTACCAGATATTCGATGTCGTTGCCGGTTAAAAACGGCATTTTGGCGAGAGACTCGACCGCCTGCATATTGCCGCGAATGCGGCTGTTGTGCAGTTGGAAGCGGTCGACACTCGACATTTTCAGCTGATGTTTTAGCCAGAGATCCGAGTCGGTCTCACGGCGGGAAATCACATAACCCTGAAACTTGGGCCGGCCGAAAATCCAGTACACCGGTACGGTGACATAAGGAAAGGTATTGAGCGAAATAATCCAGGCAATACTGCCCTGGGAGGTGCGAGAGGACATCAGTGCATCGAGCGAGGATAAAGCCCCCATCAGATGAAACATTAAAAGTATGGCGACTGCAGCCCGGCGTCGTTTGCTCAGCACTGGCACACCTGGAATAGCAGGTAATGGCTTTCCCGCCACCTGGCGGATCAGGGCTGAGATTTTTTTAAACATAACTGCGTATGAGGTGTCCGGCTGGGTTCAGGCAAAGCGCTACTATAGCAGCAAGCCAAGCTTAGCAGCAAGGCAAGCAGCGGCTAACTAGGCAGATTTGCGTAACACAGGCTGAATGCAGGGGCGCAGGCGCGAAGTGAGCAAGCGTACTACAGTGCCGGCTGCGAGCTGCTTCCCGGTAAGACTGGTCACTTCGGAGAGTAACAGGCATTCCGCACAGTCATGATCGGTTTGTAAAATCAACACACGCGCCAGTTGTTGCCCAACCAGCTCGGCGGTTTGCAAGGCCTGCAACGGTTTGCTGTTGGCAATATCGGCAAAATACCAGCTCTTATGACCCTGAGGCCGCATAAAATTTAACGCTGCCACCGCACTAAGCGCAAAGTAGAGTTGCTGCTCCTGCGTTAGGCAGGTATCTGCCAAAGCTTCCAGCACCAACCAGTAATGCTCGGCATCTTGCATGGTAAACGGCTGGGCTGCTTTGGGAAGATGCAACAGATGGGCAGCAAACGGCACTGGGAATGCAAGCTCAGTATTGATATCCAATACCAGCTGATTGCGCTTTGCGCAGTGGTACCAGCTCCAGCGTTCCGTTGGTGACAACATGGTGCATCCCTAAGTTGTTAGAATACTTGATCATTTGGTGCAAGTATAACAACTTATGATCAAAGTGAAATTCGAATTTCTTCTAACAAAGAAGGATCCAATCAGGATCCTTATAAGGCTGCAGGATCCATTACAGGCTGTCGATGATCTCGGCCAGCAAGCGAGGCCCACGGTAAATAAAACCGGTGTAACATTGCAATAAATCAGCACCGGCAGCGAGTTTGGCTTGAGCAGAGTCAGCATCCACAATGCCCCCTACTCCAATCAACGGAAAGTCAGTGCCAACTGCCTGTCGCAGTTGTTGCAGCACTTGGGTGCTTTTTTGCTGCACCGGCAACCCACTGAGCCCGCCCGCTTCATCGGCGTATTTTAGCCCCTGTACCAGGCTACGATCCAGCGTGGTATTGGTGGCGATAGCGCCATCCATTTTATTGCGCAGCAACGCGAGTGCCACTTGCTGTACTTCAGCTTCATCCATATCCGGCGCAATTTTAACAAAGATGGGGACGTATTTATCAAACTGAGCTTGCAAATCTAATTGCTCATTCCGAACCGTCTGCAACAAGTCGTCCAGCGCTTCGCCATACTGCAGCTCACGTAAGCCGGGCGTATTGGGCGAAGAAATATTGACGGTAATGTAACTGGCATGGGCATAGACTTTGCGCATGCAGTGAACGTAATCGTCTTTACCCTGCTCATTGGGGGTGTCTTTATTCTTGCCAATATTGATACCGAGTACGCCCTGGTACTGCGCTTTTTTTACATTCTCGACCAGATAATCCACGCCTTTGTTGTTAAAGCCCATGCGATTGATAATCGCCTGAGCTTGTGGCAACCGAAAGATACGTGGTTTTTCATTGCCGGCCTGAGGGCGCGGGGTCACAGTACCCACTTCAATAAAACCAAATCCCATCTGCCCGAAGGCATCGATGCAATCGGCATTTTTATCCAGCCCTGCCGCCAGCCCGATTGGATTATCAAAAGCAATGCCAGCCACAGTGACCGGTTTGGCTGGTAATTGCTGGCGCCAGGCCATTGCCAATGGGGTGTGTGCCAGCCGCTTCAGGCTGCCCAAAGCAAAGTTATGCGACCACTCAGCATCGCAGGCAAACATCAGACTTCTGGCAAAGGGATAAAACATGGCAAGGGCTCCGCGTAAATTATCAGCAAAAGAAACCCCGGTTTCCTTGATCAAGTGACCAGGAGTACCGGGGTTATCTGGATTAACCTGTTGGTTATTTTACCCTGTTGGCTCAGGATTTAACAGGTTCGCAGTGATGGCTTAGCAACATCAACTCACGCAAAGCAACTGAGAATTTAGCAAACTCATGGCTCTTGGTGGTTTTAAACTCTGCCAACATCATGCGCCAGCGCTCCAGCAAGGCATCGTGCTCATGCAGCCAGCGTTCAATTACTGCCTCGGCATCACAGGCTCCACCACAGCTACGAACGACCACAGCGGCCAGTGAGCGTTGCTGCCAATCCAGCTCTTCACGGTAGCTGGCACGCGCCAGTGCCTGCCAATGGTTGGCCACCGGTTGCTGCGTGATTTGCTCCAGGAACCAGTGCAGATCCAAACTATCGCCCAACTTGAAGTAAATCTCAGCTGTCAGCGGCACTGAAGTTTGTTCCGCATCCGCCACCTGGGCAATGTCCATCACCGAGTACACTGTGCTCAGATACGCCAGGTAGCGGGCAGTTTCTGCCGGGATCCCTTTATCCTGATAAGCTTTGAACTGTTTATCCAGTTCAGCCATCTCCTTTTCCGCCATAAAGCGTGGCAAGTTGTCCGATACCTCTTTAAAAGCAGGTTTAAAGAACGTCAGCGTTTGCTGAATATCCAACGCTTTATTGCGATGACGCAGGAACCAGCGGGTGGCACGGCGCATGGTGCGACGCAGTTGGTGCAACAGCTTGGTCTGCAGACTAGCCGGAATTTTATTATCCAGTGCCCGTAGCGCATCCCAATGGGTAGATATATCAAGCAAGTCGCGGGCCATGGCATAGCAAAGCATCAGCTCAGCAATACCACTACCGGTTTCTTCACTCATGCGCTGAGCGAAATTCGGCCCCATTTCATTAACCAGCTGGTTCGCCAGCTTAGTAGCAATGATTTCACCTTTCAGCGGATGCTGCTCCATCTCAGCACTGTACTTTTTCTGCAGCACCAATGGGAAAGCGGCAAACAACTCTTGCTTAAAGTAAGGGTTTTCATAAATTTCCGGCAGTACCAGTTGCTCTTTCAACACCATCTTGCCGTAAGCCGTCAGGATAGCGAGCTCTGGTCGGGTTAGCCCCATACCACGCGCCATGCGATCGGATAACTCGTCATCGGACGGCAGGAACTCCAGCTCACGGTTCAGCTTGCCTTCTTTTTCCAGCGTGTGGATAAAACGGGTGTACTCTTTTAATTGATCAGCTCCCAGCAGGCCAGAGATTGAGATACTCTCCGTTTGCTGGTAACAGTCTTCAATCACCAGACGCGCTACATCATCGGTCATATCAACCAACAATTTATTGCGTTGTTTTAAGGTCAGGTCGCCTGCTGCTACCAGCGAGTTTAACAGGATCTTGATGTTAACTTCGTTGTCCGAGCAATCCACCCCGCCAACGTTGTCGATGAAGTCGGTATTAATGCGACCACCATGGGCAGCAAATTCGATGCGGCCGCGCTGGGTTGCCCCCAGGTTACCGCCCTCGCCAAAGGTTTTGGCTTTAAACTCACTGCCATTTAACCGTAGCGCTTCGGTACCGCGATCACCTACTTCAGCATGGCTTTCATTGCTGGCTTTCATGTAGGTACCAATACCACCGTTCCAAATCAGATCAACCGGCATGGCCAGACAAGCCCGGATCAGTTCGGTTGGCGTCATGGTGGCTTTGCTGGTGCCCAGCATTTTTTTCATCTGCGGTGTTAGCTTGATGGACTTAGCGCTGCGCAGGAAAACACCACCGCCTTCAGAAATCAGCGATTTATCGTAGTCATCCCAGGTTGAAGACGGCAGTTTAAACATACGATCACGCTCTTGGTAAGAGCTGGCCGCATCCGGGGCTGGATCAATAAAGATGTGCATGTGGTTGAACGCAGCTTGCAAGCGAATGTGCTTCGACAGCAGCATACCGTTACCAAAAACATCGCCAGCCATATCACCAATGGCCACACAGGTGAAATCGGTGGTTTGGCAATCAATGCCTATTTCACGGAAGTGGCGTTTGACCGACTCCCAGGCACCGCGCGCGGTAATCCCCATGCCTTTGTGATCATAACCATTGGAGCCGCCAGAGGCGAAGGCATCCCCCATCCAGAAGTTGTACTCTTGCGATATACCATTGGAAATATCGGAGAAGGTGGCAGTACCTTTGTCGGCCGCAACCACCAGATAAGGATCATCTTCGTCCAAACGCACCACATCCGTCGGCGGCACGATTTCGCCCTTCACGATGTTATCAGTGACATCCAGCAAACCACGGATAAAGGTACGGTAACAGGCCTTGCCTTCATTGATAAAGGCTTCACGGCCACCGGTCTCTGGCAATTGCTTACAAACAAAGCCACCTTTGGCACCTACTGGCACAATCACGGTGTTCTTCACTTGCTGTGCCTTCACCAGGCCGAGCACTTCAGTGCGGAAGTCTTCACGACGATCCGACCAGCGCAAGCCACCGCGGGCAACCTTGCCAAAGCGCAAGTGCACGCCTTCTACCCGAGGCGAGTAGACAAAAATCTCAAAAGCCGGCACAGGTAACGGGATTTCCGGGATCAGATCCGGTTTGATCTTCATCGAGATGTAAGGTTTCTCGTTGCCAAGCGCATCCGGTTGGAAATAGTTGGTACGCAGCACCGCATGCACAATGTCTACAAAACGGCGAATAATACGATCGTCATCCAGGTTGGCGACATGCTCAAGCTGATCGGTAATTTGCAATTCCAGCTTTTCAATCGCTTTTGCTGTGAACTTGGTTGCTGGCGAGAACTTGCCATTAAACAACTCAACAATCAGCCTTGCCAGTTCGGGATAGCGGCTAAAGGTACTTTCAATATAGCTTTGGCTAAAGGTACCACCAATTTGACGCTTGTACTTCGCAATAGCACGCAACAATGCAGCTTCACGGCCAGACAAGCCAGCCGCAAGGATCAGACGGTTAAAGCCATCGTCTTCCAGCTCGCCAGCCCAGACTTTGGCAAAAGAGCTTTGAAAATCCCGCTGAGCTTGCTCAAACTCATTTAACAGCTCGCAATTGAGCTCCATGGTAAAATTCAGGATCCAGCTGACCGATCCATCCGGTGTGCGCACCGGGTATGGCGTTTCACCAATCACCCGCAAACCAAAGTTTTCCAACATCGGCAGCACATCAGACAAATGAATAGGTTTGTCTTTGTGGAACAGGTTTAACCGCACTGCCTTGCTGTTGGTTTTTTCTTCCTGCGGCTGATAGAACAACATCTCTAAGGTGTGTTCTTCATTCAGCGATTCCAGTTTGCCAATATCGACCAGAGCGTCGTTTGGCAGCATTTCTTCTTTATAACCACGCGGGAAAGCATTGACGTATTTACGTGCCAGCTCACGGCCTTTGGCTTCGCCATAGACGCCGACCAGCGCCGATTCCAGCTTGTCTTCCCAGGTACGGGCCGCTTCAATCAGATTACGTTCGATTTCTTTCACATTCAACTCGACATGACTATCGTGGATACGAATGATGTAGTGGGTACGGGCCAGCACCGACTCGGAGAAGAAGGTGGTGAACTCAACCGGTTCATCAGTTTTCAGGAACTGCTGGAAAATGTGCTGCGTTTCTTTGCGCAATTGGGTGTTGTAACGCTCCCGCGGCACATACACCATGGCTGAGACAAAGCGACCAAAGGTATCTTTGCGCATAAAGACCCGGGTCATATCCCGCTCTTGCATTTGCAGTACGCCGGTAGCTACATCCAGTAAATCGGCAGGGCTAGCCTGGATCAATTCATCGCGTGGGTAGGTTTCCAGAATATTCAGCATGGCTTTGTAAGCATGGGTTCCCGGCGTGAACTCGGACATCGCCATCACCTGGGCCAGTTTCGACTTCAGCAGTGGAATATCACCGGCACTGTTGTTGTACAAGGTGGCTGAATACAACCCGATAAAGCGATGCTCACCCGTTACTTCGGCTTTGTCGTTAAACTGCTTCACACCCACATAGTCGATATAGGCCGGGCGATGGACCCGGGACTTATGATTGGTTTTGGTCAGGATGAGCAAGGAGTCGTCCAACGCCTGGTGACGGGCATTTTCCGGCAACTCAGATAGCATCAAATCTTTAGCATCCGCGCGACGCATTAAACCAAGCGCCGTATTGGCCACGCCTTCAATGCGGTAATCCCCTTTCACTGGCTTGATTTTGTACTCGCGGTAACCAAGAAAAGTAAAGTTGTCTTTCACTAACCAGTTCAGGAATTCGATGTGATCCTTGCGCTCTTTGCTTTGCTCCTTGCCCGCCTGCAGTGCCGGCAAATCGCTGATCACACTTTTTAGTTTTTCACGAACCACCTGCCAATCCTGCACCGATAAAGTGACATCTTCCATCACAGAATGCAGCTCTGCGGTCAGGTTATCAATGGCCACTGGATCGGACTGACGATCAATTTCGATATGAAAGACGGTCTGGCGGGTATCGGCTTTGCTTTTGGCACCTAGTTTATCAAAGTCTTCGATAACCCCCTGCTCTGTACGTTTCGCTTGCAGCGGCATATGAACAAAGAAATGCGCAGAAATGTTCTGACGGCTTAGTGCCATCCGCACGGAGTCCACCAAAAATGGCATATCATGCACCACGATTTCGACAATGGTGTGCTTGGACTCCCAGCCATGGCGGCTGATTTCCGGGTTAAATACCCGGATCACAGCACCATCCTGGTGATGATTATTAAAGGTTTTCCACAGACTTAAAGCGGCGCCATACAGGTCGCTGTCATTACGGCCAATCAAGTCTTCAGCAGCAATGCTACCATACAGAATGGAAGCAAATTTTTCGACCAGCGCAGGCTGCTCTTTCACTTTTTGTTGAATGAGTTTTTTTACGTTTTGTAGTAGTACAGAGGGTTGACCATCTATCAGTGCCATTTTCATATCCTTTATTTACGTCATGACGCCAAGGGCATGATTCAACTTCGCACGATTGTACGAGTTAGCTGCGAAGTGTAGTCACTATTGTAGCCATTTTCGAGCTTTATTTCAGTGTTTTAGACTGGTGCAACCAGTGTTGATGCGGCCTGGTGACAACTTATGCAATTCCCATAAATAGAAAATGGCCTTTCGGCCATTTTCTTGTTTAGTCATGCATAAAGTTTTTTTGCATTATTTATTCTTTGGCCAGAAAAATGCGGCTAGTGCCGGCAGCACCAAAATAGCGCCCAGCATATTCACCAGGAACATAAAGGTCAGCAGGATCCCCATATCGACCTGGAACTTCAGTGCAGAGAAGACCCAGGTACTGACTCCTATGGCTAAGGTAATCCCAGTAAACAGCACCGCACTGCCCCGTTCTTTCAGTGCTTCGTAATACGCATCCCGCATAGGCACCCGGTCTTTCAGCATCTGGCTCATGCTGGAGACAATGTAAATGCCGTAATCCACCCCTATGCCCACACCAAGCGCAATCACCGGCAAGGTCGATACCGTCAAACCTATTTGCAGCAGAGTCATCAATGCCATCGCCATGGTCGACACCACAAACAGAGGCACCACCACGGCCGCGGTTGCCCGGGCAGAACGGAAGCTCAATAAGCACAGAATAATGACCGCACCATAGACATAGAGCATCATCGGCCGCTGGGCAGCGGAGACGGCTTCATTGGTCGCTGCCATAACCCCGGCCGGGCCGGATGCCAGCAAGAAGCGGGTATCGTCGTCGCCCAGTTCCGAGCCATAATCTTTCGCCGCTTGTACCACCCGAGCCAGAGTTTCCGCCTTGTGATCTTCCAAAAATAAGATCACCGGCATCACCGAACAGTCCCGGTTTAATAAGCCACTGCTGGTTTCAACCTGCGCCGATGCCTGTACCAGGCTTTGGGTGGTACGTGGCAACACCCGCCATTTGACATTGCCTTCGTTGTAACCGGCATTGATGGTTTTCGCCACCGAAGCAAGCGATACAGCCGACTGCACACCCGGCACATTCAGCATCAGCCACTGGAAGTGGTCAATCCGCTCCATAATATCGTGGTGGGTACAGGCATTGGGGATGGTTTCTACCATCACATTGATGTAGTCCACCGATATCGCAAAACGGTCGGTAATCAGGAAAGTGTCCTGGTTGTATCGCGAATCCTCATGCAAGGCTGGTGCACCGGCATGCAAGTCACCAATCTTTAAATGCTGGCTTTGGATCATGGCGGCGATAAACAACAGAGCAGTGATGAGCAGCACTACAGCCGCTACCGGCTTGGTAGCTACCGCAGAGAGCTTGTACCAAATCCGATCGGCGGTTGGATTACCCGCTGCTGCCCGCTGCTGGTAGGCCTTGCTAAAACGGACATACGACATCAGTACCGGCAACAAAATAAGGTTGGTCAGGATAATCACTGCCACACCCAAGCTGGCGGTAATGGCCAACTCACGGATCACGCCAATTTCAATGATCAGTAAGGTTAAAAAGCCTACGGTATCGGACAACAGCGCGACGCCACCAGGCACCAGCAGTTTACGGAAACTGGCTTGGGCAGCAGTTTTTGCATCCAGGCCAGAAGCCACCCGTTTGCCGGTCGAGTTGATCATCTGCACGCCATGACTAACCCCGATGGCAAATACCAAAAAGGGTACCAGAATGGACATCGGATCGATGCCAAAGCCTATCACCGACAACAGGCCCATTTGCCAAATGACCGCAATCAATGAGCAAGCAATCGGCAGTACCGTCAGCATCAGTGAACGAGAGAAGAAGAAGACCATCAGGGAGGTAATGGCAATGGCGATAGCAAAGAACACCAACACGCCTTTGGCGCCATCGGCAACATCCCCCACCATCTTGGCAAAGCCAATGATGTGCACACTGACATCATCACTTTCAAACTGGCCGCGGATTTGCGCTTCCAACGTAGATGCAAACGCAATGGTATCCAAACGTTCATTGGTGGATGGGTCAATTTCCAGCAACTGGGCATTGATCATGGCGCAGCTGTAGTCATCTGCCACCATACGACCAACGATACCGGCTTTTTCGACATTTTCCCGCACCCGGGCCAAGCCACGCTGATCGGGCACAAAATCAGCAGGTATCACCGGGCCACCGGCAAAGCCATCTTCAACGACCTCGACAAAGCGGGTACTGGGGCTAAATAGTGAACGCACCTGAACCCGGTTTACTCCCGGAATGTAATACAGCTGGTCGTGTGCTTGCCGTAAGGTTTCAAAAAAACCAGCATTAAAAATGTTGCCGCTGGCATCACACATCGAGACCAGAATGTTATTGGCGCCACCGAAATCCTGCTCATGCTGCATGTAAGTTTTCATGTATTCATGCTTGAGCGGTATATTCTTACTAAAGCCTGCATCCAGCTGGATTTGAGTAGCTTTAAACAGCAAGAAACAGGTTGCCAATGCAAAAACTGCCAATACCACCAGGCGGTGACGAAACAGGGCGTACTCAAATTTATTAACGAATCGATTTAAACTCATGGCTTATTCTGGCTTCTGTTGCACTAACTGACGGATCCCAAGCTCGGTAGCCAGAATCATCTGCTGCTGATAAGGGACGGCATTGACAATGGCTCTGCCATCGGCTTCAGTACTAAAGGTGAAGTTTTGTCCCTGATCGTTGCTGACCGCCCACAGGCCAGCATTGCCGGTTAAATAAATCGCTTCAGGCCGGACAATCACACTGTTGATGGTAGCCTGAGACTCCAATACCATTTCCTGCCAGCTTTCGCCTTCATCTTCGGACAAAAACACATGGCCACGCAGACCAACCGCCAACCAATGACCGGTCTCTGTGACCGCAACATCGAACAAGGAGCCGTGATAGAAAGGTTCTAATAACTCCCAATGCTGGCCGAAATCATCGCTGATGGCAAAAAAACCAGCCTCTCCCACCATCATCAATTGCTCACCTGCCACATAAACCCGGTTAAAGTGCGGCAAGATTGCTGTCAGCTCAATGACGTAGAGATCCGGATCATCTTCTTTTAATTCCAGCAGGTAGTCCTGCTCCTCTTCGTCCAGCAACTCCAGATGAAATTCAGCCTGCCACGTCACACCACTATCACGGGTGCGATACAGCATGCCATAAGCACCTACCGCAATACCATGCTCAGCGTCTTCAAACACTACATCCAGTAATGGTTTATCCAGCTCAGGTAGAAACTGCTGCAATTGCCAACTGATGCCACCGTCCTGACTGTGCAAAATACTGGCATCGTGCCCTACGGCCCAGCCGTTTTGAGCATCGACAAAATAAACAGCATTGAGGTTAGCGCGAACAGGCACTTCGGCTTGCTGCCACTGATAACCATTGTCACTCCACAGAATATGACCACGCTCGCCAACAGCGATCAGGCGATTGGACGGCAGCACGGTAATATCAGTCAGCAAAGACTGGGCGGCTAAAGGCGCAATCACGGCTGGCTGTGGCTCTGGCTGTTGCAATGCCGAAGCAGCCGGGGTGGCGAGCAATAAAATGCCAATCAAGCTGGGGATACTGCAGGCAAATTTCATCTGAATTCGTCTCGGTTAGATTGCAAAACGGCTGAGAGACTCAGCCGTTTTGATTTGCTCGGTCCGGGCTTAACGAACGCCTTCGCGTCGCAGAGCTGCCGGGGTAAAATCATTGTCATTCAAGGTAACGGAGAAGTCGTACATCACGTCTTCGTTGTCCAGGCCCAGTGCAATATAACGGCGTGAATTCAGATCGTGATACACTTCCAGTGTACTCCAGTGGGTTGGCACTTCGTAGTAGTTCAAACCATGCGCCTGAGCAACACGGTACAAATCTCCACGGTTATCGTACAAGTCTGCCACATGGATCTGCCAGCTGTCTTCATCAATGTAGAACACCCGTTTGCCATAGACATGACGCATGCCATCTTTCAACGTAGCTTCTACTACCCAGACCCGATGCAACTCGTAACGGGTATGCTCCGGATTAATATGACCTGGCATCAGAATGTCACTGTACTTCAGCTCGTTGCTGTGCAACTTGTAGCTGTTGTACGGAATGTACATCTCTTTTTTGCCTTTTAACTCCCAGTTGTAACGATCTGGCGAGCCGTTGAACATATCAAAGTCATCGGTCGTACGCAGACCATCCGACGCAGTACCTGGTGCATCATAGGCCACGTTTGGTGCACGTCGCACACGACGCTGACCAGTGTTGTAAGTCCAGGCCTGACGCGGGGTAGCAATTTGATCCATGGTTTCATGAACCAGCAAGGCAGTACCGGCCAAACGAGCTGGTGAGGTAACGCTCTGTTTAAACTTAAACAAAATGTTTTCAGCCATCAGGTTCTCTGGCGTCGCATCCGGATGCGAGTACTTGAACATGATCTGTTCGTCGAAACCGATAAAGGTGTAAGCACCGGAAGCGGTAGGTGCAGCCTGGCCACCGTTACGGGTTGCAGATACACCACGATACCGCACAATGTGGTTCCAGATTGCCTCTAAACCATTGCTTGGGATTGGGAACGGGATACCAATAGCGGCATTGGCCAGACCGTTACCGCCTTCAATCAGCTCGGCTTTGGTGGCAATTTCTTTGGTTGCATCGTAAAAGTACTGTGGAAACGAAGCAGAGCGGCGCGTTGGGTAGACCGGCATCTTAAAGGTATCCGGATACAACTCAAACAAAGCGATTTGACCAGGACTGAGTTTATCCCGATGTTGGTTCAGATTGCTGCTATCAATCACAAACTTTACTTGATCATCCGCAAAGGGATCCGGGTGATGGTTACCTGGACTGTAACCAGCAGGAGGTGTCAAAATACCTCCAGTCCACTCAGGGATAGTGCCTGCCGCATTGCCGGCACGTTCAGCACCGATAGGCGTCAGATCCTGACCAAGACGAGCAGCTTGCTCCGGCGTAATTTTAGCCAGAGCACTGCAGCTTACAACCATGGCTATTGCGCTAGCCAGGAGGGTGAGTTTTTTCATAATCGTTCTCGTCCCTTACTTAAATGGAATACTTAATGTTAAATGACACGAAATCACGGTCTGCCAGGTTGTTGGTGGTGCCTACACCGCCCCAGAACCAGTTGTAAGACAACTCTGCAGACCAACGATTCAAATAATCAAAACCAAGGGTATATCCAAGAGATTTGCGGCCCTTCACAAACATAAAGAGTGGATCCGGGGTGATACCATTGACATCATGGGCAAAGTTCACCCGATGCGTCATGTTGGTACCAGCAAATACGTTGTTGTACTGAGCCTGAGCGAACACGCGGTAACCCCAGGCTGAAGCTGTAGGAAACGGGTTTGGTTCAGGGCCATCAGATAAAGCCGTATGCAAACCTTCGGAAGGGCCATTGGCACCAATCAAAGGGGCACCACTGCGATCGGTGTTAGGGCCGTTTAAGCGCAACACTTCGTGATCTGGCATGCTGTGGATTTTAATACCACCCACTTCTGCCAACATGGTGAAGTTATCAGTACCCAAGACCGGCCCGAACAGATGGGTGAATGTCATCTGAGCCTGAGTGGTATCACGTTCGATATACCCTTTAGCCATAGCGCCCGGCTGAACCTTATTGCCATCAAAACGGCCAATCTGGGAGATACCCGCAAGCTCTGGCCGCAAGCCAGCATTGGCCAACTGCTCCGGCATACCGGCATACAGAATTTCGACATCGTCAATTTGCAGTGGTTCACCGCGACGATGTGCAATTTCACCAGCAACTGAAGTGGTCCCCACTGTGGTATTGAAGCTGAAGCCATACAACTTAATATCTTCCGGATACTCCAACAAACCGTGAGCAAAGCCTTGCAGCTGCAAAATACTGTCTTTGTCGATCTGACCGGCATTGGCTGCCAGGAAGGTCACATCCTCCATCAAAGCGGTCTGGCGGAAATCAGATGCACGACCAGAAATCAGCGGCACCCGGCTATGGTAGTTCATGTAATAGACTGCAAACTCAGTGTCATTCAATTCCGGAGAGAAGTACTCCAATTTAACACCGTACTGACCACCATTCTTAGGTTTTAACTCACCGTTATTGCCATGAGGACGCAAAGCGACCTTGGTAGGATAGGCCAGGTACATTTGAGCTGCTGTTGCTGGGTCAACTGCACCTGTGGCTACTAAAGTACCTATATGATTAAGGTTCTGCAGCACATGAAATAAATCAATATCCGGATTGCCAGCAAAACCAAGCTGAATATTCTGATTATGACCACCGGCACCGGCAAAGTCATTGGTGGAGAAATAGGTGCCAGGTGCTGGTAAATAGCTATTTTCCCAATCGTACTGATAGAACACTTCAGCCGATAAATTGTCGGTGATACCCAAGGCCATGGTCAGCATGCCAACCGGAATAAAGGCTTCTTTGAGGTCCGCGCCCGGAGCGCGTAAAATACCGACATCCACCGGGGTAATGTTGATGCCGTGCGGAATAAAGGTGCTCTCACCCCAGCTCAGTACTTGCTGGCCCAGACGCACTGTCAGTGGGTTCATGCCATCGTTCAGGGCAAAGTTGCCGTAGATGTAAGCATCGAGCAAGCGCAAATCACGGCAGCTCAGCTCGCGCGCGCGCTTATCATCACAAGGGTTGACTTGCTGTTCAGAAAGAGGATTGGTGTATGCATAATTACTGCCCCGCTGAGCGAAGTCGTAAAAGTACATAAAGCGGCCAAAAAAGCCGATGTTGTCTTTACGAATGGATAAGTCATGGGTGCCTTTCAGCATGTTGCTGAACATATCGCCACGGTCAAAGTTCAGGTTACCCGCGTCACCGTTGCTGGAATAAGCACCTGGCTGAGCCCAGATATCCTGCGGGGTGTAGATGATGTTGTTGGTACCCGCATTGTAACCTTCCCAGTTAAAGCGCGGATGGTTGACTTTACTGATGGAGTCCCAGTCACGCTCCGATGTCCGCCAGCTGGCTCCATAGGAAAACGTAGAATCGAACTGAATATCAACATCCCCAAGCCGCCAGCTGGCAGCCTGGGAGCTGGCCGACATTGCAAGCACGGCTGCAGCTATACCCATTGCCAAAGGCTTTTTATGGAAAAGAATTGGCCTTTTATTCATTTCAGTTTCTCCCCCCCTGTCCCTGCAGGTCATTGTTATTTTTGTATCGACACACTGGCCACTCATCGGAGCTCAGCGCACATGAATAAAATAATTACATCATTTCGGTAGCTTCGCAAGGCTTCTCACCAGCTAAATCTGTTGATTTGTATTTGTTTTTTGCATCGCGAAACGATTTCTATAAGGAACGACACCTTATTAGTTTAATCAGCTTTTGAAAAAACCCAAATTATGGAACTAAGATAATGATAATTCAGTTGAAATAACTTGATGGTAAGAACAGCTGTTTCAAGCTAGCGTTTAAAGCAATAGCTCTAACTATTTTTTATTAAATTTATCAGCTTACCTTTTTCATCCAGCAAAATAGTAAAGAGACCATGAATGCCGTCTTTTTGAATGAAACGATGGAAGTGCTTTGCTGGGATCTGAATGCGCTCGCCTGTCCTTGCCGTGACAATCAGGTTGCGGTAATGGCCTTGATAATAACCAAGGCACTCCTCCGCGGATAAATGCAGCGAGAACTGATAGTGAGCCACCTTAGGATCCTCACTCGTTGGTTAAGGCTTTACTTACTTTCTCATACAGATCATCACTGATCCCAGGCTGAGCAGACAGTCGGTGTAAAGCGGCTTTCATTAAAGCCTGTCGCTCTGAGTCAAAGCGTTGCCAGGATAATAAAGGAGTGACCAGCCGTGCAGAGACCTGAGGATTGATAGGGTCCAGTTTCAGCAAGGTATCCGTCAGCAGCTGGTAGCCACGACCATCCAAGCGATGAAACTGCCCTGGGTTTTGCATGGCAAAAGCATGAAACACCGCCCGTACCCGGTTTGGGTTTTGCCAGCTGAACTTTGGGTGCTGGCAAAGCAAGGTGATTTGTTCGAACACCTGATCACTTGGTTGAGCAGCGTGCAAACTAAACCACTTATCCAACACCAATACATCGTGCTGCCACTCGGTGGCAAATTGCTGCATCAGCCCCAAAAAGGCGGGATGAGTGCTGTGCAGACAGGCCCTGAGCACAGCCAGCTTATCGGTCATGTTGCTGGCAGAGTTGTACTGCTGCAACAACAAGGCCTCCGCAGGCTGCCCATGCAATGCCAAATAATCCAGGCAACGGTTTTTAAGTGCTCGTTTGCCAACATTCATTTCATTGTAATCAACAGCAACTTCAGAGTGTTGCTGATAACACGCTTGGAGCTCAGGCGCTAAACGTTGGCTAATTTGCTGACGGAAACTATCGACAGCGCTGAGAATGGCATCTACCGGTATTTGCTGGAAGTTCTCGGCAAAAGCAGGATACTCAGGTACCTTCAGCAATTCGGCTGTGAGCGCTTTGTCCTCCAGAGGCTGCGTAAGCAACTGCTGATAAAGCTCAAAGAATGCATCAGGTAATCGAAAATCATCTTGTTGCCGCATTGCTTGATCTAACCAAAGCATCCAACATGACTGCAACGCATCCCAGCGGGCAAAGCCATTACTGGCCTCCATGGCAATACGCAACAGCTCCTGCTCGCTGTAATCATGCTTCAACCGCACCGGTGCAGAAAAATCTTCCAGCAGTACAGGCAATGCTTGCGCCGAGACGCCATCAAATACCAGAGTTTCGTTCGGCTGTTGCATCACGAAGAGCCCAGACTCACGGCCTGTGTCGTCCAGCAATTGGTAGCGAACCGGCAACACCAACGCTGCCTTGTGTGGCTGATCGGCCGTCGCAGCAGTGTGCTGGCTTAAACGAAGCGTCAGTCGTTGCTGCTGTGGCTCGTAATGACGCTGCATCGTAAGCTCCGGAGTACCGGACTGCTGATACCAGAGACGAAATGCGGTCAGATCGTAATGGTTAGCATCCTGCATCGCTTGTACAAAGTCATCGCAGGTAACGGCCTGGCCATCATGACGTTCGAAGTACAAACGCATGCCCGCCTGAAACCCGGCCTCCCCAAGCAAGGTGTGCAGCATCCGGATCACTTCAGCTCCTTTGTCATACACGGTAACGGTGTAGAAATTGTTCATTTCCATCACCTGTTGCGGCCGGATCGGGTGTGCCATCGGGCTGGCATCTTCGGCAAACTGCGCGGTACGGATCACCTGAACGGCATGGATACGATTGACTGTGGCAGAGCCCATATCACGACTGAACTCCTGATCGCGAAACACCGTCAAACCTTCTTTTAAACTGAGCTGAAACCAGTCACGGCAAGTCACCCGGTTGCCGGTCCAATTGTGGAAGTATTCATGGCCAATAATGGACTCGACATTAAAGAAATCACTATCGGTCGCGGTATCCTTACTAACCAGCACGTATTTGCTGTTAAAAACGTTCAGACCTTTGTTTTCCATGGCGCCCATATTGAAGAAATCAACCGCCACCACCATGTAGGTATCCAGATCGTACTCCAGCCCAAATCGTTCCTCATCCCAGTGCATCGAGCGTTTAAGGGCATCAAGGGCAAAGGTAGCTTTACTTCCCTGCCCTTTTTCTACGAAGAAATCCAGAGCAACCGTGCGGCCGGAACGGGTTTGGTAATCTCCCCGGAGCACATCAAAATCACCTGCAACCAGAGCAAATAAATAACTTGGTTTTGGAAATGGATCCTGCCAACAAACCAGGGTCTGCCCATTATCCAGCTTACGCTGTTCAACCTTATTGCCATTGGAAAGTAAATAAGGGTAATGCGCTGTATCAGCGATGATAGTGGTGCGAAATACCGACAACACATCCGGCCGGTCCAGGTAGTAAGTAATTCGTCGAAAGCCTTCTGCCTCACACTGACTGCAAAAACTGCCATTGGCATAATACAACCCTTCCAGAGCGGTATTGGCCTGAGGATTGATCTGTGTCTTGATGGTCAGGCGAAACCTATCTTCGACTACCTTGAGCCGTAATTGCTGACTGGTACAGTCAAACTCATGGGCAGCCAGAAGTTTATCGTTGTAATGCAGTGATACAAGCTGCAATTGTTGACCATCCAGACACAGCTCAGTGAGCTGTGGTTCCAACCGCCGAAGCTCGAGCACAGCAGTCACGACAGTATGAGTAGCATCAAGCTCAAAAGTTAAGTCTGTGCTGTCGATGGTAAAACCCGGCGGCTGGATCGTCGCCGGCGAACCCTACTGGATACAGGAACCCGACCCCGCCTACCTGGAAGCCATCGAAATGGAGCGGGCGCTCTTCGCCACCCATGACGAGAACGTGCAGATCGGC
>ERZ869909.464-NODE-464-length-47937-cov-7.298120_pt1 | contig 47937 bp, 35 predicted proteins | sample MGYA00520892_ERZ869909 | MGnify/ENA primary metagenome ERZ869909 (study PRJEB32215, sample SAMEA104723947) | bioreactor metagenome | biome: bioreactor; feature: anaerobic bioreactor; material: water | place: China | collected 2015-03-12 ... | reverse complement strand
CGCAGCCCACGCGAAAGCTTGCGGCTCGCGAGGACGCTCGCCCTCCCAATGCGGCCGGTCTCTCGCGTGTCGGGCCGTGGCCTTGGCGAAGGATGAACCGAGCCACTCTTACGACCGCAAGGCCTCCAAAACTCCATGTCTTCTAAATCACCTCCAACCCATCCCGGTCCGGCAGCGTTGGAAACGGGGCGTGCGGCTCTTCCTGGTACCAGAAGGCGACGGAGGCGATGTCGTCCTGGAGGGGGAGGTAGCGCTCGCCGCTGCGCCAGCCGAGGGCCTGCATGGTGATGCGCAGGTCCTGCTGGAAGCGGATGGGGTCCATGATGTGCCAGCGGTACATGCCGAAGCGTTCCTGGCTGCGGTAGGAGCCGTCGGGGCGGATGATCTGGTGAAGGCCGCTGTAGGGCGTGGAAAAGGATGTGAATTTCCCGCCGACATCAAAATTATACGAGCCGCCGAAGTAGTCCTCCGTGCCAGTGCCGCAGATGGTGGGCCAATCGGTATCGCCGTCCATGAAGAATTTAATCTCGCCCTCGCCCCACCAGCCGGTGTTGTTCACCTGCCAGTGCATGACGGTGCCGACGAAGTGACCGCGTCCACGGATGCCATCGACAATGGTGTAGTCGGTCTTGTAGGGAAGCGGATTCGTGCGGCGAAATTGCGCGTGAAAGTACGCGGCATCGTCCGGGATATCGGTGAGGGTGTAATTGACCTGATAGAACCAGACGATTTGCTCCTCATTGAGGTTTTCGACCGTCATGCGGCAGTGTTTGCGGAAGGGCATCTCCCAGTAGCAATTAAACGCGCTGCCGGGGTTGACGCACACGGCGAGCGAGTTGAGTGGGGCGTATTCGCACCAGCCCATGCCGAAAAAATCGCCGATGGGGACCTCGATGCTCGGGGTTTCCTCGTGGTCCCAGTACACTCGCAGAATAATGTGACGCCAATTGCCCGTCGGCGTGATCCACATCTGCTGGATGGCCCCGGGGCCGTCGATATTGGCCATCTCGAAGGTCTCGCCCGGCTCGATGAAGACAGACGGCGAGAGCTTCCACCCTTGGCCGAGATCGCGCGCGGCGTGGGCGCAGGTGCCGTCGGTGGCCATGCCGCCGCGGCCTTTTTCGCCATTAACATTTTCCGCGCACAACGAGCGCGATTGCGCGGCGGAAAGCCGCGAAAGATTGCCGAGGTGCATGCCGAGTCCGTTGAAGGTCATGTCAGCAGTGCTCCCTATTCCTGCGCCGCTGTCTGCATGGTCTCGGCGTCGGTCGGGAAGAAGGCCGTCGGGAAATCATGGGCAACCCTCGGCAATGTGGGCCGCCTGAACGATTCCACCGGCTGCTTGGTCCCCATTTGGGGTTGTTTACTCCAACTCATTCAGCAGGTCTTGCAGGTCAAGTGGTTGGCTGGTCATTGCCAATTGTCCGTCCAAATTTCGTGGCCACTGCTCCCGCGGACGGTCCCGGTAGAGCTCGACGCCATTTCCATCCGGGTCACGCAGGTATAGGGCTTCGCTAACGCCGTGATCGGATGCTCCTTCGAGCTGCACGCCAGCGTGCTGTAGTCTGCGCAAGGAATCTGCCAGTGCCGTCCGGGTCGGGAACAGAATGGCGAGATGGTAGAGGCCGGTCGTACCGGTGGGCGGGGGATTCCCGCCGAGACTCTCCCATGTATTAAGCGCAATGTGGTGGTGGTAGCCACCCGCGGACAGGAACGCAGCCCCTTGGCCCCAGCGTTCCATCACCTCAAAGCCCAGAATATCCCGGTAGAACGCCACGGCACGATCGAGATCGGCCACCTTCAGGTGAACATGGCCAATCCGCGTTTGCGGGTCAATCGGCGTGTCATTGCTGCCAGTCATGTTCGCCTCGCACTTTACTGACAGAGATCAATGATCCAGCATAAAAATGCCAACCGGGATGCGTGCAGCATCCGAACCCGGCAGTGGGTGGAGGTATCTCCGCTTCGTTTCATCAAGTTCCACTTCGACCGGCTGGTCAGTCTCATCAGTGTTGATCATCTCGAGGAAGTTGGAGTCGATGTCTGTAAACTCAAGTCTGGCGCCCGCGCCAGAGGAGGCCGTCTTCCTATTGGCCGCGAGGATGCTGTCGATCACCTTGTAATGAACCCGCTCCTTCTCGGGCGCCGTCGAAGCGGCCTGTCCCGCGACAGCATCAGGGTCGCGTTCTGCCAAGGCGGCGCTCTGGTAGGTCCAGACATAGTTCCCATTGGCGATGACATTGTTTCGGAAGTCGAAGTCGGCAGCAATTTCGGTGGTCCATACTGCGGACCCATACGCGCCGTGAACAAAGCAATTGCGCATCGCATGGCCACTACTTCCCGGCGTCCAGTAGACGACGGTCAACTTCACATTGAAGAAGACGCAATGATGGACATTAATGCCGGACCCGTGCGCGAGAATTCCAAGATGATTTGGGTTGGTCACTTTGTCACCGGCAAAGACGCACTGGGTGATCTCCAAGTCATCCAACTCTTTATTCATCCGCCCAATCGGGTACACGCGAACCAAAATATCAGGCTTGGGCGACTCCACGACTGGCGCCCCGAGTAGCTTGATGCCCCGAATCGTGACATGGCTTGCCTCGGTGAGCATGCCGAACTCGAGGGGTGGCGCATCGGGCAGCCCAAGGGGCAGCGTGTGGATGAGGGTCGGCATGCGCCCGGTGTGCCAGTCGGGGTCGTCGGGCAGTACTTCAGCACGGATCGTCAATCGCTCCGATTGTGAGAACACCCGGTGCTCAGGCTGAAACACCGCCGTCTCGCCCACCGCATAAACGCCTTCCGACAAAATGATGGTCATGGGCCCGGCGCCCCTGCTCTGGCTTACTCGACGCGCTGCCTCAGCGATGGTCCGAAGGGGGCGTTCTCTGGCTCCCGAATTCGAATCCTCACCAATGGATGGATGGAGGTAGAGGGTGTTTTCCTCAGTCGCGGCGTCCGCAGAACCTTGGGCGGGCTCTTGTGCCGCCAGCCATCGAGGGGACAAGACGGATGCCCCAGCTGCACATAAGCCTATTTGCAGTGCTTCACGCCTATTCATGGCTATACTCCTTATGGGGGTAAATAGAAACAGATCCAGCCACTAGCGAAACTGTCATGGTTCATCCTCTTGCTGGGCCCTCGTCTTGCACCAGTTTGTCCGACGACCGTCAGGACAGCGCACACCGTCACATCATGTGCAATAACCGCCAATCGGGCACCGTAGCCGACTTTATCGCCTGTGTCAAGGGGATTCTGCAAAACTCACTCGGTGTTTACGAAACAATATTGTGTTTGGTCTGGAGGCCCACGGATGGTTGTCGCCATCCTCCGGGGGGCAGTATTTGTCTTGCGATACGGGATTCTCGGCCGACAGCGAGCGCGATTCGGCATTGGATTAGGCGCGATAAATCGCCGAGGTGCATGCCGAGTCCGTTGAAGGTCATGTGAGCAGTGCCCCCTATTCCTGCGCTGCCGCCTGCATGGCCTCGGCGTCGGCGCGGGTGAAGGAATCGAGCACGCCGATGTACTCGCCGCTGGGTTGAAAGGCGTGCATCTCGGCCTTCCAGCCGTCTTCCTCGACCGAGATGACCATGACCTGGTTCACGAGGCCGTGCTCGAATCCCTCAATGTGATTTTTGCCGCCCACGAGGAAGTGATCCCACTCGTGCACGATGGGCTCGCCGTGGTCGAGCCAGCTTCCGCCGCCGGTGATGCAGTAGGAGACGCCGTTCAGGTGGCCGCGCTCGTACTCATGCGTGTGGCCGCTGAAGACGACATCAAAGTTGTGTTCCTCCAGCTGCGGCACAAGGTGCTCGCGCAGGTATTCACTGCCGTCGATCCACATTTCGCAGAACGGCGGCACATGGATGAACATGAAGCGGTGGCGGGCGTTTCGGACTTCGTCGCGGTCGAGCTCACCGGGCAGCCAACGGCGCACATCGCGCTCCATTGTGCGGTACTCGATGCAGACGAAGTAGGTATCGCCGTGGAAGAACGAATAACTGCCATAACCCGGCGTGTATCCCTCGCGCTCCTTGCTCGGGTGGTCAGCGAATTTGCGCAGGGGGTCGTCGCGCAGGCCGTCGTGATTGCCCCAGGCGATGAAGAAGGGCGTGGTCTGCCCGAGGTACTTCGCGACGCGATCGAGGTGCATCATGCGGGTTTGTTCGTAGGAGTCGCCGTCCGAGGCGTGATCACCGCAACCCACGGCGAAATCGAGGCCACTGCCGGCCAGAAAGCGCATCATCGAATTCGTCGGCTCGAAGGGGTCGTCGTCGTAGGCGCCCCGGTTGCGCTCCTGGCTGTCGCTCCACACGCCGAACTTGAAGGGGCGGAAGGACTCGGGGGCCGTGCGGAATGCGCTTTTAAAATCGCTGCCGCCCGCGGAGATGGTGAAATTGTATTCCGTGTCCGCATCCAGCCCATCCACCACCGCCTTGTAGATGATGCTGTCAAAACCGGAATCCTCGTGCGAGAGGGTTGTCTGGATGTCGCGCTCCTCCGCTGCATTCGCGGCGGTCTCAAGTTGGATGCTGCCCTCGATAGGCTCGGCCGTCTCCCACATGATGGTGATGCCGTCCGTCTTCAAGTTCTGCAGATACGGCTCGGTCAGGAAAGGCGAGGTCACAGCGGCGACCAAAAGGCACAGGGCGGTGTTCATTGCGGTTGGTTCTCCCCAGAAATCAGCGGTTGCAGCAGGCAGGCGGCGATCATCGTAGCAAGGGCCATGGGGAATGGCAAGGAGCGCACTCGGGCGCGGCGAACCACCTCGATGGATGTTTCCGCGAGTGACACTACCATTGACAGATTTGGGTGTTCATGCCATTCTTTCAAGAAGACCACCGGACCTCTTGGCCCTTTGCACGAGCACGGTGGCCGCACAATGAGTCTTAGGCGTGATGGGTATTAGGCGTGCCCTTGTGCCGGGCCATGGTCGAGCAAGTGGGAGCACCGTATCATGGGCATTCGTTTCGTCCTCGTTTCGACATTGGCGTGCGCGCCCTGGCTTTTTCCCTCCACCGCCAGCGCCCGGCCCCTGTCCGACTGGCTTACGGAGGAAGTGGAAAGGGCCTGGGATTCGCAAGAAGCGAGGGTCGAGCAGGAGTTGCGTGCCATGCTGCTGGTGGAGATTGCCCGCAACACCCGTGACTACGCCGTGGACGATTTCGCCCCGTGCCAACTCGAGGCCATGGTCCGGACCGCGGTGGTGCATAGCACGAATCTTCCCGCCGCGCCCGATGTCACCTTGGGGTTCGTGCGGTTGCAGTTCACACGCGGACTGCTGGACAGCTTGGACACGGCGGTGTACGAGATCGCGGACCCGGAAGCAGTAGATGGCCAGATCGTCCTGATTGCAAGGGCCATGCGCGAGGCAGTGGCCGCGCGCCTTCCGGATGTCGTGACAACCGCGAAACTCAAGGAGTTGGAGTGGGAGTGTACGCACGCGATGCTGCGCATGGCCGCGCTCTGCACGGAGCCTGCCTTCAAGACCCCATTGCCCGCGGAAGCCCTCGAGGAGCTACTGGCGGCCGTGCGAGTCGAGCCGCTGCCGGCTCATGTCCTCAGAGCTATCGACCGCGAGTTCCGGTTATGGAAAAGCAGGGCGGACGACATCATCGGCGTCAGCAGATCTGCCTCCAATGTAGGTGGCGAATGGGAAGTGCGGGAAGAGGTGAGGCGGGGCCGCGATGTGCCCATCACGGACTCCGAAAAAATCCAAAAACTCTTGAGTGAGTCCCCACGCCTGACCATTTATCGGGTCGTTGCTCCCCGGTGGCGCGCGGAATTCATCGATGCCAAGGAGGAGCGGGCGCGTGCGGCGCGATTGCAAGAAGCCTATGAACGCGCGGGCGTGGGCGCCGCGGAAGCCACGCGCGTGATTCGTGATTCCGCACCTCTCCGGTATGACCACATTCTGGCCGAGTGGGAGCAGTTACGCAAGGAAACGGAAAGCGAGGGGTTGCGTCCCTAGTCCGTTTCGTTGCGGGCCTGGTCGTACTCGGCCATGAGGTTCGGCAGGATGCTGGCATCCGCGCCGAGGATTGCGAGGGCGCTGGCGGCTTGTTCTGCCCGGGCTCCGTCATCGAGTGTGGGGTTCGAGACGAGCCAGGCGAGGTTGGCGACGGCCACCTGCTCACGGGGCTCGTCGGCCATGTCGGGGGCGTGGTGCAGGCGGATGCATTTGGAGAGTTCGTCCGGCAATTCCCAATGCGCGGCGAGTTCATACCCGGCCTCGGGATAGGCGATGGCGCATGCCTCGAGTTCCTGCTCGATCAACTCGGCGCCACGCAGGTTGCGGGGCACTTTGCCATAGCGCTCGGGGGCAACTTCCGCCAATGCGATTCGGCCAATGCCGAGCAGCAGGCCGACGGGCACGAGCTGGGCGGGCTTGCCAGCCATGGGAAAATGCTTGGCGACGATGCGAATGGCCGCGGCACACTGGAGGGAATCGCGCCAGAATTGTTCGTAATCGAGCGCGCTGGACTTCTCGAACAGGTTAATCACCGAGGCGCTGAGCACGATGGCGTAGGTCTCGCGCAAACCGAGCAGCGACACGGCCCGGTCGATGCGGTCAACCCGGTGGGGAAAGCCGAAGGCGGCGGAGTTGGACACGCTGAGCACCTTGGCGGCAATGGCCGGGTCCGTCTCGATAATCGCGGCGACATCGGTCATGGACACATCCGGGTCGGTCGTGGCGGTGCGCACGCGCTCGACGGTCTCGGGCAGGGCGGGCAGGGAGGACACCCGGCGAATCATGGGCACCAGGCTGTGCAGACGGATGGTGCTGGTGAGGGATTCCGCGCCGTTGGTGGCGGCAGGCGCCTCGAACCCGGCCGGGCGGTATTCGGAGTCCGCGGCGGTGGATTCGTCGGTGGGGTAATAACGCTTAATGGCATTGCGGATATCGGTCGGGGAGCAGAGCAAGGGCTTGATGCGGAGCCCTGTATGAGCCTCAAGGGCGTTGATGGTGCGGCTGTCCAGCGGGCATACCATGCCCAGGGTCAACAGGTTGGCCATCCGATCGATGGGAAAAATCTCATGCTGCAAGGCCATCTCGCGCGGCACGAGGTCGATGAGTTCCTTCGGGGTCTCGTAGCCGGTCAGGTCGATGCTGGCCACCCCGGGCTGCCGGGCGAGGAAACCGACGAAACGCTCCGCATCGATGTGGCCAAGCATGATCAGCGCCTCGGCCACACGGATGCCGTCGCGCTTTTGCACCGTGAGTGCTTCGTCAAGCTGCTCTTTGTTGATGATGCCCGCATCAAGCATCAGCTGGCCGATGAGCTTGCGTGCGCCGGCTTGCTCGGGACTGGGTTGCATGGCGGTGAGTTCCTTCGTGCCCGATGATTTTCTATAGATCGCGGGGGATACAGGTGATACACGCCATACAGCGTTGCCTTCGGCGCACCCTTCCCCAGAGTGGCCCCTTAGTCTAAGACTTGAGTGCGAAAACTGTCAAGCGGGCGTCAGGACTCGTCCCGGTATTCCAGCGTCACGGCGAGCAGCACGAGGCGGCCGCCTCCCTCGCTCGCCAGTTGAACCGACGCGATCGGCTCCGGGCGAACCGGTACGCGGCGTACCCATGCACGACGAAACAAGCCCAGGGACACGGTAATTTCGTCCCCGATGACGGGATTCCGGTCATACAGGGCCGGCCAGCGAAGTTCCGTCGTCTCGGATTCGCCCGAGGTATACGCCACCGTGACCGTGCCCTGCGCGTGGGCGTCGCTCCCGGCGCCGAGAAGAAGCAAGGCCGAGCCAAGCTGCGCACCGAGCGGGATCGATACGCCCTCGTCCCCCGGCAGGAGCACGCCGCGCCCCTCGTTTGCCCGGGGGTCCACAAGGTCAAAGGGGATGCCCCCGGCCTCAAGCCGCCCGGGCTCATACGCCAGCACCGAGATCGAAAACGGGCGCAACATGCGGCCATCGTCGCCAAGCTCGTTTGCCAAGTCGAGGGTGCGGGCGCCGATCCACAGGCAATCGATCACCACCGGCTCGCCCGGCATGCGCACATTCAGCCGCAGGAGGTGGCGGCCCATCCGCACGCGCCCCAATTCCGTTTGGGCCATGCCCTCTGCAAACGCGTCCGGTTCTTCGGAAGCATTGACATACATGATGCCGCCCGGCCGATTGTTCAGCTCAACCGCGAGAATCGTGTACGGGCGGAAACCCTGCGCAATGTCTTCCTCTTCGCCCACCGGCCGCGACATGCGCGCATAGAGGACGGCCTCATTGCTGTCGAAGGGGATGTCGAACGCCCACTCGGCCCAGTCGTCCGCATCGCCCAAGCCGCGCAAGGCACTTCCGCCCGAGGCGGTGGAAAGCTCGATCGTTTCGCCGCCATTGCTGCGAAACACGCGCTCACCCTCGATAAACACGAATGGCGTCTCCGCCAAGGGGAGGTCGGGCACGGCCATTGTGTCGGCATCCCACGGGTCCGCGTTCATAACGCCGGTCAGGTCAAGTGGCAAATGCGTGATGAACGCGGGAGGGCGTTCCAATTCCACCGTCATGCCCATGGCGAACAGAATCGCCATACAGGACGCCATGAACGACGCCATCATGCGGCGGCCTCCTCCATGCGGGCGATGCCGACTGGCATCTCATGCACAACGGAGACACGAACGCCATCGAGCGTGCCGGCCACGCGCTGCGCATCGTCCTCATCTCGACACAGGCCGACGAGGGTCGGCCCCGTCCCGCTCATGACGGTGGCGAGGCATCCTGCGTCCGCCAAGCGCCCCTTCCATGTCATCAGCTCCGGGTGCAGGTCAAAGGTGACGGGCTCCATGCAATTGAAGAAGAGTGGATCGATAGCGTTGCTGGGCACTCCGGCGTTTGCCGACTTCGAAGCGAGTTCCACGACACGCGCGAAGTGCTCCGTGCGCCCATCGATGCGCTCGGATGGATTCTTCTTCAACGCGGGGTGATTGAACACGGCCGGTGTGCTCACGCTGGCGTCCGGGTGGATCAGCACGAACCATCGCGGGGGTTTTGGCGTCGGCAGAGACTCGATTATCTCGCCCCGGCCGGTCGCGGCGGCATACCCGCCAATGAGGCAGAACGGCACATCGGAGCCAAGTGACAGCGCGTGCTCGAGGAGTTGCTCCGTCGGAAGATTGAGCCCCCACAACTCGTTGAGGGCGGCCAGCGTGGCGGCGGCGTCACCGGAGCCACCCGCGAGGCCTGCCGCTACCGGGATGCGCTTCTCGAGCGCAATGGAGACCCCTTTCGAGCAGCCCGCGCTCTCCTGCAGGAGGCGCGCGGCCCGTACCACGAGGTTGGCATCATCCGGACCGAGGTTGTCCGCATTGCAGGTGAACGCGATGCCGCTTTCCCGCGATTCGAACCGAAGTTCGTCGAACAGGCTGACGGAGACGAAGAGGGTCTCGAGGTCGTGAAAACCATCGGGACGCTTGGGCAGAACATCGAGGTAGGTGTTGATCTTCGCGTAGGAGCGGTATCGGAGGGCGGTGGGCATGCCGGGGGCGAACCTTCAGTAATTGCGGGAGCGCAGAATGGAGATGGCCAGGCCGAGGCCGAGCACACCGGCGATGCTGAAGCCCACCAGGCCGATGCCCCGCGGCGCCAGATTCGTCGACATGAGGATACTCGAACCGATAATCAATCCGCCCATGATCACGGCGAAGGCGATGCGGTTGCTCGCGCGATCGAGGGCGTTCGAGAGCGGTTGAAACCCCTCCGCGTTGACGGTGAGGTGAAAGCGGCCGCGGCGCAGCTTGCGCAACAGGCTGAAGGCATCCCCCGGCGCTTCGCGCACCATGCGGGCAAGGGCCGGCAGGTCGAATTGCGCCCCCTCGAACAGGTTAGGCGGGGTGAAGCGATCCACGGCGACATGCTCGATGTAGGGCCGCAACACCGGGATCAGCTCGAGGTCCGGGTCGATGTGGTGGGCCGTCACCTCGATGGTGGCCAGCGCCTTGAGCAGCAGCGAGAAACGCGGCTTGATCTGTAGGTGATTCTGCCGCAGCGTCTCCGTCACGAAGCGCACCGCCGCTGCAAACTCGCCGCCCTGCACGAGCAACGGCGCTTCAAAGGCCACGAAATCGCCAATGTCATTCACCAGGGCGTCGGGCGGTTCGATGTCGTCGGCCGGGGTGAAGGCCATGAGTGCCCGCACGGCACGGTCGGTGTTCTGGCCGATGAACGAAGACAACAGCTCCGCCATGGCCTCAACATCGTTGCGTTCCAGGTGACCGACCATCCCGTAGTCGATAAACGCGATGGTGTTGTCGGTCATCAGCTTGATGTTGCCTGGGTGCGGGTCGGCGTGGAAGAGGTTGAACTCGAAAATCTGCTTGCAGAGGACATCCAGCGCCGTTGCCGCCACGGCCTCCGGCTCGCAATTCCGCGCGGCGTACGCGTCGAGGTCATCGATGCGAACGCCGTCGACGAAGTCCATGGTCAGGACATGCTCGGTGCTGACCTCGGGATAGATCGAGGGAATGAACACCTCCTCGATTTCCGCGTGGTTCGCACGGAAGCGCTCGATCATGCTTGCCTCGGTGGTGAAATCCAGCTCGCGGCGCAGCGAGCGTGCGAATTCCCGCATCGTTCCCACCGGGTCCATCCACGCAAAGTCGGAGACATTGTCTCCTACCCATTCGGCGATGGTCTCCATCAGGCTCAGGTCGGACTCGATGATGGCGCGAATACCGGGCCGCTGCACCTTCACGACGACCGGGGTGCCGTCGAGCAGCTTCGCGCGGTAGACCTGGCTCAGGGAGGCCGCGGCGATCGGCTTGCGATCGAACTCGGCGAAGTGATCCGCGATCGAGCCCTCGAGTTCCTCGCTCAACACCGGCTCAATCTGGTCGAATCCAACGACCTCAACGCGATCCTGCAACAGGCCAAGGGACTCGGCCAGCTCCGGGCCGATGAGGTCCGGCCGGGTGGAGAGCACTTGGCCGAACTTGATGGCGGTCGGGCCCAACTCGGTGAGCACGGCCCGGGTGCGCTTGCCCAGGGTATTGGGATGGGCCTCGGGCTGCCCCATGAGGTTGAGGCGGCGCAGGGCCTTGGCCGGCAGGCCCTCGGCCAGGCCCAGGCGGCCGACAAGGTCGGAGAAGCCATGCTTCACCAACACCTGCACGATTTCCGCCAAGCGCACGGCATTGCCGACCCGCTTCGCCAGCCCTCGATAATTCATGGCCATGCGCCGTCCCTCTTGGCCGGTGGCGCAGCCGCACCCGCGCCGCGTGCCGCCAGCGTGGCCCAGCCTTAGTCTTGGAGGGCCGCCGTGGCGGACTCCCAATTGAAGTTGTTACGGGGGAAGACACCGCGCAGGCTGGACAGGACGCTCTGGCGGGGATGGCCCACCAGCTCCACGGCGCCGCTGAACTCCTTGATCGCGGCCACCAACTCGGGCGAGATCTCTTCATTGCCGCGCAATTCCAGGCGAACCGGCCCGATGTGGAGGCGGTATTCCATCATGCGGCGAGAAGTGTCATCCGCCTCGAGCCAGTCGGGCAGATGAAGCGCGAGCGTCTCGGTCGGCGTCGGCACGACCGGCACACTGCCCGCGGCCTCCGTGGCCACTTCAAAGGCGAGGTGGTCGGCCTGGGCACGCGTCATCTTGAAGGTGCGCAGCACCTCGTCGGGGATGCGCGAAGGCTCCACGGCGATAAACTGGAAGCCCCACGAGGCGACCGTGCGAATGTTCTGTGCCGCCGCGGCGCGCGCACCGGGATGCGACAAGTTCAACCAGCGCTGGCCATCGCTCGACAGGACGCTCCATGCGCCGTCGCCCTGCGGGCCCGTCAAGGGGTCAATCGTGATTCCCGGGGTCAGGCCGGTGGATGCCAACTGGCTCGCGGCACGCTCCATGCTCCGCGGATAGCCACCGCCGCCCTCGAGCGAGCCGGGGCGTCCTTCCCAGCCGGTGGGAATCAACACATGCTTCAGGCCGCAGGAGGACCAGCCACCGGCGGAGGTAATCAGCCGGTCGAGCGGGGTGCCCTCGGCGGCCGAGGCCCAGCTTGTCGGCGGCCGTGGGGCGCCGTTGTACCGCGGGCGCTCGCTATGGCTCCACGACAACAGCGTGTCCAAATCGCCGGTGGTGGGCAGTGCGAAGCACACCCAGATCGAATCGGCACGGACGGAGTCGCCGCTTTCCAGGCGGATGGCCGGCTCAAACTTGCTCGCCACGACGCCCTGCCAGTTGCCATTGACGAAGGCGAAATCCGTGCCGGTCTTGGCCGTGCCATGGGGCAGAGCGGCGAAGCCAAGCAGAATCCCCTGCGCATCGTCTTCAAACCATGCGCCCAGGGGAGGGTTCGCGCGCGAGAACATCGGCGTCGTGCCCCGGAAACCAAGCCGCCGCGGGGTGAATGTCGTTGTCGGGCTCAGCAGCGCCATGCTGCCGGGATTGATCACCACGGGATTGATGGCCGAGATCTCCACCGGCTCCGCGTTCCCGTTTTCCACTTCCACATCGATCAACATGTGCGGGTAGCCCGTGTGCACGGTCATCGCGTGGCGAACCGTGAGCCCGTGAACCGTGGAAAAGGTGATGGTGTACTGAATGCCCCGCAAGGTGCCGGTATTGAAGTTCTTCCGGACCACCTTGCCGTCGTGCAGGTCGCGCGTGCTGATGATGCGACCATCGGCCAGGTGGATCTCCATGTCGGCCCGCTCGATGATGGCGCCCAGCGAGTCGCGCACGATGCGCCACTCACCGTTCCCGACGGCGTAATCCATCACGCTGGATTCCATCGAAAATGTGAAGTGATCGCGCAGATCCCATGGGAGTTCGTTGGGGTTATCCGAGGCGAATGAAGTGGTAGCGAGCATGCAGGTGGCAAGCGTGGTGATGAGTGTGGTGTAGAAAGCGGCGCGCATGAGAGACCTCTCCGGACGAAAATGGGTGTCTATTGCCAAGGCCCAACCAGTTGGAGGCGTGAGTATACACCAAATGGGGGGTCATTTTGTAAAGAAAATACCATATCCTGCGGCCAAGCCCTCAAGATAGCCTACCGATCGGTATCCAACCACGCAAGGCATTGACCAACCATCGCTTAGACGACGCGTCCACCTCTTTGGGTGTCAAAATGCGCGTCTCGATTTGGCGCTGTGCCAATAATTCCGCCCGAAATACCCCCTCGAGCAGCCCACACTCCACCGGCGGCGTGTATCGGCGGCCCTCCAGCTCGACCACCAGATTCCCGATGCAACCCTCCGTCACTTCGCCCCTCGAGTTCACCAGAAGGACATCATCGGCGTCCGGCGCGGCGGCGCGGGCGCGTTCGTAGACGGCCCGTTCGCTCGTCTTGTGGTAGAGAAAGATATCGCGCTCGTCGACCGGCTCGTGCCCCCATGCCACGCGAAACTCGCGCGGCTCGGGGATGGGCGCGGTCTCCACGCGAATCTCGCCACGGGCATTCAGCGTAAGGCGAACGCGAGCGGGTTCACCCCGGCCATCTGTCGCGGCCGCGAGGGCCTCGAGCGCGGCATCGCGTTCGAGGGGAAAGCCGAAATAGTCTGCACTGGCCGTGAGTCGTTCGAGGTGCCGCTCGAGCAGTGCGCAGGCGCCGCCCTCGAACAACATCGTCTCGATCAGCTCAAACGATGGGCGGCGGTGCGTGAGGATGCGGGCCTTGTGCGTGCACTCGGCGTATTCTGCCTCGGCGGCGCTGTCCCAGGTGATGCCGCCGCCAACGGGATACACCGCGCGGCCGGTCTCGTGATCGATCGTGGCGGTGCGAATGGCCACATTGAACTCCGCGCGGCCGTCGGGGCCTGCCCAGCCGATAGCGCCGCAATAGACGCCCCTCGGGTGCGGCTCGATCTCGCGGATGATCTGCATCGTGCGAATCTTCGGGGCCCCCGTCACCGAGCCGGAAGGAAACAGCACGGCGAGGACCTCGGCCCAACTGGCCGTCGTGCGGGCTTCAATCGCCGAGGTGAGTTGCCACACCGTCGGGTAGCGCTCGAGGTCGAACAGGGAGACGACCGACACGCTGCCGGTTTGCGCGATGCGCCCGAGATCATTGCGGAGCAGGTCGACGATCATCACATTTTCCGCGCGATTCTTGGCCGAATCCAACAAGGCCGCGCCAAGGGCGCGATCCTCGGCCACCCAACGCCCGCGCGGGCTCGTGCCCTTCATCGGCCGCGTGCGGATGCGATCGCCCTCCAACGAGAAGAACAACTCCGGCGAGGCGCTCACGATGGCGTGGCGGCCGGTGTCAATGTAGGCGCAATGATCGGCCCGCTGGGCCTCGCGCAGGTCCTCGAACCATGCCTCCGGCTCGCCCGTGAAGTCGGCGAACATGGGGAAGGTGTAATTCACCTGGTAGGTGTCGCCCGCGGCGATGAGGTCACGAATGCGCTCGATGCCCGCATGATAGGCCGCGGGCTCGATGGACGGCTGCCATGGGCCGAGGGTGTAGGGCTTGGGGGCTGAACGCGTTGCGATATTGTGCTCACACGCGTCATAGACCCCAAACCACAACAGCGGCAAGCCCGGCGTGGGGGGGTGCGTACCCAAGGAAGGGTCGAAGGCCGGGGCCGCCTCATAGGCCACAAAACCCGCCACCCATTGCCCGCGAGCGGTGGCGCGGGCGAGTTCGGCAAGCGCGGGGGCCACTTCGGCAAGGCAATACGCTGCGACGGTGGCCACGGGGTCGTCGAAACGGGATTCGCCGGCCGGGCCGGGAAATCGGGCCACGCCGGGCGTTGTTCCGGGCGCGAGAGAGGGGTCAAGAGACATGGGCCCAAGGGTAGCGCGGCGGAAGCGGTCTACACAAGGCAGTCGCACCGAAGTCAACGCCTGCATGGTATACTTTTGGACCAAGCCGGAACGGGCAGCCGGAACTTTCTGGGCATTTTTCGTGTTTTTATAGCTTCGTTGTGAGATCGGGCTATTTGGCTATCAGACATATGGGCAGCCCTACGAGGGATAACGAGCGGAACCACCCATGGGAATCTCGGACCAACTCCTTGTGACGCTGTCGCACGCGGGCCCGTTTGTGCCTGTGGCAGCGGCGTATCCAGCGATGTCCCCCGGGTCCGCATTCTGGTACCTCTACCTCGGCCTGGCCTCGGCCCTCGCGCTTTCCCTTGCGGTCGCGTTCTCGGCGTACCGCCTGAATGCCGGGCTGCGGAAATCCATGAAGGACCTTGCGGACAGCGAGGCGCGCCTCCGCCAGATTGCCGACCAGAGCCGCACGGTGTACTGGGAAATCAACGCCGAGGGCATGTACACCTTCGTGAGCGATTCCGCGGAGCGGGTCTTCGGCTACCGGCCGGACGAGCTGGTCGGGAAGAAGCACTTTCACGATCTTTTCCCGCCAGACGAACGCGAATCCTTGCTACAAAGGGCCGAGGACTACTTCTCCCACTGCGAATCAATCGATGATGTTTCCTACCACATGGTGCGCAAGGACGGCGCGCTCATTACGGTGTCGACCTTCTGCACGCCGATCCTGGATGAAGACAAGAACCTGATCGGCTACCGTGGTTCGGACTGGGACATCAGCCAGCGCGTCGAGGCAGAAGAAGCGCGTCAAGCGAGTGAATTGCAGTTGAAGTACGCCATGGACGCGACGAAGGACGGCATCTGGGATTGGAACCTCGTGACGGGCGAGATGGAATTGACGCCCCGCGTGTACGAGATGATGGGGTATGCGCCGGGCGAATTCTTGATGAATTCGGAGAATTGGACCGAATATCTCCACCCCGACGATCGTGAACAAGCTATGATTGCGTTGCAGGAGGGCTTGACGAGCCCCACGAGAGTGGGCGAGTCGGAGTACCGCATCCGGAAGAAGTCCGGCGGCTACCTCTGGGTGCTCTCGCGCGGGATGTTGGTGGAGGAATCGCCGGAGGGGATGCCGCTGCGCATCGTGGGCACCCTCGTGGACATCACCGAGCGCAAGGAGAGCCAGGAGGCCCTCGCCGCCGAGCGTGGGCGGCTGTCGGCCTTTATCGAGCACGCCCCGGCCGCCGTGGCCATGTTCGACGAGCAGATTCGCTACATCGCCTGGTCGTCGCGTTGGCTCAGCGACTACGGCCTGGAAGAGTACAGCCTGCTGGGCCGCTCGCACTACGAGGTGTTCCCCGAGATCGGCGAAGAGTGGAAGGATATCCATCGGCGCTGCTTGCAGGGCGAGGTACACCGCCGTGAGGAAGAGCGCTTCGCCCGCGCCGATGGCACGGAGCACTGGGTGCGCTGGGAGGTCCGCCCATGGCACCTGACCGACGGCGGCATCGGCGGCATCATCATGTACACCGAGGACATCACCGAGCGCAAGTTATCCGAACTCGCGCTGGAGGCCAGCGAAGCGCGTTTCCGGGGGCTGTTCGATCTCGGCTTGATCGGAATTGCGATTGCCGGCCCGGACCGCAGAATGATCCACATCAACGACCGGTTGGCGGAGATCCTTGGCCGCCCTATCGAGGAGTTGATGCAGGCGGATTGGGCGACCTTTACGCACCCCGATGACTTGCCCGCGGAGATGGCGAACTACGAGGCCATGCTCTCCGGGAAAAGTGACCGATTCCAGATGGAAAAACGCTATCTCCGCCCGGGTGGGGAGACAATACACATCCAACTGTCGGCAAGCTGCCTTCGGGACGATGCCGGCAGGGTGACGGAATGCATCGGCTTCGTCGAGGAGATTACCGACCGCAGGCGGGCTCAGTTGGCGCTGGAGGCCAGCGAGGCGCGCTTCCGCAGCTTCTTCGAGATCGGCCTCATCGGGATGGCGATTGGCACGCCCGAGAAGAAGAGCACGCTGTTCAATGACGCCCTCTGCGACATGACCGGTTATACGCAGCTTGAGTTGGCCCAGATGGCATGGACAGAACTGACGCATCCCGATGATATTGCTGAGGATGTCACCCAGTTCGAGGCGATGCTACGGGGCGAGCAGGATGGCTATACGCTTGAGAAGCGCCTGATCCGCAAGGACGGGAGCATCGCCTATGTGACGGTGTCGGCGCGGGCCGTGCGCGGGCCGAACGGCGAATTGCTGCACACCATCGCCTTGATCGATGACATCACCGAGCAGCGGCACGCGCAGGAAGCCCTGCTGAAGAGCGAGGCCCAGTTGCGCTACGCCATGGACGCCGCCAGCGACGGCATCTGGGACTGGAACCTCCTTACGGGTGAATTCGAGTTGTCGCCGCGCATGTACGAGATGCTGGGGCACACGCCGGACGAATTCCAGATGACCTCGGAAACCTGGATCGAGTTCGTGCATCCCGATGATCGGGAGGCCGCGCTCAATGCCCTGTCCGAGGGATTGAACGGCGACGCGGGCGCCGGCCAGACCGAGTACCGGGTCATCGGCAATCACGGCGTTGAGATCTGGGTGCTGTCACGGGGCAAACTGGTGGAGCGCACGCCGGAAGGGCTGCCGATGCGCATTGTCGGCACCATGACGGACATCACCGAGCGCAAGCATGCGCAATTGGCGCTGGAGGCGAGCGATGCACTGTTCGAGAGCCTGTCGGCCAATGTGCCGGGCGTCATCTACAAGTTCCACCGGCGGCCCGACGGCCATGTCTCGGTTCCCTTTGTTTCCGAGGGTGTCCACGAGCTGCTTGAACTGACATTTGATGATGTTCGGGAAGATGCAAGTGTCATATTCGACCGCGTACATCCGGACGACGCCATACACCTTGAGCAGGCCATCCAAGTCAGTGCGGAATCACTCAATGTGTTGTCCGAAGATTTTCGTGTCGTCATGCCGTCCTACGGAGAACGGTGGCTGCAGGCCCGCAGCCGGCCCGAGCGGTTGGAAGACGGAAGCGTCATCTGGTATGGCTACCTGGCCGACATCACCGAGCAAAAGGATGCCGAAGCGGAAGCGCAACAGAAGGAGCTTCGCGCGCAGCGGCAAGGGGCCGCACTGACGCAATTGGCCGTCAGCAAGGCGATCGCCACGGGCGATCTGGACCAGGCGAAGCGCGAATTGGCTGAAGTCATCGCCCGTACGCTGGAAGTGGAGCGGGCCGGTTTGTGGCTCCTTTCCGACGATGGGGAAATCCACACCTGCCTCGAGCTGTACGAACGCAGCAAAGACGCGCATTCCGAGGGGGAGGTCCTGTACCGGCGTGACTACCCCGACTATTTCGAAATCTTGAAGCACAATGGCCGTATTGTGGCGCATGACGCGCGCACGCACCCCGGAACGGCCTGCTTTTCCGGCGGGTATCTCGAGAATCACGGCATCACTTCGATGCTGGATGTGGCGATTCATCTTGAGGGCCGTCTGGCTGGCGTCGTCTGCCTCGAGCACACCGGCCCTCGCCGTACCTGGCACTCCGACGAGGACTCGTTCGCCACCACGGTGGCGGCCCTGACCGGCCAGTTGTTGGCAAACGCGCAGCGCAAGCGGGCGCAATTGGCGCTGGAGGCGAGCGACGCGCTGTTCGAGAGCCTGTCGGTCAATGTGCCGGGCGTCATCTACCAGTTTCAGGCGTGGCCCGATGGCCGCACCTTGGTGCCGTATGTATCCGAGGGCGTCCGTGACCTGTACGGCGTCTCGCCTGACGAAATGCGGGAGAACGCATGGATCATGGTCGAGCGGGTGCATCCGGATGACCGCGAACGCGTCATCAACTCGATTCGCAATAGCTTCAAGTCGCTCGAGACTTGGATGGAGGAGTTCCGCGTCGTGTCGCCCGACCGCGGAGATCTGTGGCTCCAGGGCCGCAGCCGTCCGAAGAAGCAGGAAGATGGCAGCGTCCTTTGGCATGGGCACATCTCCGACATCACCGAGCGCAAGTTGGCCGAGGCGGAGACAAAGCAGAAAGAGCTTCGTGCCCAGCGTCAGGGGGCCGCGTTGACGCAATTGGCCGTTAGCGAGGCGATCGCCCAAGGCGATCTGGACCGGGCCAAGCGTGAATTGGCGGAGGTCGCCGCCCGTACATTGGAAGTGGAGCGCGCAAGTCTGTGGCTCATTTCCGACGATGGGGAGGTACTTTCCTGTCTCAACCTGTTTGAACTCAGCAAGGAAGCGCATTCGGACGGGGAAGTCCTGCGCCTTTGTGACTACCCCGCCTACTTCGAGGCTTTGAGGACCCAAGGCCGAATCGTGGCGTATGACGCGCATACACACCCCGGAACGGCTTGCTTTTCCGGTGGCTATCTTGAGCAACACGGGATCACTTCCTTGCTGGATGTGGCCATTCATGTTGAGGGACGCATGGCCGGCGTGGTGTCCATCGAGCACACAGGCCATGCCCGCACCTGGCACTCCGACGAGGATTCGTTCGTCACCACGGTGGCGGCCCTGACGGCCCAGCTGTTGGCAAATGCCGAGCGCAAGGCGGCCGAGGCGGCCTTGGAGGCTCGCGACGCCCTGTTCGCCAAATTGTCGGAGAATGTGCCCGGCGTCATCTACCAGTTCCAGATGTGGCCGGATGGCCGCCTGATCTTTCCCTATATTTCGGAAGGGTCAATCGAGATGTATGGCTATACCCCGGCGGAAGTCCGCTCGGATGCATCGGCCTTGATGGCGCGTGTCCTTGCAGACGACCAGGAGGCGTTTATGACCTCCATTCAGGCAAGTTTCGAAAGCCTGGAGGACTGGACACTCGAGTTCCGGATCATGCAGCCGGTTCTTGGCCTCCGTTGGATACAGGGCCGCAGTCGCCCCGAGAAGCAAGAAGATGGCAGCGTCATCTGGTACGGCTACACGACCGATATCACTGAGCGCAAACTTGCCGAGGAGGCGGCGCGAGAGGAGGAGCAGCGCGCCCATCGTCAACGCGCGGCATTGGCGAAGCTGGCCGTGAATGAGGCCATTGCCCTTGGTGACTTGGAGCACGCCAAGCATCTGCTGGCGGAAACGGCCGCGCGGACCATCGATGTCGCGCGGGCGAGCCTGTGGAAGCTCTCGGAGGACGGCACGGAACTCGTCTGTTTTGAGTTGTTCGAGTTGGAAAAGAGAGCCCATTCCGAGGGGGCCGTGTTGTGCAGCGAGGATTACCTTCCCTACTTTGAGGGCATCCGCCGGCATGGCCGCATCGTGGCGAACGATGCCCAGAATGACGCATGGACATCCTGCTTTACGGAGAGCTACCTCAAGCCCTTGGGCATCACCTCGATGCTGGATGCCGGCTATCACTTGGGCGGGCGCCTTGCGGGCGTGGTGTGCCTCGAGCATGTGGGCGAGCCCCGCACCTGGCAGGCGGATGAGGAATCCTTCGTGACGACCCTGGCCGCCATGACGAGTCAACTGCTGGCCAACTACGAGCGCACGAGGGCGGAGTCGGCCCTGGCCACACGGGATGCCCTGTTCGCGAAGCTGTCGGAGAATGTGCCGGGCTTCCTCTTCCAGTACCAGATGTTTCTCGATGGCCGCTCGTGCTTCCCCTTCGCCTCCGATGGCATGTGGAACACCTACGAGATCGAACCCGCGGCGGTAAGCGAGGATGCAACGGCAATCTGGGAGCGCGGCCACCCCGAGGATCGCGAGGCGGTTCAGAAAGGCATCTTGAAGAGCATGGAGACGGGGGAAGTGTGGAACCAGACCTTCCGCCTCATTCTTCCCACGCGGGGCGTTCGCTGGATGCGCGGCCAGGCGCGACCGGAGCCTCAGGACGACGGCAGCACGATCTGGTACGGGTACATCTCGGACATCACCGAGCAGGTGGAGGCCTTCGAGGAGCGCCGCCAACTCGAGCAGCAGTTCGAGCGCACGCAGCGCCTTGAGAGTCTGGGCGTGATGGCCGGCGGCATTGCGCACGACTTCAACAACATCCTCATGGCGGTTCTGGCCAATGCCGAGATGATCCAGCGGGAATTGCCCGCGGACTCCCCCGCGGTGCGGCCCCTTTCCGAGATTCACTCCGCCGCGGACCGGGCCGCCGAGCTGTGCCGCCAGATGCTGGCCTACGCCGGCAAGTCGTCGATGGTGTCCGAGAAGATTCACATCGGCTACATGGTGGAGGAACTGGCGCAACTGCTGCGGGCCTCCATTCCGAAGAAAGTGTCGCTGGAAATCGAGGTCAACGCCGAGACGCCTGCCCTCGAGGGCGATGGCAGTCAGATCAGCCAGGTCGTGATGAACCTCATCATCAACGCCGCGGAGTCCACGGGAGACCAGGGCGGCACTGTCTCCGTCCGCGTGATGCCGCGCGTCCTCCGTGAAGGCGAATCCATGCGCCTGGGGTTTGATGAGGTGCTGCCCGCGGGGCCCTACTGCATGCTCGAGGTTATCGACGATGGTTGCGGGATGGATGCCGCGACCCGCGCGCGGATTTTTGAGCCGTTCTTCACCACCAAGTTCACCGGCCGCGGCCTCGGGCTCGCGGCGGTACTGGGGATCGTGCGGGCACACAATGGGGCGCTCGCGGTCAAGAGCAAGCCGGGCAAGGGCACCGAGTTCCGTGTGTTGTTCCCGGCCACGAATATCCCGGTGTTGATTGCACAACCCGCCCCGGCGTTGGACGAGACCACGGCCCCCTTCCAGTGGGATGGTGGTGTGCTTCTCGTGGATGACGAAACCCCCTTGCGTATTGTCGGGCAGCGCATGCTCGAGCGCATGGGCTGCCGGGTGTGGACGGCCGAGGACGGCTTGGAAGGCCTCGAGCGATACCGCGAACATGCGGCGGAGATCGACCTTGTCATCCTTGATCTCACCATGCCGAACATGGATGGCCACGAGGCGCTTGTTGAGTTGCGCAAGATGGACCCCGACATTCCGGTGATCATCGCAAGTGGGTTCAGTGCGGAGGATTTGGAAGCGCGTTTCGAGGGGCAGCGGGTGGCGGCCACGCTGCAGAAGCCCTTTGGCTATCGCAAGCTCGAGGCGGCCTTGCGCGCGTTCGTGGCACGGCGGCAGATGGTCTAGCGCTCGATGTGGCGCCTGGCCCCGGGGGCGGGCGCGTTGCAGCGCGGTGGCGGGAAGGGGTAGCATGCCCGTCTCACCCATCCATCGAGAAAGTGCATGACAGACAGTCCAGCAACCCCCAGCCCCACCCCCTTGTCCGCCTGGATGATCTTTGCCATCATCATCAGCCTGATCGTGGTCGATCAGATCACGAAGATCGTTGCAATCGCCATGCTGAAGGATGCGCCGCCGATCATCTTTGCAGGCGATGTGTTCCGCTTCCAATACGCGGAAAACCTCGGGGCCTTCCTCAGCCTGGGCGCGAATCTCTCCGGCACGGCCCGCTTTCTGCTCCTCACCGTGTTCAATGTGGCCATCGTCGGCGTGATGAGCTATTTGCTGGTATTTCGGCGGCCCTCGCACTGGGCGGTCGTGCTGGCACTGGCGTTTATCATCGCGGGCGGAATCGGCAACCTGATCGACCGCATCTTTCGCGATGGCGTGGTGATCGACTTCATGAATGTGGGCATCGGCGGGCTTCGGTCGGGCATCTTCAATGTCGCCGACCTCGCCATCGTCGCCGGGTTCGTGCTGTTCGTCTGTTTCGGTCACAAGGCCGGGGGAAAGGGCACGCAGGCGGATTCCTGATGCTATTGGGCGGGTTCAAGGGAACTTTTGGCGCCCATTCGGAATGAAATCGCTGGTGTATGCCCGCCGTTCGGATTTGGCCGAGGTTTGTCTCAAGGACACCTTCCGGAGTAGCATAGGCGGGTGCACCTGATTCGCGGTTTCCCGCGATGGTTCCCAACATCCCCATGATAAAGAGGTTTGAAACAGCAATGAAGACACGCATTCTTTTGCATACGCTCCTGGGCACTGCCGCCGTGGTCACGCTTGCCGCCTGTGGCGGTGGCTCCAGCGATGCCGCCCCCGCTCCCGCAACCGCCGCCCCGCAGCAGCGCACGGTCGAGCTGGCCCCCGAAACGCCGGCCGCGCCGCCTGCCGCCCCCGCGCGCCAACAGCCCGAGGGCGAGCTGAACGCGACCAAGGTGTGGGACTTCACCGAGGGCGAGGAACGCCTGGCCACATGGCGCTTCGTCGATCGTCGTGTCGCGGCTCATCCGGATGGCGCACTCATCACGCTGACGCAGCCCTCCGGCCCGGTGGCGCAGAAGCGCGACTTCCGAATGGATGCCGACCGCTACCATGTCGTGCGCGTGCGCGCGTCCCTGGCGAACGGGGAACCGCTGGAGCGCGTGCGCTTCTTCTGGGTCCGCGCGACCGAGGTGGAACGCCGCGGCGATGGCTGGCCCTTCGCCGAGCAGCGCATGGTGGTCTTGCGTCGCGACGCGGATGACCCCACCCTCTGGCAGGGCAACCTGTGGGCGCACCCGCGCTGGGAAGAGGAAATGGAGGGCTACTTCGTTGAGTTCAGCATCGACGAGGAATTGCTTGCGGGCGAGGAGCCGGTGCAGGCCGTGCTGGGCGAAGTGACCCTGCTGACCTACGAACAGGGCTGATTGCGTGTCCGGGCTGACGCGCGTCGCCGTTGCATGGGCCGCTATTCGGGAAGACCCGGAGCGGCGCATGGTGGCGGGCGTGTTTGCCGCCGTGGCGATTGGCCTGCTGGGCATGGTGGTGTCGGTGCCGGTGCAATTACCGGCCGATGGCCACGAATACCTCGGCACGGTCGTCAGCCTGCTTGAATCGGGCAGCCTGAAATACGATCCCGCGGACCTGGAAGCCTCGGCCGAGCGCATCTCCCCCGAGACCTCGTTCGTCCACAGCGATGTTGGCCAGAATGCCAAGCGCAACCGCTGGGGCGACCGCATGTGGGGGTCGCACTCATATTATGTGGCGCTCGTCGCCTTGCCCTTCGTCGCCCTGATGGCGGCGAAGGGTTTTTTGGTGCTCAATGTCGTGTTTTTCATGGCCATGCTCGCGGCGGTGTACGCCTCGCTGCGGGGGCTCAATGGACGCGGCACAAGCCTTGTCCTCGCCTTGGCCCTGCTGTTCCTCTCGGGCGTTCCCGCGTACATCTTCTTCATCAACAGCGAGATGATGCTCATGGCCGCGCTGGCCGGGGGCATCCTTTTCGGCCTGCGCTTTCAGGCAATTCCCGCCGCGGTTCTGCTCGCCATCGCCACGGCCATCAAACCCCCGCTGGTGCTGGTGATTCTGCCGCTGGCCCTGTGGCATTTCGTCCACAAGCGCAACTGGCGCACGGTGGCGGTCATGTTCATCGTGTTTGCCGCGGCCGGCGCCCCGCAACTGGGGTACTACTTCTACAACTTCGGCGATTATCAGTCCGTTGACCTTTCCCCCGAGCGCATTGCCCTCGTCGAGGAGCGGCGCGAGGCGGGGGCCATAGGCGGCTTGAACCCGATCGAGCGCACGACGCGCTACATGAGTTTTGACCGCTTCCGGGTCTTCTTCTTCTCGCCGGACATGGGCATGCTGTGGTTCTTCCCCGCGATGATCTGGTGCGTGCTTCGATCGGGGCGGCCGCTCTGGTTCACGGGCATCTGGCTGCTTACCGCCGTGGGCGTCACGCTGCTTACCCTCTCCACGCCGCTGCTGTACACGACGGATGGCGGTATCCGCTACGCCACGCTCGTCTACCCCATGCTGCTGTTCCTGCCCGGGCGATGGCGCCACGGGGCATTGGACTACGCCGCCATGGGCTTCGCCGCCTTCTTCGGCACGGCGCTGGTCCTGGATGCAGCCCACACGATTCGCCACCCGCAGCAGGTCATGGGCAAGGCCTTCCCGAGCATGGCCATGGCCCGCTCGGCCGGCGTGCCCATCTACCCGCAGACGCTTTACCACACCGGCCGCCGCTGGACGCGCGACACCGTCTTCGATTATGTCGACAACGAGCAGTTTGTGCGGGCAAAGCGCGTGAGTCTCATGGTGCGCAATGTGGAACCGGGCGAAATTATCGTGAAGTTGGCCGCGCCCTCGCAGTATCCGGACAGCACCGTGCGAGGCTGCCAGTACGGCGGCGCTTGCGGCGAAACGGTGCTTTCAGCCGGCCGCGTGAGCACCTTGCTCATTCCGATTGAGGCTTCCGACCTGATGAGCGTGCCGTACCCCGAGTATTTTCGGCAGACTTCCCGAAGTGCACAGACAGCGCGCGTTGAGCTGCATTTTTCCGAGCTGGGTTTGCGCAGCAGCCGGGGCGATCTGCGCTGGCAGACGCGCTTCCATGAAAACCCGCACCCCTACCTCTATCCCGCCGGGCCGCGCATCCTCGCGGTGTACCCCTCGAGGGATTGGATTCTCCAGGCATGGGCGTCCGACGGCCTCGACCCCGCCTTTGACACCGAGTTGAACGAGCGCTTTGATACCTCCGGTCCCGGCGTCTTTCTCCACCTTCAAGAGGAGCAGGGCATCGAGGGCACCGGCGGCCTCGCCATCGAGAACCGGAACGAGTCCGAAATGCTCATCGAGGTGTTGGGGGCGAATCGAGGCGTGCTGGACACCCCCCTGCGCATGTACGAAACCCTTGAGGTGGCCGGTTGGACCGCCCTGACGGAGCTCGTGCCGGTGGACGCCGCCAGCGAGACCCCCTTGCGCGTGGCCTTGTTCGTGCGTTGGTTCGACGCCGAGGGCAGGACACTGGCCGACACGCCCGTATGGACCTACGCCGAGTCCGTGAATCTCGGGTATCGCTCCGAGCGCGTCGCCGTGCCGGAGGGCGCTGCCACGATGACCCTCGGCTTGCGCTTCCTCAATGCCCGGGGCGCCTTCTTCGTCGATGACCTTACCGCCAGTTGGTTCAAGGATGTGTGGGACAACCAGCGGCCGGGCGTGCAGTCACGCCGGTAACCGCACGCACTGCCGGGAGCAATGCCCATGAAGCGCCGAGACTTCCTCAAGGGAGCCGCGATGAGTGCAGCATTCCCGGCCGGCTTCGCAGGTTCCGCACGAGCCGCCGCTCAATCACGCCAGAATGTCGTGTACATCCTCGTGGATGACCTGGGCTGGCGGGACCTCGGCTGCTACGGCAGCTCCTTCTACGAGACGCCGCGCATCGATCGCCTCGCGGCCCAGGGCATCCGCTTCACGAATGCCTACGCCGCGTGCCCCGTGTGCAGCCCGACGCGCGTGAGCATCATGACGGGCAAGTACCCCGCGCGGCTTGCCACGACGGATTGGTTTGGCGCACCGCAACCGGAGGCCGTGCCCAATCATCACACGCGCCACAAGCCGCTGCTGCCCGCTCCGTATGTGGACCACCTGCCGCTGGACGAGGTCAGCATGGCGGCGGCATTTCACCAGGAGGGCTACCGGACCTTTTTCGCGGGCAAGTGGCACTTGGGCGGCGAGGGACATCACCCCGAGGACCACGGATTCGACGAAAACCGGGGCGGCCATGACAAGGGCAGCCCGCGCTCGTATTTCTCGCCGTACCAGAACCCGAAACTCGAAGATGGACCCGAGGGCGAGCACCTTCCCGCGCGCTTGGCGGAAGAATGCGCCGAATTCATCGGCGGCGCGGACGGCCATCCCTTCTTCCTCTTCTTTTCCATGTACACGCCGCACACGCCCTTGCAGGGACGCCCGGAACTCGTGCAGAAGTACGAGGCGAAGGCGGCATCCGTCGAGCATGACGGGCCCCGCTTCATCCCCGAGGGCGAACGCGAAGCGCGTCAGGTGCAGGACCACGCCGTCTACGCGGCCATGATCGAGTCCATGGACGACGCCGTGGGAACCGTGCTCGACGCCCTCGAGCGCAGCGGCCTTGCGGAAAACACGACGGTGGTGTTCATGTCCGACAATGGCGGCCTCTCGACGAGTGAGGGCTCGCCGACGAGCAATGTCCCCCTGCGCGCGGGGAAGGGCTGGCTGTACGAAGGCGGCATCCGCGTGCCGATGATCATTCGAGGCCCCGGCGTGGCCGCGCCGGGAAGCGAATACCATCACCCGGTGACGAGCACGGATTTCTACCCGACCCTGCTTGAACTGGCGGAGTTGGGAAGCCGGGCCGAACAACACCTTGACGGCGTCAGCCTCGCCCCCTTGCTTCGCGGTGAGGCCATGCCCGCCGACCGCCCCCTCTTCTGGCACTACCCGCATTACGGCAACCAGGGCGGCTCCCCCGGCGCGGCCGTGCGCAAGGGAGACTATAAACTCATCGAGTTCTTCGAGGATGGCCGCATCGAGTTGTACAACCTGGCCGAGGACATCGGCGAACAGCACGACTTGGCCGAAGTCATGCCCGAAAAGGCCGCCGAACTCCTTTCGTTGCTGCACGCCTGGCAGGAAGAAGTCAGCTCGCGCTTCCCCAGCCCGAACCCGGATGCCGCGTGACGGGCATGAGTGAATTCGTCGCGTACTTGCACGAGGTATTTGAGCGCTTCGGCCCGATTGCCACACGCAAGATGTTCGGCGGGTACGGCATCTATCACGACGGGCTCATGTTCGGACTTGTCGCGGACGACACGCTTTACCTCAAGGCCGATGGCGAAAACGCGCATACCTTCGAGGAACTCGGCCTCGGCCCATTCGAGTACAACAAAAGCGGCAAGATCATGAAGATGTCGTACTTCCAGGCGCCGGATGACATCTTCGACGACCGCGATCTCGCCGCCGCGTGGGCCGCCCGCTCCTTCGAGGCCGCCCTGCGCGCACAACGGGGAAAGAAGAAGCGGCGGTAGGAGGTAACTGGGGGGCGCGAGAGACAGGGGCCCTACGGGTGGCTCTTACATCCCCCTAAATCCCCCTTCGGAAGGGGGACTTTAAGGAGGCCGCACCGGGAGGGCGAGCGTCCTCGCGAGCCGCAACCTTTCGCGTGGGCCCCGGCTCGCGGGTACGCTCGCCCTACCGGGTGGCGCGTTCTGATTGTCGCGGGGAGGGGCGAGATCGGAAGCGCTCTGAGCGACCATCCTCGCGAAGCCCAACGCCGCCATAAGTAGGGGCGCACCTGCGTGTGCGCCCGAAACCCACCGCGTGATCCGGAGGGCGGACACACAGGTCCGCCCCTACTTTCTGCCGACGAACTGGTAATACGGCGCCTTGAGGCCGAGCATGTAGGGCACCTTGCCCATGCCATGCTCGAAGTGGACGGGCTCGAACTTGCGGTGCAGGTAGGGGACCTGGTCGTGCCCGAGGAAGACATTGTCGTTGGCGAACCAGGCGGGCCAGAAGGTGCGGGTGAACCAGCCGTGCTTGGGCTCACCGGGCGCGGGGTGCTTGCGGGCGGTGAAGAAATCCACGACGCCGATTTGGCCACCGGGTTTTAATAGGGTGTACGCGTGGTCGATCGCCGCGAACCAGTCGGGGATCATCGTCAATGAGTAGGAAAAGGTGATGACATCCGCCTGGCCCTCGGCGGGCTCGAAGGTAGTGGCGTCGGCCTCGACGGCCTCGGCGTTTTCCCAGCCCTGCTCGACGATGCGTTGCCGGGCGACCTCAAGCAGCGAGGTGCTCAGGTCGACGACATAGGCCTTCTGCAGTCTTGGCAACACGGGGGCGACGGTGGCGAGGTTGCTGCCCGTGCCGCCGCCCATGTCGATCCACACGCCGCCCTCGGGCGGCTCGATGCGTCCGTACAGCTCCTCACGGCCATGCAGGAGGCGCTTGCGGAAGTCGTCATACGCGCCGGCCTGGCCCGAGTAAAAACTCTCGAGCCGCTCCTTGTGCGTGCCGCCGCGCACGGGCGACACGACCATGTGGTAGATGACCTTGAGGTCCCCGAGGAGTGCCATGCGCGGTGCGTTTCCTACGCCGTGGCGAGGTCGGCGATGTAGAAGCTGCCGTAGGTGTGCACGCGGTCGTGCTGATGCAACTCGGCCGCCAGCTCGGTGTTGTACGACAGCAAATCACCGACGCGGATGCGCTCGTTGCGCAGGCTCACCTCGATCGGGTCGACAAACTCCACCTTGGTGCCGCCGCTGCGCCACAGGATGCGGGCGTTGGGTGCGGCGGCATTCACGATGGACTGCCATTCGGTCACCAGGGCATCGTGGCGGTGGCTGCACAGCCAGTCCATGTGGTCGAGCAGCACAAAGCGCGTGATCGGCTCGCCCCGGTGGCCGGTCAAGAAGTTTTCGACCGTGTTGGTCTCGACATGCACGCGATTGACGAGGCCATCCTTGAGGGCCTCGAAATTCTCGCGCTTGAGGTACTCGGGGCAGCAGGTCTCGGTGTATTCGCCCGTGAGGTAGACCCGCCAGAAGTAGTTGTCGCCCAAGGGGAGCGCGGCGAAGACGGAATCGAGGCAGTCTTCCATGAATTGCGCGATGCCGCCCTGGTAGGTGTTCTCGAGCTGCACGCGTTGCGCCTTCGGCACGCCGACCATGGCGAGGGTGGCATCATGCCCGACGGCCCAGCGCACGGGGCGATTCCAGAGCACCTCACGCGCCAGGGCGTAGGCGGTCTGCTGCTCTTCAAAGGTCTCGGCATTCAGCACGGCCTGCACATTCTCGCGCAGGGCGCGGCGGCTCTTCAGGTATTGATTCACCATCCAGGCGAAATAGCCCGAGGTGCCGTGGAAGTAAAAGCTCTTGCGCAGGCCCGTGCCGTCGAAGAAATAGAGGTGGCGGTCCCAGTACTTGCGGGCCCAGGGGCTCAACTCGTTGCGCAGCTTCTGGTCATACAGCCGGCCCACCCCGCGCACGCGGCCCTTGCCGAACAACTGGAAGAAGGTGTCGAAATCCAACGCGCGGATGCCGGCCATCTTCAGCTCCAGCAAGGCGTTCTGGCGCGGGTTCATGTCCACCGCATACACATTGCGCGGCGATTGCAGGGCGTAGTCCAGCGCGTTGCACCCGGCCGAGGTGATCACCACGACAGAGTCATCCGGCCCCAGTTCCATCGCCTGGCGGTCGAGGCGCGGGTCCTCCCAGCAGGTGTTGTAGACCAGGTTGTTCATATGAACAAAGGAAAACCAGCGCGAGTTCATCGCTTCCAGCATCGTACGCATCGAGGGGGTGACTCCGTGGCCAAGCGGGTGACAAAGGGAACAAATCGGCGAAATCGCCGGACTACAAGCGGAATGTTAACAGTCTAACATTAGATTCCTGTGAAGTCCAGAAAGTTCCCCGCCCCGCCTATTGCGCCTGCTTGAGTGCCGCCACCCCGGCTGCCAGATCGGGTATTCCCTCGCCCTCGAGGCCACCCAGCCGCTCCACCCGCTCGCCCCAATTGTGCATGGCGAGCAGCACCGGCCGCAGACTCTCGCCCAGCGGGGTCAGGGTGTACTCCACATGCAGCGGTTTAGCGGCGATCTCCGTGCGCTGCAGGACGCCGTCCGTCTCGAGTTCGCGCAGTTGCTTGGTGAGCGTGCGCGCGGCAATGCCGGGCAATGCCCGGGATAGCCCCCCGAAGCGCTGAGGCCCCTGCAGCAAGTGGAACAGAATCAGCGGCTTCCACTTGCCACCGATGACACGCACCGTTGTTTCCACGGGACAATGGACGGTTTTCTGTGCCATTGGCGCACTCCCGGGCTTTATCATCGCCCGTCATGGGGGGGTAGTTACTTTCCGTTCCATACTTGACGAAAAATGGTGCGTGCACTATACCGGATGCCCAGCGCCCGTACGAACGGAATACGCGACCAACGCAACCAAGACACGGAGATCTCCCCATGAGCCCCAAACCAACCTCACGCCTCTCGAAGGACGACGCCGTTGTTCTCCTCGTTGACCATCAAGTCGGGCTGTGCTCGCTCGTTCAAGATTACGGCCCGGACGAGTTCCTGAACAATGTCATGGCATTGGCCGACACAGCAAAGCTGTTCAGTCTGCCCACCATTCTCACCACGAGTTTTGAGGATGGCCCGAATGGGGTGATTCTGCCGCAGATCAAGGAGATGTTCCCGGATGCCCCCTTCATCGCACGGCCGGGCCAGATCAACGCGTGGGACAACGAGGACTTCGTCAAGGCCATCAAGGACACCGGGCGCAAGCAGCTTGTCATCGCCGGCGTCGTGACGGATGTGTGCGTGTCCTTCCCGACTCTGTCCGCGCTGGAGGAGGGCTACGAGGTGTTCGTCGTTGCCGATGCCTCGGGCACCTTCAACAAATCCGTGCGGGATGCCGCCCTCATGCGCATGGCGCACGCCGGGGCCATCATGACGAGCTGGTTCGCCGTGGCCTGCGAGTTGCAGCGCGATTGGCGCAACGATGCCGAGGGCCTCGCCACCCTGCTGGGCAATCACCTGCCGGCCTACAAGAACCTGATGACGGCCTATGCAACCACCAACGCCTGAGGATGAGCCGGTCACGATTAACATCCTGCGCACCATACGCGAAGGGCAGGAGCCGCTGTTCGAGGACAAGGTGCGGGCGTTCGTCAAGGAGGCCTTGGGATATCCCGGCCACCTCGGCGTGCATGTGTTGAAGCCGAGTCCCGGCGCGGGGCGCGAATACCGGGTGGTGCTCCGGTTCGCGTCCCGCGCCCGGTGGCGTGAATTCCAGGCATGGCCGAAGTACGAGGCATTCCGCGCGGATATCCAGTCCCTGCTCGAGCGCGAGCCCTGCGTGGAGGAGCTGTCCGGACTCGAGAGCTGGTTCACCTTGCCCGGGGCAACCACCATACGCCCGCTGCCTCGCTGGAAGATGGCTGTCGTCACCCTCCTCGGCGTGTACCCCACGAGTTTGGCCTACGCGATGCTCCTCGGCCCCATTACTCCGGGGTGGCCCGTTGCCGTGCGCAGTTTCGCCGTGGCCGTGTGCACCGTGGTCACGCTGACATGGCTCGTGATGCCCTTCCTCACCAAGGCGCTCAAGCCATGGCTCTACCCCGGTTCGAAGGGCACCTAGCGGCCGGACGAGCCGGATATCGCAGGCGCCCGGGGCCAGCTTGTTGGACTCGTGACTACGCGATTTTCGATGCGTGGCAGGCATGTCTTGGAGGCCCATGCGAAGGACCTGTTTGCGCCGGCGGCGCACCGGAAGTAGCCCGGGGCAACGCCCCGGGGAAAGGGCATAAAAGTCCTGACGTGTGCTGGAAGTACGCGAGCCCGTGCGCGGTCGTTCGCTGCTAAGAAAGCACGAATCAGGACTGGCTGCAACCACTTCCTCTTGGCAGGTCTCGGTGGCTGGCGATTCCGGAATTAAACCACAGAGAACACAAAGAACACAGAGCGGTAATCTTTGTGCTCTCTGCGATCTTTGTGGTTAATTCATGCTGACCCGACCACCACACGAAGGGACAAGATGAGCCGCCGAGGAACACCAAGTGGACCGGGGCGGCGTCTCCTTCGCTCTTTGAGCTTCGGAGAGTTGCCCCCGGCTACTTCCGGTGCCGCTTCGCGGCAGGCCGTGTCGAAGAACCCAGCATCTTGACCCAGGCCCACGCACCCGCGCCCGGTTCCCATTCCCCAGAAATACCGGTATGATGCCGCCGGCAGAATACGACGGAGCAGGGAAATGCGGGAGACCGGGCATGGCTTCTTGGCGTATCGCGGGGATTAATTTCGACCACATGCACATGGGGGATCTGCTGCGGCAGGTGCACACGCACCCGAATGCGGAGATCGTGGGCATCTGCCACACCGAGCGCGCGGCGATGGACGGGGCGATCGCGAATTTCTCCATTCCGGATGACCGGGTTTTCACCGACTACCGCGAATGCATGGAAAAATCGAAGCCGGATGTCGTCATTCTCTGCCCGGCCACGGCGGACCATGCGGTATGGACGGAAAAAATCGCGCCGTTCGGCGTGCATATTCTGATGGAGAAGCCCTTCGCGGCCTCCCTGGCCGATGCGGACCGCATGGTCGCCGCGATGGCGGGCACGGGCAAGCAGCTCGCCATCAATTGGCCTCTGCGGTGGTATCCCAGCCATGTGACGGCCAAGCGCCTGCTGGACGAGGGCGTCATCGGCGATCTCATCGAGGTGCACTACTACGATGGCAACCGCGGCCCGCTGCATCACGGGGCGGACAAGGTCGAGCACGACGAGGCGACCATGCGCGAGCAGCGCTCAAAGACCTGGTTCTACCGGAAGGAGGCGGGCGGCGGCTCGCTGCAGGACTACCTCGGCTATGGGGCGACGCTCGGCACCTGGTATTTCGACGGCGAGGCGCCGGAGGCGGTCACCTGCATGACCTGGGACCCGCCCGGGGCCGAGGTGGACGAGCACAGCGTGACGATCGCGCGGTATGCGCGCGGGCTGTCGAAATTCGAGACGCGCTGGGGCACTTTCACGGACCCATGGACGCATCAGCCGCAGCCGAAGTGCGGCTTCGTGCTCAAGGGCACGCAGGGCACCATCGCCAGTTACGATTTCGAGGAACACATCCGCGTGCAGACGCACGGCCGGCCGGATGGGTATGACCACCCCGTCGACACGCTGCGCTCGCCCTACGACGGCCCGATCAACTACTTTCTGCATTGCATCGAGACTGGCACGCCGGTGGAGGGTCCGCTTGATCCCGCCGTGTGCCGCATTGGGCAGCAAATTGTGGACACCGCCTCGACAAGCGCGGCGGAGGGGCGTACACTGCCTTTATTGGCGTAGGGCCTATTGGTGCACGGTGGACCGTGCTGGGAGTCGAATTATGCGAATCATGACCACACTATTAATTGCTTTTGCGCTTGCCGCGCCGGCCGTGACGGAAACCCCCGACCCCGAGGCTCTGGTGCAGGAAGTGATCGAGACGCTCGAGTCCGCCGAATCGGTGCGGATCGAGGGGAAGACCTTTAGCTCGATCGCCATGGGCGAGAGCATGCCCGCGATGGAAATGGAAGGCGATTTCACGCTCGTGCTGGCCAAGCCGAACCGCTTCCGCATCGAGTGGGAGCAACGCATGATGCCCGGCATGCCGGCGAATACCGGCGTGGTCTGGAACGGCGGCGACGGCGCCCTCATGTACATGGGCATGACGAATGCCTGGTTCCCGCATGAGAGCGACCACATGGCCCTGGCCGCCGCGACGGGCGTATCCGGCGGCGCGGCCCACACGATTCCCGGCGTCTTTTTTACGATCGAGGACATGCCCTCGACCCTCGGCATGCTCAACGGGTTCGCGTACGAAGGTGCCGAAGAAGTGGACGGCACGCCCTGCCACAAAATTTCCGCCCGCTCGATGATCTCCGAGCAACACACGCTCTGGATCGAGCAGGACCGCCCCATCCTCCGCAAGTTGCAATACGAACTCGGCTCCACGAGCAAAGAGGCCATCAACGAGGAGATGATCGAGGAAATGCTCGCCGAGTTGGAAATGGAGGCGACGGAGGAAACCCGCGATATGGTGCGGGGCATGCTCGAGATGCAACGCGAGATGATGGGCGACATTTCCGGCCACCTGGGGGAAGAGTACATCGTGGTTGAAATCAACCCTGAGCTAAGCGACGCCGATTTCACCTTCGAGGTGCCCGAGGGCGCCACGGAGCATGCCTCCCTCTGGGAGAGCATGGGCGACATGGGCGCCATGTTCGGCGAGGACGGGGAAGGCGGCAGTGGCTACAACGATAAATTCGCCGTGGGTGATGTCGCGCCGGATTTCGAGGGCCCCACGCAGGATGGCGAGACGATCAAGTTGTCCGACTACCGCGGCAAGGTCGTGCTCATCGATTTCTGGGCCACCTGGTGCGGGCCCTGCATCGCCGTGCTGCCCAGCCTGATTGATGCCTACGCCGAGTACCACGAGGACGGCTTCGAGATCATCGGCATCAGCCTGGACGACGACGGCGATGCCCTCGCCCGCTTCGTCGAGGGGCGCGAGGGCATGGCATGGCCGAATATCTTCGAGGGAGACGCATGGGGCAGCCCAATCGGCGATGAGTACGGCGTCGAGGCGATCCCCTTCACCCTCCTGCTCGATGGCGAAGGCGTCATCCGCTACCGCGACCTGCACGGCGCGCGCCTGAAGGAAGCCATCGCCGAATTGCTGGCGGAGCAGGCGCGGTAACGAGTCGTGGATATTCTCCGGGAGTCGAAGCGATGAAACAGGTATTGGCAATGGCCTTGCTGGCAACGATTCTCATTGCAGGATCGTCAGCGGCTGAGGAGCCAGACCCGGAGGCGCTCGTGCGGGAGGTGGTCAATTCGCTCAAAGCGGCAACTACCGTGCGGGTGGTGGGCGAGACATTCAGCTCCACTGACACGCACGAGGGGCTCCCTACGATAAACCTCAGCAGCAAATTCACGCTCACGCTGGCAAGGCCGAACCGGTATCGCATCGAGTGGGAGCAACCCATTGTCCTCCTGATTCTGGCAAACAGGGGAGTCGTATGGAACGATGGCAAGGGCCCCCGCTTATACATGAGTATCATGAATGAGTGGGAATCAAGCGAGAGTGATGAAATAGCTCTGGCCAGAGCCACTGGAGTATCAAACGGTGTCGCTCACACCATCCCATGTGCATTCTTCTCGTGGGAACAGATGCCTTCGCCGCTCGAAATGATGCGCGACTTCGTGTACGAGGGCGTAGAAGATGTGGACGGTACTCCCTGCCACAAGATTAGCGCCCGCTCACTTAGACAGCGTGAGCACACGCTCTGGATCGAACGGGATCGTCCACTGCTCAAAAAGCTGCAATTCCAGCTCGGTTCCGCCGCGGATGAAGAGATTACAGAGGGCATTATCGATGAGCAGCTTGTGGAGATGGGAAGAGAGGTGAACGCCGATACCCGTCTTTGGATGCGTGACAAGCTGGAAAGGCAGCAAAAGATATCCGGGTACCACTACGAGCAATACACACTTTTCGAGCTGGACCATGAACTCGGTGATGATGCATTCGAATTTGTGCCGCCGGACACGGCCACAGAGCGAGTAGAGGAAGTAACGGATGACTGACGAACGCTATGGCCTCGCGCGGCAAGCCGAGGGTGGGGAGATTCCCGCGCCGGACTTGCCTTATCTGCCGCAGGACCCGGCGAACCATGCGCAACCCATCGCGCTGATCGGCTGTGGCGGCATCAGCGAGTACCACCTCACCGCGTACCGGCGCGCGGGGTACCATGTCTCGGTGCTGTGCGATATCGACGCGGACCGCGCCGAGGCGCGGCGGCGGGACTACTACCCCGAGGCGACCGTGATGACGGACTACCGCGCGGTGATGATGCGCGACGATGTCCACATCGTGGATGCGGCCCTTCACCCGGAAGCGCGGGTGGCGGTGATCGAGGCGGCCATCTCCGCGGGCAAGCATGTGCTTTCGCAAAAACCCTTCGTGACGGACCTCGATACGGGCGTCCGCCTGTGTGACGCGGCGGATGCGAAGGGCGTCAAGCTGGCGGTGAACCAGAACGGCCGTTGGGCGCCGCATTTCAGCTGGATGCGCCAGGCCGTCAAGGCGGGCCTCATCGGCAAGGTGCAGTCAGTCGATTTCTCCCTCAATTGGGACCACGATTGGGTGGCCGACACCGTATTTAACGAAGTTAGGCACTTGTTGCTCTACGATTTCACCATTCATTGGTTCGACATGATCGCCTGCCTGTTCGAGGGGCGCGAGGCCACGCGCATCACGGCTTCCGTTGCCAGGGCCCCCGGGCAGCGCTCGAAGCAGGCACTGATGGGACATGTACTGGTGGATTTCGATGACGGTATCGCCACCATCGCCTTGAACGGCGCCTGCCGCCACGGGCAGGAGGACCGCACGGTCGTCGCGGGGACGGAGGGCACCCTCATCAGCGTTGGGCCGGAGTTGAACGCGCAATCCGTCACCATGGTGACGAGCGCGGGCGCCGCGCGGCCGGTTCTGGAGGGCACCTGGTTCACCAACGGTTTTCACGGCACGATGGCGGAATTGCTCTGCGCCGTCGAGGAGGACCGGCCGCCCACGCACGCCGCCCGCAACAACCTCACCGGCCTCTCGTTGTGCTTTTCGGCCGTGGCCAGTTCCATCTCCGGGAAATCGGAAGAACCCGGAAGGGTCCGCACGCTATCGGGAACCGGCTGAGGGCGCTCTGCTTCTCAGGCCTGCTTCTCAGGCCTGCTTTTCGGGCTGGAGCATCGCGTGCTCCCAGACGAGAAGCGAATACAGGAGCGAATCCCGCCACTCTCCCTTGGCCCAGGCGTGTTCACGCAGATGACCATCGCGTTGCATGCCGGCCCCCTCGAGCAGGCGGGCGGAGGCAACATCGGAAGGGTCGACCGTGGCGTAGACCCGGTGCAGGCCGAGTGAATCGAAGGCGATGGAGCACAGGCCGCGGATGGCCTCCTTGCCGAAGCCCTGGCCCCAATACGCGCGAGCGAAGAAACCTTCCACCTCGGCCTCCGGGTGCTTCTTCGACAGGTAGATGTGGCCGTGGCCGATCACCTCGCCGGTTTCGCGCAGGGTGAAGGCGACCTCGTACTCGCAGCGCGGGTCGTCCGATTGGTGCTGGATGGCCCGCTGCACATAGGCCTCCGTATCCTCGCGCGTGTTCGGTCCCCAGGTGAGGAACAGGCAGAAGCGCTCGTCGCTGCAATAGGCGTGCATGGGCTCGGCATCGCCGGGCTCAATTTCCCGGATACGCAGCCGCTTGGTATCGAATGGCTCGATGCGCATGCCTGCTACCTCCCCGACACCCTCGGCGGGCGCCACACAGGTCCGCCTCAGGGTTCGTAGTCGTCGTCCTCGCTGTCGTCCAAGTCGTCCTCTTCGTCCGAGGCGCTCAACAGGGCCATGTCTTGCGAGGCCTGATCCATTACATCCTGCGCCGCGAAGATGGGCGCATTCAAGCGCACGGCAATGGCCACGCCATCGCTCGGGCGCGAGTCCACGCGTAGAATCTGCCGCTCGCCGCTGCCTTTGTCCTGCTGCTCGATGTTGAGGTGGGCGTAGAAGGTCTCGCGCTCGAGCTTGTAAATCACCACGGACTCCAGTGTGCCGCCAAGGCCCACGAGCAGATTGCACACGAGGTCGTGGGTCATCGGGCGGCCGAGATCACGCTTGACCAACGCCGCGTGAATGGCATCCGCCTCGGGACTGCCCACGACGATGGGCAAAAAGCGGTCCTCGTGGCGCAGAATCACCACCGGGTGACGCTGCCCATCGCTCATTACGCCTAAAACTTCCAACGGAATCATGCATGCCTCCTTGTCGTGCCGCCATCATAGCGCGAGAGCGCCGCGCGTGTCGATGGGGGGAGCGAGAGCACGGACGGACACGGACCAATCCGAGCTATGATGTGGCGTGGTCTCCTGACCGCGCCACTCTTCCGACCGAAGGTCTCCCGGCTCCCGGGCCCTCCCTCTCTCTCTGGGAGAGGGCCGGGGTGAGGGGGGCACACGCGTTGGCCCCGGCTCGCGAGGACGCTCGCCCTCCCGGGGTGGGCGGTTCAAAAGTCCCCCTTTGAAGGGGGATTCAGGGGGATGTACCGGTCCTCGCGCGCGCGGGGCCACGGTAGCAGTCGAATGTGTAGCACTCGCGAAGCATGGCGTGATCCCTGTGGCTTTCAGGAGACCTTGCGGTCGATGGGGTGGCGCGGTCAGGAGACCACGCCACATCAAGGTTGGGCTCTGCTCAGTCCGTGTTCGTCCGTGTAAGTCGGTGTGGGCAGGCCCGGGCAATACCGAATTCCCCCCTCACCCCAACCCTCTCCCAGGGGGAGAGGGAGCATCCCGGGAGGGCGACCGTCCTCGGGAGCCGGAGCCCACGCGAAAGTCTTCGGCTCGCGGTACGCTCGCCCCACCAAATCCGCCATGCCTACTGTGAAGGGATGTCCTTGCCGCAATGCGGGCACTGGTGCGGGCTGTCCACCGCATTCTTGCGGGTCTTCTGGCGCTCGATTTCCTCCACGAAACCCGCGCCGATAATTCCGGTCGGCAGCGCTACCATCCCGATACCGCAGATGGCAATGAGCGCCCCGAACGCGCGGCCCAACCCCGTGACGGGAAACACATCGCCGTATCCAACCGTTGTCAAGGTCACGATGGACCACCACATGGTGGTCGGAATGTCAGGAAACACCTCGGGCTGGGCGTCGTGCTCGACAGAGTACATAGCACACGATGAAATGACTATTAAGGTGACCATTACAGAGCCGGTGAGCACGAGTTCTTCCCGCTTCGCACGGATCACATTCTCAAACAGCAACATGGCCACGGTGTACCGGGCAACTTTCAGCATGCGTACGAGCCTGAACAAGCGGAAAATACGGAGGAATCGCAGATCAATCGTCAGGTAAGCAAGAAAGAAAGGTGCGATAGCAAGCAGGTCGATGAGGGCCATTGGGGTCATGCCATAGCGAAACCGGCCGCGGAGGTCTGCACGAAAACGCGGGTCAATTGTGCAAGTCCAGATGCGAAGTGCGTACTCCACGGAAAAGATCGTGACAGACACGACTTCGAAGGCATATAGCATGCCGCCGTAGGCAGCTTCGACCGCCTCCACCGAGCCGATGATCATGGCGAGTATATTGAGCAGGATCAGTGCGACGATGAAGATATCGAAGGCGTGGCTGACCCCGTCTTCCGGCTCGGCGGTCTCGAGAATTTCCCAGCAGCGGCGCCGAATTTGTTCAATTCGCCTTGGCATCGTGTGCCCCCCGATGGTTTATGGAATCATCCCCTTGAGCCCGGGCCATTCCGAAATCCCCCCTCACCCCAACCCTCTCCCAGGGGGAGAGGGAGCACCCCGGGATATCGCGCCTACTTGACCAGGTCGGGTTCGCTTTCGGGCTTGTCGAAATCGAGTTCGAGTTCGCTGGGGATACCGACTTCCTCGGGCTTCTCGGGCTGGACGACGCAGCGGTCGGAGTCGCAGTACATGTCTTGCGATTCGTCGGTGCGCAGGCTGCTCAGGTCGAGGGGTTTTAATTGGGCGACGGCCTTGTTGTAGGCGTCTTCGGTAATCTGCTGGTAGGGGGCCTGGGCGTAGTTGTGCTCGGTGAGGGGCAGGAAGCTCAACGACTTCAACCGCGTCTCGTACAGCTCGAGGATGTGCGGGATCTGGTCCGCCTCGTCCTCGGTGAAGGTCACGGTGACGCTGACCTGGTTGTCGGCCCAGTAATACTGCATCTGGGCGACATTCTCGACCTGCTCCCAGATCGACACGCTGTCCTTGGAGCGATCGAAGTGCTCCTGCTTGACGGGGAAGTACACGACCCAGGTGTTGTCGCCGTAGACACTCTCCTCGACGCGGTACCCGGACCGGCGGATGGAGTCGATCAGGGGGCTGGTCTTGTCGAGGCGAATGGTGCGGAAGTAGAACTCGCTGTGCGGGTAGTGGATGCCGGGGGTGACGCCGGGCAACAGCGAGACCGTTCCGCTGGGTTTCACGCTGGTCTTCTTGCGGCTCTCGGGAATGCACAGCCACATGGAGTAGATTTTGTCGAGTTCGCGGATGTACTGGTAGCCCTTGTCGCACCAGTCGAAGTGCGCGCGGCGGCCATGGCGCTGGAAGGACTCGATGATCCCCGATTGCGACAGGCCGATGCGGCGGTTGCGCAGGGTGATGGCGTTCGTGCGCTCGTTGTGCGTGGGAATCAGCGTGACGGTCTTGGCGTAGAGGTAGGCGAACTTCAGCGTGCGGCGGTACTCCTCGTAACTGGCGTGCAGCGAGGGGAAGGTCTCCACGAGGTTGCACACCTCGTAGGACTCCAGGCTCTGCTCGCCGCAGGGGTTCGTGCCGGAGACCTTGGCGTCGTCGTAGTTTTCGCCGTCCTTGAGGCGGCCGTAGGCGCGGGCATTTTCGAGCCAGAAGTAGCCGGGCTCGCCGTTCTTCGCGGTTTGCAGGCCAAGGGTCTGGTAGTCCATGCCGGGCATGGCGTGCACGCTGTTGTTCGAGGCCCAGCGCCACTCCATGAGGCGATCGCTGTGCAGCTCCGGGTCCTTAAGCTTCAGGTAGTCGCTGTCCTCGGGCGAGCCGAGGGCCAGCTCGGCCGTGCGCCGCACCCCGCCGGAAACCACGCACTTGCCGATCACATTCATCAGGTCGGTGATATCCGTCGAGGAGATCGGATGGCCGATGCGCGGCTCGAGAATCTTCTGGATATTTGCCACGCAGTCGATCAGGGGCTTCGGGCCGGGCGCGATGCCGCCGAAGGTCTGAATCGGCGAGCCCTCGGGGCGAATGGCCGAGTAATCGATCTCGGCGGGATAGGTCGTGCCGCCAATGTACGCCTCGAGCAGGCGGCGCACGAGGTCCACCCAGCCCTCTTTCGAGTCTTCCACCGCATGCGGCTCGCTCGTCTCGATCGGCCGCTGAATGGTCACCCGGCCCGCGCCCTTCGTGTCGAACGCCACGCCGACGCCGAGCATCGACATGTCCATGAGGAAGCAGAAGGGCTCGGAGAAGGAGTATTCAATCTCCTCGGTTGAGACGAAGGCGCAGTTGTTCAGCGGGGCCGACCCGCGCTCGTAGATGTAGTCCGTGCCCATCATCCACAGGCCGCGGCCGGGGGGGAGAAACTTGAAATCCCACATCAGCCGGTACATCTCCTGCGCCGAGCGCTGCGCCTTGGCGTGGTCCCACGGCAGGCGGAAGTGGCGGCAGTGGTTCAGCTGAATGGTGTAGCACCCCTCTACGACGCGCCGGCAGCTCTCCCAGTATTCCTCCGTGCGGCCTGCCCCTTCCACCACGCGGGCGTAGGTGCGCTTGTAGGTGACATAGCCCAGGGGTCCCCAGTTGGGTTGTTGTGTGCGGAATTCCGCGAGGAAGTCATCGGAGAGCTGAAACCGCTCGCGCACGGGGAACAACATTGGGCGACCCTTTCGTCACATGTGGTGGTTCTTTGTCATATGGACACAATATATGGATGCTTTTGGCCGGTCAAGGACTTTGTACGCCGGAGCGATAAAATAGCAGAAAGCTGGACAAATGTCCATGTGTTTGATGAAAAAACCGGCCATTCATCGCAGGATGAATGGCCGGTTTGACTCAACAAATGCAGACTATTTCGTTTCGATTTCCAGCCTGCCATCGACGACGCGGATGGATTCGATTCGACCGAGGACTTGGGCCGCCTGGGGATCCTGGTAGGCGTCCTGCAGGAGGTTCTGCTGGCGGAACTGGGCGGTGAATTCCTCCGGCGGTACTTTGCCCGCCACCTCGATGGACTCGAAGAAGAGGGAGGGTCTGCCGCTGAGGACCTCGATCTGGAAGGTGGCGGAGCCGTTCAGGTAGCGGCCGCCAATCCAAGGGAACTCGTCGGGAAACTGGTAGCTGATCTCGCCGCCCATGACATCGTTCTCGATGGTGACGAAGATATGGCCGCGGGCCTCGCGGAAATCGGGGTGGTTGCGAATCAGGGCGTTGATGTCCTCGGCCGAGAGGGAAATGACGACACTCTCATTGGCCCGGGCGGCGGTGATGAATTCATCGTACCGCTGGGAGAGCGCCGCGTAGTCCTCCTCGGAGATGCTGGTAATCGGGAGCTGCCGCGGGTTCTCTTCGGTGTACTGCGCGGCGAAACCGCGCAAACCGAAGATGCCGGCACCGATGACCCCCACGACGAGGACAACCATCGCGAGTCCAACGCCGATACAGCCGAAGATGAGACAGTTGTTCGAGTTGCCCTTTGGCGGCGGAACGGGGATCTGCTGCGGTTCGCCCATGATGATGTTTCCCTCGTCATTCCCGGCGTGTTGTCACGCCATTATGCTCCCATGCTGATTGAGTCTAGCACAGGGCCTCACACGAAACTAATCCCACGAGGTGCAGTCTTCCCGCGGGGATGCGTATAATGCAGCAGGAGGGGGGGTAGTGGTTGGTCCGCATGCGCGCACGACCACTACGATCGGTGCTGACCGGCAGGAACTGGGGAAAGTGGCAGAGGGTATGAGCAACACGCAGACGGTTCAAACGGAGAAGGGACGCAGCATCATTGATGCGGCGCCGGTGTTGCACCCGTTTCTGTTGGCCCTGTACCCGGTTTTGGGGCTCTATGCCTTCAACCAGGAGCGCACCCTGTTCAGCGCGGTGTTTCGGCCCGGGTTCGCGCTGCTGCTGATCGCATTCGTGCTTTGGCTCGCCCTGGGGGCCGTTTTCCGCAACAGCTACAAGGCCGGCATCGTGACCACCGTGCTGGTGCTGGCCGCCACCTCCGGCTGGAATGTGCTGGAATACGCGATGGCCTTCCTGATGCGGGGCATCAGCGGCTGGGCAGCCCCGCTGTACTACACGGCCTTCGTGCTGGCGGCCGCCGGCGCCGTGGCCGCCGCCGTGTGGTACTCAAAGGTTTCCACCTGGGATCGCGTCCGCCTCGGTGTCCTCATCGTGGTATCGGCGGCGGGCATCCTGTTCTTGGGCGACTTGATCCTCGCGCCGATCTTCCAGCGTGGTCCGGCATGGGCCATGCTCACCTACGGACTCGGCGTGGCCAGCTTGGTGTACTTCATACGCCGGTGGGAGGGCGACCTGCGACGCACAACCAGCACGCTCAATCTGTTCGGCTTTATTCTGCTGGGGTTGTCGCTGGCGAATATTCTCATCAACCGGCCTGCCCCCTCGAACGGCGCGACCATACCGCCGATTGCCGCCGAGCAACCCGGAGGAGCTTTGCCCGATGTGTGGCTCATCACCTTGGATGGGTACGCGCGCAACGATGTCATGGCCGGTCTCTATGGATTCAATACGCAACCCTTTATCTCGGAGCTGGAAGAGCGGGGGTTCACGCATCTGCCCGGGAGCATGGCCAACTATGGCACGCCGATCGAGGCCCTGACCTCCTGCCTGAATATGGAGTACTTCCACGAGTTCAACGGGGGCGGCCGTGACGAGCCCATCTCCATGGCGACCGTCGCCAATTGGTACCACGACAACCGCGTGACGGGCTATCTGCAGGCCATTGGCTATCGCACCTGCGCGTCGGCGCCGCCCAACGAGCTGCTCAAGCCGCGCGGCAATGTGGACCTTGTCCTCGAGTCGCGCTGGCTTCCCTCCGAATTTGAGGTGGTATTGCTGGAAAGCACCGTCGTTGCGCGGGTGCTGCAGGCCACCCACTACATACGGCAGCGATCGCTGGCGGAGCTGCGCCACATCGTTGCGCGGGCGACGGTCGAGTCGAAGCTGACACGCCTGCAGGCACTGGCGGAGAAGGAGTCCGACGAGCCCCGCTTCGTGCAAGTCCACCTCTCCGTGCCCGATGCCCCCTTCCTGTTTGACCGTAGGGGGGAGTGGCCGGAATCCGTGGGCCTGTACACCTACGGTGGGCGTGCGTTGTTCCGTGGGGGCATGCGGGAGTACCAGGAGGGCTACGCCGAGCAGGTGTATTGGCTCAATCGCGAGCTGCTGGACCTCGTTGACCGGATTCAGGCGCATGCCGAAACGCCCCCGGTCATTCTGCTCGTGTCCATGCAGGGCCCCACCGGTCCGCCCGGTGCAACCCCCGACCAGCAGGAGGTGCTGCTGGCCCAGCGCTACGCCAACTTCATGGCCGTGCATGTGCCCGGGGCTACCGAGATTCCGGAGGACTTGAGCCCCGTCAATCTTTTCCGCGTCGTGCTGAACAGCCAGATGGGCTTTGAGTATCCCCTGTTGCCGAATCATCGGTACATCGCAACCGGCACCGACGCCCTCGTGTTCGAACGCCTGCCGTAATCATCGCACTGCGCCGATGGGGCGCGCCCAGGAGCGAAGCGAAACCACCATGCTGCACGCGGTAAGTTTGCTGGGCCTCTGCACCTTCCTCCTCATGGCATGGGGACTCTCCGAGGACCGTCAACGCATCCCGTGGCGCGTCATTGCATGGGGGCTTGGCCTCCAGTTGGTCCTCGGCGTCCTCCTGCTTCGCACGGGACTGCGCGGCTACTTGTTCGAGGGCGTCAGCGCCGCGTTCGCCCTCTTGCGCGACGCCACCAACGCCGGGGCCTCGTTCGTCTTCGGCGACTTCACGCGGCTGTTCATTCTCAGCGAGGGCGCCGTCGCGGGTGAGTTGATCGACGGCCAATTCGTGCCGCTCGAGGGCGATGTCCTGCTCGGTGCGGCGGTGGCCTTCCAAGTACTGCCCGTGATCATCTTCGTGAGCGGATTGTCCGCGATTCTCTACCATCTGCGCGTGATTCAGGTCTTCGTGCAGGCCTTTGCGTGGCTCATGCGCCGCACCCTCAAGACTTCCGGCGCGGAGACCCTCGGCGCCGCCCTGCTGATGTTCATCGGCATCGAGGCGGTCTCCGCCATTCGTGGCTACCTCGCCAACATGACCCGCAGCGAACTCTGCACCGTGATGACGACCTTCATGGCCACCATCGCCGGCAGCGTGATGATTATCTACGCCACCTTCGGCGCCGAGCCGGGCCACCTCCTTACCGCCTCCCTCATGAGCGCCCCGGCCGCGATGGTAATCTCGAAGCTGATGGTGCCCGAGCGCGAGGAACCCGAGACGGCCGGCGGCAACCCCGCCACGCTTACCGTCGAGACGCGCAATGTCATCGATGCCGCCACGCAGGGCACGACGCAGGGGCTGCACATGGCCCTCAATGTCGGCGCGATGCTCATCGTGTTTCTCGGCCTCGTCTATCTGCTCGATGCGGCCACCATGGCCATCGCGGGGATGAGTTTCGCCGGGGTGCTCGCCTATGCCTTCATGCCCTTCGCATGGTTGATGGGCGTCGGCACGCAGGACGCCCGCGTCCTCGCCGAGTTGCTCGGCACGAAGACGGTCTTCAACGAATTTCTCGCCTACGCCGCCCTGCAGGGCCACATCGCCGAGGGTACGCTCTCGCCGCGCGGCGTCACCATCGCCACCTACGCGCTGTGCGGATTCGCCAACCCCGGCAGCGTCGGCATCATGATCGCCGGACTCGACGCCCTCATCCCCGAGCGGCGCGCCGAGGTTTCCTCGCTGGCCCTGCGCGCCTTCATCGGCGGCACGCTCGCCTGCTTCGTCACCGCCTGCATGGCGGGCATTCTGCTCGACGCGTAAGCGCCGTGACCGTCAACAAGCACGACCCGATTGCCCGGTACCGCGCGAAGCACGCCGTGGGCGATCCTTGGCGCATCGAGCCGAAGCCCGATCGGGCGTTCAATCAGGCGGTCGTGATTCCCGCCATCGCCGAGCGCGGCAATCTGCCCGCCGTGCTGGAGAGCCTCGCCCGTCAATCCGCAAGTGAATGCGCGCGCACGCTCGCGATTGTGGTCGTCAATCAACGCGAGGATCACGACGAGGAAATTACAAGAAACAATGCAGAAACTTTGGATTACTTGCGAGAAAATGCGAAGGCATTTCCCTTTGCCCTCGGCACAATCGACGCAGCCTCGCCGGGATTGCGTTTACCGATTAAACAGGGCGTCGGACTCGCCCGGCGCATCGGCATGGATGCCGCCCTCGCGCACCTCGATCTCGACGGTGCGATTCCGCCCTTGATTCTCTCGCTCGATGCGGACGCCCCCGTCTCCCCGCGCTACCTCGAGGCCGTGCGTGCCGCGTTTGGCAACGAGCGCCGCATGGCCGCCGTACTCGGCTACGATCACCCCAAGGACGGACCCGAGGGAGACGCGATCATCGAGTACGAGGCCTTTCTGAAAAGTCATGTCGAGGGCTTGCGATTCGCCGGCTCGCCCTACGCCTTTCACACCATCGGCTCCACCACCGTATGCACCGCCGAGGCCTATGCCCTGGCCGACGGCATGCCCCAACGCCAAGCCGGCGAGGACTTTTACTTCCTGCAGAAACTCGCCAAGGTTGTGCCCGTCAAGACCATCGACGAGGTGCTCGTCTACCCCGCCGCACGCACCTCCTGGCGCGTCCCCTTCGGCACCGGCGCGCGCATCACCACCCGCCTCGAGCCCGGCGCAGGACCCGTGATGGCCTACGCCCCCAGCTCCTACCGGGTATTGCGCGACTGGCTCCGCGCCATGCTCGACACCCCCAACGCGGACGCCGCCACCCTGATGCACCACGCGGCCGCAATCGACCCCGCCCTGCCCGCATTTCTCGACCAGACCGCATTTCCCGCCACCTGGACCCGCTGGCGGCAGACGCCCCTCCCCCCAGAAAAGGCCGCCGCCCGCATCCACACCTGGTTCGACGCCATCAAAACATTAAAACTCCTCCACCACCTCCGCGACCACGGCCACGAGATGATCAAAGCGCGAGAGTGGCGGCTGGGCGAATAGTTTGTCGTGCCCCGACAGGGCACGGTGGTGTGGGAACTCCGGAAACCCAGGGCGTTGCCCTGGGCTATCATGTCGTGGCCCTTCGGGCCATAGGTCGGCGGCCAGAGCGCGTATCTAATTCTGTACCTCAGATTGCGAACATTGCGGCCTAGCATCTATGGTTTCTCTGCCCCAACGGGGCACGACATGCTAGCCCAGGGCAAGCGTAGCGCCGCCCTGGGTCAGGCAGGATTTAGGAAGCCATGCCCTGCAGGGGCATGACAAAAAGGGAGCAAGGCCATGCCCCAATCCTTGTCGATGAACATCGTCCATCTCATCTACAGCACCAAGAATCGACACCCATGGCTCACGCCCGAGATTCGCCCAGCGCTCTTCGCCTATCAAGCCGGGGTGTTCAAGAAACTCGATAGCCAATCCATCGTCATCGGGGGCGTGCATGACCACCTCCATGCCTTGTTCGTATTGTCGAAGAATCGCGCCCTGTGCGACATCATTGAGGGGGTGAAACGGTCCTCGTCGAAATGGATCAAGACACAAGGCGCGCAGTTCCGCGATTTTCATTGGCAGGGTGGATACGGAGCATTCTCCGTCAGCCAATCGCAGGTTCCGAAAGTGCGGCAATACATCGAACAACAGGAGGAGCACCACAAGGTCCTCTCGTTCCAAGATGAATTCCGCGCCTTCCTGAAGCGGAATCGCGTGGATTACGATGAGAAGTATGTGTGGGACTGATGCTTTGTCGTGCCCCGACAGGGCACGGTGGTGTGGGAACTCCGGAAACCCAGGGCGTTGCCCTGGGCTATCATGTCGAGGCCCTTCGGGCCACGGTCGGCGGCCAGAATTGGTGTCTAATCTTGTAACTCAGATTGCGAACATTGCGGCCTAACATCTATGGTTTTCCTGCCCCGACAGGGCAGGATTTGGGTTGCCACACATATCCAGGCCCTTCGGGCCACGGGAATCAGGCGCCTCGCATCTTCACCCTACCTTTGCCGCCGTTGGCATCGACCCCGTGCCTCTATCCGTGCGGAGGGCGAGAAGCATATTGCGACGAAGCGCGAATTGCCGCCCAGCGCCTTTGGACTCTCTGCCCCAACGGGGCACGACATGCTAGCCCATCGCGGCATAGCCGCAACCAAACGGAATAGAGTAGAAGGCGTTTCTCCCCAGCGGATACCCTATCCGCGC
>ERZ869909.463-NODE-463-length-47986-cov-7.150118_pt1 | contig 47986 bp, 37 predicted proteins | sample MGYA00520892_ERZ869909 | MGnify/ENA primary metagenome ERZ869909 (study PRJEB32215, sample SAMEA104723947) | bioreactor metagenome | biome: bioreactor; feature: anaerobic bioreactor; material: water | place: China | collected 2015-03-12 ... | reverse complement strand
ACCCCGCCGGAAACCTGTGTCATGGCCGAGCAAAAAGCCCCGTCCTTTCAGGACCTGATCCTGACGCTCCAGCACTACTGGGCAAGGCAAGGCTGCGCCATCCTCCAGCCCTATGACACCGAGGTCGGCGCTGGCACTTTGCACCCGGCGACCACGCTGCGTTCGCTGGGGCCAAAGCCGTGGCGGGCGGCCTATGTGCAGCCCTCGCGCCGTCCGGGCGACGGCCGCTATGGCGAGAACCCGAACCGGCTGCAGCACTATTACCAGTTCCAGGTGCTTCTAAAGCCCTGCCCGGCCGACATTCAGGACCTCTATCTCGGCTCTCTCGACGCGCTCGGCATCGACCGGCGCCTGCACGATGTGCGCTTCGTCGAGGATGACTGGGAGAACCCGACCGTGGGTGCCTGGGGCCTAGGCTGGGAAGTCTGGTGCGACGGGATGGAGGTGAGCCAGTTCACCTATTTCCAGCAGGTCGGCGGGCTGGATGTGGAGCTGGTCTCCGGCGAGCTGACCTATGGGCTGGAACGCCTCGCCATGTATGTGCAGGGCGTGGAGAATGTCTACGATCTCGATTTCAACGGGGCGGGCCTCACTTACGGCGATGTCTTCCTGGAGAATGAGCGCCAGCATTCGGCCTTCAATTTCGAGCATGCCGATGTCGACATGCTGATCGAATGGTTCAAGGGCGCGGAAAAGCAGTGCGTGGCCCTGCTCAGCCTGCCGGTGCCCTTGCCCCTGCCCGCCTATGACTGGTGCCTGAAGGCCTCCCACCTCTTCAATCTCGTGGATGCGCGCGGCGCGATTTCGGTCGCCGAGCGCGCCAGCTGGATCGCGCGGGTGCGCGAGCTCGCCAAGGGCTGCGCCAGCGCCTGGGTGGAACAGCAGAAAAAGGATGCCGCCTGATGCGTGTGAAACTTTACCACAACCCGCAATCTCGCGCCGTGATGGTGCACTGGCTGCTGGAGGAAATCGGCTGCCCGTACGAGCTGGTGCCCGTTCAGTATGATGACGGCTCCATGCGTTCGGAGTCGTTTCTGGCCCTCAACCCGATGGGCAAGATTCCGGTGCTGGTCGATGGCGAGACGGTCGTGACCGAAACCGTCGCCATCGCGCTTTATCTCGCCGACAAGTTCAAGACGCCGAACGATCTCGCTCCTGCCATCGATGACGCCACGCGCGGCGATTATCTGCGCTGGATCGCCTTCCAGTCGGGCGCGGTGGAACCGGCCATGATGCAGGCGGGCGCCAAGTTCGAGGCCAAGCGCGAAACCGCCGGCTGGGGCTCTGCCGAGCTGGTGGTGGACGTGCTCGAACAGCGCATTTCCGGGGCGAACCCGTGGCTGCTGGTCGACAAGTTCTCCGCCGCCGACGTGGTGCTGGGCGGATCGCTGAGCTGGGCGGTGGGCTGGAAACTCTTCCCCGCGCGCCCCGGATTTGCCGCCTATCTGGAACGCCTTTCGGAGCGTCCCGCCTACAAGCGTGTTTTTGGATCCGAGTAGAAAGCCCCTACGCAGTGAGTGACGCGAAAGACCTCATCGTCTGGCACGGCCCCAACACCCGCTCCACCGGCACGGTCTGGCTGGTGGAGGAGCTGGGCGTGCCCTACGAACTGCGTAAAGTCGACGTGTTCGGCGGGGAAACGCGCGAGGCGGAGTTCCTGAAAATCAACCCCGCCGGGAAAGTCCCCGCCATCCGGCACAAGGGCAAGACGCTGACCGAGATGGCCGCGATCTCGCTCTATCTGTGCGATGAATTCCCCGATGCGGGCCTGGCCCCGGCCATCGGTGATCCGCTGCGCGCCGATTACCTGTACTGGAGCGTGTTCCGCCCCGGCGTGCTGGAACCGGCCATCGTGACGAAGGCGCAGAACCTTGAGGTGGATCCCCGCACAGTCGGCTGGGGTGAGTGGGAGACGGTGATCACGCTCATCGAGACCGCGCTGGAGGATGGCCCCTATCTCTTGGGAGAGCGCTTCTCGGCTGCTGACATCCTCATTGGCGGCGCGCTCGGCTGGCTCAAACATTTCAAGCTGATGCCGGACAATCCGCGCATTGACGACTACATCACCCGCCTGCATGCGCGGCCCGCCTATGCCCGCATGCAGGCCAGCAACCAGTAAGAACCGGACGCACCGCCCTTGGCCCAGCTACTCATCGAACTCTTCTGCGAGGAAATCCCGGCCCGCATGCAGGCACGGGCAGAGGAAGACCTTGCCCGGCTGATGGGCGAGGCGTTCAAGGCGGCGGGCCTTGGCGTGGAGAGCCTCACGACTTTCTCCGGCCCGCGCCGGATCGGGCTGGTGGCGGAAGGCGTCCCTGCCCGCACGGCGGACGTCAGCGAGGAGCGTAAAGGCCCGCGCGTCGGCTCGCCCGAACAGGCCGTGCAGGGCTTCCTGCGCGGTGCAGGCCTCTCCAGCCTCGACCAGTGCCGCATCGACAATACCCCGAAGGGTGATTTCTACGTCGCCGTGATCGAGAAGCCGGGCCGCGATGCGGGCGAGGTGATTGCCGAGGCGCTGGAAGCTGCGATCCGTAATTTCCCCTGGCCGAAATCGATGAAATTCGGCGAAGGCGAGCGCGCGCAGCGCTGGGTGCGGCCCCTGCACCGCATCATCTGCCTGCTGGATGGCAAGATCGTGCCGGTGAAGGTGTTTGGCATTGAAGCCTCCAACCTCACCGAAGGCCACCGCATCCACTCCAAGGGCGACCGTGTCTTCGCCGTAAAGGACTATGCCGATTACGCCGCGAAGCTGCGCGATAATGGCGTAGTGCTGACGCGCGCCGAGCGCTCCGCCATCATCCTTGAGGGGGCAAAGCGCGTCTGTGCGGAGGCTGGTCTTGAGCTGATCGAGGATGAGGGATTGCTCGCCGAGGTGACGGGGCTTGCCGAATGGCCGGTCGCGGTGCTGGGCGAGATCGACCCTGCCTTCCTCGACCTGCCCGCCGAAGTCATCGCGCTCACCATGAAGGTGCACCAGAAATACTTCGCGGTGCGCGATCCGAAGACCGGCAAAATCGCTCCGAAATTTGTGAAGATTGCCAATCAGGACGCGACGGACGGTGGCAAGGCGATTGCCCACGGCGCGGCCCGCGTCGTCTCCGCGCGCCTGTCTGATGCCCGCCATTTCTGGGATCTCGACCGCAAGCGCGGCCTCGAATCGATGGCGGGGGAGCTTTCCAAGGTCACCTTCCACGAAAAGCTGGGCACGCTGGCCGACAAGGTGGAGCGGGTCGCCGCTCTGGCGCGCGAACTCGCGGAACATGTCGGCGCAGACCCGGAACTGGCATACCGCGCAGCCAAGCTCGCCAAGGCCGATCTCGTCAGCCAGATGGTCTATGAATTCCCGGAACTGCAAGGGGTGATGGGGCGCTATTATGCGCTCGATACTTCTGCTGAAACCCCGGAAGCGCGCAGCGCTGTCCGGGGCCTCGGGCAGGATGGGCACGAGGTCCCGGCTCGCGCCTCCGGCGCGTCCGGGAGTTCAGGGGGGATGCTCTCCGGCCTCACCTCAGACCAACGCCAGCAGATCGCCGATGCCATCCGCGATCACTACAAGCCGCAAGGCCCGTCAGACGCGGTGCCCACCGCGCCGGTCAGCGCGGCCGTCGCGCTCGCCGACAAGCTCGATACGCTGGTCGGCTTCTGGGCGATTGATGAAAAACCGACCGGCTCGAAAGACCCGTTTGCGCTGCGGCGTGCAGCGCTGGGGGTGATCAAAACTATTTTGTCTTTCGGCGAACAGCAATTGCTCCGCGAAAGTTTCGGTCTCGCCACCGCAGCGCTGATACGCAACTTGCCCAGAGACACCACCTACGAGGAGGGTGGGTCAAATTTCGACTTATTCCAAGATGTCGTTCCTGAACCTGACTATACATCGGTGCCCATCATAAGTTGGATTAATTTTGATGGCCTGATTTCGCGAAGAGAAGACGAGATTCGAAACGCGCAATCGGGCTTCGAGGACGTCGCTGACGAGTCGGATTTTACCGACGATCATGCGCAAGCTAAAAATGAACTGGAAGAAGTACGTGTCCGACTTCGGCATCTCGATAGCGCGTATTTTGTTGGGGAGTTTGATAATTTCAATAACCCCGCGGAAAGCAAACTGCGTAGCTCGTACAACTACCTAGCTGAAAATACTTCTGGCGTTTTCGCCTATACGGAGTCCCTCCTCTCCTTCTTCGCTGACCGGCTGAAGGTTCACCTGCGCGATGAAGGCATACGCCACGATGTTATCGATGCGGTGTTTGCTATGGGTGATGATGATCTGGTGCGCGTCACCGCGAAATCGCGCGCGCTGCAGGCCTTCCTCGATACCGAGGACGGCGCGGCGTTGCTGGCCGGCTATAAGCGCGCGGCGAACATTCTGAAAAAAGAGGAAGAGAAGGGCTTTGACGTGGCGGCGGCTCTGAAAGAGCTTGATTCCTCGTCCACCTCTGAAACCCCGGAAGCGCGCAGCGCTATCCGGGGCCAGGGCCAGGATGGGCGCGAGGTCCCGGCTCGCGCCGCCGGCGCGTCCGGGAGTTCAGCGCTGCTGAGCGCCCTCGCCACTGCCGCGCAGGAACCCGAGGAAGCTGCCCTCATTTCTGCGCTGAGAAATGCCACGCATGATGCCACCAATGCGCTGGAAACCGAGAATTTCGAAAGCGCGATGCGCGCACTGGCGAGCCTTCGCGGACCCGTCGATGCCTTCTTCGAGACGGTGACAGTGAACGCGGACGATCCCATGTTGCGGCGCAACAGACTTGTTCTATTGTCGCGCATCCGCGCGGCGGTGCAGGCCGTGGCAGACTTTGACAGGCTGGAAGGCTAGGCAGGCGCCCGGCACATCACATGACCGCCCCGGCGCGGCGGACCTTAGGAAGAGCGAGTACACTGGCGATGACGAAATGGGTTTATGCCTTTGGTGGCGGCGCGGCCGATGAACTGACCGGCGAAGCGCGTGATCTGCTGGGCGGCAAGGGTGCCAACCTGGCCGAGATGGCGCGCCTGGGCCTCCCTGTCCCGCCGGGCTTCACCCTGACCACCGAGGTTTGCACCGCGTTTTACGCCAATGACCGCGCCTATCCGGCCGAGCTGGAAGGCCAGGTGGAAGCCGCCCTCGCCGATCTGGAAAAGAAGGTCGGCAAGACGTTTGGCGACCCCTCCAATCCGCTGCTGGTGTCTGTGCGCTCCGGTGCCCGCGCCTCCATGCCGGGCATGATGGATACCGTCCTCAATCTCGGCCTCAATGACGAGACGGCTGAAGGCCTTGCCAAGCTTTCCGGTGACCGCCGCTTCGCGCTCGACAGCTACCGGCGCTTCATCACCATGTATTCGGACGTGGTGCTGGGCGTCTCCCATAGCGAGTTTGAGGAAATCCTTGAGCGCTACAAGGAAGAGAACGACTTCCAGCTTGATACCGAGATCACGGCAGAGGGTTGGGAAGAGATCATCGCTGACTACAAGGCCGCCGTGCAATCGGCGCTGGGCGAGCCCTTCCCCACCGATCCGCGCGACCAGCTCTGGGGGGCGATGGGCGCGGTGTTCGGTTCGTGGATGAATGACCGGGCCATCACCTACCGGCGCATGTATGACATTCCGGCCAGCTGGGGCACCGCCGTCAACGTGCAGGCCATGGTGTTCGGCAATATGGGCGACAGCTCCGCTACGGGCGTCGCCTTCACCCGCGACCCCTCCACCGGCGAGCGCGCCTATTACGGCGAGTTCCTGATCAATGCTCAAGGAGAGGACGTGGTGGCGGGCATCCGCACGCCGCAATGCCTGACCAAAACCATGCGCGAGAAGATGGGTGACCCCGCCCCCTCCATGGAAGAAGCCCTTCCCGTGGTCTATGGCGAGCTGGCCAAGGTGTTCGACACGCTGGAGCGCCACTATCGCGACATGCAGGACATCGAGTTCACGGTGGAAATGGGCCGCCTGTGGATGCTGCAGACCCGCAACGGCAAGCGCACCGCCCGCGCGGCGCTGAAAATCGCCTGCGACATGGTCGATGACGGCCTGATTACGCAGGAAGAGGCGGTCTTGCGGGTGGACCCGTCTGCGCTCGACCAGCTGCTCCACCCGACCATTGCCGAGGACTACAAGCGCGACGTCATCGCCAAGGGCCTGCCCGCCTCGCCGGGCGCAGCGTCTGGCCGGGCCGTGTTTGATTCCGATGAGGCCGAGCACCGTGCCAGCCTGGGCGAGAAGGTGATCCTGGTACGCGTGGAAACGTCCCCGGAAGACATTCACGGCATGCACGCAGCCCAGGCCATCGTGACGGCGCGCGGCGGCATGACCAGCCACGCGGCGGTCGTCGCGCGCGGCATGGGCCGGCCTTGCATCTCCGGTGCAGGCGAGATCCGCATCGATGCGAGCAAGAAGCAGTTCACCGCGCGCGGGCGCGTGATCACCGATGGCGACATGATCACGGTGGATGGCGCGACGGGCGAAGTGCTGTTCGGCGAAGCGAAGATGATCAAGCCGGAACTGACCGGCGATTTTGCCAAGCTGATGGTCTGGGCCGATGGCGCGCGCCGCATGAAGGTGCGCACCAATGCCGAAACGCCTGCCGACGTGCAGACCGCCAAGGAGTTCGGCGCGGAAGGCATTGGCCTGTGCCGCACCGAGCACATGTTCTTTGACGCTGACCGGATCGCCGCCGTGCGCGAGATGATCCTGTCTGAAGATCAGGACGGACGCATCGCGGCGCTGTCGAAGATCCTCCCCATGCAGCGCGATGATTTCGCGGAAATCTTCCGCATCATGGAAGAGCGCCCCTGCACGATCCGCCTGCTCGACCCGCCCTTGCACGAATTCCTCCCCCACAACGAGGAAGACGTGAAAGCGGTCTCCGAAGCGACGGGCCTGTCTGGCGAGCTTCTGATGGAGCGCGCCCGGGGGCTGGCGGAAACCAATCCGATGCTGGGCCATCGCGGCTGCCGCCTCGGCATCACCTATCCCGAAATCTACGAGATGCAGGCGCGCGCCATCTTCGAGGCGCAGGCGCTCGTGGAAAAGGAAACCGGCTTCAAGCCCGTCGCCGAAGTGATGATCCCGCTCGTGGCCACGGCTAAAGAGCTGGAAATCCTCAAAGTGCGCGTGGCCGCTGTCGCCCGCGCGGTGGAACGCGAAACGGGCGTCGCGCCGGTCTATCTCATCGGCACCATGATCGAATTGCCGCGTGCGGCGCTGCGCGCGGGCGATATCGCGCAGTTTGCCGAGTTCTTCTCCTTCGGGACGAATGACTTGACCCAGACCACGTTCGGGCTGTCGCGCGACGATGCGGGCAAGTTTCTGGGCGCCTATCTCGAAGCACAGATTTTCGAGCGCGATCCCTTCGTGACCATCGACCAGGACGGCGTGGGCGACCTCATCCGGCTCGCAGCGGAACGCGGCCGCGCCGCGCGCCCGGAGCTAAAGCTCGGAATTTGCGGAGAACATGGCGGCGATCCGGCATCGATTCGTTTCTGCGAGTCAGTTGGCCTGGATTATGTTTCCTGTTCACCCTACCGCGTGCCCATTGCCCGCCTTGCTGCAGCGCAAGCGGCCCTCAAGGCGAAGTAAGACTGGTCTGCACTGACACGCTACTTGCTCAATACTAAAGTTGGGCAGAAATGTGGCTATAGTTAATGTGCAGTGCAGCGCGGTTGACCGCGCGTGCGCACTTGAGTATGCATTGCGGGATTGTGTTCACACCTTGCTAACCGAAGCGGGCACCTTATGTGCCAATGTCACGCCCGGTCTGGCGCGCGGCTTGCACCAAGCAGGCGCATCCGAACGGCAAGGCGGAAGAAGAGGTTTGCATGGCTATCGCGACGCGATTGCGTTCAGCGTTGTCCAGTTTTGCGCGTCTCACCGGCGTTGCTGCATCGCTCAGCGTTCTGGCGGCCCTGCCGCTGGTCAGCGCCGAGGTGAAGGCCCGCAACGATACGGCGCTGTGGGCTTCCATCGCCGAACGCTATCTCGACAGCGTTCTGGAGGGCGAGTGGGAAGAGGGTGCGGCCCTGTTCCAGACGGCTTCCTTCACTATTGACGCGCCGCAGGGCCATTCCGTTCCGCAAGTCAGCGGGCGGTCGCTCGATGATCTTCAGACCTTCGATCTCAGCCACCTCTCGCTCGCGCGCGATGCGCGCCGCCAGCAGAACTGCCTTGCCGAGGCCGTTTATTACGAGGCACGTGGCGAAACGCTCAGCGGCCAGATGGCTGTGGCTGAAGTGGTGTTGAACCGCGTGCGCCATCGTGCCTATCCGGAAACGATCTGCGGCGTGGTGTATCAGGGGGCGGAGCGCGCATCGGGCTGCCAGTTCAGCTTTGCCTGTGACGGTTCGGCAGACCGCGCGCCGCGCGGCCGGGCCTGGCGCCAGTCACAGCTCGTCGCCAAGCACGCCATGCTGGGCTTCGCCCCGCAGGTCACCCGCTCGGCTACGCACTTCCATACGGCCAGTGTCAATCCGGGCTGGTCATCCAGCCTCGTGCAGACCCGCCGGATCGGCTACCACGTGTTTTACCGGCTGCCGAACCGCGCCGAGCGCGATCTGCTGAGCGACCGCGGCGCCTAGTCACGCCGTTCCAGCCTGCTTTCAACCGCTTTGCGGGCCGCTTCGGCGGCCCGTTCGCGTTTCTGGCGGGCATTGCGCCCGAAGATGAGGGCGAACACGATGGCCAGCACCACAAGCCCGATGGTCAGCTCAATCATGGCCTCTGCCCCTGCTTGCGGCCCTCTGTCAGATCAAGACGCGCCTCGCCGGTGAATAGCGCGCTTGCCTCCGGCGTGAACCGTTCTGCAGCGCTGCCGTGAATGACCAGGCCGGGCAGGATGCGCAGCGGCGCCCGGCTGCCCTTCACCGCACGCACGATGACCCGCTTGGCCGGATCGCCCGCACGCGAATGGACCGGTATTACAGCTGCGGCGCCGGCCCGACCCTGCAGGGCGGCCAGAATGTCCGCCAGCCGCTCTGCCCGGTGAATGAGAACAAGCTGCCCCCTGGGCTTCAGCGCTTTCAGGCCTGCGCGTATCCAGTCCTCAAGAGGCGCCTCGCTGATCCAGGCTCCGCGCTTCTCCGCCGAAGGGGGGCGCAGGGCGCGTTCGTCGTCAAAGAAGGGCGGGTTGAAAAACACCGCATCAAACCGGTCTGCACCGGCCAAGCCTAGCGCATCGCCGGTTTCCACCCTGATGCGCGCGTCAAAACCGTTCAGCGCGGCGTTCGATGCACACAGCGCCGCCATCGCGGCATCCTGCTCGAAGGCGGTGAAATGCGCGTCCGGGTTCAGGCGGGCCGCACACAACAGTGCGGCGCCTGCCCCGCAGCCAAGCTCGCCAGCATGGGTGCCGGGCGGCAGATCCAGCGCCGCTGCCAGCAGAACGGCATCAAGTCCCGCCCGGTAGCCGCGTACGGGCTGATCGAGGCTCACCCGTCCATCGTGCAGGGTGGCGCGGCTGATGTCGGGCGCGCTGGGCGCCGACGCGTTCATGTGTGGTCCGCACCGCCCAGAGCGTCAGCCAGCAGGTGGCGCGCCCGGTCAGCCATTTCGTCAGGCACCAGCACCCGGCGCTTGACCCGGGGCAGCGCCCCGCCAAAGAGGCCAGCCGTCTCCTCATCGAGCACAACGACCCTGATCCCGGCATCTTTCAGAACCGCCTCGATGAAAGACAGCTTTACCGGATCATTGGTGGTGATTATCTCGATCACGCTATATCTCCTGGCTGGCCGGGTGCATTGGCCGCAGTTCGCTGCGCTTGCTGACAAAGCGCCGCATTCCTAAAGTGCCGGTCAGAACCTGAGCGACCTACCCTAGCAAGAGTAAGAGCCACTGTGAACGGACTGCCCCTGAAAGACGCGCCGCAGGCCGCTTCCGATCCCGTGACCAGGCTGATGGCGCTGGCCGGCAGGGACATGGCCGAAGTGGAGGCATTGCTGACCGCCCGCATGGCGAGCCCGGTCGCGCTGATCCCGGAGCTGGCGGCGTGGCTGGTCAATGCAGGTGGCAAACGCATCCGGCCTCTCATCACCATCGCCAGTGCGCGCATGCTCGGCTACCGGGGCACCGGGCACCTGGCCCTGGCCGGCGCGGTGGAACTCATTCACACTGCCACACTGCTGCATGATGACGTGGTGGATGAAAGCGAATTGCGGCGCGGCAAGGCGTCAGCGAACCATATCTGGGGCAACCCTCAGAGTGTGCTTGTGGGCGATTTCCTGTTTGCTCAGGCCTTCATGCTGATGGTGGATTCCGGTTCGCTGGATGCGTTGCACGTCCTGTCACGGGCAGCCGCCATCATCGCCGAGGGCGAAGTGCGCCAGCTCGCGATGGTGGGCGATGTCGCGACTACACGCGAAAGCTATATGGACGTCATCGACGCCAAGACAGCGGCGCTGTTTGCCGCCGCCGCGCAGGTATCTCCCATTCTGGCGGGACGGCCCGACAAGGAGAGCGCCGCGCTTTACACCTATGGGCGGGAACTGGGGCTGGCTTTCCAGCTGGTTGACGATGCGCTGGACTATGGCGGGCTTGCCGCCATGCTCGGCAAGAATACCGGCGACGACTTCCGCGAGGGCAAGATCACCCTGCCCGTGGCACTGGCACTGGAAGCAGCCAGCGAGGACGAGCGCGCCTTCTGGTACCGCACGCTGCGCGACAAGAGCCAGACCGATGCTGACCTCGCCACCGCCATCGCCATCCTCAAGCGTCATGGCACGCTGGACGAGACGCTGGCACAGGCACGCGGGCATGCCGCACGCGCCCAGTCGGCGCTGGAGATCTTTCCCGCCAATGACTGGACTGCAGCCCTGTCGGCGCTGGCCGAATTTGTCGTCGACCGCGCCTACTGATTGCGCCGCCGGGCCGCGTAGCCGCAGACCACGAAGAACACGGCCGTCATAATCCCTGCCATCCCGACAAAGACAAGCGCTGGCGAACCCTCAGGCCCCGTCAGCGCCAGCAGGCCAGCCATCACGCAGACGGTGCTGGCGGCGGCGTAGCCGAGTGCCACTCGCGAATGGGACCATCCCGCCGCGATCAGGCGCTGATAGAGATGTTCGCGATGGGCCTCCAGGTTGAGCCGTCCGCCTGCTGCGCGCCGGGCCATCGTCAACAGGACATCGGCCAGGAATGGCAGCACGAAGAGGGGGGCAAGCCAGAGCGTCCCGGAGAGCCCGGTTCCTGCCAGTGCCAGCGCGCCGCCCGCATAGAGGGCGCCCGCGCTCAGCGAGCCGCCATCGCCTGCGAACACGCGAGCCGGAGCCCGGTTCAATACCAGGAAGCCTGCAAGGCCGCCGGCCAGTGCCACGCCGGCAAACGCCGCATCCAGGTGACCGGTCGACAAGCCGGCCATCACCAGGCCCAGGGCGCCGGGTATGATCCCGGCTGCCAGCATGCCGTCCGATCCATCCATGAAATTGACGGCGTTGATGACCACAAACAGGAAGAGTGCAGCGCCCGGCAATCCTATCCACGGTGGCAGCACAAGGTAGATTGTCCCGCTGAATGCCAGATAGCCTGGCACACCTATGGCGCCGGCAAAGACTAGCGCACCCACGGTCATCACGGCGAACTTCACCCTGGACGACAGACCCAGCACATCATCGCAAGCGCCCAGCGCGCCCATCAGCGCCACCAGGCCCAGAAGCCCCGGCGCATTGCCATGCGGCACAGGCAGCAATGCCAGTACCGCAAATACGGCGCCCGCCGCCGCAACCAGCCCCACAGCGCCGCCACGCGGCGTGGGATCGGTATGCATCGAACGGTTACCGGGCACGTCCATCACGCCCGCCTTCCAGACAAGCACGGCGACACCCAGGCTGACGCCAGCGGCCAGCAGTGCGTTCGTCAGAAGTATCCAGCCCATCAGGCAACCCCGCCAAGCTTTACCTGACGGATGAGCCAGCCGGGATGGCTTTCCGCCAGGCCGCTGGCGGCGGCACTCGCCTCCGCGGCGCTGTCGAACAGGGCAAAGCAGCTGGCCCCCGATCCGGTCATCCTGGTCAGCCGGACCGGACCCAGCCGGTTCAGGCTGGCCAGCACGGTGCCAATGGCCGGTTCAAGTGATATGGCCGGTTCCTCAAGATCGTTGAATGCCGCAGCAGCGACACCCAGAGCACTGGCGCGGTCGCCGGCCACCGGCACACGCTCGAGACCGACAGCGCTTCGCTGCCGGCCCAGCGTATCAAGCGCACGGAACACGTCAGGGGTGGAGAGCGCCTTGCCGGGATTGACGATCAGTGCATCAAGCTCAGGCCAGGCGGCAAGCAGGCGGATACGCTCGCCGATACCCTCCATCAGCAGCGGCCGGGACCAGACACAGGCCGGCACATCGGCGCCCACGACACTGCCGATTTCCGCCAGTTGCCGCGTCGAGAAATCCAGCTCCCAGAGGTCATTGAGCAGGCGCAGGGCCGCCGCTGCGTCGGCAGATCCGCCACCGAGCCCCGAAGCGAGCGGAATCTGCTTGTCGAGCGTCAACCGTGCGCCAAGCCCAGGCGTGCCCGCGGCCGCACGCAGGGCCCAGGCCGCCTTGAGGACGAGATTATGGGTATCGGCGGCCAGCGCGTCAGCGAACGGCCCCTCGAGGCCCAGCGTCAGCTCGGCTGCGGGGGTCGCTGTCAGCGTGTCACCCCAGTCGGCAAACACGACGAGGCTTTGCAGCGGGTGGTAGCCATCCGCGCGCGGCGCCTCCACCCTCAGTGTGAGATTGATCTTGGCCGGAGCAAAAGCGGAAAGTCCGGGGGCAGGCTCACCGCTCATTCGATGTCCTCTGGCGCATCATCTATCCCCTGCGCCAGACGGATTTCCAGCAGCGCTTCCTCACGCGGATCATTGGTAAGGTCCAGCGCGCGGCGCCATTGATAGCCCGCTTCCAGCGTGCGCCCGGTCCGCGCATACGCATCGCCCAGATGCCAGTGTATCGTGGAATTCGCGGGCGACAGCTCGACCGCACGCTCCAGCCAGCCTACCGCCTCCTCGTACCGGCCGAGCTTGAAATGTCCCCAGCCGAGGCTGTCAAGGATGGCCCCGTTATCGGGGGCCAGCTCGGCGGCGCGCTCCACCAGCTCGAACCCCTCATTCACCCGTTCGCCCAGTACGATCCAGTTATAGCCGAGATGGTTGAGCACCCGGGCCTCGTCCGGTTCGAGCGCCAGAGCTTGCAGGAAGCCGGCCTCCGCACCTGCCCAGTCGCCCGCAATCTGCAGGCAGACTGCCCGGTAGAATATCTGGCGCCAGTCCAGTGCGCGCCCCTCGGCAAGGCGGTCGGCGATGACCATGTCATACAGCTCTACCGCATCCGGGCAGTGGCCGGTCAGCCGGTAGATGTCCGCTAGAAGGAGGCGGGGCTGTTCCGCCATTCCGTCCGATGCCAGCGACCGGGCACGGGCCAGCGCGTCCGTGTGATCGCCGCGGCGGAACAGGGTCCAGGCCGCGTCCACGCGCGCCTGCTGGACCAGGGGGCCGCTATCGACCGCATCAAAGGCCGCTACCGCGTCCTCCTCCAGCCCCAACCGGTCCAGGACGGTGGCCAGCAGCATCGTATTGCGGTGAAACGCGGGGTCGATGCTCTGGACAATGCGAAGATAGAGCGCTGCATACTCGGCAGGCGCCGAGGCATTGAGCATGGCCGAGGGCGCAAACATGGAACGCGCAGCCCCTTGCGCCGATGTGAACCGCGCGGGCGGGCGCCCGCCCGCCTCCAGCCGCGCCAAGGCAGAAATCACTTCCGGGTCGCGCTCTTCGCTGCGCCGGTCGAGATGTACCTGGTAGAGCCTGCGCGCTTCCTCGCGCCGGCCCTGGCGTTCCAGGAAGCCGCCGCGGACAATGGTGGTGAAGCCCTCCATGCCGAGGCCGGAATAGGCCGCGCGATAGGCCTCGTCGGCCGCGTCCATGCGTCCGGCCGCCTCCAGAATCATGGCCCGGTGCAGCATCACGTGACCGGTAAGGCCCGCGGACGGGCTGACCGGGCGGTCAGCGGCTTCAGCGGCCCGTCCCATCCGCACCAGCGCCCAGTCGTCCAGCATGGACGATACCATCGAGCCGAACGGGCCGAACGGGTTTTCCAGCTCCGAACGCGGCCCGCGTATGCGCCCGCTGAGCGCCCCGCCCTTCAGATAGATGTGGGCGAGCTGCAGGCCTTCGGCGTGATCGCCTGCCGCGCGGGCGGACTCGTCTGCAAGGCGGAAATTGCCTGCAAGCAGCGCCGAATAGAAGGCGCGTTCCGACAGGAAGGGCGAGTCCGGTTCATGGCTGAGCGCTTCGGCGTAGAAGCGCGAGGACTGGTAGGTTTCCAGCGACGAACCGGCATACCGGGCAGCCAGAAATGCGCCATAGGCGCTGGGTTCGTCCTCGGCCGCGAACTGCAGGGGAAGCGCGCACGAGACTGCCAGCACCGGCAGGCACGCAGCAACGTGCAGGATTCCCTTGAACGGCCAGCGCGCCTGCCGCGCGCCCTGCCTACATGTTGGGGTAGTTCGGGCCACCGGCTCCCTCTGGCGTCGTCCAGTTGATATTCTGGTTGGGATCCTTGATGTCGCAGGTTTTGCAGTGGACGCAGTTCTGCGCATTGATCACGAATTTCGGCTCACCGCCGCCTTCTTCAACCCATTCATAGACCGCTGCCGGGCAGTATCGCGCCGACGGGCCACCATAAACGTCGTACTCGCTTGCCTTCTGCAGCGACATATCGGCGACTTTAAGGTGAACGGGCTGGTCTTCCTCATGGTTGGTGTTGGAGATGAACACCGAGGACAGCCGGTCAAAGGTCAGCACACCATCAGGCTTGGGATAGTGGATCGGCTTGCACTGTGAAGCAGGCTTGGTCGCCTCGTAGTCGGCGCCGCCATGGCCCATCGTACCGAAGACCGAGAAGCCGAAAAGCTCGTTGGTCCACATGTCCAGCCCGCCGAGGGCAACCCCTACAACCGTGCCCCATTTGGTCCAGAGCGGCTTGATGTTGCGGACCTTCTTAAGCTCCGCCTTCACCCAGGACTTGTCATAGGCGGCCTCATAGGCGTCCAGCACGTCGTGCTGGCGGCTCTCGCCCAGAGCGGCAAAGGCGGCTTCTGCGGCCAGCATGCCCGTCTTCATCGCATTATGGCTGCCCTTGATGCGCGGCACGTTGACGAAACCGGCCGAGCAGCCGATCAGCGCGCCGCCGGGGAAGGCCAGTTTCGGCACCGACTGGAAGCCACCTTCGGTGATCGCGCGCGCGCCGTAGGACAGGCGCTCGGCGCCCTCAAAGACCGGCGCAATATCGGGATGGGTTTTCAGCCGCTGGAATTCGCCGAACGGGAACAGGTTCGGATTCTTGTAGTTGAGGTGCACCACAAAGCCTATGGCGACGAGATTGTCGCCGAAATGGTACATGAACGAGCCGCCACCGGTATCGTTGGAGAGCGGCCAGCCCATGGTGTGCATGGCCAGACCCTTCCTGTGGTTCTCCGGCTTCACGCGCCAGAGTTCCTTCATGCCGAGGCCATACTTTTGCGGCTCGCGGCCCTCATCGAGATTGAAGCGGCGGATAAGCTGTTTGGAGAGGCTGCCCCGCGCGCCTTCGGCAAAGAGGGTGTATTTGGCGCGCAGCTCCATGCCCGGCTGGTACATGTCCTTCCGGCTGCCATCCTTGGCGACGCCCATATCACCGGTCACAACGCCCTTGATGACGCCGTCTTCCTCGATCAGCGATGCGGCCGGGAAGCCGGGATAGATCTCGACGCCCATTGCCTCGGCGCGGGCGGCCAGCCAGCGGCACAGATTGCCCAGAGACCCGATATAGCAGCCGTGATTGTGCATGAAGCCGGGCATGGCAAAGCCAGGGAATGTCATCGCAGCGGCTTCGCCCAGCGCCACGAACTTGTCGCTCGTTACTTCGGTATCGAAAGGCTGGTCGGGATCCTCGCGCCAATCGGGGAAGAGCTCGTCGAGCGCCATGGGGTCGAACACCACGCCGGAGAGGATATGGGCGCCAATTTCGGAGCCTTTCTCGATCACGGCAACGGAGACCTCGCGGCCCTCGGCCTCGGCCAGTTGCCGGATGCGGATGGCAGCAGCCAGACCGGCAGGTCCGCCGCCAGCTATCACCACATCATATTCCATCGAGTCGCGTTCGATCCCGCCGTCTGCCATGCTACCTCCCGTTTTCATTCTTCCCGCGCGGTCAGGCTTGCCAGCCTGACGCCAGCGTTTGCGCAGGGCCCTGTCCCGTCTTAGCTTACCGTCAGGAAATGGGCTAGGGCATCTGCCCTGCCGCACCAGCAAAAAGCGCAGAGCGCGGACCATTATTCACCACGGGATCCCGGCCTGAAACATGACACCCTCGTCTCCACCCTCTCCGGCTGATGCGCTGGCTGCGCTGAAAAGCCTGGCCGGCTGGTGGGAAGATGCCGGGATCGAGGTGGACATTCCCCCCGCGCCGCCTGCCGCCCTGCGCCGCAGCGCCCCCGGACAGACGGCAAGGCCGGCATCGGCGCCGGTCAGACCGGCGCCCTCCGCACCGCAAAAGCCTGCTCAGGATGCGCGCGCAATGGCCCGCGCGGCGGGCGACATTGCAGCGCTGAAGGCGGCCATAGAGAGCTTTGACGGCTGTGAGCTGAAGCGGACGGCGCGCAACACCGTGTTTGCGCGCGGCAACGCGGCTGCGCCCCTGATGGTGATCGGGGAAGGGCCCGGTCAGGAGGAAGACCGCGAGGGCCTGCCCTTCGTGGGCCGTTCCGGCCAGCTGCTCGACCGCATGCTCGCCGCGATCAGACTAGATGAGACCAGCGCCTACATCACCAATGTGGTGTTCTGGCGCCCGCCGGGAAACCGCAAACCGTCCAGTGAAGAGATCGAGATGTGCCGGCCCTTCGTGGAGCGCCATATCGCGCTCGCGAAACCGCGCTTCATCCTGCTGGCGGGTGGAATCTCCACACAGGCCCTATTGAAGTCCCCGCAAGGCATCATGGCGTTGCGCGGACGCTGGAGCGAGATCAGCGTGGACGGGCACACCGTCCCCGCCCTGCCAACCTATCATCCGGCCTTTCTCCTGCGCCGCCCGCAGGAAAAGGCGAAAGCCTGGGCGGACCTGCTGTCGCTCGCCGAGAAGCTGGAAGAGCTGGGTTAGCTTCCCAGCGCTTCGCCAAACAGGGCAAGCGTCCGCTGCCAGGCCAGCGCGGCCGCTTCCGGGTCGAAGCGCGCGGGCGAGGTATCGTTGAAGAAGGCGTGCTGCGTGCCCGGATAGATGTACGCCTCGAAGTGGACCCCTGCAGCCTCCAGCGCGGCCGTCCAGGGCTCTATGCCAACATTGATGCGCTCATCATGCTCGCCATAGTTCAGAAGCAGGCGTGCCCGTACGGACGCCGCGTCAGCGGCATCGGGCGAGGTGCCATAGAACATGGACCCTGCATCGAGATCAGGATCGGCGACGGCCAACCGGTTCACCATGGCGCCGCCCCAGCAGAAACCGATCACACCCGTGCGGCCGTTGCCCTGTGGATGGCCGCGCAGAAAAGCGAGAGCGGCCAGGCCGTTGGCAAGGGTCGCCTCGGGGTCCAGTGCCCCGATTGCGGCGCGCGCTGCGTCCGGGTCATCAGGCGTGCCGCCACCGGGGCTGAGAAAGTCGAGCGCCAGCGCCAGATAGCCTTCTGCCGCGAACCGCCGGGCGATATCCTCGATATGGGCGTTGAGGCCCCGGTTCTCGTGTACCACCAGCACCGCCCCGAACACGCCGTCGCGCTGCGGCATGGCCAGATATCCGGCAAGCCCTGACTCCCCGCCCGGCACGTCGACCCGGCTTGTGGTGATGCGCGCATCATCCTCCGCAATGGTCTGGGCAAGGGCAGAGCCCGGCTCGATCAGGGGCAGAAGCGCAGCCGCCGCCGCAACACTGCCCGTCAGCGACGCCAGCCCGTCGAGAAAGGCGCGCCGGTCCAGCGTCTTGTGCGCATAAGCGTCATAAAGATCGATCGCCGCCTGCGGCACGTGCGGGAGCGTGGGGGATGTCATCGCAGGTCTCCATGTGCGCTTGGCGTGATCGTGCGGTCATCGCGTGGCCCGCGTCAACCGAAATTTGTTCTTGAATTGTTCCGGTTCACGAGTCAGCATCGGGCCCATGAACGCCATGACGCCCGCCCGCCAGTCCGAGGCCCTGCCCGAACCCTTCCAGCCTTCTGGACGCGGCGCGAAATCCAATGCCGCCGGACGATTTGAGCGCGCCACTTCGGAGCCGGTTGATGATGGTTGGTACAGCGAGGCTCCGCCCCGCCAGCTCAAGACCACACTCATCCGCGATGCGGCGCGCACCATCATCACCAGCAATGACAGCCCCGATATCAGCTTTGACCAGTCGGTGAACCCGTACCGGGGCTGCGAGCATGGCTGCATCTACTGCTTTGCCAGGCCCACCCACGCCTATTGGGGCTATTCGGCGGGACTGGATTTCGAGAGCGTCATCTTCTTCAAGCCCGGCGCGGCGGAACTGTTGCGCAAGGCGTTTTCAAAGCGCGGCTATACCCCGCGACCGCTGGCGATGGGCAGCAATACCGATCCCTACCAGCCGGTAGAGCGCGATTTGCGCATTACCCGCGCCATTCTTGAAACCTGCCTCGCCTTCCGCCACCCGGTCAGCATCATCACCAAGTCGGCAGGAGTGCTGCGCGATCTCGATCTTCTGACAGAGCTGGCCGGGATGGGGCTTGCCCATGTGGCCGTCTCGGTGACCACGCTGGATGCGAAGCTGGCAAGAACGATGGAGCCGCGCGCGTCCACGCCGGCAAGGCGTCTCTCCGCCATCACCGCCCTATCGCAGGCGGGCGTGCCGGTGAGCATCTTCACGTCGCCGATGATACCGGGCCTCAATGATCACGAGCTGGAAAACCTGCTCGGCGCCGGCGCGAAGGCCGGCGCGCGCCATGCGAGCTATGTCCTGCTTCGCCTGCCGCTGGAGGTGGAGCCGCTCTTCAGACAATGGCTCTCGGTTGAACGGCCCCTCTCGGCGAAAAAGATCATGGGGCTGATCGAGAGCACGCGCGGCGGCAAGGCCTATGACAGCCGCTTTCATGCGCGCATGCGCGGCGAAGGCCCGGTGGCAGACCTCATCCGCGCGCGCTTCGAGCGCGCCTGCCGGGCCAATGGCCTGTCGCGGAAAGTGGAGGCGCTGCGCACCGACCTCTTCACCGTGCCGGAAAAGGAGAGTGATCAGCTGAGCCTGTTTTGAGGGACGCGTTTTAGTTCCGCAACGCATCCGCGTTGCGATGTTCCGCGAAAAGTCGCGGGCGCGCGTTCGCGCTTTTCGGACGGCGTTCCGCCGTCCGCAAGGCCGACCGGCCGCCGGGCACTTTTGCCCGCAGCGACGCACGGATGTGCGGAGCATCAGGAAAAGTACCTCCCCCCTTTACCCCTCGCCCGCACCGCCCTAGCAAGACCGTATGGCCACCGAAGGGATCATTGCAGGCATTGACGAGGCCGGGCGCGGGCCGCTGGCCGGGCCGGTCGTGGCGGCAGCGGTCATCCTGCCTGCAGGCTTTTCCGCCCTGTCCGGGCTGGCTGACTCCAAAAAGCTCACCACCAGACGCCGCGAGGCCCTGGCGGCCATCATCCGCGCCGAGGGAATAGTGGGCGTCGGTATTGCAGAACCGGCCGAGATCGACCGCGTCAACGTGCTGGAGGCCACCATGCGGGCCATGTCGCGCGCCTGCCGCAACCTTCCCGTCGTCCCTGACATCGTGCTGGTTGATGGCAACCGGCTGCCGCGCCTCGACTGTCCGGCAAAGGCCATTATCGGCGGAGATGGCAGCGAGCCGGTGATTTCCGCCGCCTCCATCATCGCAAAGACAGTGCGTGACGCACTCATGGCCGACGCGGCGCTGCGCTGGCCTGGATACGGGCTGGAAGGCCATAAGGGCTATGGCGCGAAGACGCATATGGATGCCCTGCAAGGCCTGGGGCCGACCCCTATCCACCGCTTCTCCTATCGCCCGGTGGCGGGCGCGGCAGAAAAAAGTGCACACGGGTGATTCGCGCTTAACCCCTCGTTAGCCGTATCATTTCAACCCTGCTGCACCGGATGCGAATGAGGGTGAGGCTGGTGTCAACAAGTTTGCCGATAAATCAGGTCCTGCACGGGAACTGCGTGGAGATCATGCAGACGCTGCCTGACAACAGCGTCGATCTGATCTTCGCCGACCCGCCCTATAATCTGCAGCTCGGCGGTGACCTGCACCGCCCCGACAATTCCAAGGTCGATGCCGTCGATAACGAGTGGGACCAGATCGGTAGTTTCGACGATTATGACCTGTTCACCTGCGGCTGGCTGGAGGAGGCGCGGCGAGTCCTGAAAGAGGATGGCGCGCTTTGGACGATCGGCAGCTATCACAACATTTTCCGCGTCGGCACCTTCCTGCAGGATATGGGATTCTGGGTGCTCAATGACGTCATCTGGCGCAAGTCCAACCCGATGCCGAACTTCAAGGGCACGCGCTTCACCAATGCGCACGAGACCCTGATCTGGGCGGCCAAGCACAAGACCAGCAAGGTGACGTTCAATTACGCAGCGATGAAATCGCTCAATGACGGCGTGCAGATGCGCTCCGACTGGACGCTGCCGATCTGCTCGGGCGGCGAACGCCTGAAAGCGCTGGATGGCCGCAAGGCGCACCCGACGCAGAAGCCGGAAGCGCTGTTGCATCGCGTCCTGCTCTCCACCACACATCCCGGCCAGATCGTGCTCGACCCGTTCTTCGGCACCGGCACCACCGGCGCTGTGGCGAGGAAGCTGGGACGCAAATTCATCGGCATCGAGGCCGATGCCGACTATGTGACCCTCGCCCGCCAGCGCATCGAGGCGATCAGCCCCGGCGATGCCAGCGCGCTGCAGGTGACAGCCTCCAAGCGGTCGCTGCCCCGCATCCCGTTCGGCAATCTGGTGGAAGCGGGCCTCGTCAAACCCGGCGACACCCTGTTCTGCGCGCAAGGCAGACGTACCGCGCGTGTGCGCGCGGACGGCTCGGTCACGGGCGGCGGCGAAACCGGCTCCATCCATCAGGTCGGCGCCGCCGTGCAGGGCGCGCCCTCGTGCAATGGCTGGACGTTCTGGCATGTCCGCCGCAATGGCACGCTGATGCCCATCGACGTCTTGCGCAGCCGCATCCGCGCGGAGATGGAAGAGGCTTAAAGCGCTCAAGCCCCGGTTTCCCGGCGTTTCCCATCGACTAGAGTTAATCCACCTAAAGCGCCGCCTGCACCGCCTTCTTCATCACCGTAGGCAGGCCGGCTGCGCGGATGGGATGCACACCCACCCAGCGCATGCCATCAGGCGTTTCCGCCTCTGCCTCTGCATCGACAGACGCTGCAAAGACCGTCAGGCGCAGTTCGAAATGCGTGAAGACGTGGATGACCGCGCCCGCTTCGCGCCAGTCCAGCCTTGCCGGCGCAGCAAGTTCGGGCAAGGGCAAAGCCGAGGCGTCCTCCAGCCAGTCCGTGCCCGGCACTTCCAGCATCCCGCCGAGCAGGCCCTTGTCGGGACGTGTGCGCACCAGCACCTCCCTCGCCTCGCCTGATCCGCGAAAGACCACAAAGGCGAGGCCATGCCGCACGGGCCTGGCCTTTTTCACGGCCTTGACCGGATAGCGCTCCTGATCGCCCGCGGCGCGCGCGGCGCAATGGCTTTCCCACGGGCAGGCGCCGCAGGATGGAGCGCGCGGCGTACACACGACCGCACCCAGATCCATAATGGCCTGCGCATAGTCTCCGGGCCTGTCCGGGTAGGCCAGCCCGGCGGCTGCTTTACGGATTTGCGGCTTGGCAGAGGGCAGCGGCGTTTCGATCCGGAAGACCCGCGTGATGACCCGCTCCACATTGGCATCGACCACGCTGGCGGGAAGGTTGAAGGCGGCGGCGCGGATGGCGTGGGCCGTATACTCGCCGATGCCCGGCAGCGCGCGAAGCCCTTCCAGATCGCAGGGGAACACGCCCGCCAGATCCTGCGAAACAACTTGCGCGCAGGCATGCAGATTACGGGCGCGGGCGTAATAGCCCAGCCCCGCCCAGGCCGCCATCACATCCTCGCGTGGAGCCTTCGCAAGGTCATGGACCGTGGGCCAGAGGAAGAGGAATTTGGCGTAATAGGGCGCGGCGTGCGGCACGGTCGTCTGCTGCAGCATGATCTCCGACAGCCACACCGCATAGGGGTCTGCCACGCGCCCCGCCGCGCGCTCTTCAGGGCGGATGCGCCAGGGCAGGGTTCGCCCTTCGCGGTCGTACCACGCCAGCAGCCGCACCCGCATGGCGTCGATTTCACCGCTTGCCGGGCTTGCCGCATCATCTCGAAGTGCCGACACTGTGCTCATGGATGAAAGCTGGAAACAGGACAGCCAAAAGGCAATCACGCAGCGCAGGCGCATACGCTCAAGAAGCGATGCCCTCTCGCGCGCGGAGGCTGATCTGTGGGCGGTCGATCACCGGGGGAAACCCGCCATCAAGCCTCCGCCGCAGGCAGGGCGGGCGCTGGCCAACGTTCTGCGCCCGCTGGCGCGCGCCTTTGGGCCCGGCGCTTCGGAGCTGGAAGAACACTGGGGGGCGATCGTGGGCGAGGCGCTGGCGCGCTGGTCCACCCCTGAAAAGCTGCAGGGCGGCACACTGACCGTGCGGGCGCGCGGACCTGCCGCCGCACTGATCGAGGCGCAATCGGGCGTGATACTCGAACGCGTCGCGCAGTATGCGGGGCGGGCGCCCAAGCGCCTGCGCATCGTGCAGGGTGCGCTCAGCGCCCCTGCTGGCCCGGTGCGCAGCGCGGCAAGCCGCGTGGTCAAGCGCACAGAGCCCTTGCCCGAACCGCCCGCCGATCCGGCAGAACGGCTGGCTGCAGCGCTGGCTGACTTCGAGGCGGCGGTAAGGGAGCGTGAGGGGGGCTAGCTTCGCCCGGTGCTTCCTTTCCTCCCCCGTTCACGGGGGAGGAAAAGGTCTTCCGGACGTGAACCCCGGACGCGAAGCGATCCGGGGCCTCTCTCAGGATTATCCTGCACGAGGTCCCGGCTCGGACTGCGTGCGGCCGGGATTTCAAGGGACTGAAATGCCTACTCCGCATCCGCCTCGATATGCAGGCGCACGGTGACGGACGGTGCAACTTCAGCCCAGCTGGCCCCGCCGACACCGAAGTCTGCCCGCAGGATTTCCAGCGTGCCTTGCGCCACGGCGCGGCCATCGCTGATCTCGACGGTGAAGGGCAGCACCGCATCGCGGCTCTCGCCCCTGATGGTCAGGGTGCCGCGCGCCTCATAGCCGTCAGCAGTGGCCACGATCTCTTCCGACACGAAGATGGCTTCGGAATATTCCGACGGGTAAAGGCCATCGCGGCTGACCAGCGCGCTTTGATATTCGCGGTTGGGGATGGCGCCGGAGCCGCTGGTGACGCGCGCAGAAATGCTCGCGTTTTCAAGATCTTCCGGATCGAATGTGATCTCGGCTGAGAACTCGGCGAATGTGGCCGTCACAGACTGACCGAACACGCGGGTTTCCGCGGTGACTTCAGACGCATCGGCGTCGATCACCCAGTCCTGCGCAGAAAGGGGAAACGTGCCGGTCAGGGCGAAGGCCAGAGCGGCAAGGGAAGCCCGGATCATGGGGAGGTCTCCGTTTTCGGATTGTTTTACCGGTATTTATACGCGGGATTTCAGGAAGGGGATCATGCGCGTCAGCACGTCATCCCGGTTGACGAAATGGTGTTTCAGCGCCGCGCCGACATGCAGGGCCAGCAGCGCAAAGATCACCCAGGCTCCGGCGCTGTGGATCGACCCCAGCGGCTCGTAGGCCTCGTTCGGCACCGGCAGGTGCGGCAGTTCCAGCGCCGGGTTGTTGGCCAGATAGCTGGGGAAATTCGTCGCCGAGGCGGTCAGCCAACCGACCAGCGGCATGCCGATCATCACCGCGTAGAAAGCGATATGCGTGGCGCGCGCGGCGACGGCTTCCCATGGTTTCATCGTGTTCGGCATGGGTGGAACCTTGTGCGTCAGCCGCCAGCCAAGGCGGGCGAGCGCCAGCACCAGAAGGCCGATCCCGATGGTCTTGTGCCAGTTGTAATAGGTCTGCACCTCGGCAAAGCTCAGCTCGCCCGCCAGCGCCTGATCGCGCATGTCTTCCATCTGCCAGCCCATGAAGATCATGCCGACCAGCAGCACCGCCATCAGCCAGTGGAGCGTTATGGCGACAGCGGTGTAGCGGGGTTTCTCGGTGGTGCTCATTGTTCGCCCGTCCCTGTTGTTCCGGCTATATGAGGCAAGCCTGCCGCCGCCGCCAGCCCTTCGCAAGCGCGAAGGCGGAAAATGGCTCCAATGTGAGTTGATGCGGCCAGAATTCCGTCGCCTGTTCAAGACGCTAGTCCATTCTGGAGCGGCGCAAACAACACTCTTTCCGGGAGGGGGTGGATTGGGTCCGGAAATTCAGCGTTTCACCGGCGTAAGCCGGGAAAGGAGAAGCTGGATCCCGGGTCAAGCCCGGAAACCCCGTTGAGAGGCTCAATGATAAACACCGGGGTCCCGGCCCCCGAGCCGGGATCCACTTTTGGAACTACGCGGCCCAGATTCCCCCGTGCCAACGCCGCCCGGCCAATGTAGGATTGCAGGCAAGGAGGCCGGTCATGCTGCGGCTGCTGGGCGCAATTCTGGTTGCAGGTCTCGCCGTTCTCGCGGCGGCGCTCGGCATAGCCTCGCTGCTGGAGGCACGCGCCACCGACGGCGGACGCGAGCTGGCCGCCGCGCTGGTCGATCGCGATGCGGATTTCGCCTCGAGGCCGCTTGTGGATTGTAGCGCCGAAGCCCTGATCAGACCTCATATCGTGGTGACACAGATTGCCGACTCTGCGGCTGCGCCGGTTTGCAGCCTTCGCGTGACAGGTGATGAATATTTGTGGCGGGTGATGGCCGAAGCAGGCATCACCGGGATCGACAATTGTCAGTTCGCCATCGGACGTGATGCCGACCGGACGACACTCCTCGACATTAATGGCTGCACGTTCGGTATCTGGCGCGACCACGATATTATTCGCCTGCGAGAGAGGCTTGGCTCCTGTCTTGCTGACCAGTCGGCAGATATAGCGGTTTTCGAGGCGCGCGTGGCCTATGGCGGCAGCGACTTGTCCAACACCTTTGTTCGGCCCCTTCTAACGCGCTGCCCGCCAATCTGACAGGTTGTCACGAACTGGGCTGACGGCCCGATTTCTTCGTTTCACCGGCGCAAGCCGGTGCCCAGTCCTTTCTGGACCCCGGCTTGCGCCGGGAAAACGAGAATTTGGTTCCCGGGTCTAGCCCGGGGGGTATAGCTATGTCCGGGCGGAAAGGTTCCGGCTGAATAGACTGGATTAGCTAAAACGACCGCCCGACCCGCAATAGTTAATTTTGAATTGACACGGGCTGCTTCCGGCTTCCTAGTTTGATGGGGAAGCAGGGCGATGGGTATTTCAGAAATATTGCAATGGCTGGCTCCGAGAACTGAGCCTCTTGTTCAGGGAGCCGTGGCCATGGCCGTAGCGATGGTGGCAGGTTTTGCCGCCGTCGTATTGATGAAATCTGTGGGTGGCGGCTTCCTGAAATGTATTCTTGTTCCGGCAGCACGGTTCGTCGATAGGATACTTCTTGAACACATCGCCCCTCTGACTGGTATCAAGTTCGAGGAGGTCTGGTTGCGATGGGGCGTGTACTGGTTGGTTTTCTTTGGGCTTGCGGTGCTTGGCGCGCTTACGCCCGTGGCCCTTGGTCTTGTCGCTGTTCTGACGGCGCTGATTGCGATACTCGCCATTTATCGCCAGTGGGAGCAGGATGAGACGGAGCGGCGGCTGCTGGAAGATGCAGGCGACAGCATCCCTTACCGGAATGACTACCGCAACGAACTTCTGACCGGCCTTGCCATCATGATGGGGTTTTTTGCGCTCGGATTTTCGAGGCTTGAGGAACTTTTCCCACTTTATGCTGGCGATCCGCGTCTACCTGTGGCGTCAACCGCGATGTTCATCTGGGGCGAGTTCCTGAAAGCCATCCCGCTTGTTGATGCATCGGAGGTCTATGGCTGGCAGAATATCAGCGGCCTTGAAGCCTCAGGCGGCGTCGGGCGGACCGCAACTTTCACCGTAAGGGTCATCTTTGATCTTGTAATCATTGCGGCCCTCATTCGCACGGTGGATATCGTCCGCCGGATGACAGGGGGGTTCGACTTACGGCAAGTTGAGCGTGATCTAGCAAAAGGCGATGATGCATTGATCAACGCCGCCATTTCCAGACTTCAGGAACTCGCGTTGCTCGGACGGTTGAACGCTTTGCGAGCGCTGACAGATATAGCGTTGGCCCGTCGGGCCGATGGCAGGGTTTCAAATCTTAGCCACCGCGAAGAAGCGGCAACGGCCATGCTGGAACTAATGGAGCAGCGCGGCGATATGGCAATGGGTATTATTGCTGTGGAGAGCCTTCGAGTCTTGAGCAGCGAGTGGGACCAACAATTGAGCCCGGTCAGCTGGGCGTTATCGCAGAACAACTTGGGGCGAGCGCTCAAGTCTCTAGGTGAGATGGCAGGTGACCCAGCACGACTACAGGAAGCTGTTGACGCCCATCTCAGCGCCTTGGAAGCGCTAAAGATAGACACTTCTCCGGAGGATTGGGCTAAAACGCAAACTATGATGGGTGTCGCGCTCGCCGAGCTTGGCAAGGTTTTAGGTGATCCGATACGGCTGCGGGAAGCTATCCACGCTCACAACAACGCGCTGGAGGTCCACACACGCGACGTTCGCCCTGCGGACTGGGCCCGGGTGCAGAGTAATCTCGGTGTCACATTCCAAGCGCTCGGCGAGATGATGGAAGACCCAGCACCCCTTGAGGACGCGGTAAGCTCTTACCAAGGCGCATTAACGGTTTTCACTCTCGGCACGAGCCCCGAGAAGTGGGCCATGGTCCAAAACAACCTAGGCACCGCCCTAGATGCGTTAGGTCGTACTTTAAACGATCCAACCCACTTTGAGAAAGCGATTGACGCCTACCGGAGTGCCCTTGTCGTCTATACGCGTAAAGCGGGCCGAGCAGATTGGGCGATGGTGCAGGCCAACCTTGGGTCCGCACATGGTACTTTGGGAAGCCTTACTCGTGATCGTTTTCAGCTAAATGCGGCAGTTAAGGCATGCCGCAACGCACTTGAAATATACACTCCCTCATCAAGTCCAAGTTACTGGGCAGTGACACAGTATAATCTGGGCGTGGCGCTTACAGCGCTCGGCGAGATGACGGGCGACCCAGTCCGGTTGGAAGGAGCCGTTCAAGCTTTTCGCGGCGTGCTGGATGTCTACACTCGCGAGATAAGTCCAGCTAAATGGGCGATGACACAGAACGCTCTGGGTAGTGCTCTTGCAGCGCTAGGCAAGATGGCGGGAGACTTGGTCAGTCTTGAAGAGGCGAAGGCCCTTTTTGAGGAACTCGCAGCCTTCCGGACGAAACGGGGTGAAACCGAAAAGGCTGACGCCGCGCGGGACCAAATCAGCGAGATCGAGCGATTGCTCGGTGACCTTCGCGGCAACACCTAGCGGCAGTTTGGCGACCCGCCACGTACGTCGGGAACGAAATCAATTCGACGTGTTCTTAATCGTTCGCGCTAAATGCGGTTCACCTAGACCAATTCGTCTCCCGTTCCGGTTCTAAACGGTCAGCGTTCGCCCGAAATCAGCTCGACATGGCTCACACCCAAAGCTTGAGCCAATTCGTACAGCGTTACGACCGTTGGGTTTCGCTTACCGCGTTCCAAGCCGCTCAGGTATTGCTGGCTAAAGCCGGACAGCTCTTCGACCTGCTCTTGCGTCAGGCCTTTTTCCCGCCGGATGCGGGCGAAGTTTTGTCCAACGAGGATGCGGATATCCATGCCACTGGAATGGCAGTGATCGCAACGAAATATTATCAATTATAATATGTAATGTGCATATCAATGCTGCACGGCTTCACAGAAAGCTGGCAGCAGGATGATTGGTGGAGGTTGATATGCGTGTTTTCGTTATGGCCATGGCCGCGTTTTGCCTCGGCTCTGTTGGTGCCCATGCTAAGGATGATGTTCCGGCAGGGTTTGACTGGCCAGCAACACAGGCCGGTGTCATTCCGGACTTGCGGCTAAGTGACGTACTGAGAGATGCGCGGAATGAAGCGCGCGAAGCCCAAGGACGGTCCCGTGAAGCGCAGCAGGCCGCCGGACAGGCGCGCCGCCGTGCAGGACTTCGCGGATTTGTTGGCTTGGGAGCACAACCTGTAACCGTCGATAGCGGCACCGTTATGCGGGCCGTGTCATATCACGGCAGTGATGGGCCGATGCTGGGTGAAATTTCCTACGCCAGCGGCGCAACAATGACCGGTGTTTTCGGCCCAAACCTCGGGGTGTTTGTATCCGCACCGGAATCACCCGTCGCAGAGTTTCGCGGCTGGGTGCAGTCAGCCGCTTCTGCACACCCTTATGCGATGGTGGGTGTTTTCCATTACCGAAACGGCGAGCGGTTTTCCGGTTGCTATTGTGCCGGAAACAATGCTCGAGGCGTCTATGAAGCCGCCGATGGCCAGAGGCGTTTTGTCGGGACAATCGATTTTACCGGTGATCGTCCGCGCCCCCTGCAAGGCATCGTTGAAGACAGACAAGGCCGCTTGCGGGCCGTCTTACTCGGCAGTTAGGCGTCCAGAATTATGCCGTCTCGCGAGCGATCACCCTCGCCAGTTCCGGGTTCACCTTGACCGTACCTTTGTGTGTGACGGTGAAGTCAGCCGGTGAGAAGGTGTGTTCGCGGATGATCCCGATTATGGCCCGGTCGATTATGGGCCGTTCGGGCTCCATGAGGTCAAGCGCAAAACAGGGTGTCTTGCCCCGGTCACGGGTGCGGCGGTCGTGAACGATGCCTAGGGTGACATCATAGCCGTTGGAGATGGCTTCAATCTGTTCGCGCGCCATCAGCATGCCATAGGCGTAATTGAGCATGGCGTTGACGGGGTGCGTTGCCGATTGATTGCGGTGCTTCTCATCGCGAAGGGCCGCGCGGGAGAAGATCACCTTCCAGTCATCGGGTATGGGGTTGCGGCTTGTGCCCTTCCAGCGAAGGGGAAGCGCCTGCCATGCAGCGAAGTAGCTGGACGCTATCGATCCTTCCAAGCCTAGAAGGTCATTCAGTCTGGCGTGCCCGCCCGCTTCGATCCGGGCTTTCAGATGTTCGATAGTTTCCATGGCCCGGTCACGTTTCGAGCTTTCGGGTATCCAGTCGCGAAGCGTCTCAAGCGTGTTTTGCGCCTTGGTAGTGAGAAGCTCTTGCGCAAAAGTGATGCGGGCTTTGGGATCGCTACGGGTCCGGCGTTGCCAGTCCAGCTTTTCAGTATCGACCGTCGAGCCGCCTGCACTCAGAGCTGATACGAACCGGCCATCCCATTTGAGGCGGATAAGCGTCACACCTTCGGCTTCCAGCCAATCGAGCGCGTCTATCGTAAGGCTGCCCGATCCGTCCAGAAGCACCATGCGTTCGGGCAGGTCCAGTGAGCCTTTGAAAAATCGGCGCTCATTGATCTCTTGCGGGTGATGGGTAAAGCCATCGCGCACGATGAGCGCGCCTTTTTCAACTCTCAGCGCGATCCCTTGCCCTGTCAGAATGAGTGGCGACTTTTCCCGTTCGCGGCGCTTGCGAGTGGGGATCGAGGCTTGATGTGCGGCCTGCCAATACTGGCAGCGTTCGGGCCAGTCGGCGGCACAACCGGAAGCAATAACGCTTTGAGCGTCGAGCATCGCTTAGCCCTCATTCACGGATGGGGTGATTTTGGAGAGTTCGGCTTCGATACCTGCTGTCGGAATATCTGAAGACTGCCTCAAGTACGCGATGAATACGAAAATGATGACGGACCATTCCCGGCTCGATCTCAGGCTTCGCCCTACTAGCTGAAATTGCGCCGGATCACTGCTAGGCGTAATAATGCCGTCAAGACCCTGAGAAATAAAGTTAATAACCTCATTAAAATGAATGCGGATTGTTTCCAGTTCCACTCTGTCTGCTTGGCATATAACCCGTGTGGTATGTTCCCACCTGCCGTGATCATCAAAAACCAGAAATCCGGGATAAATCGAAGCAATAGGGCCGGATAAGACGCTCATCAGCGAGCTAAGTCCCTGCATCGAATTTGGCGACGTTTGGAGCGCGGTTCTCGATACTCCTGCCTGCAAGGTCATCCGGACAATCTCAATCAGATCGTTCGGGTTCAATTTGAGTTTGGTGTTGCCAAATACCTGATTTAATGGCCCGAGTTGCCGGATAAGGACCGACTTACTGTGTGGTGGTATTTCGGCTGTTCTATTCACATAAGCGGATCGTATTGGCGCGAGCGCCATCTTGGCGGCTTTTTCAAATTCCTTACGGATGGCCGTTTCCAGCTCGAAGGGTGGAGTATCCCGCCCTTCTAAGAAAAGCTGAAACAGGATTGCATCGCGGTCCTTTATCCCTCGTGCATACAGCCGCGCGATTTGAAGTGCCCGCCTGTAGTGCCCCGCCGAATAGGCGTATCGAGGGCGCAAGCCGTCATTCCCCTGTCGTGTTCCGGGAGCTAGCAGAAACTGATCAATCCACTCGGTTAGGCGAACTTCGGTGATTTCGATCCCGGAGCGCTGACGTGCTCTGCTGGCCGCTAACAGGCCCAAAAGTTCCTTCTTCGAAAATTCCTTGGCGAAAGCGCTCGACATCAAAAGGTGCTCCGGGTGCGATCCGCAGACTCGATAGCAAAAGACATACTAACCCGGCATCCGTTCCAAGTTTGGGAAACGGATCATGCCCCGCGTTCGCGATTACAAAGCAGAATACCGCAGGCGCGTTGAGCGTGGCACTGCCCGTGGCCTTACAGAGTCTCAGGCACGGGGCCATCCCAAGCGCGGTGAGCCGCTGGCCAGCAATGCTGGACGTCTACCGGAAGCCGATGATGCTCTTAATGCCGCTATCCGGCGCATGCGTCATGGTGACAGCCTGCGCGGCGCGGCCAAGGCCGAAGGCACATCTGAGAAACGGCTTCGCCGGTATCTGAAGCTGCACAATATGGCCGTGCGCAAGGGCCGGACATGGCGGATTTACGATGAGCGTAATCGCCACGTGCCGATCCGCTCTGAAGGCAGGCTCAAGAAAATCATCGTGAAAGGGGCTAAGGCCGCATCGGGAGCCGGTAAGGCTTGGGATGCGCAGGGCCGTGCAACATCCGATCACGACATGGACCGGCTGGCCGCGCTTAGGGGCGAAGGTCTGACCGATGAGCACGGGCGGTTTCATCCCTTCGAAACCGATCCGAACACGCTCTATCGCCTCGCGGACGCGGACGGCGATGACTTCGCTGAATTCTACAAAATCATTGGATAAGAAAGGAAACTGGCCATGGCCGGAATGATGACGCCTGCCGAAAAGCGGCTTGAACGTGCCTACAGGCGGCTTGGCACCCGCAACCCCATTTGTGTGATGTGCGGAGAAACGAACCCCCACGTGCTGGAACGCCATCACGTCGCCGGACGGCTCTTCAACGAGACCGTCATCATATGTTGCAACTGCCACCGCAAGGTGAGTGATCCGCAAAAGGACCGGCACGGGCTGGAAACCTTCGATCCCGATGAAACGCTGATCGGCCATTATCTGTGCGGGCTGGCCGATGTTCTGGCAGCGGTCGCCGTCACGCTCAAAACCTTCGGTGAACGCCTTCTCGGTATCAAGCCTGCCAGTAGCGATCAGGGAGACGCGTCATGAGAACCGCTCCCGACACCATCGCCGTGCGTGCCTACACCGAAAAGACAGGCAAGGCTCCGGTTGGCTGTAAGAAACGTAAACAGGACCGGCTTGATGAGCCCTCGCCCTACACGCTCATTTTTGACACCGAAACAACCATCGATCCCGGACAGGCCTTGCGGGTGGGTGCCTATCAGGTGCGCAAAGGCGAGGTGCTGGCTGAAGAGGGCATGTTCTATCTGCCCGATACGTTGACCTTCGCAGAAATCGCGACGCTCAAAGCCTATTCTACCCGGCACGGGCTGAAGCTGCGTACTTTACGCGATTTCAACGAGCGCGTGTTTCTGGAGATTGGCTATTACAGCCAAGGCCTGATTGCGGGTTTCAACCTGCCCTTTGATGTCTCGCGTATTGCCATCCGGCATACGCCGGCGCGCGGTGCGATGCGCAGCGGCTTTTCCTTCATGCTGGCCGCCGGCAGACATCACCCTCAAGTGCGGGTGAAGCATCTGAGCGCGCGGGCGAGCCTGATCGATTTTGCCACGCCTGCCGGGCAGGACACGCCGCGCGGCGCGCGCAAGCGCGGTCAGAAAACGGCAAAATTCCCCGGCTGTTTTGTGGACCTTAAGACGCTCGCCGCTGCGCTGACCTCTCAGAGCTTTTCGCTCGAAAGCCTTTGTGCGTTCCTCAAAGTCCCAACCCAAAAGCGCGCCAGCGATGCGCACGGCGAAACCCTGTCCGATACCTATCTCGATTATGCCAGAGCCGATGTGCAGGCCAGTTGGGAATGCCTGTGTGCCTTGCGCGAGCGATACCGCGAACATGGCCTTGCAACGCCGCTGCACCGGATTTTGAGCGAAGCGAGTATCGGCAAGGCGTATCTGTCTCTTATGGGGATATTGCCACTACTGGCCTGCCAGAATGTCGCGCGGCACATCTTCGCCAAGGCCATGGAAGCCTATTATGGCGGGCGGGCTGAAGTGCGCATCCGGCGCGAGCCGGTCGAAGTGATCTATACCGACTTCAAATCCATGTACCCGACCGTCAACGCGCTCATGGGACTTTGGGAGTTCATCATCGGTGACGCGATGACATGGCGGGACAGCACGACAGAAACGCGCGCCTTTCTGGACAGCGTGACGCGAGAGGATTTTCAGTCAAAGGACACATGGCGGCATTTGCGCACGCTGGTGCGGGTCAGGCCAGACGGCGATCTTCTGCCGGTGCGTGCGCAATACAGCCCGGAAAAGAAGACCGGTGCCTACACAATCGGGTTCAACTTCCTGACGTGCAGCGATGCGCTCTGGTACACGCTGGCCGATGTGGTGGCCGCCAAAATCCTGACCGGCAAAGCCCCGGACATTATCGAAGCGGTCAGCTTCACGCCGGGCGAACCGCAACTGGACCTCAAACCCGTCGACCTCTTCGGCAAGCCTGATTTCCATATAGACCCACGAACGGACGATGCTTTTGTGCGCCTGATCGATATGCGCGATGAGGCAAAGGCCAAGGGTGATGAGGTGGAAAAGGCGGTCAAGATCATCGCCAATTCGACCTCCTACGGGATATTCATCGAAATCTTGCGCGATGATGCGTCGAAGCCCGAAAAGCTGACGCTTTTCCATCCCGAGGCCCGCGAAGAAATCATTCTGTCCAAGGCGCTTGAAGAACCGGGCCGGTATTTTCATCCCGTGATCGGCACGCTGATCACCGGTGCGGCCCGGCTTATGCTGGCCTTGGCCGAACGCACGGTGCTGGCTGAAGGTCTGCAATGGGCTTTTTGCGATACCGACAGCCTTGCCATCGCCCGGCCAGATGGCATGACCCGCGATGAGTTCCGCGCGCGGGTCCAACGGGTGGTGGACTGGTTCACCCCGCTAAACCCCTATGACAAGCCCGGCTCCATCCTGCAGATGGAAACTGAGAACTTCGCAAGTGATGGATCCGGGGCGCTCCAGCCACTTTACGCCTTCGCGATCTCAGCCAAGCGTTACGCCCTTTTCAATCTCGATCCTGAAGGCTGCCCGGTCATCCGCAAGGCGTCCGGCCACGGGCTTGGCCATCTCATCGCGCCCTATGGCGAAGATGATCCGGCACCGGGCATCCCTAACCCTGTCGTGCCGCTATCAAAAATCGGTGTGAGCCGCTGGCAGTATGATCTTTGGTACAAAATCATCGAAGCAGGCCTTGGCGATACGCCGCATAAAGTTGCGCTCGACTATCACCCGGCTCTGCAAAAGCCTGCCGCAAGCCGCTATGGCGCAACCTCGCCAGCTCTTCTGAAATGGATGGAGCTATGGAACGCGCCGCGTCACTGGTTCGAAGAAGTGCGTCCCTTCGGCTTCATGCTCAAATTTACCGCGCGAGGGTGCAACGACCTTCCCGCTAACGAAGATGATATCGTGATGAGCATCCCAAAGGGCCGTCCGTCATGGCCCCAAACCCCGAAGCCCTCAGCCCCGTTCGACCGTGATCCGGCCAAAGCCGCCGAACAGGCCTTCGACCGCGAAACCGGCCTGCCGGTTCCGGTGAGCATGCTTCTGACCTATGACGAGGTACTGGCCAGATATCACCTCTGCCCCGAAACCAAGTTCGAGAACGCGGACTATCGCGACACCGGCGAAACCAGACGGCGGCACATCATCGCAAAACGTGTCCGGCGGATCGGGAAGGAAGCAAATGCGGTCAGCGATGACAGCGCAAACTACCCGGTGCGGAAAGGGGATGTCGGGGAGTTTGGATGAATATCCAGCGTTGTCTCATGGCCGACTTATGCGAAATGTGTTGATTGGCATGAATTCGTGCGGCTGCGTTCAAAGAGATTCCCTGTATATGATGCCGCCGGAATAGCGACGGTGCAGGTTCACATCAAAAGGGCTACCTGCTAAAGCCTTCGAATCGGTAGATACCGTGCGATAGATAAGATCGCAGTATCGCAAGCTAAATTTTGTTGGCCTGCGGGAAACGATTAAAAATACGGTTAGATCGCGAACCTATTTCGGAGGCCGAACTGGTTAAGTTAGTTCCCGTTTCTCTCTCCACCAGTGAAAATGCCGGGCACATCGTTTTGGTGCATGGGCTCGGGGCAAATAGTGAAACAACGTGGGAGTCCTCCGCGCGATCAAAGGAATTTTGGCCGGAAGCTTGGCTTGCTACCGATTTTCCAGACTATTCTATTTGGACGATTGATTACGCGGCCCCACGATCGGGTTGGCGGGGCACAGGGATGCCTCTTGAGGATCGCGCTGAGAGCATTCTTGCACGCCTTATTGCCGAACCAGCTCTTTCGATGGGGAGCATCACGTTTATTGCTCATAGTCTTGGCGGACTTGTGGTCAAAGCTATCCTTCGTAGCGCCGACCGTGATGGCTCAACTGATGCAAGGGCTGAGAACCTTGTGAGCCGCCTCAAAGGCGTGGCGTTCCTAGCGACGCCGCACCAAGGCTCTGATCAGGCCGGTCTATATAAAACACTCAGCAAATTGATCTTGTTGCGTGCGACTCCAGTGCTAATGGGGCTTACTCGAAATAATTCAGCGCTAAGAAGCTTGAATACGTGGTACCGGCGTTTTTCTGAGAAAAAAAACCATGCTCACCTCGTTTTGAGAGAGTCTAAACCGGTCCCATTTCTAGGTGTGATTGTAAAGCCGGACAGTGCCGACCCTGGATTAAACTCTAACTGTATTCCAGCAGATGCAAATCATATAAATATCACCAAGCCTACCTCAAGAGACGACCCTATATATGTTCTCATCAAAGACTTCATAAATTTACCGAGACAAAGTACGGGACACGATCTCGGTTCGATTCATCGGATTGAAAACTCCATACACGAAGGGTTTGCCAATCTCTCCCGAGAGACAGATACGATAAACGCGGGGCTGGAGGCACTTCAAAAGTCACTTTCGGGATCGAATCTGAGTCAATCCAGTTCGGTCGAATTGATAAACAAAGCTGCTCATGACCGAATTATAAACCTGCGCCGCTCTCGCTTTTACGGTGAGATTAAACAGGAACCGAAGGCACGGGCATTATCAACTGCAATATTGGGTGGGGAACTCGCTGGAGTATCGCCGAGTCTCAAGGCGGAAATTTTGGGTTGGTGCGCAAGGTTTTTAGTAAAAAATGACGCCGAAGCGGCCAAGGCAATTATAAAAGCAACAGAAGGTCTCGAAGAGGCAACTGAAGTAAAAATCGCTGAAGCATTTCGCGTTGGATTTTACGAAGATCATGCTGAGGCGATGCGAATGTTGAGTATAATTGACTCGCCGATTGCACGTTCAGCACAACTTTTCTTAAAGGATTATGACGGTGGCGAAAAAGCGGTCAACGACTGGCAAAAAATTGCTGAACTCGACCATGATGATTTTGATGCAGACGGAAAATTCCTTCTGGCTCACAGTTTGATAAAACTCGGAGAACATGAAGAGGCGCTACGTCTTATCCAGAAGTTGAGAGATTCGGATTTTCATGAGGCACCGGTCCTTTTGCGCCTAGCTGCCGATGCACACCTAGTGATGGCGGTTCCCTTCGAGGCTCGAAATGTCATACTTCGTAACTACCAAGCGGATCTAAGAAAAATTCCGTTTAAGGCTACGCCAGAGGCTCTGAGGTTAAGAAGAGAGGCTTCTAACTACTATTTGCGGAGCTCTCGCGCGGCTCGCGAACTCGGGGCAATTGAGTTTTCTAAGTTTGATGATGACCGACATCTTTGGCTGAGGCTGCGTGACCCTTTGACAGAAAAAGGAGCGCGGGATGAGCTTCGCGAAAGCCTTGCAGACGACAGCTCGTTCCTACGACGCATTCCTATGGCAGTGGATTTTGGCATCTCGTTCGACGTCGAACGAGCCGAGCGGGCTGCGGATCGGCAGGAGGCGAGATCCGGCGAGGTGACGGTTGAGATAGCGCTTGCCAGATACTACCTCGCTTTGCGCCAAGCAGACCCCGCAGCGGTGGCGGATTATATACAGAGGCACCGAGCGACTATCTGCGAGGTTCTTGCCCCGGAAGCCATACTCTCAGTTTTGATTGAAATGCTTGCGCGATCCGGCGCCAAAGAGGCAGCGCACAATGCTCTGGAGGAGCTAAAGGAGATCGGCGTAGACGCCGAGCAAGAGCGGCTACTTCAGCAACTTGTTGATGGCGATTTCGATGATCTTGGCGCAATTAAAGTCTTTCGGGACAGATATCAAAAATCGAAGTCTCTTGATGATCTCTCCAAGCTTGTGAGAGCGCTCAGGGATGAAAATGATTGGGCAGACCTAGTTAAATTTGGAAGAATATTATTTCAGAAGACAGAAGATATAAATGACGCTTCATTGTTCGCGGAAGGAATGTACAACGCCGGTGAAATAGATGATTTGATAGATTTTTTTATTGAAAATGAATCACTTATCCACCAGTCAAATTCATTGCTATCTATTAGCGCTTGGGCAGATTTTAGGGCAGGACATTTTTCGTCTGCAGAAAGCAAATGCCTAACATTGCTTGATGAAGTCGGAGACGAAAATCATCGGACGCTTTATGTATATATATGTATGTACTCAGGTAGATGGTTAGATTTAACGAGATTTATAGAGAACGAGTGGGAACAACGAAACAGCAGATCCCCTAACGAACTACTTCGCGCTGCTCATCTAGCGCAAGGTAGTGCATCGCCTCGGCTTCGCGATCTCGTGTTCGAAGCGGCAAGACGGGGGACCGACGATCCTAAAGTCCTGCTGGGTTGTTACCAGATTGCTGTTGAATCCGGATGGGAAGGCGAAGAGGCGGTGGCTAAATGGATGCCTCAAGCGGTTGCGCTGTCGGATGAGGGCGGGCCGATACAGCTAACGACCTTAAAGGAAGTGATGAGTCTCCAGCCGGGCTGGGCCAGCCAGCGAGATCAAGCGCTTCAGCAGCTTGAACGCGCCGAAATTCCTTATTTCGCGGCAGCTCAGATGCTAAATCGTTCGCTTGTCGAGCTAATCCTGACCACCGCATGCCACAACCAAACCCAGCGAGATATCCGCCACAAGGCGTGCATCTGGGCTTACACAGGGGCAGAAGATGGGGGTGCCCATTTTGATCTTTCTGTTTTAGCTCTTGAGCCCATTAGCTTACTGATCCTTCAGATGAGCGGGATGTTGAGCAAAGTTTTGTCTGCGGCTGGCAAGGTTGTGATCCCCCATTCTACGTTAGCTTGGCTGTTCAACGAGCGAAGGCGGGTACGATTTCATCAGCCGAGCCGGGTAGTATCAGCTCGGCAACTTCGAGCATTAATTGCTTCTGGAAAGATCGAAGAATTCGCACCGTCGGTCACTCCGGCACCGGTTTTAATACGTGAGGTGGGACGTGAGATTGCCGAAGCCCTAACCTACGCAAAAGGGGCGAAGCAGGCTCACGGTGATACCATTTTCGTTGTACATCCAAGGCCAGTCTATCGGGCTGAATCCATGATGGAGGAGATTGCTGACATAAAGGAATTTGAGGATGTAATCGTCGGCTGCGAGGCCGTTGTTCAGCGATTGCGTGACAGCAGCGTGATAACCCAAGCCACAGCCACAAAGGCGCTCTCGTATATTAAGAGGCATGGCGCGACCACGAGCGCGCAAAGCACCATTCCGCCCGGTGCCACGGTGCTTCTAGATGGATTGGCTGTTAGTTATCTCTTGCAGCTTAACTTATTGGAGTATTTGAAACGTGCAGAGCTTCGGTGTCTAATTGTAGGCAGTGTTGTCCGCGACGCGGATGCGCTTATCGCATTTGATGACAAAAGCGCGGAGGTCCAACAGCATATTGAGGCGCTTAGAGGCTCTCTTTCCGGGGCAATCGCGAGTGGTGCAGTGGTAGTTGGACCGGATGACTCGTCTAATGGCGAAAGCGAGGGAAATGAGCTTTCGGTTCACCCTAGCGTCAAAGTGGTTGGGCTCGCGGAACAAGCCACTGCCCTTATTATAGATGATAGATATTTCAACGCACATCGTTTTGTGGAAACAAGTAAAGCAACCGTTCCCATTTTCAACACCGCGCAACTAGTCGACCACCTTGAACACATCGGACTTTTGTCTGCGGACATATCTGATGAGTGGCGCACGTCAATCCGGCGCTCTGGCATCATGTATTTGGTACCGGCCGTGGATGAGGTAGTCCGGTATGTACTCGCTGGCTCAAGTGATACTGGTGGGTTCACTGAAACCGCCGAGCTACGAGCAATTAAGGAGAGCCTCCTGAAGCTACGGCAAATGCCCGGATCGAGAATGCCAGCTGATCTGTCTTGGCTGACAAACACTTTAGCTCAGCTCCGTTCTGCGATTCCGAAGTTATGGGAGCAAGTCGACCTTAGTGCCGAGGTTGCTGCCCACGCATCGACTTGGTTGCTACAATTAATTGACCCGAGAGATTGGGCACACGTTTTATCTAAAGCTTCGGTCGAAGAGCTATCAGAAATGTATGCCCATTATATATCCACGCTAATACTATACGCGCCAATTAAACGGAAAAAAGAATATTTCGACTGGTTGGACACAACCGTTATTCAGCCACTAAGCATCTACGATACTCAAGTGTATGAAGTCCTTATTAATAACTGCTGTAATTTGGCCGCGAAGCTTTCCGAGTCACTCGAAAATAGTGAGCAATTAAGTGATGCCTAATAGTAAAATTCCGCAGCATATCAGAATTGCGGTTCAACAATTTCCGAATTCCTTGCGGCAGAAAATATTAGATAATGAGCGATTTACGTTAAAAACAGCGATAGAATACCGAAATGTTATTTCTATTGGTGCATCAGCAAATTTCGACCCTAAGATATTTCTTGACACGGTGCGCTTGTGCTTTTCTACCGACGAAGTAATTTATGCATCGGATTTGGAGAGCAATAACTGGGAGTTCCGATGTGACCGCAGCCTGCGATTGCCACAAATAACCCTCTCGAACTCGAAAGAAATTCTAAGCTTAACAGACTCACGAGCTCTTTCGCTGATACCGCAAGATCGCAATAACTGGCGTGCAGATATATCCAGTGTTTGGCATCTCAATAACGATTTAATCGTGTCGTTAGTTCAAAAATCTGAATCAGAGCCCTTGGACATCGATGATCAGCAAAAGGCGGAAATCTGGATAGAATGTACTCCGTACCAATTTCAAAAAAAATTAGTAAGAAAATTTGGTAGAGGAATAAAATTTGATGACTTAATTCCAAAAGATTGTCTGTACTTCGAAGCTCTAGCTGGTTCACCAAAGCCAACGGATGGAATGAAAGAGTTCCTAGCTGGCAATTTCTTGGATTACGCGCGCTCTATTCTGAATTGGGACCCATCGCGAGGGTTCTCACATTTATTGAAGCTATCGGCGAGTCCGGTGGTTCTTGAAGCGTTGGGCAGCGACAGCTTTCAAGAAGACGCAATAAGAAGCGCGTTTGAAACGCCTCTGGATAGAAGTAACATTTTTTCTTCGATTGCGTTGGCGGAATGGGGGCTCTTGGAGCTCAAAAAACGGCCTTGGCTCGAAAAGCTACTTGTAAAGTTTCTTGATGAATTGTTGGGTGAAATTGGAAAAGAAGACCGCCTAAATTTGTCTTCTCAACTGGTTATGGCAGTTGATTGCTTGATTGTAGATTTTCAAATTCTCAATCGGCATTCACCATCTATCAGGCGCCAAATCAGTATAGCACAAGCCGCTATTATTGAAGATGCAATTTTGGAAGCTGAGTTAGATCGAGATGAAGTTTTAAATTGGCTCGGGAGCATCGGAAAGGAGCTATTTTATTTTCAGAATTTGATTGATCTAGTTCGAGAGCCTCGGTGGGCATCGGAGTACATCTCGGCTTCGCAATTGCGTGCCGAATTTGCCGGAAGGTTAATGAACGCGGCGCGGCGCGGTGAAGTTGAAAGTTTTGGGGACGACCTCAAACGTGTTTGCTTTGATGCGGAGTACTCCATTGAAGCTTTAGTTGAGTTACCGAGATCATATTTACCGGGTCCGCTGGAAGGCAGTGTGGACTTGATTCATGAAATTCCGTCAGAATTAGGAAAATTCATTGACGAACAGTTGTCTCCCGAGGAAATAGACCTAAGCTCGTTCAGCGCTCTAATCAGTGCTGCATCGATAGGCCATATAGCGGGTAGACACGCGATGTCAGCCGCAGGCGCGTTACAACGTGTAAACTACCAGCTGCAGGCTTCTCCGGGCGATGAAAACCTTTCCGCCTATATGCTAGGTCTAGCGAAAGTTTGCGCCGTTTCGCGTAGTAAAGAATTGGCAAACGAATTACGTGTGCTCTCTCGGGTTTTGAGAAGGACAAAAGCGAAGGGTTGGAGTGCAGAGTCGGAGTTTATTACGCTCGTTACGGCGGCGGCAGCTGAAGAGGATCCGGCCCATTGGGCTTCGCGTCTCGGCGAATGGCTATGTGAATTAGCTGCCGAGTTGGACGTACCGGACGCTGCCCAAAAAATAGATAGATCGCTTCGCCAGTTGTGGCGGTTGGCACCCGAGCTCCGGAGCTCCACAACCTCTGCTAATGCTCTGCTTATGGCCGCGGCCAACGCAGTTTAGCCTTGTCTCCGGCATTTGTGGCAGACATAGCTATACCCCCCGGGTCTAGCCCGGGAACCCGGCCTGAGAGGCTCGATGATAAACACTGGGGTCCCGGCCCCCGAGCCGGGATCCATTTTTGGAACCACACGGCCCATTTTCCCCGGTGCCAACGCCGCCCGGCCCATGTAGGATTGGGAGCAGGGAGGCCGGTCATGCTGCGGCTGCTAGGCGCAATTCTGGTTGCAGGTCTCGCCGTTCTCGCGGCGGCGCTCGGCATAGCCTCGCTGCTGGAGGCACGCGCCACCGACGGCGGTCGCGAGCTCGCCGCCGCGCTGGTCGATCGCGATGCGGACACGGCGGCAAGGCCGCTGGTGCCCTGCAACCCGGTCGAGGAGATAGTAGCCCGGCGGAGAGGGTGGAGCTATGTTCGCGCCACCAGCAATGGCGAAGAGACAGCCTGCCGCCTGGCTGTTTGGCCTGAAGATGCTTTTTCAAAGCTCTATTCTCCGGAAACCGGAAACGCGTGCCGCTTCGATCTCGAGTATGCGGGTGACTACACTCTGGCTCACGACAGCAGCGGATGTGCGACAGCGTGGCTGTTCAATATCGGCTTTCGCGAAGAGCTCGGTTCCTGCCTCGGTCTGTCCCCGGACCATCCCCGCGTGAGCGTGGAACTCCGCCGGGATTGGCCAGAGAGGCCGGAGTATCGACCGCCGGTCCAGCCCAGCGCTTTCAGCATGCTCACCGGCTGCCCTGAGCCGAAGTAGGAGTCCCCTCGCCCGCCCCAGGCTGTCCCTCATATCGTCGTTTCTGCCCCCGCCTGCGCAGGGATAAACTCCGCCGGGAACCCAGAGCCAGCTGGCAACCGGCAGAGCCTTGTGATCGTCTGGATTCCCGCCTGCGCGGGAATGACGACGGGGCACATGGTCCATTTTTCCTGTGCCAACCCCGTCCGGCCCCTGTAGGATCGCAGGCAGGGAGGCCGGTCATGCTGCGGCTGCTGGGCGCAATTCTGATCGCAGGTTTCGCCGTTCTCGCGGCGGCGTTTGGAGCGGCCTGGCTGCTCGACGCACGCGCTATAGAAGGCGGGCGTGAGCTCGCCCTGTCACTTGTCGAGAGGGATGAGGCCACGGCAGCAAGGCCGCTGGTGGATTGCCAACTTCGACCGCCCGAACTCGGCGACCGCCGGCGCAGGCTGGTTAGCGTCGATGTTAACGTGAATGGCGAGTTCGCCGGATGCCCCACATTCGAATTGCCCCGCGAGATATTCACACCTGTGATCAGCCACAACGAGGCCTTGGCTTGCCAGTTTGATCTTGAAGTCCGCGACGGAAATGCATCGCTGTCCGCCCCGCCCGATTGCCTTAACCCAGCATCCTTTGAACGACACGCTCTGAGTTTAATCTCGTGGTGCGTCCGCGATTTCAGCCAGGCAACCCGATATGTGGTGGAGCTTCACGCAACCGCGCCAAGCGTGCAGCGATACCAGCCAAGTGCGGACTCGCAATTGACCGGCTGCCCCGGCTCCTGAACGCGCTCCTTTCCGCGCCCATCTGCCGCGCAGGTTCGCCCTCGCGTTCGGCCCGTGTCCCGACCGGATATGAAGATACGGATGCCGCGCACCTCAAAGCGCTAATCACTCGGCCTCAAAAAGGACCGATAGTATAAAATTGCCAAGAAACCCATCAGGGCAAGCAGTCCACTTCCCAGCAGCAAACCGGTAAATTGGACTAAGTAGTACTTATATAACATAAAAGCCAATAAAGCAAATGTTGCCGAACAGAATATAATTAAAATAACTTTAACTACCTTATGGTTATTAAAACATTGCACAATTCCATTTTTATTTTCATAGCTGCCGCCATCATAATCATCATCTGAAAAAGAGATACAAAAAACATACCATGCTCTAATTATTATTGTTATAACAACCAGCAATACAAAATACAATGGAATAAAAAAATAAATACCTTTTGAAGCAGCGAATACTGTGACGATTGCTGGAACAGTCACGCTCCAAATCCAAAGGCTAACAAACAAAATTTTCGCAAACGTCTTATTTCGACGGAATATGTTTCTTTGTCTCATGGTTATTTTAAACCTTATCGTCGCGTCCACCCGTCAGCGGACTCACGATTACAAGCTGCACGAAATGCAGGTTGTCCAGTCCAAACCGATTCCTTGTTAGAGGAATATCATACAGGTGACGACGCGCCGCGCAGCTTCGCCCTCGCGTTCGGCGCACGCCGCGCTATGTTCTGCATCGCAACAACCTGACCGTTGGGGAGACACGTCCATGAGCTATCGCGCGCCCGTCCGCGACATCCGTTTCAGCCTTGAGGAAATCGCCGCGCTCGACAGCGTGCGCGCCACCGGCGCCTTCCCGGAATTTTCCGGCGATCTGACCGGCGCCATCCTCGAAGAGGCGGCAAGGCTCTGCAATGACGTGATCGCGCCGCTGAACTGGCCGGCAGACCAGCAGGGCTGCACGCTGAAAGACGGCGAGGTGAAAACCCCCGATGGCTTCCCGGCGGCCTATGCCAAGTTCGTGGAAGGCGGCTGGCAGGGCCTGCAGTTTGGCACCGAGCATGGCGGCATGGGCCTGCCCCGTGCGCTGGGCTGCGCGCTGATGGAGATGCTGCAAAGCGCCTCGATGAGCTTTGGCCTCGGGCCGATGCTCTCCTTTGGCGCCATCAAGGCGCTGATCGCGCATGGTTCTGACGAGCAGCGCGCGCTCTACCTGCCCAAGATCATATCCGGTGAATGGTCAGCCACGATGAACCTCACCGAGCCGCAGGCCGGTTCGGATGTCGGCGCGCTGCGCACCAAGGCTGAACCGAACGGAGATGGCAGTTGGGCCGTTTCAGGCCAGAAGATTTTCATCACCTGGGGCGAGCATGACTGCGCGGAGAACATCATCCATCTGGTGCTGGCGCGCACGCCAGACAGCCCGGCGGGCACCAAGGGCATCTCGCTCTTCCTGGTGCCGAAATTCATCCCCGATGCCGACGGCAATCCGGGTAAGCGCAATGGCGTGAAGGCCATTGGCCTTGAACACAAGATGGGCATTCATGGCTCACCCACCTGCACGATGGAATATGCGGGCGCGACCGGCTGGCTGATCGGGGCGGAGAACAAGGGCATGGCGGCCATGTTCACCATGATGAACTCGGCGCGCCTGAATGTCGGTGTACAGGGCGTCGGCATTGCCGAGCGCGCCTACCAGCAGGCGCTTGGCTTTGCAAAAGAGCGCCGTCAGGGCCGCGCCCCGGGCGGCGAAGGCCCTGCCCCGCACGCCATCATCGATCATCCCGATGTGCGCCGCATGCTCTCCCTGATGAAGGCGAAAATCGAGGCCGCGCGGGCTATCTGCTTCCATGCGGCAGTGGAAGGTGATCTGGCCGCGCATCACAGCGACGAGGAGGAAGCCAGCTGGTCGCGCCGGCGCGAGGAATTGCTGATCCCCATCGCGAAAGCCTGGTCAACCGATCTGGGCGTTGAAGTCTCCTCGCTGGGCGTGCAGATCCATGGCGGCATGGGCTATATCGAGGAAACCGGCGCCGCCCAGCATTACCGCGATGCGCGCATCGCCCCGATCTATGAGGGCACGAACGGCATCCAGGCCATCGATCTGTCGGGCCGCAAGCTCTCCATGGAGGGGGGGCTCGCCTTTGCCGAGCTGATCGAGGATATCCGCCAGACGGTGGAGGATTGCGAGACCTCGTCCAATCCGCTTCTGCCTGATCTCGCCGCGCGTCTCGGACCGGCAGCGGACGTGCTGGAAGAGGCCGTCGAGTGGATGATGTCGGCCAGCATGGAAGACCGGCTGGCGGGCTCCACCGCCTTTTTGAAACTCACCGGAGACGTGACGGGCGGCTGGCTCCTGTGCGTCGGCGCGGTCGCCGCCCAGCGGCGCCTGAAAGAAGCCGACGGCGATGCACAGTTTGCCGAAAACCGCATCGCGCTGGCCGGCATCTATGCCGAAACCGTGCTCGTTGCCGCGCCAGGCCTGCTCGGCGAGATCCGCATGGGCGCAGACGCACTGTTCGAACCCGGCCTCGCCCTGCTGGAGAGTGCATAAACCTTCAAAGCTTTTCGCTTCATCCCTGTGTCATCCCCCGCTTCATGCGGGGGATCCACGCCTCCTTAGCTGCGCAATCCATTCCCCGCCTGCGCGGGCACAGGCAGTCGCAGGCGTGCGGCTGCGCTCGCGGGGCTGCGCGCCGAGGAAACGCCTCCGATCTCGTCACCCCCGCGCAGGCGGGGGTCCAGAGATCGAAGGCGAAAACCTCGATTGCGGCTCTGGGTTCCCGGCGGAGTTTATCCCCGCGCAGGCGGGGGCGGGAACGACGAAAAAGAGTTATTGCGGCCCTTACGGTTTGCGGAATCGCAGGGTCATGCGGTCCGTCTCACCGATGGCCGTGTTGGCCGCGCGCTGTTCATCATTGTCCACCCGCAACGATGGCGGCAGCGCCCACACGCCGATCTCGTGATCGGCCGGATCATTCGGATTGGCATTGATTTCCGAGGATGCTTCGAGCACGAAGCCGCGCGCCTCGAACGCTGCGATCACATCGGCTTCCCGCAAATAGCCGCGCGAGCCATCCGCGCGCTCATCGGTTTCGTCTGCTGGCGCGCGGTGCTGCACCACGCCCACCACGCCGCCCGATTTCAGCAAGGTCCAGGCATCGTTCACGGCCACGTCCAGCTGACCGAAGCGGGCCATGTTGTGCAGGGCGCGAATGTAAAGCACCACGTCCGCCGAGCCGGCAGCGCTCTCCGGGATGGAGCCGAACGTATAGCCGCCTTGCGCGGGGCCGCCCCATTCACTGGCGGCTGCCGGGAAGCCAGCCTCCCAGCCTTCGAGGCGAGTGCGCTGCTCATCATTCATGTTGGGGAAAAGCTGTTCGAACACGCTCATCGGGTAGTTCAGGCCATAATACTGTCCATCAGCAGCCAGCCAGGGCGCCAGGATCCGGCCATACCAGCCACCACCGGGCAGCGCCTCGACCACTGTGTCATCGGCCTCAACCTGGAAAAACTCCAGCGTCTCGCGCGGATTGCGCCACTGATCGCGGGCGCGGTCGGCCTCACGGCGCGGGTCGGACAGCACCTCGTCCAGCGAAGTGGCACCGGTCGACGTCTCGAGCTCGTCCTGGATGGAACCTGCGAGATCCGATACGGCCTCGACGGTCTGGTCGAACAGCTCACCGGCCTCGTCCGCTGCTTCGCCCAGCGTCTCGGCGGTCTGGTCAACGGCGTCCTCTATGCTGTCTGGCGCTTCGCCGTTGCAGGCAGCCAGAAGGGCAAGGGCGGCAACACTGGTGAGAAGTACACGCATGGAAGATCTCCCTTATCGGGTCCGGGGGGCGGACCACCGCCAAGAGATGTAGCACGCCGGCGGCTGCGCGTGCAGCGCTGCCGGTTAAAAAAGCGAGCCTTGTTGCGAAGGACCGCCTTTGGCCACCTTGGACCTGGGTGCAGGCTTCGCGTGTCGCGGCGGGGCCACGCCGCCGGCAATCGCGGCCGCCCGCTCACCGTCATGCAGGCGCAGGGTGACGGAGTCGCCGGGCGCGAGATCGCCGGCAGAGCGGACCAGCCTGCCCTTCGCATCCTCGATAATCGCGTAGCCGCGCTTGAGCACGTTATGGTAGGAGAGCGCCTCTAGCGTGGAGGTCAGCGCCGCCAGCCTGCGGCCCTCGTCGCCAAGCCTTCGAAGCTTGGCGGCGCGCATGCGCTCACCCGCCTGAGCGAGCCTCTGGCGGCGTTCGGCAATCTCGCGCTCCAGCGTGCGCGGACGCAATTGCACCGACAGACGCTCCAGCGTGCCGCGGCGTCGCTCAATGCCCAGCGTCAGCCCCCGCACCAGTGCCTCGTGGGCATAGTCCAGCCGCTGACGCGCATCGCCCAAGAGGCTTTCCGGGCGCGGCAGGCCGCGCGAGGCGGCGCGCAGATCGGACTCCTTGCGCTGGACGGTGCGCAGCAAAGATGCCGACAGCCGCCCGCGCGCGCCCTCGATGCGCTCCAGAAGCTCGCGGCGCACCGGCACAGCCATCTCGGCAGCCCCTGTAGGGGTCGGCGCGCGGCGGTCGGAGGCAAAGTCTATAAGGGTGGTATCGGTCTCGTGGCCAACCGCAGATATCAGCGGTATCGCGGAAGCCGCCGCCGCGCGGACCACGACCTCCTCGTTAAAGGCCCACAAATCCTCCACCGAGCCGCCCCCGCGCGCGACGATCAGCACATCGGGGCGCGGCACCGGCCCGCCGGGCTCAATCGCGTTGAAGCCCTCGATACCGGCGGCAATCTGGGCCGCTGCCCCCTCGCCCTGCACCAGCACCGGCCAGATGAGGACATGGACGGGGAAGCGGTCATCCAGCCGGTGGAGAATATCGCGGATCACCGCGCCGGTGGGTGAGGTCACTACCCCCACCACGCGCGGCAGATAGGGAATGGCGCGCTTGCGTTCCGGCGCGAACAGGCCCTCGGCGGCGAGCTTCCTCTTGCGTTCTTCGAGCAGCGCCATCAGCGCGCCAGCGCCCGCAGGCTCCATGCGCTCTATGATGATCTGGTATTTGGACCTGCCGGGGAAGGTGGAGAGCCGCCCCTCGACGATCACTTCCAGCCCCTCCTCCGGGCGGAAGGACAGCGCCGCGACCGAACCTTTCCACATCACGCCGTCAATGACGGCCTCGGCGTCCTTCAGGTCGAGATACATGTGGCCGGATTTCGGGACCGTCACCCGGCCCAGCTCGCCGCGCACGCGCACATGGCCATACTCGGTCTCCACCGTGCG
>ERZ869909.462-NODE-462-length-48027-cov-5.275516_pt1 | contig 48027 bp, 43 predicted proteins | sample MGYA00520892_ERZ869909 | MGnify/ENA primary metagenome ERZ869909 (study PRJEB32215, sample SAMEA104723947) | bioreactor metagenome | biome: bioreactor; feature: anaerobic bioreactor; material: water | place: China | collected 2015-03-12 ... | reverse complement strand
GCTGCAGAGCGCTTATTCGCTGCCCTGCTGGCTTGGGTCGGCATTATAGGGAGCTTTTAGTGCCTTGCAAGCAGTTATTCGTTAAAATAGTTGTTTTCAATGCTGTTCGCTTAAAGTTCGTCCGTTACGGGCATTTTAAACACAGCTGTTGCATACTAATGCAGCATAGGAGGATTTATCATGACAACTCGCTCGTATCGCGGCATCAGCCCAAGCTTTGATCACAGTGTTTATATTGATCCATCAGCAGTCATTGTTGGCGATGTGCAGCTGGCAGCAGATGTTAGCATCTGGCCCCTGGTGGCCGCCCGCGGCGATGTCAATCGTATCCGCATTGGTGCCCGCACCAATGTGCAGGATGGCACCGTGCTGCATGTCACCCGTACCAGCCCAAGTAAACCTGAAGGCTCGCCGCTTATTATTGGTGAGGATGTGACTGTCGGTCATAAGTGCATGCTGCATGGCTGCATCCTTGGCAACCGTATTCTGGTGGGCATGGGCGCAATCGTGATGGACGATGCGGTGGTAGAAGATGATGTGATTATTGGTGCTGGCAGTCTGGTTCCACCGGGGAAGACTCTGCAATCCGGCTATCTGTACGTTGGAAGCCCGGTTAAGCAAGCCCGCCCGTTAACGGAGGCCGAGCGCTCCTTCTTAGCTGCATCCGCTAAAAATTATGTGCTGTTAAAGGATGAGTATCTGGCGGAGCAGGCTTAGTATTTTACAGGAGCCGGCAGCCAGAACTCACCGGCCTCATTCCAACACTCGTTGGCCAGCGCCTGCTCGACCGCTTCTTCCCAATCAAAAGCGGCCGCTTTTACCTGCATTAGCCAGACCTCTGCCGACACCTCGACAGGCCGGGCAATATAGCCGGTCAGCCGAAGGCCGGCCAATAAACAGCTGAAGCTGACGGCATCCTGCTCGGCGTTATAGACAAAGTCATGATTAAAGATCAGCTGTTGATTCATACCAGCGCCTCTTTTAATGCCGCGATCACCGGCTCAGTCGCAGGTGTTTTACCACGCCAAACTCTAAAGGCTTCTGCCGCCTGCCCAACCAACATGCCTAGCCCATCCGCTTGATGCGGAACGCCTTGCTGCGTACACCAGCGTAAAAAGGCAGTGGGCTCCTTGTCATAGAGCATGTCGTAAGCAAAGCTGCAGCCATTCAGCACTTCCGCCGCAATCGCCGGTCGCTCTCCCGACAAACCGGATGAGGTAGCATTGATCACCAAAGCATACGCCGCTGACGGGATCTCCGTTAAAGCGCAACCGCTCACCTTGCTACCAAACTGGTCTGCCAACAACTGCGCTTTAGCTGCAGTACGATTAGCGATGGTAATGGTGGCTGCGCCTGCCTGCAGCAAAGGCCCGATCACACCGCGGCTGGCGCCACCAGCTCCAAGCAGCAAGATTGGCTGATCTTTTAACGGTGCATCAAGCCGTAGCAAATCCTGCACCAGGCCAGCACCATCGGTGTTGTCACCGCAAAGCTGGCCGTGCTGATCAAAGTACAGGGTATTGACGGCTCCAGCCTGGGCCGCTCGTTCGGTCAGCTGCTCTGCCAGGGCAAAGGCCTGCTCTTTAAAGGGCACGGTCACATTGCCGCCCCGGCCACCGGCGGCAACAAAAGCCTGCCAGCTCTCGGCAAAGCCATCCAGTGGTGCTAAAATCGCCTCGTACTGCATGGCCTCGGCACATTGCTGTGCAAAGAGCGTATGAATAAGCGGCGACTTAGAGTGCGCAATCGGATGTCCAAATACAGCGTAACGGTCCACTTTCATGTCCATCAAACAAATCCTGCAGCAAGTATTTCATAAAAAACAACCTGAGCGCCAGCCTGAGCACCCAACCCCGGAGCAAACCCCTTATGCCATCCTGGGTGGAGAAGCAACAGTGCGCCGCCTGGCCAATCGTTTTTACGATGTGATGGAAACGGCGCCAGAGGCGCGCGAGCTGTTGGCCATTCACCCCCAACCTTTGGACGCGATTCGGCAAAAGTTTTTTGAGTTTTTATCCGGCTGGCTTGGTGGCCCAGCTTTATTTGAAGAAAAATACGGCCACCCCAGACTGCGCGCCCGCCACCTGCCGTTTACCGTCAACCAACAGCTACGCGATCAGTGGATGTTTTGCATGAACCAGGCGCTGGACGAGGTGGTCGAGCACCAGCTATTACGCGAAGGACTGCGCCAGTCGCTTGGGCAACTGGCGAGCCATATGATTAATTGTTAGGGCCTGTAGAGCTAGTCCCAAGCCAGTCCTGCGGCTGCAGATAGCGCTCGTACAACAGGGCTTCCGGGCTACCGGCTTCAGGCTGATAGCCGTACTGCCAACGTACCAGCGGCGGCATCGACATTAAAATGGATTCGGTGCGGCCGCCACTTTGCAAGCCAAACAAGGTGCCACGGTCAAACACCAGATTAAACTCAACATAGCGGCCGCGCCGGTACAGCTGGAACTGCCGCTCACGCTCTCCAAAGGGGATATCTTTGCGGCGCTCCACTAAAGGCAGGTAGGCGGGTAAGAATGCTTCACCGACGGCACGCATCAGTGCAAAGCTTTGCTCAAAACCTAGCTCATTCAGATCATCAAAAAACAAACCACCCACCCCCCGGGTTTCACCGCGATGCTTTAAGTAAAAATAGTCATCACACCATTTTTTGTAGCGAGGGTAATAGTCCGCTCCGAAAGGTTCAACTGCCGCCTTGGCAACCTGGTGCCAATGCACCACATCGTCTTCAAAGGGGTAAAAGGGCGTGAGATCAAAGCCGCCGCCAAACCACCATACTGGCGGCTCGCCCGCTTTTTCGGCAATAAAAAAGCGCACATTGGCATGGGTAGTTGGCAAATACGGGTTGTTCGGGTGAATGACCAGGGACACTCCGCAGGCATGAAAACTACGCCCGGCCAGCTCCGGTCGGTGCGCCGTCGCCGAAGCGGGCATCTGGGCACCATAGACATGCGAGTAATTCACACCCGCCTGCTCAAATACTGCACCGCCTGTCAGCACCCGACTGCGCCCGCCACCACCTTCAGCACGCTGCCAGGCATCCTCAACAAACTGCGCCTTGCCATCGGCCTGTTGCAATGCCTGACAAATGCTATCCTGCAATTGCTGTAAAAAACCTTGTACTTCGCTCAGTTGCTGCTGACTGTTGCTGGACATCTTAACTCCTTAAAATCTGACCACTGATGGCATCACGGATCTGACTGGGCTGGGCTGCACCGCCCAGCTCTCCAGCAACCAAGGCGGCAATATCGCCCCCCAATTGCCGCAACACTTCGGCGCTGTCGGTCAGTGCCGGCTCGCCGGCCCGGTTGGCACTGGTGGAAACCAGCGGCATCGCCAGGGTTTGACATAGTGCCCGTACCACAGGATGGCTGCTTACCCGCACGGCAATGCTTTGATGCTGACCGGTGATCCAGCGCGGTGCTGCGCTGCTGGCTGGTAGTACCCAGCTGATATGGCCGGGCCAGCTGGAGAAAATTTCGGCTCGTCGCTCCAGCGGAATAGCACTGTCGTCCACATAGGGCAACAACTGCGCATAGTCGGCCGCGATTAAAATCAAACCTTTCTCAACCGGGCGCTGTTTAATCGCCAGCAATCGCAGTACAGCGGCTTCATTCTGCGGGTCACAACCAAGGCCAAATACCGCCTCGGTCGGGTACGCAATCACTTTGCCAGCCTGAACCAGCTCAGCAGCTGTCTGAGTTGATACAATTTCAGCCATCGTCATTTCAGTAAAAATTTAATTCGGGGTCAGTTGCCGCTATAATAGCGCTTTCGCGTACTCACTTCATTCTATTCAGAAGGAAATACCAATGCTGGTTGGGATTATCATGGGCTCGACGTCGGACTGGCCGACCATGAAGCATGCAGCTGATATGCTGGATCATTTTGGCATCGCCTACGAAACCAAGGTGGTCTCTGCCCATCGCACACCACAACTGCTGGCCGACTATGCCTCCGGCGCTGCTCAGCGTGGCCTGAAAGTGATTATTGCCGGTGCTGGCGGTGCAGCGCATCTGCCGGGGATGACGGCCGCTTTTACCAGTTTGCCTGTACTGGGGGTGCCGGTGCAATCCAAAGCCCTGAAAGGACTGGACTCGTTACTCTCCATCGTGCAAATGCCCAAAGGTGTTGCGGTAGGCACCCTGGCCATAGGCGATGCCGGTGCCGCTAATGCCGGCTTGCTGGCTGCCCAGATGCTGGCAACTCAGGATGCAGCGCTGATGAAAAAAATCGATGCTTTCCGTCAGCAACAAACTGAAACCGTGCTCAGCCAGCCTGATCCATCGGAGCTGTCCTGATGCGGGTACTGGTTCTTGGTGCTGGCCAGTTGGCCCGAATGATGGCGCTGGAAGCTATCCCGCTGAATATTGAAGTGCAGGCCTTTGATGTGCGCAGTGATCAGATAGTCGATCCCATCAATCAGCAGGTATTGGGTGAAGGGTTGCAACAAGCGCTGCGTGATGCCGATGTGGTCACGGCTGAGTTTGAGCATATTCCCCAGGCAGTGCTGGAGCCCTGCGAGCAAAGTGGAAAATTTCTGCCTGGCAGCCGCGCCATTTTATCCGGTGGCGATCGCCGCATCGAGAAAGCTTTATTGCAACAAGCTGGAGTCGCCAGTGCCGCTTATGCTGAAGTTCAGAGCAAAGCGGAGCTGGAAGCGGCTGTGCAACAACTTGGTCTGCCACTGGTGCTAAAAAGTGCGCTGGAAGGCTATGATGGCAAAGGGCAATGGCGCTTAAAGCAGATTGAGCAACTGGATGCCGTGTGGGCAGAGGTTGCGCAGTTTTTAAAGCAAGCCTCGAAAAAAGCCAAACAAGGCATTGTGGCCGAACAGTTTATTCCCTTTGATTACGAAGTCTCTCTGGTTGGAGCCCGCGGCAAGGACGGCCAGTGCGTCTATTACCCGCTGACCGAGAACCATCATGTCAACGGTGTACTCAGTGTGTCACTGCCACGATCGGCTCATCCACTGCAGGCTCAGGCAGAGCGCATGTTTCAGGCCATTGCCGATGAACTGGATTATGTCGGTGTGTTGGCGATAGAGTTTTTTGCCGTTGGTGACCGTCTGCTGGTCAATGAAATAGCGCCACGGGTGCATAACTCCGGCCACTGGAGCCAACAAGGGGCGGACACCAGTCAGTTCGCCAACCATATCCGCGCTGTCTGTGGCTTACCGCTAGGTGCCACTGCCTTGTTACGCCCAACCCTGATGGTCAATATTCTGGGGCTGGACCAATTGCCTGATAGCGTTTTGGCTATACCTGGCCTGCACCTGCACTGGTATGGCAAAACGCCACGGCCTGGCCGCAAAATGGGCCATATCAACCTGGCTGCGGACTCGGCCGATACGTTGGCGCAGCGCTTTGCCGAACTGATTGCGCTGCTACCAGCGGATGACTTCCCGGAACTGACGCAAATGCAAAGCCGCATTAGCTAGTATCCGTCCTGAAAGGCGGGCACTAGCGCAGCACATAGCTGCTGTTTTAGGACGGCTGCTCAGCCTGGCAGCTCTTGTCAGCGCAGAGTAGCTTATCGCCTTTTGCCGTTTGCTTACGCAGCAACAAGGGATAGTTGCAGCGCTGACAGGAACCAGCCACAGGCTGATCATTGAGCAGAAACTTGCATTTGGGGTAACGGTTGCAGCCATAAAAGTGCTTGCCGTACTTGCTGATGCGCTCCACCAACTGGCCCTTTTTGCAGGCCGGGCAGTCAAACTGCTCGGTTTGCGCAGCCTCTTCATGCACCACAAAGTCACACGTCGGATAATTGCTGCAACCGATAAACATACCATAACGGCCATTTTTCACTGCCAGCGGCTGGCCGCAGCTTGGGCAAGGCTCGTGCGGTAACACTTTGACCAGGCTGTGTTCATGTTCGTGCAGGGGCTTAAGATAATGACAGCTTGGGTAATTGCTGCAACCAAGAAAAGGGCCACTTTTGCCGGATTTAATTTGCAGCGGATGTTGGCACAAAGGGCAGTCGCCCTGCTGCGAAGGCAGTTTGAACAGTGGATCGGAAGGCGACGTCATGGCTCAGGCTACCAACTTGGAACGAAGGTAGCCAGTATGCCATAACCTCAGGCCGGACCCAACCAAGCCCTTGCTATCAGTGCAGCTGGCCGTCCGGCTCGTCAAAGATCAGATCTTCCATCTGGGCATAGGCGCTTTCCCGGCCGGGTACATTGAACAGCACCATCAGCACCACCCACTTCAGATCGTCCAGGCAAATGCTCTGGCCATCCAGGTCCATCACCCGATCCAATACCATTTCTCGGGTGCTGGCATCCAGCACATTAATTTGCTCCAGAAACATCAGAAAACCCCGGCACTGTGCATCCAGCTTACGACTCTCTTCCACCGTATAGATACGGACAGAGCTGACCGTCAACTTGGTCAGATAGGGCTTAACATGACTTTCCTGCAGTTTGGAGAGACTATCGAGCCACTGCAAAGCCCGGAAAATATCGTCATCATGAAAACCGGCCAGGCTGAGCTCTTTGGTCAGGTCAGCGCGATCCGCATAAATTTCCGATTCATTGTGGATGTAGTTTTCGAACAGGTAAACGAGGATATCAAACATACTTAGGTACTCCTCACTCTGATGTAGCCACCAGGCACTACTGCCACCAGACCTGCCAGCTCAAGCTGCAGCAAAGCAATGGTCGTATCCGCCACCGACAGTTGAGACCGTTCTGCGATCTGATCAACCGCAGTAGCTTCATCTCCTACGTTAGCTAACAAAGTGTCATCGAACAAGTCCGGCGTCGAGTTTTTTTCACTTTGCTGTTGTTTTAGACCCGATTGTGAGAAAAAAGTCCATTCCTCCAAAATATCGGCAACGCAAGTGGTTAGTTTAGCGCCTTGCTGGATCAGCGCATGACAGCCGGCCGATTGCGGGTGATAAATCGACCCCGGAATGGCAAACACATCCCGGTTCGCCTCCACGGCAAGCTGTGCGCTAATCAAGGATCCACTCTTTAAGGCAGCCTCTACCACCAGAGTGCCCCGCGACAATCCCACCACGATTCGATTGCGCTGCGGAAAGTGTGCAGGCCTTGCTTCTATCTGCGGGAAGTACTCTGACACCAGAGCGCCCTGTTGCATAATCTGAGCAGCTAAAGCCTGATTGGATTTAGGGTAGATACGGGATAGGCCATGCCCCAGCACGGCGATGGTGGGCCCATCGACCGATAATGCACCCTGATGAGCGTAGCTATCGATGCCGCGAGCCATACCACTGGTGATCACATAGCCCTGCCGTACCAACTCAGCGGCAAACTGATGCGCTGTTTGCTTACCGGTGGGGCTCGGCTGACGGCTGCCAACGATGGCCATTTGCGGCTGACTAAGCAATGCAGCATTGCCTGCGACAAACAATAAAACCGGTGGCTGACGAATTTGTTTGAGCAGCGCAGGATAACGCACATCCTCAAAGCCAATCAGGTGGTGGAGCTCACTTTGACGCAGCCAGTGTTCGGCTTGCTGCATTAATCTGGTGTCTGGTTTTTGTATCGCCATGGCCTGGCGTTCAGTCAGGCCTAATTGACGCAAGGTGCTGGCAGGCTGCCGACACAGCTCAACAAGGGAGCAGTGCGGTGCCAGCCGCTGCAGGTGGTAACCATTGATGCCAGCCTGGGCCAGCACCAGGTAATTGAGCCTATCATCCATGATAGCATCCTGTGTATTAAGTATTTAACTGAACCTAGAGCTAGGGGCTAACGATATGATCGCCCACCCGCACCGGACGATAGGTATCCGTGACAATGGCAAAACTGGCTCGCTCGGTCACCTTGAAGACCATTAAATACCCCACTCTTTCCCGCGGCATCTTGATTTGTTCATGGCCAAAGTTGCTGGCCAGGCGCTGGTAGCGGCTTGAGTCTTCCAGGTACACTGGCTGGCCATTCCGACTATCCACCACAGTCGGCGATGGCCGCAGAATATCCAGCATATGGCCTGGCTTTAACTGATCGTTCGTGCCACGGTTAATGATCACAATATCCCACTTCGAAAATTCACGTAGCTTGGAAGTGGTTTCAATAATCAAGCCGTCAATCGCCTGCTCCGGTCGTGCCATATGGAAATACGCTGGCAAAGACTCACCGTCAATAGCGGGCAGCACAATGTCACCTTGTCGTATTTCACGTTTTACATCCAGAATATGCAGCGATGCTGGCTCATTCCGTTCATTGCTGCCAGCGCGGAATGCCCGACTGGTCGCCACCAAGGTCATAGCATAGCCCAGGTTATCCCCTGTATCCGGATCGACATAGGGACGCCCTTTGCGATAAATAGCATAGCCTTTGCCCGGCTCCAGTTCCCCTCTGGCATACAAGGTATGCCCTTCAGTTGCATTTTTCACATTGCTACTGGCACCCAGAATGTAAGGCTTTCCTTCCAGCTCAGCAGCACTGAGCAACTGATCATGGCTCAAAAATGGCCGAATCATTGCCAGCGGTACCGTGGTAATGGCATCCGGCCGGGTGTCTGTTACCCGGGTATGCGGCGATAAACGACGCACCCGGTCATCCCGCACCAGCATTGGCCGGCCATCGGCATCATAAATCAGCCGCAGTACATCACCAGGAAAAATCAAATGTGGGTTTTCAATTTGTGGGTTCATGCGCCACAGCTGTGGCCAGCGCCAGGGCTGGCTGAGGTAAATAGCAGAAATATCCCAGAGGGTATCCCCCTTTTTTACCACGTAGCGCTCCGGTGCATCTTCACGCACCTGCAGCACATCAGCAGCAGCGGTAACAGCAAAGCAAAAAGCGCATAGCGCTAAAAAGTGAAGGACAGGTTTTAACATGCCAGCATCCCCAGCGTGATCTTGTTGTAATTATGACAGACGAAGCTGTTCATTGTGCACATTAATGGCTAAAATTAGACCTTAGCACAGTTATTTCCTTTAAGCATAGTATTTGTGGAGCCTATGAGCGTACTTCGAGTGTTGCATTTCCCCGACGACAGACTGCGAACCGTTGCCAAACCGGTTTCCGAGATTACCCCTGAAATTCAGCAGCTTGTCAACGACATGCTGGAAACCATGTACGATGAGAATGGCATCGGTCTGGCGGCAACGCAAGTTGATCGTCATGTTCGGGTAGTGGTGATTGATGTCTCGGAACAACGTGATGAGCCTTTGGTGCTGATAAACCCGGAAATTATTGCCAAGAGCGGTGACACCACCTACGAAGAAGGCTGCCTGTCGGTGCCTAACAGCTACGCTAAGGTTGAGCGGGCCGCTGAAGTCACTGTCAAGGCACAAAATGCCAATGGCGACTGGTTCGAGCTGCAGGCGGATGGCCTGCTGGCTATTTGCATTCAACACGAGCTGGATCATTTGCTGGGTAAACTTTTTATTGATTACCTGTCGCCGTTAAAACGGGATCGGATCCGCAAAAAGCTGGAAAAAGAAGCCCGGCTGGCTGCCCGCCACGCCCTTTAACACAGGATAGATTGTGACCGCTCCTCTTCGTATTGTTTTTGCCGGCACCCCTGACTTCGCTGCCGAGCATCTGAAAGCGCTGCTGAACAGCAGCCATCAGCTGCTGGCCGTCTACACGCAACCAGACCGCCCGGCCGGCCGCGGCCAGCAACTGACGGCCAGCCCCGTGAAACAACTGGCGCAACAGCATCAACTGCCGGTCTTTCAACCTGCCAATTTTAAAGACCCGGCAGCTCAGCAACAACTCGCAGAGCTCCATGCCGATGTGATGGTGGTGGTCGCTTATGGCCTGTTACTACCACAGGTTGTCCTGGATACGCCTCGCCTTGGTTGCATCAATGTGCACGGCTCTTTGTTGCCACGCTGGCGTGGTGCTGCGCCAATTCAACGGGCGATTTGGGCCGGTGATCATCAAACCGGTATCACTATTATGCAAATGGATAAAGGGTTGGATACCGGTGCTATGCTGAGCAAAGTGTCCTGCTCCATCACGAATGCTGATACCAGCGCCAGTTTGTATCAGAAACTGGCAGAACTTGGCCCGGATGCCCTGGTACAGGCACTGAATGACCTGCCAGCCTTGCAAGCTCAGGCCGAAGTGCAGGATGAGCGCTTGGCTTGCTATGCCGCCAAGCTGAGCAAAGAAGAAGCTGTGCTTGATTTCCAAAAAACAGCTGCCCAGCTAGAACGGGAAATTCGCGCTTTTAACCCCTGGCCCATCAGTGTGCTAGCACACGGCGAACACCGTATCAAGGTGTTGGCCGCGCAGGTAGAGCCCGCTGTAGAACAAGCCTCGCCTGGCCAAATTCTGACGCTGAACCGGCAGGGCCTGAAGATTGCCACCGCCGAAGATGTGCTGGTGATCACCAAGCTGCAGCCAGCAGGCAAGAAACCGATGGCGATCGCCGACTTTCTGAATGGCCGTGCCGACTGGTTTCAGGTTGGCAACCTAATCCAAACCGAAAATGCCCGTTAATCTGCGTGCGCTGGCAGCGCAATCTTGCTACCAGGTGGTCGATCTGGGGCGCTCACTGTCCGAAGTGCTGCCAAAAGCGCAACAACAACTGCAGGACAGTAAAGATCAGGCCCTGTTGCAAGAGCTCTGCTTTGGCGTGCTGCGCCATCTGGCTCAGTTGGATCAGGTTTGCCGTCAGTTGATGGATAAACCGCTGGTGAAAAAACTGCGGCCACTGCAATTTTTGCTGTATGTCGGGATTTATCAGCTGCACTGGTTGCGCATTCCGGATCATGCCGCCATCAGCGAAACGGTGGATGGCGCCCGGGAGCTAAAAGGCAAGTCCATGACCGGCCTGATTAACGGCGTACTGCGCTCGGTGCAGCGCCGGCCGGAGTTGTTGCAATTTGATCAGCAGCCCCCGGCTATTCGCTTTAGTCATCCGGGCTGGCTGGTACAGCAGCTGCAACAGGACTACCCCGGGCAATGGCAGGACATCTTACTGGCAAACCAGCAAAAAGCACCGCTTTGGCTCAGGGTCAATCAACAGCAGGTTGCCATCACTGACTTCACTGCTGCGCTGAGTGCAGCAGATATAGGCTGGCAGCAGCCGCTGGCCGACGTGCCCGAAGCCATCTTGCTGGAACAAGCCCGCGATATCACCAGCCTGCCCGGCTATCAGCAAGGCTGGTTTGCCGTGCAGGATGCAGCCGCCCAGTATGCCGCGAGGTTACTTGAGCCAACCAATGGGCAACGCATTCTGGATGCCTGTTGTGCGCCTGGCGGTAAAACCAGTCACCTGCTGGAACTGGCCCCTGAAGCTAGTGTGCTGGCACTGGATGTAGATGCCAGCCGTTTGGAGCGGGTCCACACCAACCTGGCACGTTTACAGCACCAGGCCGAGGTGCAGGCTGCCGATGCCAGCAAGCCAGAGCAATGGTGGGATGGCAAACCCTTTGACCGTATTTTACTGGATGCGCCCTGCTCGGCCAGTGGCGTCATTCGTCGCCACCCCGATATTCGCTGGCTGCGTAAAGCCAGTGACATCACAGCCCTGGCTGGCATACAAGCCAGGATGCTGCAGCAGCTGTGGCCATTGCTCAAGCCTGGCGGCATCTTGCTGTACGCTACCTGCAGTGTGTTCAGTAATGAAAACCAGCAACAGATCGCGCACTTTTTGCAGCAAACACCGGATGCCACCTTACTGCCGATCCATGGGAAAGCAACAGGCTGGCAGATCCTGCCCGGCCAGCAGCAGATGGATGGCTTTTTCTATGCTAAAGTGATGAAACGGCTTGAGACAGAACACATTTCATGAAAATCATCATTCTTGGCGCAGGACAGGTCGGTGGCACCCTGGCAGAAAATCTGGTCGGGGAAATGAATGAAATCACCGTGGTCGATACCAACATGGAGAAACTGCGGTTATTGCAGGATCGTTTCGACTTGCAGGTCATTCATGGCTATGGCGCTCACCCCGACATTCTGAAAAAAGCCGGCGCTGAAGATGCCGATATGCTGGTGGCCGTTACCAGCAGCGATGAAGTTAATATCGTTGCATGCCAGGTCGCCTACAGTATTTTTCATACCCCACTGAAAATTGCTCGCATCCGTAGCAATCAATACCTCAAGTACCGCGATCAACTGTTTCGCCGCGAAGACATGCCAGTCGATCACTTTATTGCCCCGGAAACTCTGGTAACCGATTACATCCGCCGGCTGATTGATTACCCGGGCGCTTTGCAGGTAGTGGAGTTTGCCCAGGGTAAAGTCAGCTTGGTCGGTTTGCGGGCTTATTATGGCGGTATGCTGGTGGGCCACGCGCTATCTACTTTAAAAGTGCATATGCCCAATATCGATGCCCGGGTTGCTGCCATTTACCGGCGCGGTACCTCGATCAAGCCACTCGGCACCACCGTGATTGAAGCCGATGACGAAGTATTTTTCGTGGCAGCCACTAAGCATATCCGGGTGGTGATGAGCGAACTGCAAAAGCTGGAAAGCAGCTACCGCCGTATCATGATTGCCGGTGGCGGTAATGTTGGCTATGGTCTGGCACGGGCGCTGGAGAACAACTACAGCGTGAAACTGATTGAGCGCAGCAAAGAGCGGGCTGAATTTTTATCCGGCATGCTGGACAACACGCTGGTCTATGTTGGCGATATCTCTGATCCCGAATTGCTGGAAGAAGAAAATATCGAGCAAATCGATGTCTTTATTGCGGTGACCAACGACGATGAAGCCAACATCATGTCGGCCATGCTGGCCAAACGCATGGGCGCCCAGAAAACCATCGTGCTGATCAAGCGCGGCGCTTATGTCGATTTGCTGCAAGGTGGTGAAGTCGATATCGCGGTTTCCCCGCAGCAAGCCACTATTTCTGCGCTGTTAACCCACATTCGCCGCGGCGATATCGTCAATGTGCACTCGCTGCGCCGTGGTGCGGCCGAAGCCATTGAGGCCATTGCTCATGGTGATGAAACCACCTCCAAGGTAGTTGGCCGTGCTATCGGTGAGATTAAGCTGCCGCCGGGCGCTACCATCGGGGCCATTGTGCGGGGCGATGAAGTGATCATTGCCCACGATCATATCCCCATCCAGACCGACGATCACATCATTCTGTTTTTGGTGGATAAGAAACACATCAGCGAAGTGGAAAAACTGTTCCAGGTCAGTGCCATCTTTATTTAACGTGCACCGGTTAGTTTTTCCAGAAGGCCGGGGTAAAAAGCACCAACAAGGTGAAAATCTCCAGCCGGCCGAATACCATCGCCAGCACCAGCAAATACTTGCTGATATCTGCCAGCTCGCCGTAATGCGAAGCCACTTCGCCAAGCCCAGGCCCCAGGTTGTTCAAACAGGCAGCGGTGGCGGTAAAAGCCGTCATATTATCCAGCCCGGTCATGATCAGCAGCAGCATGATAATCACAAACACCAGCGCATAAGCGGCGAAAAAGCCCCAGACCGCTTCCACCACCCGATCCGGCACCGCCCGCCGCCCCAGCTTGATACTGTAGATGGCCCGCGGATGCACCAGCCGGTTCAGTTCACGCTTGCCTTGCAAGAACAGCAATAACACCCGCACCACCTTCATGCCGCCCCCGGTCGAACCGGCGCAGCCACCAATAAAGCTGGAGAAAATCAACAGAATCGGCAGATATAAGGGCCAGTAGGCAAAGCCGCCGGTGGCAAAACCCGCGGTAGTAGAGATGGAAACGGCCTGAAACAGGCCATGATCAAAGGCTTGCCAGGTGGTGTCGTACACCTGGCTGCGCAATAGCCCGATAAATATCAGCAGCACCAGCGAGCCCTGAATAAACAAAAAGGCCCGCAGCTCGGGATCGCGCCAGTAGGTCAGAATATTTTTACCGCGCATAGCCGCAAAATGCAGCGGGTAATTAATAGCGCTTAGCAGTAAAAACACCACACAGATGATATTGATAGCACTGCTGTCAAAATGGCCAATACTGGCATCGTAGGTAGAAAAGCCACCGATAGCGACGGTGGAAAACGAATGCCCAACCGCATCAAACCATCCCATACCAGCCAGTCGGTACGCCAGCGCACAGGCCAGCGTAAGCACCACATAAATCAGCCACAGGTGCTTGGCGGTATCGGCAATGCGTGGCGTTACCTTGTTATCTTTGACCGGGCCAGGGGTTTCCGCTTTGTACAGCTGCATGCCCCCAACCCCCAGCATTGGCAGAATAGCCACCGCCAAAACGATGATCCCCATACCGCCCAACCATTGCAGTTGCTGACGGTAAAACAAAATGGCTTTTGGCAGGGTTTCGATACCGGTCAGCACAGTAGCGCCTGTGGTGGTGAGGCCAGAAAAGGCCTCAAAAGTAGCATCGGCCAGGTTCATGCCAGTTTCCGGCGATAAATAAAGCGGCAAGGTACCAACGGCGCCGAGCACCAGCCAGAACATCACCACAATCAAAAAGCCGTCACGAACTTTCAGATCACGCTGATAACTGCGGTTGGGGTACCAAATTAGCAAGCCAGCCGTGACACAAATGACAAAGGACAGCAGGAAAGGCACACCGGCGCCATCCTGATACCAGAGTGACACCAGGGCAGGCGGCAGCATGCTGACGCTGAACACAGCGACCAGTAACCCCAGAATACGGATAATGGAGCGATATTGCATAGTTCCCCGAACTGGCCCTGCGCCAGACGGCTGCCGGCTGGTTAATCCAGCTGCAGCTCCCTGGTCATATTTTCATTGCGCTCCCGGTGCACGATGACATTGTCTTCGATCCGGATGCCACCAAATGGCTTAAATGCCTGAATTTTATCCCAGTTTAGCAGCTTTTTCTGCGCATCAGGCAGCTCATCCAGTAAGGAGTCGATAAAATACAAACCAGGCTCAATGGTATAAACCATTGATGGTTCAATTAAGCGGGTGCAGCGTAGAAACGGATGCTGCTCTGGTGGCGGCAGATGGGTGCCGCGCTCATCCAGCATAAAGCCACCGACATCGTGCACCTGCAAGCCAAGGTGATGCCCCAGACCATGCGGGAAAAAGGCCTGGGTAATTTGTTGCTCCACCATGGCTTCAGCATCCAGCCGGACAAAATCAAACTCTGCCAGCACTTCGGCAATCAACAAGTGAGTCTGCAGGTGCAATTCGCTGTACTTGATGCCCGGCTTCAGACCATCGACCATCTTAAGCGTCATGGTATCGACCCGCTTAATCAGTTCAGCAAACTCGTGACCGCGGTCAAAACTATAAGTACGGGTAATATCGGCAGCATAGCCATGAAACTCAGCCCCAGCATCGATCAGAAAGCTGTGATGCTGGGCTGGTTTTTGTCGCTCCAGCGCGGTGTAGTGCAGGATAGCGCAGTGTTGATTCAAGGCAACGATGTTGCCATAAGGTACCTCGTTCTCGGTCTGGCCAACCGCAGCCAGATAGGCTAGCTGAATATCAAACTCGCTGCCACCCGCATAAAACGCTGCTTTGGCCGCTTTGTGGCCAGCCACCGCCATGCGGTTGGCCTGGCGCAGGCATTGCAACTCGTACTCAGTTTTATAGGCCCGGTGGTAATGCAGGAAGTTCAGCACCGGCTCCGGGTTGATTTCACTAAAACCAAGTGCCTGAGCAACCTCCAGGTACTCACCTAAATACGCCAGCCGCTCTTTATCGTACGGCAGCAATTGCTCGACCTGGTTGGCTTTCTCCAACAGCTGAATATCAAAATGCTCAGCCCAAAAATCGCCTGGCACATCCGGTACCTTGTGCCAGAAATCTTTTGGCCGGTAAAAAATCAATTTCGGCTTATTCACGCCATCGACCTGCAACCAGCAATGCGGATTATCCACCACCGGCAACCAGGCTTTAAAGTGCGGATTGGCTTTAAAAGGGTAATCCATGTCATCCAGGAATTTGCGCTTGGTCTGACCGGAGTGAATCACCAGGCCATCTAGGTTTTCCCGCTCCAGTAACTGGCGGGTTCGTTGTTGCATTACCTGAATATGGCTGGCATAACTTGCAGCATCAATCACCGTCATAGCACTTTTTTTCCTGTGTTGTCGCGACGTAAATACAATGCCTTATGATAGCATCAATCCTGGCCCTGCCCAATCCGCATCCCCACCAGAGGAGCAAACACATCCACCGGTTGATCCATGCGGATATTGTAAATCTGGTAATACGCCATCACCGCTTTGACGTATTCGCGGGTTTCCCGAAACGGGATGGTTTCAATCCAGATATCGGCCGGTACAGCCTCATCCTTTGGGATCCACTGCCGTACCCGGCCATAGCCAGCATTGTAGGAGGCGGTGGCGATCAGCAGGTTGCCATCGTTACGGCGCATCAGGTAATTCAGATAGTTGGTGCCGTAATCAATATTGGTGATGGGGTTGTACAGTTGGCCCAGCTGCACCGGCTGGCGAGCAATGTAATTGGCGGTATCGGGCATAATCTGCATCAGGCCGCGGGCGCCAACCGGTGAGTTGGCATCCACCATAAAGGAGCTTTCACGCCGGGTAATCGCCATGGCCCAGGCAGGGTCGACTTCGGCTTTGCCGGCAAATTCTGCCATTTCTTCTTTAAAGGCCAGTGGAAAGCGCAGCTCAATGTCATCCCAAAAACCAACATCGGCCAGGGAGAAGATGGATCGTTCATACCACTGCATCTGCGCCGCTAGACGGGCCGAGGCCAACTTGGTTTGCTCATCGGCCGTGCGCTGCAAATGATTCCACTCACGTCGCGCTTCCGTCATCCGCCCAAGCGCTAGCCACTCCTGCGCCCGCCGGACTGAGGGATGCCCGCCCAGCTCAGCCACCTCTCCATCGGTTACCGGCACCGGCCGATGCGATAAGCTGGGAGGAAGCCCCAAACGTGATGCTGCCATAAAGCCGTAGTAGTTACGCCGCTGCGCCAGCTCACGCCAGAGCACATCGGCTTGCGTTTGCTGGCCCTGCTGCTCCAGTGCCCGCGCCAGCCAGTATTGCCAGGCCGCACCTTGCTGCAGCTCGGACGGCATGCTTGCTATCAGCTGCTGCACTCTGGGCCAATCCTGCTGCTTGAGCACATGGGCAATACGCCAATGTGCCAGGGTATCGTCCATATGCTCTACCGGCACCTGTGCCATCCAGGCATCGGCTCGTTCATCCCCCCGGCTGGCCAGGGCGACCGCAAAAGCACGGATCACCATCTGCCGCTGGGCTTCAGTAAAATGCGGGTCCTCAGCAAAACGCTGCCAGGTGCTCAGTGCCTGCTCAGGATTACGCCAGATCAAGCGGCGCAGGCCATAGGCCAACACTTCGCGCTCACGTGGGTCACGACGGGGGAAAAAATTGCTCTGTGCCACCACAGCCGGGTTGCGCCTGGCCCGGATCCATAAATCCACCAGATACTGATCACGCGCCGGCATCAGGCCGCGCAAATAAGGCAATAAATTGGCCTGACCGCCATCGGCTACCTGCCCCACTCGCTGCCAGATCACTTCAGGGGTCATCTGACCGGCATCACGCCAGCGGGCAAACAGCGGATCGCAGGCTCTGGGCTGCGATACCCCGACTGTCCAGAGCTCACGCACCTCCGGCCAAATCTGCGCCGGCGCTTCTTTTTCCAGCCGGAACCGCAGTGCGTGGCAATGCAGTTCGGCATCCTGAGTCGGTCGATAATTGGCTAAAAACAGCTCAGCTGAGCGGCGCTGCGCCAGATAAAGCAGCCAGCGCTTGCGCAGCGGCCAGTCCATTGGTGTGCCCTGATAGCGGGTTAAAAAGCGCTCAATGGCATCGCTGGCCGATAAGCGCCCTTCCAACCAGCGTTGCTCCAGATAGGGTTGCAATGGGTAGTCAGCCAGTTGCTCAAGCCAGGCCTCCGCCTGCGCCCTATTGGTAGAGCCAATACGTAACTCTGCATGCAGAAATTGCTCACGTTGCTGGCTCAGCAATAAGGCGTCTTCATCCACCGGCTCGCTGGCAAAGAGCCCCACCGGCAACACCAGCCAGGTGCCAAGTACCAGCCACCTTGCTGCCCGCTGTTTTATCAAACGCTTTAGCATGCTTTCAATCCATTTCCTGCCTATAGTTAGAACCATTCTCGCGCTAAAACGAATGGATCTGGCAAAAATCAAACGCCTGTTTAAAAAACAGTTGAATTTTCCAGCCATCCGCGACACACTGGAATGAACGCTATCTCATCGTACCAGTTAGCGCGTGACCCTACGCAACATGACCTGACTTTAAGGGAGACCATGCATGATGTATCAAAGTCCACGCATTACCGTCGAACAACTCGCAGACGGTATTGCCAAGTTTACCTTCAATGCTGAAGGCTCCGTCAACAAGTTCGACCAACAAACCTTAGCAGATTGCAAGGCTGCATTGGAACAGCTGCAGCAAGATAAATCGGTGACAGGTGTGCTTTTCACCAGCGGCAAAGACAACTTTATCGTTGGCGCCGATATTACCGAATTTCTGCCCATCTTCCAGCGTGACGAGCACGAGCTGGTGCCCTGGATCAAACAAGCCTCCGATGTGTTCGATCTCTGTGAAGACCTGCCGGTGCCAACCGTGGTGGCGATCCGCGGCTTTGCACTTGGTGGAGGCTGTGAGTGGACTCTGGCCTGCGATTACCGGGTCGGGGACAGCAGCACCAAAATAGGTTTGCCGGAAGTTAAACTGGGCCTGATGCCTGGTTTCGGTGGCACGGTCCGCTTACCACGTATTATTGGTGCCGATAACGCCATGGAGTGGATCACTACAGGTAAGGACCGCAATGCGGCCAAAGCACAGCAAGAAGGCCTGATCGATGCGGTCACTACGCCCGATAAACTGGAAGCAGTGGCCTTGTCGATGTTGCAGGATGCCATCGCTGGCAAGCTGGACTGGCAGAAAAAACGCGCGGTGAAACTACAACCACTGAAACTGAATAAAACCGAAGCGACCATGAGTTTTAGCACCGCCAAAGGCATGGTGTTCGCCACTGCCGGTAAGCATTACCCGGCGCCGATGGTCGCGGTACAAACCATTGAAGCGGCTGCAGGGCTTGATCGTGCCGGCGCCATGGCGCTGGAGAATCAGGGCTTTGCCAAGCTGGCCAAAACCGATGCCGCGACCGCGCAAATTGGCCTCTTCCTGAACGACCAGCTGATCAAGAGCAAAGCAAAGAAAGCCGCCAAAACGGCCAGCAAAGCGGTCCACCAAGCCGCCGTACTGGGTGCCGGCATTATGGGTGGTGGTATTGCTTACCAGTCTGCCAGCAAAGGTGTGCCGGCGGTAATGAAAGACATCAACCAGCAAGCACTGGAACTCGGCATGGGTGAAGCCACCAAGTTGTTGGCCAAGCAAGTGGAGCGCGGCCGGCTCGATGCAGTCGGCATGGCCAAAGTGATTGCCAGCATTACGCCATCACTGAGCTACGAAAGCGTGAAAGACGCCGATATCGTGGTGGAAGCCGTAGTGGAAAACCCGAAAATCAAAGGCGCAGTGTTAAAAGAAACTGAAGCCTTGCTCAGCGACGATGCCATTTTAACTTCCAATACCTCGACCATTTCTATTAACTCACTGGCCGAAAACCTGAGCCGGCCGCAGAACTTCTGTGGCATGCACTTCTTCAACCCGGTGCACCGGATGCCGCTGGTTGAAGTGATCCGTGGTAAAGATACCTCGGAAGAAACGGTGGCTGCTGTGGTGGCCTATGCCGCTAAAATGGGCAAGTCGCCGATTGTGGTCAATGACTGCCCGGGCTTTTTCGTCAACCGGGTGCTGTTCCCTTACTTCGCTGGCTTTAGCAAGCTAGTGCTGGATGGCGCCGACTTCACCCAGATTGATAAGGTGATGGAAAAGCAGTTCGGCTGGCCGATGGGCCCGGCGTATTTGCTGGATGTGGTGGGACTGGACACCGCCTTCCATTGCACCGATGTGATGGCCGCTGGTTTCCCAACCCGGATGGCCAAACTGGACAATGATCCGGTCGCAGCCATGTACCAGGCCAACCGTTACGGCCAGAAAAACGGTTTTGGTTTTTACGCTTACAGCAAAGATGCCAAAGGCAAACCGAAAAAAGCGGTGGATGATGCCAGCCGCGAACTGCTGGCCGGCATTTGCCACAGCGCCACCGAGTTTAGCGCTGAAGACATCATTGCCCGCACCATGGTGCCAATGATCAACGAAACCATCCGCTGTCTGGAAGAAGGCATCGTCGCAAGTGCAGCTGAAGCCGATATGGGGCTGATTTATGGCCTGGGCTTCCCTCCCTTCCGCGGTGGCCCGTTACGCTACGTCGATACCATTGGCTTAGCTAACTTTGTGGCCCTGGCCGATAAATACGCCCACCTGGGTGAAATTTACCAGGTCACCGATAAAACCCGCGCCATGGCCGCCGATGGCCAGCGTTTCTTCCCGGTCTAAGCGCAGGAGTCAAACAGATGAAAAACGCCGTAATTGTTGATTGCATCCGTACCCCGATGGGCCGTTCGAAAAACGGCATCTACCGCAATATCCGTGCTGAGTCGTTATCAGCCCATGTGATGGCCTCCTTGCTGGCCCGTAATCCCCAGCTGGATGCCAGTGAGGTGGATGACATCATCTGGGGTTGTGTGCAGCAAACCCTGGAGCAAGGCTTTAACGTCGCGCGTAATGCCGCCTTACTGGCTGGTATTCCGCACTCGGTGCCTGCTGCGACCATCAACCGCTTATGTGGCTCGTCCATGCAAGCGCTGCACGATGCGGTTAAATCCATTCAAACCGGCATGGGTGAGGTCTACCTGATTGGCGGTGTCGAGCATATGGGCCATGTGCCAATGAACCATGGTGTCGATTTTCACCCGGCACTGGCAACTTCGGTGGCCAAAGCCGCCGGCATGATGGGGCTGACCGCCGAACTGCTGGGCAAGATGCATGGCATCAGCCGCCAGCAGCAGGATGAGTTTGCCGCCCGCTCGCATCGGCTGGCGCATGAAGCCACGGTGCAGGGCCGCTTTAAAAACGAAATCATCCCCACCGAAGGCCACGATGCCGATGGCGCTTTGCGGGTGTTCGACACCGACGAAGTGATCCGGCCGGAAACCACAGTAGAAGGCTTAAGCCAGCTGCGGCCAGTGTTTGATCCTGCCAATGGTACGGTCACAGCCGGTAGCTCCTCTGCCTTGTCCGACGGTGCCTCTGGCATGCTGGTGATGAGTGAAGACAAAGCCAAGGCATTGGGCCTGCCCATTCGTGCCTATGTGCGTGGAATGGGCGTGGCCGGCTGCGATCCATCCATTATGGGTTATGGCCCGGTACCAGCATCGAAAAAAGCGCTGAAAATGGCTGGTATCAGCATCAGCGACATCGACTACGCCGAGTTAAACGAAGCTTTTGCCGCTCAGGCATTGCCAGTGATGAAAGACTTGGGCCTGCTGGAAGTCGCCGATCAGAAAGTCAACCTGAATGGCGGCGCCATTGCGCTGGGCCATCCACTGGGCTGCTCAGGCTCACGCATCAGCACCACCTTGCTGAATGTGATGGAAGCTAAAGGCGGTAAATTCGGCCTGGCGACCATGTGCATTGGCTTAGGTCAGGGCATCGCTACCGTGTTTGAGCGGCCGTAAGCTGGCAGCAGCCAACACAATCGCTTAGAATAAGGGCCGTTTAAACGGCCCTTTTTTATGATCCCAACAAAACTCGGGCAGGCCAGCAAATTTCGGAGTACTGATGCAACCACTGTTTGAAAACGCCAGTCAGACGCTGGATGCTCTGGGCCTGCGCTGCCCGGAGCCGGTGATGATGACCCGGCTGGCCATACGAAAAATGGCGTTAGGGGAAACCCTACTGATTATCGCCGATGATCCGGCGACGACACGGGATATCCCCAGTTTCTGCCGTTTTATGGATCACCAGTTGCTGGCCAGCGATACCACTAAACTCCCCTATCGCTACCTGGTACAGAAAGGCAGCTGATGATCTACAGGTAATCTTCTGTAATGCTGATTTTTTGTGCTAGCATCTAAGCATCCCTTTATATGCAGGATGCTCATTTGACGCCAGGCCTGAATCAGAAGCGCAATCAACAATCCCAGCATATTGATGCCCGTAGGCGACATCATATCCTTGCTTTTGTCAGTTACATCACCAGCGCGGTGATGTTTGTCTATGGCTTTAAAAACCTGCACGCCGAGCAATGGCTGCTGCCGCTGATTTTGTTTACTATCGGCGGCTGCTTTTTACTGAATGTCCTGGTCTACCAGGCAAGTAAAAAGTTGCAGCGGGCCTGCACCATCGAAGCACTGCTGGTTGGCGTTTTTGTGCTGAGCCTGGCGTATCAGGGGGGACACAACAACACCGCCTTGTACTGGGTGTTTCCTTTTCCGGCTATTTTGTTTGGCTTGCTGGGCGTGCGCCATGCACTGCTCAGTAACGCCTTACTGGTGGTCATTTTGGCAGCAATGCTGTTTAGCCCCGAGCTGATTTTGGCCGAGTACAAAGAGGCTGAAGCCAGCCGCTTTCTGGCCTCTTTACTGATTGTCATCATAGTCTGCTGGATCAACGATCATTACCGTGAGCGAAGTCACCAGGCGATGGAGTTACTGCAACAAAGTAAAGAGTTGCAAGCCAATACCGATGCCCTGACCGGACTGGCCAATCGGCGCTTCCTGGACTCCAGCTTACTGCCTGCGCTGGCGCAGCAAAGTAACGAACTATTCCCGTTGGCAGTTATTATGTGTGATATTGATCACTTCAAACAACTGAACGATCAATTCGGACACGATGCTGGCGATGAGGTGCTGAAAGGCGTTGCCCATTTATTTCAACAAAATCTGCGCCAACAAGACATTGCTTGCAGAACAGGCGGCGAGGAGTTCTTGCTGATCCTGCCGCATACCAGCACCGCAGATGCCCGGAAAGTCGCTGAAAAAATTCGCCTGCAATTTCCTCTGCAGCGCTGGGTAACCAACGACCACAACTATCCGATCACTGCCAGCTTTGGGGTTGCCGAGTGCAACCACACAGCGCAGTTTAGTGAGGCAGTAAAGCTGGCCGATCAGCAATTGTATCAAGCCAAACACCAGGGACGAAATCGGGTCTGTGGTTGATGCGCTGCGCTTGAAAGTTGTCATATCGCAAAATACTGGCCATTCGTGGCCCCTTGCTGGCTTTTGCACCTGGCTGTTGCCACACTAAAAAGAAACTTCGAGACTACGATGCGCTCTCTACTCTTTTGTTTATTGCTCGCCAGCCTGTTACTTCCGCTTGGCGCTACTGAACGTACCCCCTCCGCCCTTGAGCGCGATCAGGGCGATGGTCCTCACCAAAGGTTGATTCTTCGCGGTGGTATCTTGATTAGCGGCGAGGGTGCTCCACCGGTAGGCCCGGTCGATATCGTGATTGAGCAAGACCGCATAGTTCAGGTCGCTATTGTCGGTTACCCGGATGTGCCCATACTGGAAAACCGCCGGCCACAAGCTACAGCTGGTGACAAGGAGATGGATGTCAGCGGTATGTACATCCTGCCCGGCTTTGTCGATATGCATGCCCATATCGGCGGCTCAGCCCAGGGTATCCCTGCTGACTATGTGTTCAAACTGTGGCTGGCCCATGGCATCACCACAGTGCGTGAACCAGGTAGCTTTAATGGTCTGGAGTGGACCTTACGCCATGTCAAAGCAGCCGAGCAAAACAGCATTGTAGCTCCACGCATTATTCCTTATGTCGGCTTTGGGCAGGGCCTGAGCCGCCCCATTGGCAATGCCGAACAAGCCAGGCAGTGGGTACGGCAGATTAAGCAGGCCGGTGCCGCTGGCATCAAGTTTTTTGGCGCTACCCCAACCATTATCTCCGCCGCGCTGGATGAAGCGCAGCAGCAGGGGCTTGGTACCATGATGCATCATGCTCAGCTGAATGTGATGCGTACTAATGTGCTGGACAGCGCCCGTATGGGCCTGAACTCGATGGAGCACTGGTATGGCTTGCCGGAAGCCTTATTTACCCGTCAGGTGATTCAAAATTACCCAGCCCATTACAACTATCAGAACGAGCAGGATCGCTTTGGCGCCGCCGGAGAGCTCTGGCGCCAGGCCGCAGAGCCAGGCTCCGACAAATGGAATGCCGTACGCGATGAACTGATTGCGTTGGACTTTACCATCAACCCCACCCTGACCATCTATGAAGCCAGCCGCGATGCCGCAGCGCAGCGCAATGCCGAGTGGCACCAGCACTATACCCTGCCCACGCTGGAGCGCTTTTTTACCCCCAGCCGCTATGCCCATGGTTCGTACTGGTTTGACTGGACCACCGATCATGAAATTAGCTGGCGCGAAAACTACCGTATCTGGATGCAGTTTTTAAATGACTATAAAAATCATGGCGGCCGGGTCACCGTTGGCTCGGATGCCGGTTACATCTACAAAATCTATGGTTTTGCGTTTGTGCAGGAACTGGAGCTGCTGCGCGAGGCTGGTTTTAATGCGCTGGAAGTCATTCAGTCGGCTACCTTAAACGGCGCCATTGCCCTTGGCATGGAAAATGAGATTGGCAGTGTGGTTCCCGGTAAAAAGGCCGATTTGCTGATTGTGGCAGAAAACCCGTTGGCTAATTTTAAAGTGCTGTACGGCACTGGCCATTATCGGTTGGATGACCACAACCAACCGATGCGAACGAAAGGTGTTCGTTACACCATCAAAGACGGCATTGTGTATGATGCCCAGCGCCTGCTGGCCGATGTACGTGCCATGGTGGAGCAGGCCAAAGCAACCGAAGCCCAGCCTTAATTCCACACTTTTTTCCCTGCGGCTCCATTGGGGCCGCTATTCAGCCATGCGCACGCAGAAAATTTCTTTGCACAAATCGCTTGCCTTTTTAAATTACAGACGTAATCTTAATTGAATTACAACTGTAATCATTGAGGCAAGCCATGTTGGATATCAGTAACGCCGAGTTGGATGTGATGCATGTGATCTGGCAACAGCATCCTTGTACCGCTGCGGACGTGATCAGCCGTTTACAGCAACAAAAAGACTGGCACGAAAAAACCATTAAAACCCTGCTTAACCGGCTGGTTACCAAAGGCGCCCTTAGCTACCAGACGCAGGGCCGGGCTTACCTGTACAGCCCCTGCATTGCCCAGCAGGACTACCAGCAACAAGCCAGTGGCAGCTTTGTGCAAAAGCTGTTTGCTGGCCGGGTCGCCCCTTTGGTTGCCAGCTTCGCTCGAAAGCATGAACTGAGTAGTGCCGATCTGGCTGAGCTGAAACAGCTGGTGGCTCAACTGGAACAACAACAGGAGGACAAAGCATGATGCTATGGCTTTGGCAAAGCAGCCTGCTGCTCACCTTGGTAATTGTGCCCTTGTTGCTGCTGCATCCCTGGTTACTGCAGCGCTTAGGGGCCCGCAGTTGCTACCTGCTGTGGTCAGCTGTACCGCTCACACTGCTGTTGCCGCTGCTGCCCGGCATTCAACTGGCTCAGACGCAACAGCCGGCACTGATAGAAACGTTGCAGATTAATGCCGGCCAATTGCAACAGGTGGTACAAGCAAGCACCGGCACTACAGTTCTTTTCTGGCTATGGCTGGCTGGTGTTGTTTTGCTGGCCAGCGCCTGCCTCAGTTGCCACTGGCAACTGCACAGGCAATTGCGCACTGGCCGCCAACGTCATTACCGGCAACTGCACAGGCAATTGCGCACTGGCCGCCAACGTCATTACCGGCAACTGCGCTGTTACCTTAGCCACCACAATCTGGGACCAGCTATTTTTGGTGTCTTGGCGCCCAGTCTGATTCTACCGGCGGACTTTCGCCAGCGCTTTAACAACGCACAACGACGATTGATCTTAGAGCATGAATTAGCGCACTGGCAGCGCGGCGACTTGCACGCCAACCTGCTGGCCGTAGCCCTGCTCTGCCTGTTCTGGTTTCACCCAGTCATCTGGCTGGCTTACCGCCGGTATCGCGCCGATCAGGAGCTGGCTTGCGATGCCGAAGTGCTTCAGCGACACCCTAAATCCACGCCATTTTGCTATGCCAATGCGCTGTTGGCAGCAATGCAGTCGGTGCCCACCCCATCAGTGCAATTGCAACCCTTTTGCCACCATTACGGAGTAACAAAAACGATGAAAGAACGACTGCAGCAACTGAAACAACAACATGGCTACAGCAAAACACCAGCCCTCCTGCTATTCACCGTGCTAGTGACTGGCAGCCTGCTATGGCAACAGCCACTACTTGCTGATAGTACAGCAACGCAATCTAAAGGGCCCGCCCCTGTAGTACGTATTGAACCTAGGTACCCTCTGCAGGCAGCACAAAACCGAATTGAAGGCTTCGTCCAATTGCAATTTAATATCGCCTCCGATGGCAGGCCCATTGATATACAGGTACTCCATGCCCAACCGGAAAACGTATTTGAAAAAGAGTCTATTCGTGCCCTGGAGCGCTGGCGGTATCAACCAAGCTCTGATGCTTCAGCCAACCAGGGGCTAAAAGTACAACTTACCTTTACACTGGACCATGACCCTGAACAGGATATGGAAACATTAGTCGTCAAGCCAGCTACGACTAACTAAAGCTAGCCCCGCTTGCTATGACCACTCGATTGGGTGGTCATACTGCGTACTCCCTCATCTTAACCACTGTTTTCAAGCCGTTCCTTGTGTCAGAATAGTATTTTTAACCCAAGGATGCAGTTGCTATGCAGCTTTCAACTCAGGACCTTGATATTTTGCTGGCCGAGCCGTCGGATGTGCAGCGCAAAATTATCCGGCAAAAACTAAAAGCTGAAGAGGTGCATCAGGTGGCGGAAGCGGCCAGTTTGCAGCAAGCCATCAGCGCCATTCGTCAACACCGGCCAGATGCCATTGCCAGCGCGCTGCATTTTGCCGACGGCACTGCGCTGGAGCTGCTGCAGCAGCTAAAGACCGAGCCCACTACCGCTGATATCCCATTTTTGCTGGTTTCCAGTGAAACCCGCAAAGAGCAATTGGAAGCCTTTAAGCAATCCGGCGTCATTGCCATTTTACCCAAACCCTTTGATGCCGAGCAGCTGGGTAAAGCGCTTAATGCAGCCATCGACTACATCAGTCCTTCGGAGCTGGAACTGGATTTGTTTGATGTGCAGGATGTGCGGGTGCTGATTGTTGATGACAGCCGGCTGGCCCGCAACCATATTCGCCGGGTGCTGCAAAACCTGGGCATGCAACACATTGTGGATGCTGACGATGGCCAGCAGGCCATCACCTTGCTGCAACAGCAAATGGTGGATCTGGTGGTCACCGACTACAATATGCCGGAAGTGAATGGTGAAGAGCTGACCCGCTTTATCCGCGAACACAGTACCTTATCACACATTCCTATCCTGATGGTCACCAGCGAAGCCAACGATGCTCACCTGGCCAATATTGCCCAAAGCGGCATCAACGCCCTGTGCGATAAGCCCTTTGAGCCCGCTGCGGTGAAAGAGTTGCTGTATCGTATTTTAGGTCAGGATTAAGCTACTCAGTAACAACCTGGTAAAAAGCCAGCATCAGTGCTGGCTTTTTTGTCGACGGCAAACGGTGATTAGCTTTGCAGCAAGGAGATATCGGCTACCTGCAAAAACAGTTCACGCAGCTGCTTCAGCAGCGCCTGACGGTTGGACCGAACGGCCATATCCTCAGCATTGACCATCACCCCATCAAAGAAGCTGTCAATGGCTGCACGCATCGCAGCAAGATGGGCCAATCCATCGCTGTAGGATGGTGCTGTCGCCTGATACTGCTGCTCAGCAACAATGGCTCGATACAGTGCCTGCTCTGCCGCCTCGGTCAGCAGCTCCGGCTGCACCGTATCGGCAATAGCGCCATCCACTTTCGCCAGGATATTGGCAACTCGCTTATTGGCTGCTGCCAGTGCTTCAGCTGCATCCAACTCGCGGAAATCAGCCACTGCTTTGACACGGCGATCAAAGTCAGCAGGTGTGGTAGGCCGGCGAGCCAGCACCGCCTGAATCACATCGACCGCATAGCCTTGCTCCTGGTACCAGCTGCGGAAGCGCCCCAACAGAAAGTCCAGCACTTGTTCGGCCACATCCGGCTGTGTCAGTTTGTCACCAAAGCTTTGCTGGCTGGCTGCGATCAAATCGACCAGATCGACTGGCAGTTCTTTTTCCACCAGAATACGCAGCGCACCTATCGCCGCCCGACGCAAAGCAAAGGGATCTTTATCACCTTTTGGCGCCTGGCCAATGCCAAAGATCCCAACCAGTGTATCCAGTTTATCGGCAATGGCCACCGCGCAGCTTTCCAGCTGAGAAGGCAAGCTGTCACCGGCAAAGCGAGGCATATACTGCTCATTCAGCGCCAGGGCAACGGCTTCGGCTTCACCATCCAGCCGGGCATAATGCATGCCCATAATGCCCTGCACTTCCGGAAACTCACCGACCATATTGCTCATTAAATCCGTCTTTGACAGCAAGCCAGCCCGGCTAGCTGCAGCCACATCAGCGCCTATGATGCTGGCAACCCAGCCTGCTAGCTGACTGATGCGTTCAGATTTTTCAGCCAAAGTGCCCAATTGCTGCTGGAACAATACCGTTTGTAAACTAGGCAGGCGATCAACCAATTTGGTTTTCTGATCGGTGACAAAGAAAAACTCGGCATCGGCCAAGCGTGGCCGCACCACCTTTTCGTTGCCCTCGATAATTTGACGTGGATCCTTACTACGGATATTACTAATAAAAATAAATTGATTCAATAAGTTACCAGAATCATCCTGCAGCGGGATGTATTTCTGGTTGTCTTTCATGGTGGAAATCAATGGCTCGGCTGGCACCGCCAGGAAACGTGGCTCAAAACTGCCCACCAATAACTCGGGCCACTCGACCAAAGCGGTAATTTCATCCAGCAAGGCCTGATCGAATAAAGGCACCGCCTTCAGCTCTTTCGCTTTGCTGGCTACGGCGTCAGCAATGAGTTGCTGGCGTTCGGCAAAATCGGCTACCACAAAGGCAGTTTTTAGCTGAGGCAGGTAATCGTCGGCATGGTTAAAGCTGACTTTGCCCGGGGCATGGAAGCGATGGCCATAGCTTTGCCGGCCAGCCTCGCGTCCTAGAATGGTAGCAGGTACCACTTCAGTACCATACAACATCACCACGGTGTGTACCGGCCGGATAAACAAGGCATCCGAATTGCCCCAGCGCATCGGCTTGGCGATAGGTAGCTTATGCAGGGCTGATTTCACCACATCCGGCAGCAACTGTCGGCTATCACTGCCGGGTTGCAGCTGCTTAAACAGCAGCCAGGCGCCTTTATCAGTTTCCAGTCGCTCTGCTTCAGAGACATCAATACCCAGGCCTCTGGCCCAGCCTGCAGCCGCCTTGCTGGGATTGCCATCGGCATCAAAGGCAGCGCTGAGCGCCGGCCCACGTTTTTCCACCAGCTTATCGGCTTGTTTGGCCTGCAACTGATTAACCCGCACAGCCAGCCGACGTGGCGCTGCGTACCAGCAGATCTCGCCGTGTGTTAATTCAAGTGCGGCCAGCTCGGCCTGAATGTTGTCGGCAAAAGCCGTTGCCAATGTTTTCAGTGCCTTTGGTGGTAACTCTTCGGTACCAATTTCAACCAAAAAATCCTGCGCCATTACGATGCCTCCTGCGCTGAGGTTTTACAAAGCGGAAAGCCAAGCGCTTCCCGGGCGGCGTAGTAGGCTTCGGCACAGGCTTTGGCCAGAGTACGTACCCGCAGAATGTAACGCTGACGCTCGGTGACCGAAATCGCATGGCGCGCATCCAGCATATTGAACGCATGCGATGCTTTCATCACTTTCTCATAGGCGGGCAACGGCAGCCCTTGCTCAATCAGGTAATGGCTTTCTTTTTCACACTGATCAAACAGTGCAAACAAAGCAGGCACATCGGCATGCTCAAAGTTGTAGCGCGATTGCTCCACTTCATTCTGGTGGAACACATCGCCGTAACTCACTTTCCCCAAAGGCCCATCGGCCCACACCAGATCGTAGATACTGTCCACGCCCTGAATGTACATAGCAAGGCGCTCCAGGCCATAGGTGATTTCACCGGATACCGGCTTGCACTCCAGGCCGCCAACTTGCTGGAAATAGGTAAACTGGGTCACTTCCATGCCGTTTAGCCATACTTCCCAGCCCAGGCCCCAGGCTCCAAGCGTTGGTGATTCCCAGTTGTCTTCGACAAAGCGGATATCATGCACCAGGGTATCGATACCCAGCTCACGCAAGGAGCCCAGGTACAGCTCCTGGATATTGTCCGGTGATGGTTTTAACAGGACCTGAAATTGATAGTAGTGCTGCAAACGGTTCGGGTTTTCGCCATAACGGCCATCGGTTGGCCGGCGGCATGGCTGCACATAGGCAACATTGGTTGGCTCAGGACCTAACGAGCGTAAAAACGTCATGGGGTGAAAGGTACCCGCGCCCACTTCCAAGTCCAATGGTTGCACGATGACACAGCCCTGGCGCGCCCAGTAATCCTGCAAGGCCAGGATCAGGCCCTGAAAGGTATTCAAGTCATACTTTTGCATGGGTTTTGTATTCCATCTATGTAAAAAGGGGCAGGCAGATGCTAGCCCCTTTTGGGTTCGTTTCGTCAATCGCTTGCCAGACCTAGACGTCCAGGTTGGCGACCCGCAATGCATTCTCTTCGATAAAGGCCCGGCGCGGTTCAACGTGATCGCCCATCAGGGTAGAGAATAACTGATCGGCACCAATGGCATCTTCGATGGTGACTTGCAGCATGCGACGGGTGTTTGGATCCATGGTGGTTTCCCACAGCTGATCCGGGTTCATCTCACCCAAGCCTTTGTAACGCTGAATATAGAGCCCTTTCTTCGACTCGCTCATCAGCCACTCCAGCGCTTCTTTAAAGCTGCCTACTGGTTTGGTTTTCTCGCCACGCCGTACGTACGCACCCTCTTCCATCAGATCGCGGATTTCATTGCCAAGAGCTGCGATACTTTGGTAATCGCGTGAGCTGATAAAATCGTGGTGCAATACATAATCGTATTCGATGCCATGTTGACGCACGGTGATTTTAGGCAAGAATAAATGGCGCTCACGATCTTCGTGTACCTGATGCACATAGCTGGTGCCATTGCCTTCCTGTGCTTGCAGTTGCTCTACTAGATTCTTAACCCAGCCACTGACAAAGTCGTGATCTTTGCACTGCTCCACGCTAAGGGCTGGGACATAAATCAGTTCATGCAATAACAGGTAAGGAATTTTCCGTGCCAGTCGTTCCAGTGTATCCATCACTTTATGGTATTGCCGCACCAAGGTTTCCAGCTGAGCGCCACCGATGCCAGGTGCATTCTCATTCACATGCAAACTGGCTTCATTCAACGCCAGCGTGGTCAGGTACTCAATCCGGGCAGCTTCATCTTTCAGGTACTGCTCCTGCTTGCCCTTTTTCACCTTGTACAGTGGCGGTTGGGCAATGTAGATATAGCCTTTTTCAATCAGTTCCGGCATCTGCCGGTAGAAAAAAGTTAGCAACAGGGTGCGGATGTGTGAACCATCGACGTCCGCATCCGTCATCAAAATGATGCTGTGGTAGCGAATTTTATCCGGGTTGTACTCTTCGCGGCCAATGCCGCAGCCAAGTGCGGTGATGAGTGTGCCTACTTCCTGTGAAGAAAGCATCTTATCGAAACGGGCTTTTTCCACGTTCAGGATCTTACCTTTCAGTGGCAAAATTGCCTGATTCTTCCGGTTACGGCCTTGTTTGGCAGAGCCACCGGCCGAGTCACCCTCCACGATGTAAAGTTCAGATAACGCAGGGTCTTTTTCCTGACAATCCGCCAGCTTACCGGGTAAACCAGCGATATCGAGCGCGCCTTTACGGCGGGTCATTTCCCGTGCTTTACGGGCAGCTTCACGGGCACGGGCCGCATCGACAATCTTGGTGACGATGATTTTTGCATCGTTCGGGCTTTCCAGCAGGTACTCGTTCAGCCGCTCATGCATGGCACTCTCAACCGCAGACTTCACTTCCGACGATACCAGTTTGTCTTTGGTTTGCGAGCTAAACTTTGGATCCGGTACCTTGACACTGATCACCGCCGTTAAACCTTCACGGGCATCATCGCCCGAAGCTGCCACCTTCATTTTCTTGGCGTAGCCTTCCTGATCGATGTAGGTATTCAGCACCCGGGTCAAGGCAGAACGAAAGCCAGCCAAATGGGTACCACCATCGCGCTGCGGAATGTTGTTGGTAAAACAGAAAATGTTTTCCTGATAGCTGTCATTCCACTGCATGGCCACTTCAACCGAAATACCGTCTTCTCGCTCTTGCGTAAAGGTGAAGACTTTGGGGTGAATGGCGGTTTTATTCTGGTTCAGATAAGCAACAAAGGCCTGAATACCACCTTCGTATTTGAAGTGATCCCGCTTATCAGTGCGCTCATCGGTCAGAATAATGCTGACACCAGAGTTCAGGAACGACAATTCACGCAATCGCTTGGCCAGGATGTCGTAGTGGTAATTGATGTCGGTAAATACGGTAGGACTTGGCCAGAAGCGAATTTCAGTGCCACTGTCTTCGGTTTCACCAATCACCGCCAGTGGTGCTTGCGGTACACCCAGGTGGTATTCTTGCTCAAACACCTGGCCTTTACGACGGATGGTCAGTGCCAGTTTATCGGACAGCGCATTCACCACCGATACACCTACTCCGTGCAAACCACCGGATACTTTGTACGAGTTGTCGTCGAACTTACCACCGGCATGCAGGACTGTCATAATGACTTCAGCGGCTGATACGCCCTCTTCATGCATATCAGTCGGAATGCCACGACCATTGTCACGCACGGATACCGAGTTATCGCTGTAGATAGTGACCCAGATATCGCTGCAATGCCCTGCCAGCGCTTCGTCAATGGAGTTGTCCACCACCTCGAATACCATATGATGCAAGCCTGAGCCGTCATCGGTGTCACCGATGTACATGCCCGGGCGTTTACGAACTGCATCCAGTCCTTTTAATACTTTGATACTCGATGAATCATAATCATGTTCGGCCATAATCGTCTGTCCGTAGTGTCAATGTCCCATGTTCCACGTGAAACACCGCTGTATTGTGCTGCGGCATTAAATGCAGAACTGGTTCAGGTTCAATTGCGGTCACAAAAACCTGTGAGTTAATCGTTTTCAGTAATTGAAACACCTGTTGCATGGAGTCCGCATCCAGCTCGGAAGCCAGATCATCGATCAACAGGATCGGTTGCTTGCTGGCAACCGCACCAATTACATTGCTTTGAGCAATTTTAAGTGCAAATAATAACATCTTTAGCTGCCCACGTGATAACACTTCTTCCGCGGGCTGTTGCTCTACTTTAATCCGTAAATCGGCTTTTTGTGGCCCAGCCTGGGTAAAGCCCATTTTGACATCGGTAGCCCGGTTCTGCTGCAACAAATCGGCCAGGCTGTGCTGTTGATTCCAGCCAGGATAAAATTGCAGTTGCACCTGACTAAGCAACACATGGTTGGTCACCAACCGCTGAAATTCATCACTCAGTTGCTGCAGATAGTTGTGTCGCAGTGAGGTGATTGCCTCGGCACTCTGGCAAAAAAAGTTATCCCAGTAGCGAAACTGCTCTGCCGTAGCTCCTTGCTTTAACAGCGCATTGCGCTGCTTATTTGCTTTACTGAACACTTGCCAGTGTTGATAAAAAGAAGGTTCCACGTGGAACAATCCCATATCAAAGAAATGTCGACGCTCTTTTGGGCCACCAAAAAAAATTCGAAAGCTATCAGGGGTGATCAATTGCACCGGCAGTAAATGCGCAATGTCAGCCAAACGCTTGGCTGTCTCACCATTTAACCTTAGTGTTAACTCACCCTGCTTACTGCGCTGCATCCCAACCAGGTGCAACTGGTCCGCCTGCATGATCTTGGCATGCACCACACTAAGCTCAGCCTCGAAACGAATCATACGCTGCAGCCTGGCCGTGCGAAAAGATCGACCATGCGCCAAAAAATAAATTGCCTCAAGCAAGCTGGTTTTGCCGCTGCCGTTGGGGCCGCAGATTAAGTTAAAACCGGAACCGGGCTGGAACTGCTGGCTGACAAAGTTGCGAAAATCAGTAACCGATAATTGCTGAAGCGACATGCCGGTGAAAGTTCTACAGGCGCATCGGCATGACTACATAGGAGGCTTGCGTATTGCCTACCCCTTCAATCAACACACTGGAGTTGCTATCGCTTAGATGCAACAGCACCAGATCAGTCGTTAAGCTGTTCAAGACATCCAACACATAGCCAACATTGAAGCCAATCTCCAAAACATCGCCTTGGTACTCAACCTCAATCACTTCCTCGGCTTGCTCATGCTCTGGATTATTGGCGGTGATTTGCAGCTCATTGGCAGCCAGGTTAAATCGTACACCCCGATACTTTTCATTGGATAAAATGGAAGCACGGGTGCAGGCGTCCTTTAGTACAGGCCGGTGGGCTGTCACCTGCTTAGTGCTGTTGCGTGGGATCACCCGACGATAATCCGGGAAACGGCCATCAATTAGTTTGCTACTAAAGCTAAAAGCAGCATCGACCAGACGGATATGATTTGAGCCCAGGCTTAACGTCAGGCTGCCATCATCATCTGGTAGCAAGCGCAGCATTTCCAGCACGCCCTTGCGAGGGATGATCAACTGTTGCTGGGCATTAACCGGCTCGCTCAGCTGCAACTGGCTCATGGCCAGACGATGGCCATCAGTCGCGACAGTACGAACCAGTTGCTGATCCACTTCAAACAACAAGCCATTCAAGTAATAACGCACATCCTGATTCGCCATGGAAAAGGCGGTTTCTTCCAGCAAGCGTTTCAACTCTGCACGCGATAGCTGCAAATTGACCTCACCCTGCCAGCTTTCCAAATTCGGGTATTCTGCTGCTGGTAAAGTGGTCAGGGTGAACTTAGCCTTACCAGAACTGATAACAAAATGTTCGCCGACTAAGGTCAGTTCAATTTGGCAGCCATCGGGTAAACTACGACAGATATCGAGCAACTTGCGCGCTGGTACCGTAATGCGCCCCTGCTGATGCACTTGGCTGACAGCGACACTGGCCACCATTTCAATTTCCAGATCAGTGCCGGTAAGTGATAGCTGATTGTGCTGCACATCCAGCAGCACGTTGGAAAGGATTGGCAAGGTGTGGCGGCGTTCAATCGCGCCAGAAACCATTTGCAGTGGCTTTAACAGTGTTTCTTTGTCGATGCTTAGGTGCATTATGGGTCCCTATTATGACGATAAGGTGCGCAGTAAATTCTGGAAATCTTCTTTGATTTCGTGCGTTTCTTCTTTTAATGACTCAATCTTGCGACAAGCATGCAGTACCGTGGTGTGATCACGCCCACCAAAGGCATCACCAATTTCCGGCAAGCTGTGATTGGTCAGCTCTTTGGCTAATGCCATCGCCATCTGTCGCGGCCTTGCTACCGAGCGGCTGCGCCGCTTCGATAATAAATCCGCAACGCGGATCTTATAATATTCAGCCACAGTCTTTTGGATATTCTCGATGGTGACCAATTTGTCCTGCAAGGCCAGCAAATCGCGCAGCGCTTCACGGACAAAATCAATGGTAATCGGCCGGCCAGTAAAGTTAGCATTGGCAATGACCCGGTTAAGAGCTCCTTCAAGCTCACGCACATTGGAGCGCAGCCGCTTGGCTATAAAAAACGCAACCTCATCCGGCAGGCGGATCTGATTCTCTTGCGCTTTACGCATCAGGATCGCAACCCGGGTTTCCAGCTCAGGCGGCTCAATGGCAATGGTCAGGCCCCAGCCGAAGCGGCTTTTTAAGCGATCTTCCACGCCATCAATTTCTTTTGGGTACCGATCGCTGGTCAATATGATTTGCTGATTGCCTTCAAGCAGCGCATTGAAGGTATGGAAAAACTCTTCCTGAGAACGCTCTTTGTTGGCAAAAAATTGAATGTCATCGATGAGTAACGCATCGACTGAGCGATAATAGCGCTTAAACTCTTCAATCGCATTGTTCTGTAAGGCTTTGACCATGTCCTGCACAAAGCGCTCGGAATGCATATAAATGACTTTGGCATTTTCTTTCTGCGCCAAAATGCCATTGCCAACAGCATGCAATAAGTGGGTCTTCCCCAAGCCGGTGCCACCGTAGATAAACAGTGGATTGTACGCCGTGCCTGGATTATCGGCCACCTGACTGGCCGCCGCACGCGCCAGCTGGTTGGATTTACCCTCAACAAAGTTTTCAAAGGTGTAGCTGGCTTTCACATTGGACTTAACGATTGATTTGGGAGCTGGCTCAGGAACATCTGGCCGACTGTTCGATGGCCTGGCCGGGGCTGCATGCGGCTTTTCATCGTCACTGCTATCCTGCGGTTGTGGACGACTACCCACATCAAAACGCAGACGCGGTGCGTTGTCACCGCAATAATCATGAATCAACTCGTTGATTCTATTAAGATATTTTTCTCGAACCCAGTCCAGTACAAAGCGATTTGGCGCATACAAGGTTAAGGCTTCATCAGAGCTAGCGGCCTGCAGTGGTCGGATCCACATGCTGAAATGTTGTGCTGGTAATTCCTGCTGCAGTGTTTGCAGGCAATTTTTCCATACGGACTGGTACACCCTGGCTCCCTGAATTGTTTCTTATGGCTGTAGCGCATTATTGAAATAGGTAGGCAAGCATTATGAGCTTAGTTATCCACAACATCAATATTGACTTTTTATAAAAAGCATCCCGCTTAGAAAGTTAAGATCAAGCCATTGAATTTAATGAATATTAAATTATAACCTTGCAGCATTTACTGGCATGGCCGGAGCAGACAGCGCCGAGCAGATTTGTGCCTGAAGGAACAAATTTGCACACACTTTATTCAAAGAACAAACCGAGCCTGTGGAAAACAGCGGATCAAGCAGGATCACAACAGATATTCCGCAGGATCGCATTGACTTTCGGCTGAGGACTACGTAAAATTCGCGCTCATTTTTATCAACTGTGTTTTGGTGTTTCACTGAGGTAATACTAAAACAGAGCTAATTCTTAGTATTATCTTAAGCGGACGGACAAGAATATGAGCAAAAGAACTTTTCAACCTAGCGTATTAAAGCGTAAGCGTGTGCACGGTTTCCGTGCTCGTATGGCGACAAAAAATGGCCGTCAGGTCCTGGCGCGTCGTCGTGCCAAAGGCCGTAAGCGTTTAGCTGTCTAACCCGACAGCTAAGTGCTACGTGCAAAACTTTAAATTCGGCAGGGAGTTACGTCTGCTAACTCCTGGCGAATTTAATGCCGTGTTTCAACAGCCATTTCGCGCTGGTTCACCCCTCTTTACCATCCTGTGCAGCAACAATAACCTCGATCATCCAAGGTTAGGTCTGATTATTGCCAAAAAACGTGCTAAATTAGCCGTGGATCGCAATCGCATCAAACGCTGCATCCGGGAAAACTTCCGTTTGCAACAGCATCGCCTGCCTGCCATTGATCTGGTGGTGATGGTAAAAGGCCCGATCTCTGACACTGAGAACCTGGAACTCAGCAAGCAACTGGAGCGGTTATGGAACAAAATTTGTCGCCATTACAGCGTCTAGCGCTGGCATTGCTGCACGGCTATCAAAAGCTGATTAGTCCGCTGTTTGGGCCCAGTTGTCGGTTTCATCCCAGTTGCTCCCATTATGCCATTGAGGCCATCACCCGCTTTGGGGTGCTCAAAGGGACTTGGTTAGCAGCGAAACGTCTATTAAAATGTCACCCCTTACACCCTGGGGGTCACGATCCCGTTCCTGAAAAGCACAATGAGAAAAGCTAACCTATGGACTCGCAACGTAGTATTTTAATCATCGCGCTCGCTTTCGTCAGTTTTCTGCTATGGAAACAATGGCACCAAGACTATGGACAAGAGCCTGTCGCCAGTCAGCCTCAGGCTGAGCAGCTGGATAGTTCCGGCGAGCTGCAACTCTCTGCCGATGAGTTTGGCACCCAACCCGTTGCAACAACGCCGGCTACCGGCCCGGTCAGCAGCCAGCATGAGCAAATTGTGCGGGTTGAAACCGATGTGTTGCAGGTAGAGATCAGCACCCGTGGTGGCGATATTGTTGGTCTGAAGCTCTCTGAGTATGAGCTGACCAAAGACAGCCAGACCCCTTATGTGATGATGCGCCGCCAGACCGGTTTTGATTTTATTGCAGAATCGGGACTGATTGGTCAACATGGTCCGGATGATAGCCGCAATACCAGTGGTCGCCCACTCTATCAAGCCAGTCAGTTAAACTTTCAACTGGGCGCAGAGCAGCAAGAGCTGATTGTACCTCTGCAGTTCGAATACCAGGGTTTGCAGATTGAGAAACGCTTTATCTTCCGCCCCGGTCAGTACGATGTGGGCGTTGAGTACCATATCAGCAATCTGAGCGATGAAGTACGGGTGGTGCAAAACTACCAGCATTTGCTACAAACCATCGATGGTGGCAATGACAGTAGCTTCTTTATGCCGATTTACCGCGGCGCCGCCTATGGCACGGCCTCGGATCGCTACAAGAAGTACAACTTCAAAGACATGCAAAAGAGCAACCTGTCGATCCCAACACAAGGCGGCTGGGCTGCCATGCTGGAGCATTACTTTGTAGCTGCCTGGGTGCCGGATCAGCAGGCCGACAACCAACTCTACAGCCGGGTTAACCGTGGCCGCGGTGTTATTGGTGCTTTAGGCCCGGTGGTGCAACTGCAACCGGGTGAGCAAACAGTCATTAGCGCTACCTTCTATGCTGGCCCCAAAGTTCAGGACAATCTGGCCGAGCTGGCCAATGGTCTGGATTTAACCGTCGACTATGGTTTCCTGTGGTTTATTTCTCAGCCGCTGTTCTGGTTGCTCACCTTGATTCAGGGCTTTGTCGGCAACTGGGGTGTGGCCATTATCCTTATCACCATCGTTGTAAAAGGGGTGATGTACCCACTGACCAAAATCCAGTACGAGTCGATGGCCAAGATGCGTAACCTCAAACCTAAAATTGAGGATCTGCAGGCCCGCTACAAAGATGATCGCCAGAAGCTTGGCCCGGCGATGATGGAGCTGTACCGCAAAGAAAAAGTCAACCCGATGGGCGGCTGCTTGCCGTTGCTGCTGCAAATGCCAATCTTCCTGGCACTGTACTGGGTCTTTGTTGAAAGTGTTGAGCTGCGTCATGCGCCCTTTATGCTGTGGCTGCAGGATCTATCAGCGCCGGATCCATGGTTTATCCTGCCGGTATTGTTTGGTGCCAGCATGTTTATGATGCAAAAACTGACACCCATGACGGTGACCGATCCGATGCAGCGCAAGCTGATGATGTGGATGCCAGTTGCCTTCTCGGTGTTCTTTATCTGGTTCCCAAGCGGCCTGGTGCTGTACTGGCTGGTCAGTAACCTGATCTCACTGGCCCAAATGCTCTATATTTACCGGGGCATGGAGAAAAAAGGCCTGCATAGCCGGAAGGCATAAGCCAAGCAATGCAGAAAAAAGCCTGTGATTCACAGGCTTTTTTTATAACCCCCAGCGAGGACACTCAGCATGTACAGCACCGATAGCATCGCCGCCATAGCCACAGCCACCGGCCGCGCCGGCGTCGGCATTATCCGTATTTCCGGCCCGGCTGCCAGCCAGGTTGCTCAGGCTGTATTGGGAAAAATCCCCAAAGCCCGCACGGCAGACTATCTGCCGTTTCTGGATGCGGATGGCAAGGCATTGGATCAGGGCATCGCACTGTATTTCCCCGGGCCAAACTCCTTTACCGGCGAAGATGTGCTGGAACTGCAAGGCCACGGCGGCCCGGTGCTGCTGGATATGCTGCTGCGCCGGGTGATTGCCCTGCCCCAGGTGCGCATTGCCCGGCCAGGCGAATTTAGCGAGCGTGCCTTTCTAAACGACAAACTGGATCTGACCCAGGCCGAGGCCATCGCCGATCTGATTGATGCCAGCTCCGAGCAGGCAGCCCGCTCCGCCATGCATTCCTTGCAGGGGGAGTTCTCCACCCGTATTCATGCGCTGGTGGAAAAAGTCATTCATCTGCGGATTTATGTGGAAGCCGCCATTGATTTCCCGGATGAAGAAATCGACTTTTTATCCGATGGCAAAGTGGCAACCGATCTGGCCGACATCATTGATGACTTGGCGAAAATACGTCGTGAAGCCAATCAGGGCAGTATTTTGCGCGAAGGCATGCGGGTGGTGATTGCCGGACGGCCCAATGCAGGTAAATCCAGTTTGCTGAACGCTTTGGCCGGACGCGAAGCCGCTATAGTCACCGAGATTGCCGGCACCACCCGCGACGTGTTGCGTGAACACATTCATATTGATGGCATGCCGTTGCATATCATCGATACCGCCGGTTTGCGTGAAGCCAGTGATCAGGTGGAGCAAATCGGCATTGAGCGGGCCTGGCAGGAAATTGAGCAAGCCGACCGGGTACTCTTTATGGTGGACGGCACCACCACCAGCGCCACCGATCCTCATGCCATCTGGCCGGATTTTATCGACCGGCTACCAGCCAAACTGGGCATCACCGTCATTCGCAATAAAGCCGACTTAACTGGCGAGCCAATGCAGGACGAACTCCAGCAAAGCGTACCGGTCTTTCGGTTATCGGCCAAAACCGGCGCTGGCATCGAGGCACTACGGGAGCATTTAAAGCAATGCATGGGCTTTGAAGGCACTACAGAAGGCAGCTTCCTGGCGCGTCGCCGTCATCTGGATGCACTGCAGCGCGCTCACGAGCACCTGTTAACGGGTCAGGAGCAACTGCACAGTTTTATTGCCGGTGAGATCCTGGCCGAAGAGCTGCGCTTAACCCAGCAACATCTGAATGAAATCACCGGCGAATTCAGCTCCGATGATCTATTAGGACGGATTTTTTCCAGCTTTTGTATTGGTAAATAGCGCGGTAAAACAAAGGAAAGAATCATCCAATAAAAGGAAATATTTCTAATATATTCATTAATTTAGGATAGCTGAAACCTTTCTTTACTTTCCGATAGTTGCTAAAAGTGGGCCTTGGATGGCCCACCAGCTGTGTTTGCTAGGGCCACCAGTGGCCCACTACACAGGAGTAACGCATGAAGTTATCTATTGAAAAAAAACCAGCAGACCGTGCCGGTCGTCAACAACTGCTGTTAACCCGTAACTATGGTTCCTATACCGACGAATCGGGCAAGCGTATTAAAAAGCGTAAACGCCAATCCTTAAATCTTTTTATCTATGCCACGCCTAAAGACAAGTCTCAGCGAGATTACAATAAAAAGACGTTAGAACTGGCTGAGCGGATCCAGGCCCAAGCCATTGTTGACCTGGCCAATAACAAATATCACTTTGAGGACGAGGCCAAGCAACAACAAAGCTTCATCGACTATATGCAGCAAATTATCGAGGAAAAGAGGAAAACTGACAGCAAATCAAACGTGTCCATTTGGGAGTCAGTACTGATTCACTTACAGCGATTTTCTGATGGCTACCAGCTATCGTTTGCCAACTTTGACGCAGGATTGTTACAGGACTTCCGTATTTACCTGACAACGACAGCCACTACCAAGTCAGGTAAAGCTCTGTCATCTAATACCGCATCTTCGTACTTCAACAAAGTAAGAGCGGCACTAAACCAGGCATTTCACGAGGGCATCATTCGCAGAAACCCGGTAAATGAAGTTAAAAGTATTAAGCCAGAGCAAAATAAGAGAGAGTATTTACTTGAGGATGAACTGAAAGCCGCATATCAGGCCGAATGTCGGTACGACGTGCTAAAACGGGCTTTTCTGTTTGGATGTACCACAGGTCTGCGCTGGAGTGATATCCAAAAACTTAAATGGCAGGATGTCTATTTAAGCGACGGTATAAACAGGATCATATTTAACCACAAAAAAACCAGCAAACTTCAATATCTGGATCTGCCGCATGATGCTATTAAGCTTATGGGTGAACGGCAAGCACCTCAGGAGAGAGTATTCAAATCGCTCAGATATTCATCCTACACAAACGTAGCTCTCTTGCAGTGGATGATGCGCGCTGGCATAACCAAGCACATTACGTTTCATTGTGCCCGCCATACTTTTGCGGTAAGGCTACTGACTAACGGTGCTGATATCTATACAGTATCAAAGCTCCTGGGGCACTCTGAGCTTAAAACCACCCAGGTATATGCCGACATCATTGAGAGCAAACGAAAAGCGGCCATGGAGTCACTACCTAGCCTATGGCATTAACAATCAAATTGGGAAAATAGGGAAACAGGGAAGTATTTTAAATATCAGTAATTTAAAAGCTTTATATCTGTCTCCCCTTCCCATTATTTGGCTTAAGCTACCACACAAAAACTTGATTTCAGCGTTGAAGTTACCATACAAAGCTTCTCGTTTCGGGTGATCCAGAATTGACGCTTTTCGCCAGACTGAACTAAGTAGCATTGGTCTGTACTTAGTACCTGGTTTAGCAGTACCTGGCTGACCGGCTGCTCATTCCTGACTATTTGGCCAAAACTCGTCTTTCTAGCTCTTTTAATAAACTCAGGTTTTGTCATGTTAGCCCCTTATGGATATGTGGTTGGTGAGCCTTTAGGCGCTTGTCGCCTACAGGCCCGCCATACCACATGGCCAACATGCACTGCGCAGAGAAAAGCCAGTCAAGCTATAAATCGCCCGTAGGGTTGCGCAGCAAGGGGGCCCCACCGCGTGGGGTTCCGATTTATGGCTTTACTGGATTTGAACGGAGTGGCTTAGGGCTTTGTGTTTAAATATGTAATTTCAACTTAAATAATTGTTTTTCATCTTTGAGATGTTATTCTGCCTCTCAGTAGTCAAAATTGTTTGGAGCAAACAGTGATTAAGTGCCACCTCGCAAGACTGATGGGCGAACAAAAGATGCGCATAGCTGACGTTGCCAGAGAAACTGGCTTAAGCCGTAACACCATCACTCTGCTTTACCGAGAAACCGCGCAAAAAGTCGATCTGGAAGCCATAGAGAAACTGTGTCTGCTGTTTGATTGCCAGATAAGTGATTTGCTTGAGCTTTCACCGAAATAAACAGGGAAAGTTATGAAATTTAATGAAGATACTCGTGTAAAGATCCCCACTATCCTTCATTTGATGAGGCTCGGGTATCGGTACCTATCACTGAAAGGACAAAGCTGGGATCAGGATACCAACATCTTCCCGGAGCTCTTCAGTACAGCGATTCTTAAAATCAATCCAGGCATTAAACCTGAAGATGTAAGCCGTCTGCTAGAAGATATCAAGTTGGAACTAGACAACGAGGATCTTGGACTAGCATTCTTTGAACGTCTGACAGACCGCTCGAATACCAAGCTGATCGACTTTGAAAACTTCAACAACAACAGCTTTCATGTGGTTACAGAGTTAACCTGTCAGAATGGTGATGAGGAGTTCCGCCCTGACATCACTTTGTTGATCAATGGAATGCCGCTGGTCTTTATTGAGGTGAAAAAGCCCAACAACCGCGAAGGCATTTTGGCCGAGCGGGATCGAATCAATAAACGTTTCCAGAACCCGAAGTTCAAGCGTTTTGCCAACATTACCCAGCTCATGATTTTCTCCAACAACATGGAGTATGACGACGGTGATCCTGAACCTGTGCAAGGGGCTTTCTACGCCAGTAGTTCCTACCATAAACCCGAGTTCAACTACTTCAGAGAAGAAGAAATACTGAACCTGACAGCGTTGTTAAAAACTGTCTCGGAAGAGGAAGAACTAAGAGTACTGAAAGATAACAACGTAGAGGTCATTCGCAGCAACCCAGAATTTCAGACAAATAAGCTATCCGAGCGCCCAACTAACCGAGTCTGTACCTCATTGGTTAGTCGTGATCGCCTGGCCTTTATCTTACGCTATGCCCTAGCTTACGTGGCTGAGACTGATGGACTACAAAAGCATATTATGCGTTACCCACAGTTTTTTGCTACTAAAGCAATTGAGCACAAGCTTGATGATGGCATTAAAAAAGGCATTATCTGGCATACTCAGGGTAGCGGTAAAACGGCGCTAACCTATTACAATGTGCGCTTTTTGACAGACTATTTTCAAAAACAGCAGGTAATTCCCAAGTTCTACTTTATTGTGGACAGGTTGGACCTACTACAACAATCTCATCGAGAATTCACAGCGCGCGGACTAACGGTGCATACCATTAACTCCCGTGATGCCTTTGCCAAAGACATTAAAGCCACACAGGTGATTCACAACCACTCCGGCAAGCCGGAAATCACTGTGGTGAACATCCAGAAGTTTCGAGATGACCCGGATGTATTGTCTACCAAAGACTACAACATCAACATCCAACGCATCTTCTTTCTGGACGAAGCGCACCGCAGCTATAACCCAACAGGCAGTTTTCTGGCCAACCTGTATCAATCCGATCCTAACTCTATCAAGATCGCACTAACAGGCACGCCACTAATCGTTGACGAGGATAAAGCCAGAAAGAACCCGGACTCCAAAGCTATCAGCTCTAAGCAGATATTTGGCGACTATATCCATAAGTACTATTACAACGCCTCCATTGCCGATGGCTACACTCTGCGCCTAATCCGCGAAGAGATCGCAACCAACTACAAGATGGTGTTACAACAGGCCTTAGAGGATGTAGAAGTTCAAATGGGCGACGTGGATCGCAAGCTCATTTACGCCCATAAAAGTTTCGTTGAACCCATGCTGGATTACATCATCACCGATTTTGAAAAAAGTCGTGGAGCGCTAAATGATGCCAGCATCGGAGGCATGGTCATTTGTGACAGCTCAGATCAGGCTAAGCAGATGTTCGACATCTTCAATGGCATTTACGCACAATCCGCCAGCATATCGTTTGAAATCAAGGATTCCGCACAATCCCTGATTGCAGCAGCCAAGCCAGATAGCTATGCAGCAAAGGCGAAGCAGGACAACAAGGTGAAGAGCGCAGCACTGATTCTGCACGACATAGGCACCAAAGAAGAACGTAAAGACTGGGTAGAAGACTTCAAAGCAGGCAAAATCGATTTCCTTTTCGTCTATAACATGCTGCTCACTGGCTTCGATGCAAAGCGCCTAAAAAAGCTATATCTGGGCCGGGTCATCCGCAAACACAACTTGTTACAGGCACTCACACGGGTCAACCGCACCTACAAAGACTTCCGCTACGGCTATGTGGTGGACTTTGCCGACATTCGGAAAGAGTTTGATGCCACCAACAAAGCCTACTTTGATGAGCTGCAAGCGGAGCTGGGTGATGAAATGGAGCACTACTCCAACTTATTCAAATCACAAGAAGAGATCGCAGAAGAAATTGAGCATATCAAAGATGTACTGTTCCGTTTTGATATCGACAATGCGGAAATCTTCCAGATGCAGATCAGTCAGATTCAGGATCGCGAAACGGTACTCGCTTTGAAGAAAGCGCTGGAAAACGCCAAAATCCTGTACAACCTCATCCGTTTGCAAGGCGATTACGAGTTACTGGAACAACTGGACTTTGCCAAGCTCAATATCCTCTACCGGGAAACCTGCAATCACCTTGATATGCTCAATCTTAAAGAGAGCATAGAACAAGGCTCAGATACAACCAACCTGCTCAATGTCGCCCTCGAAGACGTGGTCTTCCGCTTTATTAAGGTGGGCGAAGAAGAATTGGTATTGGCAGACCAGTTAAAGAATACTTTGCGCCAAACCCGCGAAGCCCTGGCCAGCAACTTTGATCAGCAAGACCCCAAATTTGTCAGCCTGAAAGAAGAGCTGGAAAGGTTGTTCAAGAAAAAGAACCTCAGCGAGGTCACGCAAGACGAAATGGTGGCCAATATCGACGCCCTTAATAAGATTCACGAGCGTGTTAAAGAACTGAACCGCCAGAATAACCAGCTGCGTCAGAAGTACCTGGGCGATGCCAAATACACCCGTATTCACAAGCGCTTGCAAGAGCGTGGCGATATATCAGAGAGCGAGCGTAAAATTTTTGAAGCCTTAACTGGCGTAAAACAAGACGCCGACGAACAGGTACTTAACAACAATCAAATACTGGATAACGAAGGCTACTTTGAGCGTCAGATGATGCCTTTAGTCATAAAGCGTTTCAAAGATGAGCAAAAAATACAACTCAACGCCAACGCTTCAAAATTTATTAATCACTTGGTGGTCGCAGAGTACCTTAAAGAATTTCATACCGGCAGTAGAGCCTGGTAAACGTAAACCATAAAGAGCGGTAAAATGGTAGAACTCGAGTTTCAACAAAAAACTAAAGCACTGATCGACAGCCTTAAGAACATTTGTGCCCACTATGGCTTGGGCAACGACGGCAATGAATTCAAAATCATTACCCAGACTTTCCTCTACAAGTTCCTCAACGACAAGTTCGCCTATGAGGCGAAGCAAATCGATGAAAAGGTCGCCAGCTCGGAAAAATGGGAAGAAGCCCTGGTCGCCATGAGCGAAGACGAATTGGAAATGCTGCAACTACAAATGGGTGGCGATACTGCTCGTTTAAAGCCCCATCACTTTATCAGCTACCTATTCGGTCAGCAAAACGCGCCTGACTTCGCAAAGCTGTTTGATGACACCCTGCGCGATATTGCTCAAACCAACAATGACGTGTTCGCCGTTAAGACCGATGGCGGCACCAAGGTGGTACTGTTTGATCGTGTCAGCGAATATATTTCTGATGAGTCAAAACGCGACGCCTTCTGCCGCGCCATCATCAACAAGCTGATAGAGTTCAGCTTCGAGCGCATCTTCACACAAAAATTCGACTTTTATGCCACCATCTTTGAATACCTGATAAAAGACTACAACAGCAACTCCGGTGGCAAATACGCCGAGTACTACACACCCCATGCAGTAGCTCGCATAATGGCCGCTATTCTGGTACCTACCGACCAGCAAGGCAAAGTGAAAAACGTCAGTTGCTACGACCCTTCCGCAGGCTCCGGTACTCTGTTAATGAACGTGGCCCACGCCATCGGCGAGAACCGTTGCAGTATTTATACCCAGGACATCTCGCAAAAGTCTTCCAATTTGCTGCGCCTTAACCTGATTCTGAACAGTCTTGTTCACTCCATTCACAATGTGATTCAGGGTAATACCGTCTTGCACCCCTATCACAAAGATGGCAAAGATCTTAAGAAGTTTGACTACATCGTCAGCAATCCACCGTTCAAGATGGATTTCTCTGACTTCAGGAACGATCTGGACAGCAAAGAAAACAAAGAACGCTTCTTTGCTGGCATCCCCAAAATCAAACCCAAAGCCAAGGACAAAATGGAAATTTACCAGTTGTTCTTGCAGCACATCATTCACTCACTTAAACCTGGCGGCAAAGCCGCAGTGGTCGTACCTACCGGTTTTATAACCGCGCAGTCAGGTATCGACAAAGGCATTCGCGAATACCTGGTAAAACACAAAATGCTGGCAGGCGTAATATCCATGCCGTCAAATATCTTTGCCACCACAGGCACCAACGTCTCCATCCTGTTTATGGATGACAGCAACAAAGGCAAGGTGGTACTGATTGACGCCTCTAACCTGGGCGAAAAAATCAAAGACGGCAAAAATCAGAGAACCGTACTGAGCCAGAAAGAAGAACAACACATTATCGACACCTTTAATGCCAAACAGGCTGTCGAGGACTTTTCAGTAGCAGTTGATTACGACGAGATCGAAGCCAAGAACTACTCGCTAAGCGCAGGCCAGTACTTCGATGTAAAAATAGAGTATGTGGATATTACTCCCGAACAGTTTGCGAAGAAGATGCTGGGCTTTACCAGCAACTTAGATAGCCTGTTTAGCCAATCTCGCGAATTGGAAGCAGAGATCAAGAAACAGTTAGCGGGGTTGAAATTCAATGGATAAATCGATCGGTCTCGCGTGTAATATTTCAACAGGAAAGCTCGATGCCAACCAAGCTGTTTCAGGTGGTGCATATCCGTTCTTCACTTGTGCAGAACACCCAGATCAAATTGACCATTACGCCTATGATGATGATGTTGTGCTTGTTGCCGGTAACAACGCTCGTGGCAACTTTCATGTAAGCAGGTTCAAAGGGAAGTTTAATGCCTACCAGCGTACCTATATTCTGACGGCCAAAGACGGATATGACATTGACTATATCTACTATGCGCTAACTGAGGGATCCCCACGAATTTAAAGCCCATAGTATCAGCTCTTTTCCAATTTGAGCACAGCCCAATCCAGCTCGGCA